>Ga0255058_10000130_pt1 | contig 44152 bp, 42 predicted proteins | sample Cases_109_9_MG_FD_188637 | JGI IMG/M metagenome (GOLD analysis project Ga0255058, IMG submission 188637) | Seawater microbial communities from Amundsen Gulf, Northwest Territories, Canada - Cases_109_9 | ecosystem: Environmental > Aquatic > Marine > Gulf | place: Canada: Northwest Territories...
GGTCATGGAAGGCAAAGCCGTTCTTTTCAAGAAATTCTCCGGTATCGACGTTTTTGATATCGAGCTCGATGAGACCGACGTCGACGCTGTCGTCAATATTGTCGCGAGCCTCGAGCCGACCTTCGGCGGAATCAACCTCGAGGACTTCAAGGCGCCGGAATGCTTCGAGATCGAGAGAAGACTCAGAGAGCGCATGTCGATCCCCGTTTTCCACGATGACCAACACGGCACCGCAATCATCGTCGGGGCGGCGGTCTTGAACGCCCTGCGTCTGGTGGAGAAGAAAGTCGAGGAGGTCAAGGTCGTCGCCTCGGGCGCCGGCGCGGCCGCGCTCGCATGCTTGAATCAGCTCGTCAGCATGGGGGTACGAAAGGAAAATATCGTCGTCACCGATATCGTCGGCGTCGTGTACAAGGGCCGCAAAAAGGAAATGGACCCGTGGAAATCGCAGTTCGCGATCGACACGAGTGCCCGCACGCTCGGCGAGATCATCGAAGGTGCGGACATATTCCTGGGACTGTCGGCACCGGGTGTGCTCAAGCCGGAGTTCGCCAAGCGCATGGCGCCGCAACCGCTGATCCTGGCACTCGCCAACCCGGATCCCGAAATCACTCCGGAGGATGCCAAGCGCGTACGCCCGGACGCGATCATCGCCACCGGGCGTTCCGACTATCCGAATCAGGTCAACAATGTACTCTGCTTTCCGTTCATCTTTCGCGGCGCCCTGGACGTGGGCGCTACCGAGATCAACGAGGCGATGAAGCTCGCCTGTGTGAAGGCGTTGGCCGATCTTGCGATGGCCGAGACCTCGGAGCTGGTGTCCAAGGCCTACGGTGGACAACCGGTCAATTTCGGCCCCGAAAACCTCATTCCCAAGCCCTTCGATCCGCGGCTCATCACTAAGATTGCGCCGGCGGTTGCGAGAGCGGCCATGGACAGCGGTGTCGCAACCCGACCCATCGAAGATTTCGACGCCTACCATCAGAAGCTCACGGCCTTCGTGTTTCGTTCAGGTCTGGTGATGAAGCCGATTTTCGATGCCGCGCGCCGCGCGCCGGCGCGACTGGTTTACGCGGAAGGCGAAGAACGCCGTGTGCTGCAGGCCGTACAGCAGATCGTCGATGAGAAACTCGCCGAACCGATAGTGGTCGGGCGTCGCGACGTTATCGAGACGCGCATCAAGCAGCTGGGTCTCCGCATGCAGCCTGACAAGGACTTCGAGCTCGTCAATATCCACAAGGACGAGCGCTTTCACGACTACTGGAGCGAGTATCATGCGCTGGCCGGTCGCCGGGGGACGTCCCCGGAGGAAGCCAAGACCGTCATGCGTACACAACAAACGGCGGTGGCGGCGGTCATGGTGCACCGTGGTGGCGCGGACGCGATGTTGTGTGGCACCGTCGGGCGCTTCCATCAGCACCTCAAGCATGTGGACGACATCATCGGCAAGGCAGACGGTATTCGCGCCTACTCGACCCTGATCGGATTGATTCTTCCCAGTGGCACGTTTTTCATCTGCGACACCCATGTTACGCCGGACCCGAGTGCCGAGGAGATCGCGGAGATGACCATGCTCGCCGCCGATGAAGTACGTTGCTTCGGCATTCTTCCTAAAGTCGCACTGCTTTCTCGTTCCAACTTCGGCAGTGGCGATAGGCCCTCTGTGGTGAAGATGCGCGAAGCGGTGCGCATTCTCGAAAGCACGGCGCCGGAGCTGGAGGTCGATGGCGAGATGCACGCGGACGCGGCACTCTCCGAAACCATACGAGACGCGGCGCTCCCGGACTCGCGGCTTCGCGGTCAGGCGAACCTGCTGGTGATGCCGAACGTGGATGCCGCCAATATCGCCTACAATCTTCTCAAGATGCTCGGCGGCGGAGTCACTATCGGTCCGATACTCATAGGTGCGGCACGATCGGTGCACGTGCTCACGCAATCGGTGACCGTTCGCGGTCTCGTCAACATGAGCGCGCTGGCCGTTGCGCGCGCTCATGTCAAAAGCACGAATTGAGCGACGTGACGAGGATTCGATACCTGGCCTACGGCTCGAACATGTGGCCGCGCCGTATCGAGCTGCGCCTCGGGCCCTGTGAGGTGGTCGGCGTAGCGAGCCTCGAGGGATATGCCCTGCGTTTCCACAAACGCGGCGGCGACGGGTCCGGCAAGTGCGACGCCTTTCATACGGCAAGTCCCGTCGATAGCCTGTACGGCGTCGTCTATTCTTTGACTCGGGCGCAACGCGACCTGCTCGATGACTTCGAAGGTCCTGGATACGCCTCGCGGGATGTCCCGGTTCGCACCCGCTCGGGCATGCTCACGGCATACGTCTACGTGGCAAGAGCCGGGCACGTGGCTGCAGGTTTGCAGCCCTTCAGCTGGTACAAGTCCATCGTCGAGGCCGGTGCCCGGACCCACGACCTGCCCGCCCGCTATATAGAGAGCATTGCGACTGTCCGTGCATCACCCGATCCGGATCCCGATAGGGATTCCCATCATCTGGCGATGCTCGACAGAGATATCATCGGCGCAGCATATCGATGACCGGGACGTGTCGCCTGGCGAGCGCATTCCTGCTCATCTCGGTGACGCTGAGCGGCTGCGGGACGCCGGGCGCGAACGAGGGCGCGAGTCTGTGTCCCGGTACGCCGGCGGGCATTCCACTCGATCCCGATGGCTGTCCGCTATACAGCGATGCCGATGCCGTGCCCGACTATCAGGACGAATGTCCCGGCACGGCACCGGGAGTTCCAGTAGACGTCAACGGATGCCCCCGCGATACCGATGTGGATGGCGTGGCGGACTACCGGGACGCTTGCGCGCGCACGCCTCCCGGGCCACGGGTGGATGCCAGGGGCTGCCCACTTGCCGGCGAGCGCATCGCCATCGTCACCAACATCAACTTCGATTTCGATCACACCGATGTACGAGACGACGTGAGAAAACGGCTTTCGCGCGTCATCCAGTTGCTGAAGGAGATGCCGGAGGTCGACGTGAAGATCGTCGGCTACACCGATGACATCGGTTCGGCGCAATACAATCTCTCCCTGTCTTTACGCCGCGCCGAATCCGTACGTGATTACATCGTTACTCGCGGCATCGACGACATGCGTCTGAGCGTCGCCGGCCGCGGTAAGACCGAGCCACTGGTATCCAACTCCACGCCGGAGGGCCGCGCGGTAAATCGCCGGGTCGAGTTCGTAGTCCAGTAGCAATTACTCCCTCAAGTGCTGGTGTGATCCAGAAACCTGGGCGGCAACGACGTGCCGTGCGAGGATATGTCGGTTAGCTTTATCTGCTGCATGCCGTCGCTTTCCACGATCAGATGCTTGCGAGATACGTCGCGAAGATCGGCGTCCATGACGACGTCGCTGGTGGCGTCGCGACCGACAACGTTGCGACCCGCGCGCAGCTCGGAATCGTGACCGTTTTGATCGACGAACAGCAGCCGATCCTGCAGGAGAATGCGACATTGATGCTTTGCGAGCAGCAGGTCGATGGCGCGATCCTCTTCAAGGTTCACCTCCACGGTCTCTCCCTTCGGCAGACGGCTGAAAAAGGTCTCCTGGCGCTCCAGATCCGAAATCCCGTTGAGATTGAAGAGCATGGTCTCGCGGAAGCGGGCGGTCGGCCGGTACACGGCCGAGCCGCTCGCCAATCGGGCTTCAGCGGCGTCGCGCGGCCGCCGATTAGCGTACAGATTTTTCACCACCTCCTGGCGTGACGTCAGGTACTGCATGTACTTGACCAGCGCGATCTTCTTGTAAGTCTCGGGGATTCGGTCCAAGCCGTTGAGTGCGCTGATGATGGATCGCCAACTGTTGTCCTGAGAGATGATGGATGGTTCCATGTTCTTGAGCAAAGGCCCGACATTGGTAATGTCTTCGAGAGCGCCTGATAGAGCTTCGGCGAAGCGTTGCTCGACGGCGCGAATCGCTTCCGCTTCACGCAGCAGCTCGTTATCAGTGAGGCGCGAGAGGGCGGCTATCTTCGACGCCGGCAGACAGATGCGGCCGCTCAGTGCGAACTCGAAATCCCGCGGGCTCTGAAATACATAGCCCTCGCCGTCGATGCTGATTTCGAGGACATCGATGGGCATTCTCCTGAACATGACTCTCGGCGTTGACCTGGTGGTTCAGGAAGGAAATTCTACGGGCCAAAAGCGCTGACGCCCAGCAATTGTCGAAAAAATTGTGATGGAGTTCACAATCGTGCGCCGGGGTCCAGATCGGGAGGGGGCTGGCCAACGGCAGCTCAGACTGACATTTTCCCCTTTACAGGTTCCCGGCACGCGCCGCTCGCGTCGCTGTGACCGAATGCGTCCGGCGGGAACTCATCTACCGTGATGGCATCGAAGCGCGCGGCATCCGCGGCGCGGAGTCCGGCGGCTTCATCTTCATCGATGATGGCGCGAGCGACAGCTTGTGCGATCTGCCCCTCGGGCGTGTCGGCTTCGATCAGTCCCGAGCGCAAAGCCCGTTGCACCTTGCGCATCACCGACTCCGCGGCGACCGCCAACCCCAGCGCGTGCTCCACACGGCCGACCGGATCATCCACGGTGCCCACATAGACACCTTCGGTGAGACGATCCCGGGCCGCCGAGGGACGCATCAGGAGCCTGGCTACCCTGCGGTCATTGGCGTCGTTGGGGGAGTCGTAGCGCATGCCGAGTGGGAAAACGAGGATGCGCAACAGAATCGCGATCCAGCGATTGGGAAGATTCTTGAACAGCTCGTCGAAAGCGATCTGGCTGCGATACAGCGATTCACGGCAGGACCAGTGCAGCAACGGGCGATCCGCATCCTTGCTACCCTGGTCCTCGAAGCGCTTCAGCGCGGCCGATGCCAGATAGAGGTAACTGAGCACGTCACCAAGTCGGGCGGACAGTCGCTCCAGGCGTTTCAAGCGGCCGCCCAGGGTGATCATCACCACATCGGCGGTCAACGCCAACGACGCGCTGGTTCGAGTCAACTGCTGGTAGTAGTGGGCGACGATGCCGGTGCCTGGTGTGCGCACCCAGCGGGCACCGGTCAGCCCCAGGATGAGATTGCGCGCCACGTTGCTGACGGCAAAGCCGATATGGGAGAACAGGGCGGCGTCGAAATCGCGCAGTCCCCGTTGCCGATCCTCGTCGGCGGCCGCCTGCATCTCGGTGAACACATAGGGATGACAGCGGATAGCGCCTTGACCGAAGACAATCAGGCTGCGGGTCAGGATGTTCGCTCCCTCCACCGTGATGGCGATGGGGATCCCCTGGTAGCCGCGGGCGAGATAATTCCGCGGGCCCATGCAGATACCCCGTCCGCCGTGAACATCCATGGCATCGTTGAGGACCTGGCGCATGCGCTCGGTGAGTTGATACTTGACGATAGCGGACACGACGGCCGGTTTCTCACCCTGGTCCAGTGCTATCGCCGTCATGGTGCGGGCCGCGTCCATGAGGTAGGTGTTGCCGCCGATTCGTGCGAGGGCTTCCTGCACACCCTCGAACTGGCCGACCGGCGTCTTGAATTGACGCCGGATGCCGGCATAGGCGCCGGTCGTGCGGCTGGCGAGCTTTGCCGAGCCGGTGGCGAGCGCCGGCAGCGAAATGGATCGCCCGGCGGCCAGCGACTCCATCAGCATCCTCCAGCCCTGTCCCGCCATTTCTGCACCGCCGATGATCCAGTCGACGGGAATCAGCACGTCCCTGCCCCTGGTCGGACCGTTCAGAAAAGCCTGGCTCATTGGCCGGTGACGGTTGCCGATGGTGATGCCCGGTGTGTCGGTGGGTATGAGGGCGAGGGTAATGCCGCGCTGCTCGGCGCCGCCCAGCAGCCCTTCCGGATCGTGCAGCTTGAAGGCAAGTCCGAGCAGCGTCGCCACCGGGCCGAGCGTGATGTAGCGCTTGTCCCAGTTGAGACGAATAGCGAGCACGTCCTTGTCACCGTCAATCGTGGCCCGGCATACCACGCCCAGGTCTGGAATGGCGCTCGCATCGCTGCCGGCCTCAGGGCCGGTGAGGGCGAAGCAGGGGATGTCCGCGCCGCTGGCGAGGCGTGGCAGGTAATGGTCTTTTTGCGCCTCGGTGCCATAGTGCAGCAGTAGCTCGGCGGGGCCGAGGGAGTTCGGCACCATTACCGTCACCGCTGCGCTGCCGCTGCGCGTGGTGAGCTTGGTCACGACCTCCGAGTGTGCCAGGGCGGAGAAGCCGAGCCCGCCGTAGCGCTTCGGAATGATCATTCCGAAAAATCCCCGGTCCCTGATGAATTGCCAGGTCTGCGGAGAAAGATCCTGAAGGTCGTGGGTGATCTTCCAGTCGTCCAGCATCGCGCAGAGCTGCTCCACGGGTCCGTCGAGGAAAGCCCGCTCTTCGTCGCTCAATCTTGGCGCAGGCGTGGACAACAGGCGTTGCCAGTCCGGCCGGCCGCTGAAGAGCTCCCCGTCCCACCACACAGTACCTGCGTCGATGGCCTCGCGTTCGGTGTCGGACATGCGCGGCAGCACCTGTCGAAAGGCACCCAGCACATGGCGCGTGATCAGCTGGCGTCGCAGGGGCCGCAGGTTGAAAAGCAGCGCGAGGCAGGCAAACAGTGCCCACAGCACCGCCGCACCCAGGGCGCCGGTGAGCCCGGTGGCGGTGATTGCGATGAGCACCGCCGCCGCCGCCAGGCTCCACAGCCACAGCGGCGCCCGCACGAAGCCAAGGCCCGTGGCGAGTAACACCAGCAGTGTGAGGCCAAGCGGAATCATCGACGGATGTACCGGCGACCGCTTCCGGACGAAGCGGATCCCAGCGCCGCCGTCGTTGACTGCACGGAACGTCGAGGCTCAGTCATTCGTCGGCGTTGCCGAGTAGTTTGCCGGGCAGAAAGGTTCCGTGGGTCGAGAGGTCGGTCAGGCCCAGGTTATCGCTGTCGCTGGTGTCCACCATGAGATGCTTTCGGGAAACATCCCTGTACCATCCGCCGACCACGACATCGTTTCCGGGATGCCTCCCGATGACATTGACCCCGGATTTCATCGGGTAGTTCACGCCGTTGTCGTCGGTCAGTCGCGGCGTGTCGGCGGCAAAGAGTTGAAACTTGTGGCGTGACAAAATGATCGATAGCTCGCCGTTGCTCGGCGTTCGTACTGTCACGGTTTCGCCGCGGGGTAAGCGCGCGAAGCGAATCCGTGATGACTCCGATTCCGGCTCGGAGTCTTCTTCGATGAGGAGGGTGGATTTCGCACCGCCGTTGACGGCCGGCTCCTGCGCGGCGAGTGGTTCCTGACCACCGAAGCGCTGGGCGTAGATGCTCTTCACGATGTCGCGACGCGCGGCCAGGTACTGCATGTACTTGACGAGTGCCAGGTGCTTGTACTCGTCGAAGCCGGGACTTTCATCGAGCAGAGCCGCCATGATGGCGCGCCACTCGTTGTCTTCCGCGAGGAGATTATTGTCTATGCCTCCCAGCAACTCGCCTACCGAGCCGGGATCTTTGAGTGCGTCCGCAAGCAGGTCGACGAAGCATCGTTCCATGTCGCGGATGTTGGTGGCCTCGCGGCGCAGCTCATCGGGCGTCAGCTGCATGAGGTTGGTGACGCTGCTCGCCGCGATCCGGGTACGACCGGACAGGCTGAAGGCGAAGTCGTCCAGGGTCGCGAAGCTGAGCGTGCGCCCGTTGAGTTCGAATTTCAGTGCTCCGCTGCTCATGGCGAATCAACGCGATATCCCAATGTCCAGTCCGGCTTTCCCGGCGTGCCGTGTCCCGCCCACGGACGGCGGGAGACCCTGGTGATTAATCAATTTTAGATCGGATTGGCAGTTTCGATGGGGATTTTTCTGCCCCCGGAGGTCGTCGGCGAGCCTTGCGTTGGCAGCCCGGACAGGGCGACAATGCCACGAATTCTACGCTGCACTGCGCCATACTGGCATCGTGGGTTGCCGTGATCTGAGGTCTTGGGAAGTCTCCAACGTGGTTGAGAAAGGCACATACGGGTGCGCCGGGGCGCGCTTTCTGCCGCTCCCGATGACCCTCCTCGCGGCCCTTCTAGCGGCATTCGGGTTGGCGGCTGGCGACGCACGGGCCGCCGTCGACGTGGCGGCAAAGGTAAAGGTGGAGCTCGTTGCCAGGCCCGGGTCCGCTTCCGGCGCCGCTCAGGACTTTTCAGTCCGTGACGGCGCCGTGTTGCGCTCCGGTGATGGCGTGCAGCTGCGTCTGCAGAGCGATAGCGACGCCTACGTGTACATTATCGCCTATGGCAGCAGCAATACTGCCGTTCTCCTGCGTCCCTTTTCCGCCACCGGCGATGGCGCCCTGATCCGACGGGGACGGGGGGAGACAATACCGGAGACCGGTGTGTTTCTGCCCCTGGATGGTCGGGAGGGGCGCGAAACGTTGTTTACCATCATCTCGGATGTTCCGTTGTCGGGCATCCCGGATCTGCTTCCTCGGATAGAGGCCCACGGGGGCAATTTGACCGCAATCACCACCATGATCGAGGCGACTTTCCCGCTGGCCGGGCGTCTGACCTTCAAGCATATCGCGGCCACGCCGCTGGTGGGTGTGGCCGCGACCGTGCCGCGGGCACCGGCGTCCCCGGAGACGACCAGCCCCACGGCCACAACGAAGATGGCCGATGGCAATCCCTCACCGGTCGTCGGCGCGAGCCTGCTGCCGCCGGCAAGCAGTGGCTGGTCGGTGCCGTCGAGCCAGGATTTCGGCACCGGTGACGCAACCACGGCCGGGACGGCACCGGCACCGATTGCCGCAGGTGCGAGCGCCGGCAGCGGTAAGTCCGCGAGCGCCTCGCCAGTGGCTGCCGAGACGACGCCAGGCGCTGCCGGCAACGCGCAGGCCAGCGAGGCCTCACTTGCCCCCGTGTCGCCCGCATTGCGCGAAGCCAGGGAGGCGGCGGGAATGGACGTGCACCAGTTTCGAGGCATCCTGGCCACGCTTCCCGATAACAGCCGGGCCGCGGTGCCGGATACGCTTCGCAAACCCTTCGAGGAGCAGGGTGTATTGAGCGCCGAAGGCAGCCGCATTCGCGCGTTCGAGCGGGCCGAGCTCGAATCCGACGCGAGCTGGTCGAGCGACGCCGGCGGCTCCCGGAAAAATCTTCAGAATTAGCCTATGGCCACCGAAAATAAGGATCCCGGTGTGAGCGAAACACGCATTATCAAGAAATATCCCAATCGTCGTCTCTACGACACTGAAATCAGCAGCTATATCACGCTGGAAGATGTTCGCCACCTGGTCATGCAGCACGTGGATTTTCGCGTGCAGGAGGCCAAGAGTAAGAATGACATCACCCGCAGCATTCTGCTGCAGATTATTCTCGAGCGTGAAGAAGACGGGGAGCCCATCTTCAGCGAGCCGGTGCTGCAGGAAATCATCCGTTTTTATGGTGACGCCCTGCAGGGCATGATGACCAGCTATCTCGAAAAGAGCCTCAAGCTGTTCGTGGAGCAGCAGGACAAATGGCGCGGTAGCATGACCAACGTCATGGTGGGCGATCCTCTGGCCATCATGCGCGATGTCGCCGAGCAGAATCTCAGCATGTGGAAAGAGATGCAGGAGAGCTTCCTCGGCGGCGCCATGCCCGGCGGTGTATCCACAACCCGCAAGGGCAAACGGGATCCCGACAAGTCCTGATCCCCGGAGCGCCTTGTCCCCGGCCGGGGCCGCGGTCACATCCCATCGACGCCGTGTTGACAGGGGTGCCGCTCCTGCCTACCATTCCTTATGGATGTGTTGCGCTGCAACATGCAATCCATGCGAGCCACCCATACCAGTGAGCGTGGCGATTCATCGCGGGCATTCTCAATAGCGCCAGGTACCGCTACCGGGCCCCACGACCAACGGCAGGCCCGGTCCCGTGTAGCAAGAGGGGGAGACCCATGACGAAACGAGTGGCATTGGTAACCGGCGGGGCCGGGGAGCTTGGCAGGGCCATCTGTGAGCGCCTGGCCAGCCAGAATTGCCGCATTGTTGCCATGGACATCAGCGTCCGCAATGGCGTCGGCGAGTGGCAGGATCGGATGCGCGCCGCGGGCCACGAGCTGGCGCTGGTACAGGGCGATGTTACCTGCTTCGATTCCTGCGCCGCCGCCGTCACCCAGGCCGAGGAATCTATAGGCCCCATCGATATTCTGGTCAACTGTGCCGGCATCACCCGGGACGCCAAGCTTTCCAACATGGCCCCTGACATGTGGAACGAGGTGCTGACCACGAATCTGGATAGCGTCTTCAATATCACCCGGCAGGTGGTCGAGGGCATGACCCAGCGGGGTTTCGGACGCATCATCAATATTTCGTCCCTGAACGGTGAGAAGGGCCAGTTCGGCCAGACCAACTATTCGGCAGCCAAGGCGGGCATGCACGGCTTTACCATGGCGCTCGCCCAGGAGGTGGCGCGAAAGGGCGTGACCGTCAATACCGTGTCGCCGGGCTATATGGACACGAACATGGTGCGCGCCGTGCCCGAAGACGTCCGGGAGCAGATTCTGGAGCAGATCCCCCTGGGCCGTTTCGGCAGGACCACGGAAATCGGCGCCGTGGTGGGCTTTCTCGCCTCCGAGGACGCTTCCTACGTCACCGGGGCCAATTTCAGCGTCAATGGCGGCCACCACATGCACTGATCGTAAAATACGGGGACAGTTTACTTAATTCAAACAAGGGGGCAGATCTGCCCCCTTGTTTGAATTAAGTAAACTGTCCCCGTATTTTACGCTCCCCGCGCCGTCAGACCCCTTGACATCCACGTCCGGCAACCCTATATTGCACTGCAACAATGTTGCAACGCACAATAAGTGCCGAGCCGGTAAATGGAACCTGGAGAGTGACAGCCATGCAGAACGATATCCTCAAGAACATCGAGACCCTGAACAAGGCGGCCATCGAGTCCGCCAAGCGTCTGGGCGACATCAATATGCGCACCTTTGAGAAGCTTGCGCAGCGTAACATCGAGGCAGCTGCCGACTACCTGGACGGTAGTGTGCAGCAGCTCAAGCTGATGGGTGAAGCTAAGGACATCCAGGCTGCGGTCACGGAGCAGGCACGCCTGAGCACGGAGCTCAACGAGAAGTTCGTCGAGCACGCGCAGAAGACCGCCGAGGTCTTGAGCGAGGTCAAGGGCGAGCTCACGGATTGGGCCCAGGACGGCATGAAGGCCGTCGGTACGCCTCCCCGCAACGGAAGCAACAAGGCAGCTTAAAGCTCGTCATCTAGGGAAATAGGGGGACAGTTTACCTAATTAAAACAGGGGGGCAGACATGCCCCCCTGTTTTAATTAGGTAAACTGTCCCCCTATTTCCCCGCGGAGAATAAAAGGGGACGCACTTATTTTCCTCACTTATTTTCCTTCAGCGACCAGGCTCACCTTGTAGTTGCCGCGTTCCTGGTCGTGGTCCACCTTCAGCAGTCCCATGTCGGCGACCGCTTCGAGCATGTCGGAAAAGCTGCGGTAACCGTAGTAGGTCTCGTTGAAGCCTGGATACATGCGGCGCATGGTCTGCTTGACCAGCGATCCCCACAGCGGATCGTAGTCCCCCTCCAGGGAGCGTACGATCTCGAGCAATCGTTCGGCCGCCTCCTGCTTTTTGTCCGTGGTTTTCTTACCCTTCTTTTTCAATGGACGGCGATTCTTGGCCGCCGCAACCAGATCGTCGTAGTAGATGAACTCATCGCAGTTGGCGATGAGCAGATCGGAAGTGGAGCTTTTCACACCGCAGCCGATGACGCGTTTTTCGTTCTCCTTGAGCTTCGACACCAACGGTGAGAAGTCGCTGTCGCCGGAGAGCAGCGCGAAGAAGTCGATGTGCTGTTTCGAATAGCATAAGTCCATGGCGTCGACGACCATGTGAATATCAGCGCTGTTTTTGCCGCTCACCTTGCTGCGCGGAATGTCGACCATTTCGATGCCATGGGAATGAAACTCGCGCACCGCTCCACGATAGTTGCTCCAGTCGCAGTAAGCGCGCTTGAACACGATGCGGCCTTTCTGCAGCAGGCGCTTGAGTACCAGCTCGATGCGAAAGTCATCCTTGCCCATGTCGCGTACACCGAGGGCGAGATTCTCGAAGTCCACGAAGACGGCTATGAGTGGTTCTTCTGACACTGGTCGGTGAGCCTCCGTTGAATGGTCTTCCCAGATACTAGCTGAGCCGTCGCGTCAAGGCGATTGCTCAAATTCGAGATCGCCACGTGCGTGCAGCCAATCGGCGATCTTCTGCGGCACTTCCCTTTGCGCCCTCGCGCTCACGTAGATCCCGATGTGCCCGCCTTCGAATGCGAATGTCGTGTAGTCGCTGGTGGCGATGTGCTTCTCCAGCGCCAGGGTTCCGTCGGGGGGGACGATGTGGTCCTGGGTGGCATACACATTGAGTACCGGCATGCGGACCTGTTGCAGGTCGACGAGGCGGTTACCGATGTGCAATGAACCGTCCACCAGCTTGTTCTGCTGGTACAGGTCCTTCATGAATTGACGAAAGCATTCACCCGCTTGAGCGGGACTGTCGTGAATCCACTTCTCCATGCGCAGAAAGGTTCTGGCTTTCTCCTCGTCGCCCAGAAGATCCAGCATGTCCAGATACTTCTGGCCAGTGAGCCGCAGCGGTTTCATGGACACGAATGCCCAGTTGAGCAGCTCCCCGGGAACGTTTCCGAGCACATCGACGAGGGCGTCCACGTCCACATGACGCAGCCATGTCGCGAGCAGATTATCCGGCGTATGAAAATCCACCGGCGTTACCATGAGAATGAGGTTGCGGACCTTGTGGGCATTGAGCGCGCTGTAGCACAGGCTGAAGGTGCCCCCCTGGCAGACGCCCAGTAGATTGACGCGATCCAGCCTAAGACGATCGCGAAGGCATTCCACGCAACCGTCGATGAAGCCGTTGATGTAGTCATCCAGACTCAGACCCGTGTCGCCCGCATCCGGATACCCCCAATCGATCAGGTATACCTCCAGACCCATATCCATCAGACCACGAACCAGAGAACGTTGCGGTTGGAGATCCATCATGTAGGGGCGGTTGGCGAGTGCATACACGATGAGCACGGGTATCGGGTTCGCAGGCACCGCGTCCGGCAGGTAGCGATACAGGGTGAGCTTGCCATCGTGGTGCACGGCTTCCTTCCGCGTCGTGCCCACGTCGATGGCGCCCAGATTGCGCAGTGTTGCCACGCCGACGTTCAGTTTCTCGCCGAATGCCTGCAACTCTGTCAGGGTCTGCTCGAGCCCGAAACCGAGATCGGCGACCAGTCCCGGGAAATCCGGGATCTGGCCCCGTTCCGACTGCACTGTGGGGGCATCCGTCGGCGTTGCGGCGCTGCCGTCAATGCCGGCAATGGTCGCGGTGGCCTGCGTCAGGCCGTGGCGCACACACTCCACCAGGCTGTTGATGAGGCGGCCGCCGATTTCGGCGAAGGCTTCGCTGGAGACCAGCTCGTGATAGCGATGCTCGCCCAGCTCGACGTACAGATCGAAAAGTTCGCGCAGCCCGGCCGGCGGCTGCGCCGAGGCTGGTCGCTTGCGCCAGGTATCGGCGACGTCGGCGAGGGATCTCGCACTGACATCCTGAAGTGCGCCGGCGTACTCCTGCAGCGCCCGCTGGTAAGCTTGCAGTGTCTCGCCACTCGTGTCCGTGGAGCGTTCAGAGCAAGGCCGGGCCGTGAGCATGCTGGCGGCAGCCTGCTCCCAGAGATGCAGGGGTTGGCGCCACAGAACATCGTCACCGGCTTCGGCAGTGGGTTTGCGCCATACCCCGGTGGCGAGCTCGATGAACGCTTTGCCCTGGTCGACGGCGGGTTTGAGAAGCTCTCGTCCCTCCACCGGCGTACGGTTGGCGACGCTGTCCCACCAACCGTCCATCGCGGCACGCCAGGCCGCGTCCAGCCCGCCCGTGGCGTTCCCCGGCTCGGTAGCGGCGGGCATAAATCGCCTGTACCAGTCCTGCCAGTCGGGCAGTGGCTCGCCGGATGGGTCGTTTTTGTCGCGGGAGTTGGTCATTGTGGGCCCATATCGGGGCCGGGGGGACGCCGCCCGGCGCGTGCGCCGCGGCCCCCGGCGATTCACACAGGCTTACTTGTTGGCACGATTGGCGACGAGGTCGTCCACCACGGAAGGATCGGCCAGTGTCGACGTGTCGCCGAGCGCATCCACCTCGTTGGCCGCCACCTTGCGCAGGATTCGCCGCATGATCTTGCCCGAGCGCGTTTTGGGCAGTCCCGGTGCCCACTGAATGACGTCCGGCGAGGCGATGGGGCCGATCTCGCTGCGTACCAGACCGACCAGCTCCTTGCGCAGCTCCTCGGTTCCCTCGGTACCCGCCATCAAGGTCACGTAGGCATAGATCCCCTGGCCCTTGATGTCGTGGGGATAGCCGACAACGGCGGCTTCGGCGACGGTCTCGTGCAGCACCAGCGCGCTTTCCACCTCGGCGGTGCCCATTCGATGACCGGAAATGTTGATGACATCGTCGACACGGCCGGTGATCCAGTAGTAGCCGTCGGCGTCGCGGCGGGCGCCGTCACCGGTGAAGTACTTGCCCTTGTACGCGGAAAAATAAGTCTCCTTAAAACGCTGGTGGTCCCCGTAGAGCGTGCGCATCATTCCGGGCCAGGGTTGCCGGATACACAGGTTGCCCTCCACCGCACCCTCCAGCACATTGCCTTCGGCATCGACGATTTCCGGCACTATGCCGAAGAACGGGCGCGTAGCCGAGCCGGGCTTGAGCTTGGTGGCGCCCGGCAGCGGCGTGATCAGGATGCCGCCGGTCTCGGTCTGCCACCAGGTATCGACGATGGGGCAACGCTCCTCGCCGATGACGTGGTAGTACCACTCCCAGGCCTCGGGATTGATGGGCTCGCCGACCGTCCCCAGCAGCTTGAGACTCTTGCGACTGGTCTTCTCGACGAGCGCATTGCCCTGGCCCATGAGCGCGCGCAATGCCGTCGGCGCGGTGTAGAAGATGTTCACCTGGTGCTTGTCCACCACCTGCCAGAATCGGCTGGCATCGGGATAGGTGGGAATGCCCTCGAACACCAGCGTGGTCGCGCCGTTCGCAAGCGGGCCGTAGACGATATAGGAGTGACCCGTGACCCAGCCCACATCGGCCGTGCACCAGAACACGTCGCCGTCGTGGTAGTCGAATATGGTCTTGTGGGTCATGGCGACATAGAGAATGTATCCGCCGGTGGTGTGCAACACGCCCTTCGGCTTGCCGGTGGAGCCCGAGGTATAAAGAATGAACAGCGGGTCCTCCGCATCCATCTCTTCCGGCGGACAATCGCTGGAGGCCTCGGCCACGATCTCCTGGTACCAGACGTCGCGTTCGTCGTGCCAGGCAATGTCACCGCCAGTGCACTTGACGACTACCACCGTGTGGACGTTGGGACAGGCTTCCAGTGCCTTGTCGGTATTGGTCTTGAGCGGCACCGGGCGCGCGCCGCGTAATCCCTCGTCGGCGGTGATGACGACCTGGCAATCCGAGTCGAGGATGCGATCTTTGAGGGATTCCGGTGAAAAGCCGCCGAACACGATGGAGTGCACCGCGCCGATGCGCGTACAGGCGAGCATGGCCACCACGACCTCGGGCACCATGGGCATGTAGATGGAGACCCTGTCACCCTTCTTGACGCCCCGGGACCTGAGCGCGTTCGCGAACTTGCACACCTCCGCGTGCAACTCCCGGTAGGTGATCTTCTTGTCGACTCCCGGGTCGTCGCCTTCCCATATGATGGCAACCTGATCGCCGCGGCTCTCCAGGTGACGATCGAGGCAGTTGTACGAGACATTCAGCTTGGCGCCTTCGAACCAGCTGATCCTGGCATCGTCGAAGTCCCAATCCCAGACCTTGGTCCAGGGCTTGAACCAGTCGATGAATTCCTCGGCCTGCTCGGCCCAGAACCCCTCGGGGTCGGAGATGGACCGCTGGTACATCTCGTTGTACTTGTCGTTGTTGATGTATGCCCTGGCGGCGACGTCTGCGGGGACGTCGTACAGTTTTGACTCCGACATCGGTTACTCCTCTCCCGGTTCAATATTTTGCCCGAAATCAACGACATGGCGCCATCGATGCGGGCAGCCACGAGTCCCCACCCGCGGCTGCGAGGTGAAATTTAACATACTAGAGGCGGCGGATTGCCACAACACTGCCCGGCCCGGGCCGGGCCGGGCTTACTTCTCTGCGCCGATATAGACGATCCAGGCTTCGTCGGCTTCGCCGCGCTCGGCGGGCTCGAATTCACCGTTGCCCTCGTCGCTGTCCTCGTCGTCCCCCTCCCAGTAGACGGTGACCCGTTTGAATCCGGCTTCCAGCAGGATCTCCCGGATTTCGGGCAGGGTCCAGAGGCGCCAGTCGTAGGTGAAGGCGTTCTTCATGCGCGAGCCATCGGGGAAGCTGAAGTGAATCTTGCACACCATCTCGCCGCTGATGGGATCGAAGCTGGCCTGATCCCAGGTGTAGGTGAAGTCGTCGTACTTGGTGCGTTCGCGCATCTCTTTATAGGCGTCGGAACCTCCGTAGGCGTCCAGGAAGAACACTCCGTCCTCGGCCAGGCCCTCGTAGACGTATCGAAAGTAGCGTCCCAGCAATGCCCGCTCCTTGAAAATCCAATAGCTGAAATTCATGGCGAGGACGATATCGACAGGCTCTGTCTTCACCTCGAGCACGTTTTCATTCAGAAGCGTAACGTGCGCTTGGCGCTGGCCCAGCTTCGCCAGGTGGTGCTTTCGTCCCCACTGCTGAACCTCGTAGTCCAGGTCCACGCCGATGGCGCGGTTGCGTTTACGCCGTCGTACCCACTCGCAGGACGTATTGGCGGTTCCGCAGAAATCCTCGCGCAGCAGCCAGGCCTTGCGGTTGCGAAGCGTCTTGAAAGTCTCGTCGATGAAGTCGATCTCGGCCTCCACGCATTGCACGGAATCCTCGTAGAGCACATGACGGTCGGCCTTGCTCGCCATGGTGGCGCGGCCTCTCTTGCCGCCATGAATCTTGATCGCATGTTGGGGAGTTGCTGCCATTCAGTCGTTCCTTCGCGGTTTTCTCGACATAGTGTAGTGCGCTGTGATCCGGCAGCCACCCGCCGGGCTCGAAGCGCGCCCAAGGATCCACGATCCGCGGCAAAAGGGCAAAGGGTGAAAGGCTTTAGACGCGTCGGAAGAGTTTCAGCGACCCGCGCAGGCCGCGGGTCAGATAGGCAATGGGCAGGACCAGGCGATTGTCTGTGCCGCCGTTTCGTCGCATGTAGTCGGCGGGCGGAAATGCGTGTTCTTTCAAAAGCGCCAGGCGCGCACTCCATGACGGCAGGGCTTTGAGGTCCGCCAACCAGATGTCGATAGTTCGTACACCGCAGGACAGGGGGGGAGGCGAGGCGGCACCGCAGCCGAAGTAGTGTTGCGCGCCGGCGATGGCTGCCCGGCATTCGTCCGTCAGGTCCTTGCTGGCGGCGCGCTCCTCGAGCTCGCCAAGCTCCTGGTCGTTCATCGCTGCCAGCAACCGATGGATGTCATACAACCACACCAGCCGATCGGTTCCCCGGTGACTGGCGCGATGCAGGGTCGCGATGAGCAGGGCGTCCACCGGGCACGGGCAGCGCGCGTGCGTCGCGTGCGCGGGGATCGGCCGCGAGCGTTCGAGTAGCTCGGCGAGGTTGAACAGGCGGGCATAGCGGTGCCGGTTGCTGATGCGCCAATGGACGTCGAAATTGTGGCGGATGCCGCGGCCGTCGATTGCCGTGTAAAGGCATTGATGGGAAATCAAACGACCACCAAAGGCCGGCGATTTCTGGTAGCCCATGTTCCTCATGGTCGTGTCCAGGGCGGCGAGCTGCGATTCTTCCACCAGCAAGTCGGTATCGTCGCGGGGCCGAAGATCCGGTCGGGAATAATGGCTGAAGGCGAGGGCGCTACCCTTGAACACGAGCACCGAGAGCCCCGCATCGTGTAGACCGTGAAGCAGATCCCGGCAAGCGGCGGCGCGGATGGCGTCCACCGCCGCCTCCGTTCTCGCAAGCCCCGCGAGGGCAGTGCGCAGGGCGTTGAGCCCATCGTCAGCGTGGCGTGGAAGGCCGAGTCCCGCGTAAGCCAGAGGCAGGACACCGTGGCGCAGTGCCGAGGCCACCACATCCTCCGGGGCCGGAGAGCCGAACGCGCCAGGGCTCTCACCAGGACTCTCAGCACGACTTTTGCCAATACCTTCGCCGCGTATCAGCCTGGCGAGCAACGCCATCATGGCAGCCTCATCGCCGACCCGGCGGCGCGATGCGCGCGCCTTCACCCGCGATGTCTGTAGAGCCTGAACATGGGTGAAATCATAGGTCAGTAGTGGACCTCGCACCGCGATACAATGCGCACCACCGTAGCTGCCCGGCGACGGGCTGGAGAATCGTCATGGGTCTGGCCTGCATTTCTCACCGGCCTCCTACTGCGGCGGCCCAATGGCACGCCCTGGCTGGCGTTCGCTCGGTCGGGATGCTCGACGTAGTTTCGACGACGCCTCGGCAGCCGCTCCCGGCGCTGCCCTACCTCGTCCATCCGTGGACTCGTGCGCGTCCCTCGGTCGCGAACGCCAGCCATGCCGCACCCTTGAACCGCCTCGCTACGGAGGCCGGTGAGAAACGCAGGCCAACCGTGGCTGAGCTCGGCGCGCCTTTTCGCAATTGCCTGGAGGCTGCGGCCAGGCGATGGTGAGCGGTTGGGAAGACGGCCTGGAGCCGCGTTACTGGATCCGCGAGGACGGTTCGCGTATCGCCTACCGGAGCCTTGGCGGGCGGTCGCCGACGGTGGTATTTCTCGGCGGCTTCAGCTCCGACATGACCGGCACCAAGGCGACCTACCTGGACGCCTGGTGCCGCGAGCGGGGCCAGGCGTATCTGCGATTCGACTACCAGGGGCATGGCGCCTCCAGCGGGCAGTTCGTCGATGGCACCATCGGTACCTGGCGTGACGATGCCCTGGCGGTGATCGAAGGCTGCACCGAGGGATCCTTGATTCCGGTGGGTTCCAGCATGGGCGCGTGGATCATGCTGCTGGTGGCCGGCGCATTACCCGGTCGCGTTGACGGTCTGGTGGGACTCGCCGCGGCACCGGATTTCACCGAGGAGCTCGTCTGGCGGCGGCTTCCGGCGACAAGCCGCGCCGAGCTCATGGGCACGGGCGTTATCCATGTGCCTTCCGAGTATGACGTCGAGGGCTGTCCCATCAGTCTCGCGCTCATCGAGGAGGGCCGCGAGCACCTGCTGCTGGACACCAGTATCGCTGTCGAGTGTCCCGTAAGGCTGTTGCACGGAGCCGACGACAGCGACGTGCCATGGGAAATATCCTGGCGGCTGCTTGAGGCGCTGATCTCTCCCGACGTCACCCTGGAGCTCGTCAAAGGCGGCGACCATCGCTTGTCGACGCCGGCGGATCTGGCCCGCCTCACGCGTATCCTGGACGAACTGCTGGAGGTCCGCAGCTGATGTCGGACGCCCACCCGCTGGAGGCACTCCATCAGCAACAAATTCTCGGCGGGATATCGGCCGCGGCCAGAGATCGGTTGAGCTCTCTCACGGTGCTCGGCGAAGTCGACTCCACCAACCGCTTCCTGCTGGAAGGTGAAGGCTTCGGCGAGGCCGGGGTGCATGTCTGCGTGGCCGAGAGGCAGACCGCCGGTCGCGGGCGACGGGGCCGTGCATGGGTGTCTCCCGGCGGCGCCAATCTCTACCTGTCGGTGCTGCGACCCTTTGCCGTGGTGCCCGAGTCCCTCCAGGGTTTGAGCCTCGCCGTGGGTGTTGCCGTGGCGAGGGCGATGAAGTCACTGGACGTGCAAGGCATCGCGCTCAAGTGGCCCAACGACATCCTGCTCGCTGACATGAAGCTGGGCGGAATATTGCTGGAGATGTCCGGGCGGAGCAGAGGTCCGTGGCGGGTCGTGACCGGGATCGGTATCAACGTCCACATGCCGGTGGGTGCCGGCGCGAACATCGATCAACCGTGGACGGATCTTGCCGCCCACGGCGCACATCCGGGTCGCAACCGGCTTGCGTCGCGGGTGCTTACGGAGGTGATCCTGGCCCAGGAGCAATTCGTCGAAGCGGGATTCGAAGCATTTCGCCGCGACTGGGAGCTGCTCGATGCGATCCGTGATCGTGAGGTGGAGCTGCACGACGGTTCGAGCAGCCGTTGGGGTACGGCGCGGGGTGTGGACGCCGGCGGAGCACTGCTGCTGGAAGTCCAGGGGCGGTGCGAGCGCGTCGTAAGCGGAGAAATCAGCCTGCGGGTGGTGATCTGAGGCTGCGGTCCACCGTGTTGACGGCCTGTATACTTGAACGAGGCGATTGGCGGGGAACTCGGCGCGACACCGACTGAGATGTCGACGCGCTCGGAGAATCGATGTGAAGTGGGTAATCCTGGGTCTCGTGCTGACAAACGTGGTTTTCTTCGCATGGCGGCTCAGCCAGGACCAGGAAGTGGTTGTCGCCGAAGCGGCCGCGCCGCCGCCGACGGGCGTCGCGATGGTCAACCGGTTGCTGCTGGTCAGCGAGGTTGAATCCGGCGTGTTGCGCCGCCGGCGCAAGCTTCCATCGCAGGAGCCGGCTTCACCACCGCAGCCGCAGCCCCCCGAGCAGCTTGCGGAACCCCGTGAGGAGGTCGCCTCGGTGTCCCTCGATGAAATTCTGGCGTTGCCGCCGGAGGCCGACCGCGAGTGCTACACCATCGGCCCGCTCGAGAACGAAGACGATATCTCGGCGCTGGGCGCCTGGTTCAGCGCCCAGGGCAGCCAGGCCACATTGCGCCACGACGAGCGCCGCGAAGTAACGAGTACCTGGGTGTTCCTGCCGCCCCTCGAGAGCCGCGAGGCCGCCGCCGCTCGGGTGCGGGAAATGCAGGCCGCCAATATCGACGACATCTACGTCATTCCCCGCGGAGACATGGCGAATGCCATCTCACTCGGCCTCTATAGCCAGAACGACACCCTGCAAAGACGGGTATCACAGCTCGAAGACCGAGGTTTCACGCCGTCTGTGCTGCCTCGCTATCGCACCGCAACGGCTTCCTGGTTCGACGTCACGACGAGTGCTGCGCAGCCGATGACTGTCGGTGTGTTGGACCAGGTATTCCCTGATCTGATCATTCGGCAGGTGGCCTGCGGGGACGCGGCAATTGCAGGGGATCCCGCGATTTCCTACAATTCCCCCGACCTGCGGCAGGAAGACAGCTACTCCGACAACACCCCTGGTGCGGCGTTGGAAGCGTCTGGCCGCTCTGGCACCCAGTAGCTCGGTTCGACCGACCATGAACGAGTCATCGGCGGGGCGACGGATCAATGCCTGGTGCGCTGCACTCAACCGCGGCCATGGTGCCGTCATGGGTTCTTCGCTGGCCGGCTTAGCTCAGTTGGTAGAGCAGTTGCCTTGTAAGCATCAGGTCGCGGGTTCGACTCCTGCAGCCGGCACCACCCCCCCCAGCTCTGTCCCGCCGAAGTGATGCAGGGCCGTGACGGACGGTGGCAAGAATTACACCCACTACACCTGGATCGTGACGCGCGACACGATTCTCGGGGAGAGCAGCGAGGCGGTGGGAAAAATCGGGCCGAGCGGATCGACCAAGCGCGCCCCTTTCGATTCGGTCATCATTCACGGTGAGCACTTTCGCATGCTGAATGATGCCGGCGAGGCGCAATTCTCGGGCTACATACTCGGCAAGTACCGCGGGCATGAACCCCTCGAAGACTACGGGTCGGAAAACGGTTGCTCGTTCATCGAGTTCGAGCGGGACGGTGAGTGGGTGTCTCTGGAGGAATTTCGCAGCCGCGTCCAGGCGGATAGTAAGCGTTAGCCAGGCAGATCCGTGCAATGAGCAGCCCTCGGTCGTCGCACACCGATCGTTCGTTCTTCGACGCATCGCTTGCCGAGACGGACGCCGAGCTTGCCGCCATCATCGATGGCGAGCTGCACCGGCAGGCCGATCAGATCGAGCTCATCGCCTCGGAGAATCTCGTCAGCCGCGCCGTGCTCGATGCGCAAGGCTCGGTGTTCACCAACAAGACCGTCGAGGGCTACCCGGGTCGTCGCTACTACGGCGGCAGCGGGTGGGCCGATGCGTTGGAGCGGCTTGCTACGGATCGCGCCTGCCGATTGTTTGCCTGCCGCCACGCCAATGTGCAGCCGCACTCCGGCAGTCAGGCCAACCAGACCGTGTACCAGGCGCTGCTCGCGCCGGGCGATCGCATCCTCAGCATGGGTCTGGCAATGGGCGGCCACCTGAGTCACGGCGCGCCGCCGAATCAGTCGGGCAGGTTGTTCGACGTGGCCCACTATGGCGTCGGGCGCCAGGACGGACGCATCGACATGAATGAGGTGATGGTGCTCGCGCAATCCCATCGCCCCAGGCTTATCATCGCCGGCGCATCCGCCTATCCGCGCATCATCGACTTTGCGGCATTTCGTCGCATCGCGGACACCGTGGACGCATGGTTGCTGGTCGACATGGCACACATCGCCGGTCTGGTGGCCGGCGGCGTACATCCGTCTCCCATCCCCCACGCCCACGTGACCACCACGACGACTTACAAGAGTCTGCGCGGCGCCCGCGGCGGCATGATTCTCACCGACGACGACGATCTCCACCGACGTTTCGCTTCTGCGCTGTTTCCGGGCATCCAGGGAAGCGCCATGCTGCACGCCATGGCCGGCAAGGCGGCCTGTCTGGGTGAAGCTCTGACATCGGAATTTGCCGACTACGCGGCGGCGTTGGTGGTGAACGCACAAACCCTGGCCGAGGAGATCCAGAGCCGCGATTTCGTGGTGGTCTCGGGCGGTACCGATACTTCGCTGCTGCTGGTGGATTTGCGCTCACGGGGAATCACCGGCAAGTCCGCAAGCGACAGGCTGGAGCTGGCGGGGCTCACCTGTAACAAGAATGCCGTTCCTTTCGACAACGAGAATCCCACCGTCACATCCGGGCTACGGATTTCCAGCGCCGTCGGCACGACCCGCGGCTTCGGCCAGGCGGCGTTCGCCGATATCGGGCGATGGATTGCCGAGGTGCTGGATGAGCTGGTGGCCGGCGACGCCGTTGATGTTTGCCGGGCGACCCGAGAGAAAGTCAGCCGTCTGTGCGCGGAATTTCCCATCTACACAAGATCCTGAGCGCGTTTGAACGGGTCCCCTCACCCTGCCCCTCTCCCCTCCGGGGAGAGGGGCAGGGTGAGGGGACCCGGCTGGCAGGGTCATTCAAGCCCGCCCGTGGATCTGATAAACTGTCGATGCGCGTCTGTTCCGGCAATATGCCTGCGCGACAACACATAGCCGGAACACCGGTCGCTGGCCGGGGCAGAGTCCGGGCAGATTGCTCTTTCGAAGCGCCTGCCCGGCTCGAGATGGGGGACTGTCTTAGTTAGACCGCGTGCGGTGGCGCGCCATGGTAATGCACATTGTGCAGGGCTCGGCACGTGTCATCGTCGAACGCAATGCTCACACGACGGGGCACGTGGGCACCGGCCAGTCAGGGATTGGCGAAAGCATGTATCTCGGCAGAACTGTGCAAGCTCGACTCGATGACGCCATCCGAGATGTCGCGTCCGGTTTATCACCGGTGGTGGGCGAGGCCTTCTTCCATTCCCTGGTGGTGTTGCTCGGCGAGGCCATGGGAGTGGAGCACGTATTTGTCGCGGAGCTCGACTGCCTCGACCACGATCGCGCAAGCCTGGTCGCCTTGTCCAGTCATGGGCAGCTGTCGAATTCGGTTACGCTGAAAATCGGCGGTAGCGCGAGCCAGCTGGCCCTGGACCAGGGCACTCTCAGCATCGTCACCCGTGCCCGGGAAGAGTTTCCGGACGACGAGTTGCTTTCGAACCTGGAGGCCGAGAGCTTCGTCGGCCGCCGGTTGCCGGACTCCGGCGGCATCTCCATGGGATTGATTGGCGTCGTGCACGGATCCTCGCTTCCCGATCCCTCTTTCATAGAATCCCTCGTGGCTACGTTTGCCGGCCGTGTCTCGGCGGAGCTGGAACGGCGCCGGGCGGAGAGTGTGCTGCGCAGCAACGAGCTTCGTCTGCGATCTATTGTGGAAAGCGCGCCGGTATGTATTCACGAACTCGACCGGACCGGCCGTTTTCTCAGCATCAATGCCGAGGGTGCGCGCATAGCCGGGAATATGTTTGTCGAAGAGATCATTGGACAGGCATATTTGGACTACGTGGCGCCCTGGGATCAGAAGCGTGTGTCAGACTTGCTCGCCCAGGCCCGTGACGGGTGCGATTGCCAGTTCGAATACACCAGCATCGTCGACGGCTGCACGCGAGTGCTCAGCGCGAGCCTGGTTTCGCTTCGCGATGAAGACGGCCAGGTCACGAAGTTGCTCGGCTACTCCCAGGACATTACCGAGCAAAAGACATCGGAGCAGCAACTGGTGCACCGTGCCGAGCACGACGATCTCACGGATCTCCCCAACAGGGGGCTGTTCATGGATCGATTGCGTTCCGGTATCGCGCGTGCCAAACGCAACAATAAGCCCTTGGCGCTTTTGTTCGTGGACTTGAATGATTTCAAGCCGGTCAACGACGAGCACGGTCACCATATCGGCGACCGGCTTCTGCGCGTGGTCGCCCGTCGCCTGATGGCGGCGGTGCGGGAAGTGGATACGGTGGCCAGGATCGGTGGTGATGAGTTCGCGGTCATACTGGAAGCGATTACCGACGCCGGGGATGCCGCGGCCGTGGCGGTGAAAATCGCCGATAGTATCGGCGAACCATTTTCAATCGACAGCGACACGCTGCGAATAGGCGCCAGCACCGGCATCGCTATCTATCCGGGTGACGGTGACGAGGTCGGCTCGCTCCTGCGGTACGCCGATGCGGAGATGTATCGGGCCAAAAGGGCCGGGGGCCGATGCTCGGTTTGAACTCGGCCCGGGGCCCGCAAAATGATGCCGGATAGCAGGGATCCGGCCGTCCGGCGATGTTTACCGCCGCCCACAAAGACTGCATAGTGGGCTAGGCTTAAATCTCGGGCCCGAAGAGATCAGTCCGGGAAGATAGCCTTGGCGGAATCCGGTTACCCGCAATAGCGAAGCGGCGCAGGTGACGGTCTTTAGACCCGCACCCAGGCACCCCCTTTGGCGCACCACCCGATGAGCAAGAATTCCGATAAATCGAATGGCGATGCCGCGAGCGAAGCGCAATCTTGGCAGCGGCGCCGGGACGACTATCGCTTTTCCGGAGAGCGCATAGCGCAGATGCGCATCGCCTCGCGCCCGGATCGTCTGAGAATGGTACGCGCCCTGGTCAACGAGGCGGGCGACGCGAACGGTTGCAGCGAGGACTGTATCAGCCAGATGGTCATGGCGGTGGACGAGGCCTGCCAGAATATCATCCGGCATGCCTATGGGGGCGATCCGGACGGCGAGATCGTCGTCGACATTCGCCGTCAGGACGACGAAATCGCGATTCACTTGTTGGATTTCGCCGCCCCCGTCGATGTCAGCACGATCAAGCCGCGCCCGCTGGACGACGTAAAGCCCGGTGGTCTCGGAACACATTTCATTCAGGAATGCATGGACGAATGCGGTTTTCTCACGCCGCCGGATGGAATCGGCAATTGCCTGCGGCTGGTAAAAAAAATTAGATAGAGAATTTAGATAGAGGGACGGGTATGGCTTATCAGGTACGCTCGGATGGCGACACCACCATCGTTGCGTTGAGCGGTGATGTGGATCTCGACAGTTCGCCCCAGGTACGCAGCGTTCTGCTGGAATCGGTCGGCGCGAAGCGCGGGGTCCTGGTCGAGATGTCGGCTGTTTCCTATATCGACAGTTCTGGTATCGCGAGTCTGGTAGAGGCATACCAAACGGCACGGCGTGGAAGCACGTCGTTCGCGCTGGTGGCGGTCAGTGATGCCGCCATGCGTGTCCTGGAGCTTGCTCGGCTCGATCAGGTCTTCTCCATTCACGCAAGCGTCACGGATGCCCTGGCAGATGGTCTGGCCGATGGTCTGGCGGATGGCGACTGAGCAGGACAGCCGCCCGGCAGCCACCGTGGCCTTGGTCGATGCGATGGAAAACCTCGGCCGCGCCGCGGTCGGCGGCGTAAAGGAGTTTGGATACGCGGCCACGCTTTTTTCCGAGAGCGTCTACTGGCTGGTGCTGGGTCGTCGATGGCGCCAGCCCGTGAGGATGTCCAGCGTGGTGGCCGAGATGATGCAGATCGGCATTCGGGCGTTGCCTATCGTCACCGTTCTGTCCGCCACTATCGGAATCATGCTGGCGATTCAGGGTATTCACACCTTAAGGCTCTTCGGTGCGGAATCCCGCGTCACGCTCGGCATTGCGCTCTCCATCACCAGGGAGTTCGCCCCTCTCATCACCGGTATCCTGGTCGCCGGACGCTCGGGCTCTGCGCTTGCGGCACGCCTCGGCACCATGAACATCAACCAGGAGATCGACGCACTGCGCGTCATGGGTATCAACCCGGTGCGCTTTCTCGTGGCTCCATCCCTGCTGGCGATGATGGTGATGGTGCCGCTGCTGACCTTCTGGGCGGACTTGATAGGACTCCTGGGCGCCGGCGTTTACGTTGGCATCGATCTGGGCATGAGTCTTGGTGCTTACGCCGACGAAGTTCTCAACGCGACATCTGTGGGTGATCTGACCCACGGACTCGGCAAGAGCGTCATCTTCGCCGCGCTTATCACACTGGTCGCGACCGTCAATGGCGCCAGTGTCAGCGGCGGTGCCGAGGGCGTGGGTCGAGCGACGACGCGCTCGGTCGTGCAGGCGATCGCCGGGATCCTGATCACCGACATGCTGTTCGTATTCATCGTCACGCGTTGAACATGGAAATGAGTTCTACAATCACGACGAAGGTCATCGAGGTCGAGAATCTCAATACTTTTTATGGCGAAAGACAGATTCTGAAAGACGTCACGCTCAGTGTCGAGGAAGGCGAGATTCTCGTCATCATGGGTGGCAGCGGTTCGGGCAAGAGCACGCTGCTGCGCTATATGCTGGCGCTGGAGCGTCCGCGAAGCGGCAGCATTCGAGTGTTAGGCCGGGATGTGGCCAATGCCAGTCGTGCCGAGATGTACGAGCTACGCAAGAAATCCGGCGTCGCGTTTCAATCGGGCGCGCTTTTCAGCTCCATGAGCGTGGGCGACAATATTATGCTTCCCTTGCGTGAGCATACGGATCTGGATGAGTCGATCATCCGTATCATGGCGCGGCTGAAGCTCGAAGTAGTGGAGCTTGCCGGCTTCGAGGATTTGATGCCGGCGGAGCTCTCCGGGGGTATGCTGAAGCGTGCAGCTCTGGCGCGCTCCGTGGTCATGGATCCGAAGCTGCTGTTCTGCGACGAGCCGTCGGCGGGCCTGGACCCGGTTGTCGCAGCAGCTATCGACAACCTCATATTGCGCCTGCGCGACGCGTTGCGAATTACGATTGTTATTGTTACCCATGAGCTGGAGAGCGCATTCAAGATTGCCGATCGTATCGCCGTGCTCGACCAAGGTGAGATCCTCATCGTTGGCACTGTCGACGAAGTGCGCGCCTGCAAGGATTCGCGCGTGCAGAATCTGCTGAACCGGCGTGTGGAAGAGGAAGAACTCGATCCGGAAGCATACCTTCGTCGCCTGACCGGCGCGCGGGAGCAGTGAGCAGAAGGCGAACGATTTCGAACGATGAAGAGCGACCGCATTAACTACGTCATCGTCGGTGGATTCGTGATCTTGATGCTCACGGGCATCGTCACCAGTGTCGCCATGCTGAGCGGCCGTACCGGCGCCACCGACACTTATTACACGAGCTACGAGGATGTGACCGGGCTCAAGTTCGGGAGCCAGGTGCTGTATATGGGATTTCCCGTGGGGCAAGTGGAGAAAATTTCCCCGCAGCTGGACCATGGAACCATGGTTTTTCATCTGGAGCTGGCGTTGACCAGTCGATTCAAGGACTGGAAGGTGCCGAGCGACAGCGTCGCGCGGATGAAATCTGCCGGGCTGCTCTCCGCCATGGCCATCGATATTCGGGCCGGTGAAGGTCGAAGTTGGCTTCAGCCGGCCGATTTCATCGCGGGTCAACCGGCCACCGATATCTTCGCCGCCATCTCCGAAACCGCAAATGCCCTCAAGCGGCTTACGGAAACCCGTCTCGAGCCTTTGCTCACGAATCTCGACGAATACATCGATTCCATCGGTAAGATTCTGGTCACCGAAGGTGGCGCCACGATGCGCAACCTCAATATTTTCTCGCAGACCCTGGCCAACCGGGGGCCGGAGTTCATCGACGAGGTCGTATCGCTGTCCGCCTCGCTGAAGCGTACCAGCGACAGTCTTGCCAAAGTGCTATCACCCGAGAATGCCGATAAGCTGGACAGTGTCGTCGACAACGTTCTGGCGGCATCGGTCAGTCTGTCGCTCATGAGCTCGGAGGCGCGAGAAGACATAAATGCACTGCTCGGGCCAAAATCCCAGGAGCGCATAAACGCCATGGTGGACAATTTCTCGCGGGCCTCCGCCAACGTCGCCACCATGAGCCACACATTGGATGAGCGGGTAAAAGAGATTTTGACGCCTGAAACGGCCAGGAAAATGCAGCACGCGCTGGGCAACGTTGCTGTTGCCGCAAATAATATCGCCAGCCTGACCAGTGATCTGCATTCTACGCGTGAGAAGCTGGACGCTCTTCTCGTCGGACTGAACGCGATCAGCGAGGAGAATCGTCCGGACTTGCGCGAGTCGGTAACCGATCTCCGGTACACGCTCCGGTCCATGTCTCAGAGAGTGGATGCCATTACGTACAATCTCGAAGGCGCGAGCCGCAACTTGTCCGAATTCGGCCGCATCATACGGAACAACCCCGCGGTGTTGCTGAGAGGCACGAGCAAGGATTCGGATGAGTTGAGCGGGGTGCAGCCGACGGCAGGATTTGCTCTTGATTAGCCCGCATACTGCACCGGAACGCGGTTGCTCGCTGGCCCTGCTCCGCGAGAGCGCGCTTTGCTCCGTCAACCATAGCTACGGCTCGGCTCTGGCGTCTGACCGCCATGGATGGCGGGAATGCAGGGAATTGTCGGGAACACTCCCTGCCTGCTTCGCTCTACCTCGTCCATCTGACCGCCATGGATGGCGGGAATGCAAGAGGATTGTAGGAACAATCCTTGCCCTGGACTCGTATGCTTTCGGTCGCAAACCACCCTCTCGCGAAGCAGTGCGTCGCAAGCAATCCGCGTTCCGGTGCAATATGCGGGCTCGCCGGCTCTGGTGCTCGGGCGTGATCCTGTGCGGCCTGCTGGCCGGATGCGGCGAGCAGGGCGTGCCGGTGCCTACGGATCGGTTTCATCGATTGGTCGTCGGCGCGCCAGCCACCGTCTACGAGACGCCGCAACTCGCGGGCATCGTGGAAGTGGATAGATTCCACGCCGCCGGCGTACTCGAGGATCGTGCGATAGTCTTTGTGGAGCATGGCAAGCCCAACGTCATGCACCAGTATCACTATCAGCTGTGGGCAGATGCGCCAACCCGCATGCTGCAAACGGCGACCGTGGATTACCTGCGGGAGGCGCGGTTGGCGGACCAGGTGGTAACGACGGGCCTGCGAATCGTGCCGACCTACACGTTGACCGGTGACATCAAGAGGTTGGAACACCTGGTGGGGAATTCGTCGAGCGTCGTCGTCGAGCTGGAATTCGGACTGCGGCAGCACCGTGACGGCAGCCTTGTCTGGGTAAAGACCTACACTGCGAGCATGACAGTAAAAGACGACACGGTGGGATCCGCTACCCGCGCAATCAGCGAGGCGGTAGCGGAAATCCTCACCAGCTTGTCGGCGGACCTGGCGAGGCAGTGAGCACCGTGGGACGATTTTCCGATGAAAACATGAACCACCTGTCGGCACACCACCCGGCCCGACTCGCCGTCGTGCTCAACGGCTTCGGTGGCGCCTCCGTTATATTGGCGATTCTCTTCTTCGGCGGCTCGTTCTACGTGGAAAACGAAATTGGCAGGGCCTTTTTTCTGGGGGCGTTCTTTTCCGGCCTTCTGGGCGGTATCGTGCTGTTCGGTTTTGCCAAGGTCATCGACATGCTGGATGCGATACGCCAGCAGACTCTCGCCGATCGACCAAGCGAGTCATCGGATTCCGGCGCCGGCCCGAACGTCCATGGGGGAGCGCCCTGACCCGAATATTGCACCGGAGAATTCCTCGGCGGCGTGCCTCGCCGCCGCATCCGCGCTAGAATTCGCCTTCTTTTTTCAATTCGGACTGGTCGGAAGCTTCGAAATGAAGGTCATTGTTTCCAGAGTGCTTGCGGGGGTGTTGTTGGCGCTGACGGCTGTTTCGGCACCGGCTGCCGCCGACCCTCTCAAGAACATCAGGTCGCTCCTCAGAGACGGTCAGTATGAAAAGGCACTGCCGCGATTGAATTCTTTTCTGAAGGACAATCCCGAGCACGCCGAAGCGCGGTTTTTGAAAGGACTGGCACTTGCCGAGGAAGGTCGCGCCGACGAAGCGCAGGCAGTTTTCCTGGGGCTCACCGACGATTACCCGGACCTGCCGGAACCCCACAACAATCTGGCGGTGCTCTACGCGGCCAAGGGCGACTATGCCATGGCGCGTGATTCTCTGTTGCTGGCCATCAGCAATCACCCCGGTTATGCCACGGCACACGAAAACCTCGGGGATATCTACGCACGCTTAGCCGGCGTCGCCTATGGCAAGGCACTGGAAATAGACGCTGACAATCAGACGGCCAGGGTCAAGCTGGCAATGGTACGCGAGCTGTTCTCGGAGCGTGGCCCCACTGCGAGCTCGGTATCCAAGAACAACAACTAGCTCCCCACCGCGTAGTCGCTGGCCAGGCCGACGAATATCACTGCTCCCAGCCAGTTATTGTTCAAAAACGCCTTGAAGCACGCGCCCGGTTCACGGTTGCGGATCAGGTACTGCTGGTAGACCGCGAGGCCCCCGGCGGCGGCAAGCCCGAAGTAGTAGTACCGCCCCAGCTCCAGCTGGTTTCCCACCAACAGCATGACCACGAAGAAGCAAAGCTGGACGACGCCGATCATGAGCCGGTCCATCTCGCCGAACAGAATTGCCGTGGACTTTACGCCGACGTAGATGTCGTCTTCGCGATCGACCATGGCGTACATGGTGTCGTAGGCGACTGCCCACAACACGATACCGGTGAGAATCAACCACGCTACCGGCGGCACGCTATTGGTCTGCGCCGCGAACGCCATGGGCACGGCCCAACCGAAGGCGATGCCGAGGTGAACCTGTGGCAGATAGGTAAAACGTTTCATGTACGGGTAGCTCACCGCCAGTGGAACCGCCGCCAGCGACAGCAGCAGCGTGAGATGATTGAGTGTGAGCGCCAGTGCCAGCGCCAACAGGCACAAGACCAGGAACAGCAGCAACGCTTCCCTGGGGCTTACGTGCCCGGCGGCAATGGGACGCTCCCGGGTGCGGGCAACGTGTGGGTCGAGCTCGCGATCCGCGTAGTCGTTTATGACGCAGCCCGCCGAGCGCATGAGGAACACGCCGAGCACGAAGATCAGCGTCACAAAGGGACTCGGCTGCCCCTCACCGGCAATCCACAGAGCCCACAGGGTGGGCCACATCAGCAACAGGGTGCCGATGGGCCGATCGACGCGCATGAGCAAGCCGTACTGATGTACGCGCTCCTTCAAGAATGCCGTTTTCGTGTCGTCACCCACGGATAGGCCGGTCGATGCAGGTGGGTCAGTGGTGGCGGGACGGGTGAGTCATACGCCAGCATAGTGTATCGCATTCCCTATCCAACGCCTTATCAAAGGCTGGGCGCATTCGGGATGGTCGGACAGGATTTCGTCGGCGGCCCTGGACACCGCCGGAATCAGCGCCTGATCGCGCACCAGATCTGCGATTCTGAATTGCATGAGCCCCGTCTGACGCGTGCCCAGCACGTCTCCCGGACCGCGCAGCTCCAGGTCCCGCTGCGCGATTTGAAACCCGTCACCGGTCTCTCGAAGGACATCCAGTCTGTCCCGGGCGGGTCCCGACAGGGGTGGCTGATACATCATCAGGCATACGCTTTTGCGCGTCCCGCGCCCGACGCGGCCGCGCAGCTGATGCAGTTGCGAGAGCCCGAGCCGCTCGGCATTCTCGATGATCATGAGGCTCGCGTTGGGAATGTCGACGCCCACCTCGATGACCGTCGTTGCCACCAGCAGATCCAGGCTCCCATCTTTGAATGCCCCCATGGTCTGCTCCTTGTGCGCGGATTTCATACGCCCGTGCACCAGACCGATGCGCAGCTCCGGCAGCGCAGCGGTCAGACTGCGGTGGGTTTCTTCGGCGGCCTGGGCCTCCAACGCCTCGGAATCCTCGATGAGCGTGCAGACCCAGTAGGCCTGCTGGCCTTCCCGGCATGCGGCGTGCACCCGCGAAACCACCTCGGGCCGGCGGGAATTCGGGAGCACGGCTGTTTCGATGGCTTCTCTTCCGGGCGGCAGCTCATCGATGACCGAGGTGTCCAGATCCGCATACACCGCCATCGCAAGTGTGCGGGGAATCGGTGTAGCCGTCATGATGAGCTGGTGGGGTCGCTTGCCGCCCCGTTGACCCTTGTCGCGCAGCGCAAGACGCTGATGGACGCCGAAGCGGTGCTGCTCGTCGACGATGATGAGACCGAGGTTGGGAAAGGCCACAGGTTCCTGAAACAGAGCGTGGGTACCCACCACGAGCATCGGTTGCCCGCTGGAGACGCTTTGCAGCGCTGTCTGGCGTGTCCGAGCCGTGAGCTTCCCCGACAACCATGCCAGGGGGATTTCCAGGGGCTCGAGCCAGGCGAGAAAGTTTCCCAGGTGCTGCTCGGCCAGCAATTCGGTGGGCGCCATGAAGGCGACCTGATAGCCGGCTTCGATGGCTTGCAACGCCCCGACTACGGCCACTACCGTCTTGCCCGAGCCCACGTCGCCCTGAACCAGCCGCTGCATCGGGTGTGACTTCTCGAGGTCCGCGCACACCTCGTCGATCACGCGCCGCTGCGCAACCGTGAGGGCAAAAGGCAAAGCCTCGATGAAACGCCGGCGCAAGCGTCCCTCGGTTCGCATGGTTGCCGCCGCGTCCATCTGCTGTTGCCGGCGCAGCAGCCGCAGGCTGAGATGCTGGGCGAGCAGCTCATCGAAGGCCAGTCGCCGTCGGCCACGGCCGGCGACGGATTCCGGGTTCTCCGGATCCGATCCCGGCGGCGGCCGGTGCACCGCGCGCAGGGACTCCTTGAGAGGCGCGAAGCCGTGGCGGGCGAGAATCTCGCCGGGCACGTAATCCCTGAGCGTAGCGTCGGTTTCCAACCGCGCCAGCGCCTGATCCGTCAGGCTTCGCCAGTTCGCCTGATGCAATCCCGCGGTAGTGGGGTAAACAGGCGTCAGGTGATCTTCCGTGGGGACGTCTTCGGATGCGTCGAGGAGCCGGTACTCCGGGTGTACCAACTCCAGACCTTTTGGTCCCCGGCGCACTTCGCCGAAGCACATGATGCGCTCACCGCGGGCGAGCCGCTTCTGCTGGGTTGAGCCGAAATAGAAGAAGCGCAGGCTGAGGCTGCCGGTGCCGTCGTGAATCATGCACAGGAGAGAACGGCGGCGTCCGTACTGAATCTGCGTGATCTGAATCTCGCCGCACACGACCGCCTCCTGGCCCGGGCGCAACGACCCGATTGCGCAGAGGCGCGTGCGGTCCTGGAAACGCAACGGTAGATGGAAGAGCAGATCCTGCAGCGATTCGATGCCGAGTGCCGCCAGTCGCTCGGCGATGTGCGGTCCGACACCGCGAAGCGCGGTGACGGTCACGCTGTCTGAGTGGTCTCCTTTGCCCACGCCGTGGCCGGCGCGCCTCAGAGTCTGTGAATCAATCGCCCGCCGTAGCGAGACGGTTCCTGGGCGTGCCCTGCAAGGCGCGGGGGTGCACAAAATCGCGCGCGTAGCTGGGCTACGTAAGCGATTTTGGGGGTCCCCGCAACGCCGCAGGGCGCGTTCAGGTGCCGTCGCAGTAGGCGTGGTGATTGGTTCACAGACTCTCAGGCGTCCAGCACCATAATCGCTTCGATCTCGACCTGGGAGCCCTTGGGGAGCGCGGCAACACCGACGGCGGCTCGCGCCGGGTACGGTTCGCCGAAGTACTCACTCATGACCTCGTTGACCACCGGGAAATCCGCAAGATCTGTCAGGTACACGTTCAGTTTTACAATTCGCGACAGGTCGCCGCCAGCGGCTTGCGCCACTGCGCGCAGGTTTTGAAACACGCGATCGATCTGCTTTCGCGTTCCCTCCACCAGCTCCATGGTTTCGGGGTCCAGTGCGATCTGGCCGGACAGATAGACCGTGCCGTCGACGTTGATCGCCTGGGAGTAGGTGCCGATGGCAGCGGGTGCATTCGGGGTACTGATTATCGTTCTGCTCATGTGCAATCCTCTTGAGTTTCGCTCAACTCCCCTTGCGCATGATGCGCGTCACTTCGTCGATACCGCGAATGCGGCGGATCAAATGTGCAAGGTGCACGCGGTCGGTGACGCCGATGACGAAGCTGAGGGTGGCATTACTGCCCTCGCTGTTCTCCATGGACACGTTCTCGATGTTGGCGCCCATGTCGGAGATGACGGCCGCGACGGTGGCGAGCACACCCTTCTGATTGGCGGTATCGACACGCACCTCGACGGGAAAGTCGCCGTCGATGGTGGGCTCCCACTCCACGTCGACCCACTTGTCCGGCTTGTCGGCATACTCGGCGATGTTGCGGCATGCGGCTGTGTGGATGACCACGCCGCGGCCGGCGCTGACGAATCCGAGCACCGGATCGCCGGGGATCGGATGGCAGCATTTGCCGAGGCTTACCACCATCCCCTCTGAACCCTTGATATAGACCGGGTGGTTGTTACGCGGGGCGTCGGAGCCGATTCTAGCGTCATCGGCGACGGGATTCAGGCGCCGGGTGACCAGCGCCGCCGGCCGCTGCCCGAGGCCGATGTCCTCCAGCAGATTATCCAGCGTCTCCAGTTTCAGCTCTTCGAGCAGCGCGCCGATGCGGTCTTTCTCGATATCGTCCAGAGTCAGGGACTCCGGTGCCAGGGCCTGATTGAGCAATCGGCGTCCGAGCTCCACCGCCTCCTCGGAGCGCAGATTCTTCAGATAGTTCCGAATCGCGGCTCGGGCTTTGCCGGTTACCACGAAGGTGAGCCAGTTGGCGTTTGGCCGTCCCCAGGACGCGGTCACGACTTCCACGTTCTGTCCGGTGAGAAGCTGGCTGCGAAGCGGCGCGTAACGGCCGTCGATCTTGACGGCGATGCAGGTGTTGCCGACGTCGGTATGCACCGCGTAAGCAAGATCCACGGCGGTCGCGCCGCGCGGCAGCTCCATGATGTCGCCAGCCGGCGTGAACACGTAGACGTCCTTGGGAAATAGATCGACCTTGACGTGCTCGATGAACTCCATCGAGTCGCCCGCCTCGATCTGCATTTCCAGCAACTCTTTAATCCACTGGCGGGCGCGCTCCTGGGCGGCGCTGCTGCCGGTCTTACCGGTTTTGTATCCCCAGTGAGCGGCGATCCCGGCCTCGGCGACACCGTGCATGTCTTCGGTGCGAATCTGCACTTCCAGCGGCGCTTGATAGGGGCCGAACAAGACCGTGTGCAGAGATTGATAGCCATTGGCCTTGGGTAGCGCGATGTAGTCTTTGAACTTGCCGGGCACCGGCTTGTAGAGGTTGTGCATCACACCGAGCACGCGGTAGCAGTCATCGGCGGTTTCGACGGTGATCCGGAAGGCGTAAACGTCCAGCACCTCTTTGAAGGACACGCCCTTGCCGCGCATCTTCTTGTACAGACTGTACAGGTGCTTCTCGCGACCCACTACCTTGGCGCTCAAACCCTCCTGGCGTAGGCGCCGCTTGATGGCAGTCTCGATCTTCCGCACCACCTGCTTTCTATGGCCCCGCGCTTTTCGCACTTCGGCGGCGAGGACGCGGTAACGCATGGGGTACAGGGACTGGAAGCCGAGATCCTCCAGCTCCTGGCGAATGCTGTTGAGGCCCAGTCGATTGGCGATGGGCGCGTAGATCTCGAGGGTCTCCCTGGCGATTTGCCGACGCTTCTCGGGGGCCAGCGCCGACAGCGTGCGCATGTTGTGCAGGCGGTCGGCGAGCTTGACCAGAATCACCCGGATGTCCCTGGCCATGGCGAGCAGCATCTTGCGGAAGTTCTCTGCCTGGAACTCCGCTTTACTCTTGAAACTTATCTGGGTGAGCTTGCTGACACCGTCGACGAGATCCGCGACCTCAGCGCCGAACTCCTCGGCAATCTGGCCCTTGACGGTCTCCGTGTCTTCGATGACGTCGTGAAGAATGGCAGCGACAATAGTCTCGTAGTCGAGTCGCATCTCCGCGAGAATGCGCGCCACCTCGATGGGGTGATGGATGTAGGGCTCGCCGGACGCGCGATGCTGGCCTTCGTGGGCTTGCGCGCCGAACAGGTAGGCGCGATAGATTTCCTTTACCTGATCCGATTCGAGATAGGTGTCGGCGAGACCACAGAGATCACTGATGAGAAACACGCGGCCTCCAGAGTCAGAAGACCGGCCGGGGTGGGAGCGGGTTGAACCTGTTACTCGCCTCCGGCGGCTTCACCTGGCCCCACATGTTCTTCCTCGACGGCCATCTGGGCAATTTCGTTGAGGATCGCCGGATCGATTTTCCCCTCGGCAATCTCCCGCAGGGCAATGACGGTGGGCTTGTCGTTCTCGATCTCCACCAGCGGCGTTGCGCCGCGGATAATCTGCCGGGCCCTCTTGGTAGCCAGAAGTACCAGCTCGAAGCGATTGCCGACCTTCTCGATACAATCTTCAACGGTGATGCGTGCCATCAGTTAAAGCTCCAATTCGCAAGACGCAAACAACGAATGTTACCTAAGTCGCTGAAATTATACCAGCAAAGACCCGATCAGTTCCCGGTGGACTACGCTCTGACGCTGCCGGCGCAAGCGCCGGCAGCGGATGATGCTGCGCAGGTCCGCCAGTGCCGCCTCGAAGGCGTCGTTGATGACCAGGTAGTCGAATTCGCTGAAGTGGGACATCTCGGCGACCGCATCGCGCATGCGCCTGGCGATGACCTCATCGGAGTCCTGGGCGCGTCCGGCAAGCCGCTCGGCGAGGCTCTCCCGGGAGGGGGGCAGGATGAAGATCCCGACGCAGCCGGGGTGCCGCTGGCGAACCTGGGCCGCCCCCTGCCAGTCGATCTCGAGAATCACGTCCTCGCCGGCCGCCCGGAATTTCTCCACCGAATCCCTCGCCGTGCCGTAACGGCGATCGAACACCCGCGCGTGCTCGAGGAAGGCATCCGCGTCGATCATGGCGACGAAGTCCTCTTCGCTCACGAAATGATAATCGACGCCGTCGCTCTCGTTGCTGCGGCGCGGGCGCGTCGTGTGGGACACCGACACATGCAGTCCCGGCTGTGAAGATTGCAGTGCTGCCACCAGGCTGGTTTTGCCGGCACCCGAAGGGGCGCTGATGACGTATAAGTCCCCACCCGCGGTCTTCTCCACTTCTACCATCTCGGGGCGTCACTCCACGTTCTGGATCTGCTCGCGCATCTGCTCGATGAGAACCTTGAGATCTACCGACGCCCGCGTGGTCTCGGTGTCGATGGATTTTGAGCCCAGCGTGTTGGCCTCTCTGTTGAGCTCCTGCATGAGAAAGTCCAGTCGTCGCCCGGCCGGCTGCTCCTTGTCGACCACGCGCTGGACCTCCTTCACGTGGGCATCCAGGCGGTCCAGCTCCTCGGCCACATCGGTCTTCTGCGCGACCATGGCTATCTCCTGCTCCAGTCGCTCCTCGTCGAGCTGCTCGGCGAACTCGGCCAGGCGATCGCGAAGACGCTGGCGGCAGGCCTCGAGGACCTCGGGCAGGCGCTTGCGCACCGCGCCGACGATGGTCTGTATCTCCTCACAGCGCTGTGTGAGCAGCCCGGCGATGTGCTGTCCTTCGCGCTCGCGGGTCGCCACGAGCCCGTCGAGGGCCTCGTCCAGCAGCTCGAGCACGGCTTTGCCGAGGGTGTCGATGTCGGGCGATCGCGTCTGCACCACCCCGGGCCAGCGCAACACATCGACGGCACTGACACGGGCAGGGTCGTGGAGCAGCGCGTCGATCTCGCGAGTCGCCTCCGCGACCCGCCGGGCGAGATTCAAATCGAGCTCCAGGCTCGCGTCGCTTTCCGTACCCAGGGAAAGACGCAGTGTGCAATCCACCTTGCCACGGTTCAGCCGTCCCCGAACCCGTTCGCGGACAGCGCTCTCGATGGCGCGCACCTCGTCGGGCAGGCGAGGCGACACATCCAGGTAGCGGTTGTTGACGGAGCGCAGCTCCCAGTAAGCCGTTCCCCAATCTTCGCTGCGCTCGCTGCGGGCGAAGGCGGTCATGCTGCGAATCATAGTGTGCGACCCATTGTGCGACCCATAGTGTGACATTTGGGGCGGATAGCGTGCGGCAATGGTAACGGGCGGCGGGCTGCGTGTCTGCCAAACTGTCGTGCCTATATAATGGCCCGCTCGTTCCACTGCGCGAAGGAATCTCACCATGCGTCCCAGCGGCAGAGCTCCAGGCGAGCTGCGCAATATTTCTCTCGAGCGGCACTACACGCGCCACGCGGAAGGTTCGGTGCTCGTCTGCTTCGGCGACACGCGGGTCATCTGCACGGCCAGCGTGGAAACCCGCGTGCCGCCGTGGCTGCGCGGCCGCGGCCGGGGCTGGGTAACGGCGGAGTACGGCATGTTGCCGCGGGCCACCGGAGAGCGTAGTGGGCGCGAGGCGGCCCGCGGACGGCAGGGTGGGCGCACGCTCGAGATTCAGCGCCTGATCGGCCGGGCGTTGCGCGGCGTGGTGGACCTGGCCGCCCTCGGCGAGTGCACCATAACGTTGGACTGCGACGTGATTCAGGCCGACGGCGGCACGCGTACCGCGGCCATCACCGGCGCCTACGTGGCGTTGGTGGATGCCGTGGGCGCGCTGGAGCGGAGCCGGGGATCCGCCAACCGATCGCCCATTCACGGTCAGGTGGCGGCGGTGTCGGTGGGGATCTACCAGGGGCAGCCGGTGCTGGATCTGGACTACGCCGAGGACTCGGAAGCCGAGACCGATCTGAATGTTGTCATGAACGACAACGGCGCTTTCATCGAACTTCAGGGAACCGCCGAGGGTCACGCGTTCCGTCGCGACGAGCTGAACGCCATGCTGACACTGGCCGAGGGAGGGGTTGCCACCTTGCTCGAGCTGCAGCGCGACGCGCTGGAGGGCTGATCCGGTGACACGGGTGGTGCTGGCGAGTGCGAACGCGGGCAAGCTGCTGGAGCTCAACGCACTGCTCGCACCCCGCGGCTTAGACGTCGTGCCGCAGTCGGAATTCCAGATCCCCAGCATCGAGGAGACCGGCGAAAGCTTCGTCGAGAACGCCATTATCAAGGCGCGTCACGCGGCGCGCCTGTCGGGCCTCGCCGCTATCGCCGATGATTCCGGGCTGATGGTGGACGCCCTGGACGGCGCCCCCGGCATCTACTCGGCGCGCTACGCACGCGTCGGCGCCAGTGATGGCGAGAATCTCCAGCATCTGCTGGACAGCCTGCGTGCTATTCCCGAGTCCCGCCGGGGCGCGCGTTTCGTGTGCCTGGTGGTTTACATGCGCCACCCCCTGGACGCCTGTCCGGTGGTGTGCGAAGGCATCTGGCCGGGGCGCATTGCCCGCGAGCCAAAGGGCGACGGCGGTTTTGGCTACGATCCGGTGTTTTACCTCGAGGACTGCGGCTGCACTTCCGCCGAGCTCGCGCCTGCGCGCAAGAACAGCATCAGCCACCGGGCGAGAGCCATGCGGGCGCTGCTCGCCCGCCTCGGAGAATCGTGACGGGCTTGCCGTGATGGCAGCGCTGGCGCCGACTCCGCCTCTCGGTCTCTACGTGCACTTGCCGTGGTGCGCGCGCAAGTGTCCCTATTGCGACTTCAACTCCCACCAGGCTACCGACATTCCCGATAGCGCCTACATCGCTGTCCTGCTCGCCGATCTGGATCATGAAAGTGCCCGCGTCACCGGTCGCGTCGTCGAGAGCATCTTCATCGGTGGCGGCACGCCGAGTCTGTTTTCCGTGTCTGCCATCGCTGCACTGCTGGACGGCATCCGCGCGCGCGTGGAGCTTGCGCCGGATTGCGAAGTTACCCTGGAGGCCAATCCCGGCAGCGCCGAAGCCCATCGCTTCGCAGGCTACCGGGCCGCCGGCGTCAACCGATTGTCCATCGGCGTGCAGAGCTTCGACGATGCGGCCTTGCGGGGCATCGGCCGCATCCACGACGCCCGGGCGGCGCACCAGGCGGTGGAGATTGCGCAAGCCGCCGGTATGGAGCGCATCAATATCGATCTGATGTACGGTCTGCCGGGGCAGTCCTGGCAGGCGGCCGCCGCGGATGTAAAGCAGGCCCTGAATCATGGCGTGAGCCACCTTTCCCACTACGAGCTGACCATCGAGGCGAATACGCTGTTTCACCGATTTCCGCCGGCGCGTCCCGATGAGGATGCGCTCTGGACAATGCACACTGAGAGCATCGAGCTGATGGAATCCGCCGGGCTCCGGCGTTACGAGATCTCGGCATTTGCACGGCCCGGCGCCGAGTGCCGGCACAATCTCAATTACTGGCGCTTCGGCGACTACCTCGGCATCGGCGCCGGGGCCCACGGCAAGCTCACCCGTGGCGCGGACCGGATAGTCGAGCGCAGCGTCAAGCACCGCCATCCCCGCCGCTATTTGGCGAGCCGTGGCGGAGGTGATCACGAGGCCCGGCGCGGGCCGGTGCCGGCCGCGGATCTGCCTTTGGAATTCATGCTCAACGCGGCGCGCCTGCTGGAGGGTTTCTCCGAGGCGCTGTTCGAAGCCCGAACGGGATTGCCGGCATCGGCAATCAGTGTGCCGTTGGTCCAGGCCGAGAAGCGCGGCCTCATTCATCGATCCCGTGGAGCCATCCGCCCGACCCGGCGAGGAACGCAATTCCTGAATGATTACCTGATGTTGTTCGAGGACCCGAGCCCGGCGAGCCCGCCGGTGGACGCCACGAAGCGTGCTCCGGTCGACAGGGGCGGCGGGTCGCCGGTGCTATAATCTCAGGCCTGACCCCCAACCCAACCCGTGACCCGAATCCTCCACTCATGGCGCGCCTGCTGTTTTTGCTTCTCTTGCTCTTGTCCACTGCCGCTGGTGCGCGCATGTATCAGTGGCAGGATCCCCATAGCAAGTCCATGCAGTTCTCAGGCGTTCCCCCGGCCTGGTATCGCGGTCCCCAGAGTGGTCCCCGGGTGCGTGTCTACGAGGGCGGCAAGCTCATCGACGACACCACTATCCCATTGTTGCCCGAGGATGACCGGAGCATGCGGGACATGGCTTTCCGCGCCCTGGAAGAAGAGCAGCAGCTGGAGGCCATCAAGCGCCTCGAGCGGGCCGCCCTGCGTGAGGAGAGCCGCCGCGAGCAGGCACGTCGCGAGGCCTTGAAAGCGCAGGCCAGCAGCGAGCAATCGGTTACCTCCGAGGAGTCGCCGGAGATCTTGCCGGAGTCCCTGGACGCGGACGAGGTCAGCAAGCTCAAAGCCATCCTCGCCGAGTTCGATCGCACCAATGGCGCGATGGTGGCACCCCCGTCGACCACGCCACTCCCGGCAGGGTCGTCTACTACCGGAACGACCTCCACTTACTAGCCGCTTCCCCCGAACGCCTCAGCCGGATTTGAAGTAGTCGGTGAGGTTCTCGAAAAAAGTCTTCTCGCGGGTTTCGATCATGGAGCGCAGGGTTTCCAGCCCCCGGTTGGCGGGGTCCACCTGCAGACCGAGGGTGATGTATGCTTGGGCCTGGCCGTACTTCTTGCGCGAGAACTCTTCTTCCGCCAGCACGACAAAGCGCTCGGCGATGGCGGAGAATCCCCGCTTGGCCGCGCCGTTGTTCGGATTCATCTCCAGAAGACGGCTGAAGTAGTAGTAGGCGTTGTCCGCGGGCGGTGCCATCAGGCGATCCTGGCGCAGGCTGTTTCTGGCCAGCCACTCGAGTGCCCGGGAGGCTCCCTGTCTGTCGACGGTGCCGCCGGGGCCCGTCCGAGTTCCTGCGGCCGTGCCGCCGCCGGTGCTTCCTGCCCCCGTCGACGCCGTGATCGGCGGTGGGGTGGTCGCCCGAAGCTGCGGCTCGTTGATCTGAGCGATCATGAAGGCGCCGAGCCCGCCGAGAACCAGCAGCATCACAGTGGCGAGAGTCAGCATGCGCACGGCCCTGGAACCTCGGCGGGTGGTGGCGTCACGGTGGGCGCGCGCTTTGGCCGAAAGCGGCAGCTTCATGGTGTGCAGCGTCATCATGCCACGCCCCTTCTTGCCTTCCACCTCCTCGCGCAGCTCCGCCACTTCCGTCACCAGTTGGCCGGCATCGGGGATGCGCTGGTCGCGGTTCTTGGCCATGAGCCGGCTCAGCAGCGGTTGAAACTGATCCAGCTCCGGTGGCAGCTGGGGAACCGGCGACTGAATGTGCTTCATGATGACCTTGATGGCCGAGTCACCCTCGTAGGGTTTCTCGCCCGTCAACATCTCGTAGAAGATGACGCCGAGGCTGTAGATATCGGTGCGTCCGTCCACCGGCAGGCCCTCGGCCTGTTCGGGGCTCATGTAAAAGGGACTGCCGAGAATGGTTCCGGTGCTGGTGAGCTCATTGTCGACGGTGAAGTCCTTGGCGATGCCGAAATCGCCGAGCAGCGGCGTGCCGTCGCTGCGAAACAGAATGTTCGCCGGTTTCACGTCGCGGTGAACAATGCCTTTCTTGTGAGCGTAGTTGAGGGCCTGTCCAATCTTGTTGAGCAGGTCCAGACCGCGTACCGGCGGCGACCGGTTTTCGATTTTGCCGCGCAGATCACCTCCGTCCACGTACTCCATGGAGATGTAGACGAGACCGTCGGCGGTGCCGATGTCGAAGATGGTGACGATGTGGGGGTGGCGCAGGGAGGCGATGATGCGGCCTTCCTTCATGAAGCGCTCGAAAAAGTCCCCGGTTTCGTCGTGGGTCGTGTCGAGGGTCTTGAGGACGATTTCGCGATCCAGGGACTGCTGAATGGCGAGGTAGACCGTCGCCATCCCACCCCTGCCAATGGTGCGCTTTACGTCATAACCCGGGATCTCCATCACCCCGGATTATAGTCGTGCCGTTCTCCCAATGATGTGGGCCGATTCGCCGTTTTGGCCCCTCCGACGAGGTCGCGGGTCGCCTCACCGGCGCGCGGCCGGGAGGAGACCGTCGGTGGCCTCGAGCGGATTGCCGGGGCCTGTTTCGGCAGCCGAAATTTCTTCGCCCGGGGACGGGGATCTGGCGGGCCGGGCCGCGCCGTCGGGCTTGCGCAGGCGCACCATGGTCACCATCGAAGGATGTTGCACCAGGAGATCGCGCCATGCAGATTGTCGTGTCCGAGTTGCCCATCGAGGACGCCATGGGACGCGCCCGCACGCGATTCCAGCGCGCCGACGAGCGCCTGTCGCGAGCCCTGGCGGGCAGCACTTCAGGGCTCCCGTGGGCGGCGCTCGGCGTGCTCGCCGTCTTCGCAGGTGCTCTGGCGCTGACGGGAATAGTTCCGCTCTCCGCACATGCGGCGCTTGTCATCGCTGTTGTCACGCTGGTGCTGGGCGGTTTTTTTCTGGGCCACGGATTGTCGCTGTGGTCGCGGGCGCGCAAGGAAGAGAAGCGACGCACCCGCGAATGGCAACATGCGCTGGAAATGTTGCGCCTGCGCGAGCAGCAGGCGGAGGAAAACCCCGAGCTCACGGTAGAAGTGCTTGACCGCGTCCATGGGCGGCATCCATCGCTGATTTCCAAGTGGAGCAAGCGGGAATTCGCCACCACGCAGTACGTGCAATGAGCGCGCGCCGCAATCGGCGCCGCCGTCTTAATCTCGCTCACCTACCTATGATGGCGCGTCCTAGGCTACCTGGCCTGAACTCCTACAATTCTGGACACCCAACAATAGAGTAATTCTGGACACCCACAAGTTATCTGTGGGTCTCCAGAAGTTAGTGGGTGTCCAGAAGTTAGTGGGTGTCCAGAAGTTGAGTGGGTGTCCAGAAGTTGAGTGGGTGTCCAGAAGTTGAGTGGGTGTCCAGAAGTTGAGTGGGTGTCCAGAAGTTGAGTGGGTGTCCA
>Ga0255058_10000131_pt1 | contig 44129 bp, 32 predicted proteins | sample Cases_109_9_MG_FD_188637 | JGI IMG/M metagenome (GOLD analysis project Ga0255058, IMG submission 188637) | Seawater microbial communities from Amundsen Gulf, Northwest Territories, Canada - Cases_109_9 | ecosystem: Environmental > Aquatic > Marine > Gulf | place: Canada: Northwest Territories...
GCACGCGTCTACGATCGCGTCTGGGAATCGCTCGTTGCAGGCGGCGCGTTTGCTCGTTGAGAAACTCCTCGCTCGTCAACCCCGTCCCGAAGTCCGGCTTGACGATGCGCGCCGCCGAAGCAAGAAGAACGTCCAGCTCCCGTGGGGTGAGTTTCTCGATCGCGTGGTACCCGCGTGCGATCTGCGTGAGCGGCCGTGCCAACAGGAATGCCTGCGTGCTGGGGTCCTTCTCCATGATTGTCGCTGGCACCAGAAGCGACGGCTGTGCGCCGAACTCGATCGTAATGCCGCGATTGCGGATGCGGTGAAGAAAGAGATCGAAACCGCGGACGTCTAACGTGGCTGCGATCCGGTTGGCGATCTCGCGCAGCGGATGATTGGCCTCTGTCGCAAGGCGATCGCGAGTAGCGAGACCGTAGCTTTCGAGCTCGGGAGGGTAGAGTTTTGCGAGTGCCGGGCTCAGGGCAGCCAGGAGGGAGCCCGCCGCTTCATCTTCGGCCCGCGGCGTGCCCAGTTGGTCCAGGACTTGGCCCCGAAGTGACCTCGGGCGCGCTCGAGCAGGGGCTGCCGATACTGCTGCGATCCGACTTCGATCTTCTTCATCGTCGACGCCGAGCACGACCAGAGGTAGGGTTGCGATCCGGGCTTCTTGCGCGCGGCCTTTCGACTCGTAAGTGAGCGCGAGCTCCCGCCAGATGTCTTCGCGGAGGGGGTCTACGGTCAACACTTCCTGCAGATGTCCGACTGCCCCGACGCTGTCCCCCCGTTTGCGAAGCCTGATCGCAAGCTCTCGTCGGAGGTCTGCGCTCGACACGCCATCCTCGAGCGCCGAAGACAAGATCCCGATCGCGGCCGCCTCGTCACCGCAGTGGTCCGAAAGGACACGCGCGATCTCGAGCACCGTCGCCACGCGGTCAGGCTCGTCGCTCGCATGGTGGCGCCCAAGCGCTTCCACGTAACTTCTCCAGTCGTCGGTAGTGGCGCAAAGCTGTCCGAGCTGTAGCGCGGCCTCGCTGCGTGGGCCGTCGAGCACGATCGCGCGTTGAAGTGCGTCGCGCGCCTCACTCGTATTGCCAGTCGCGTTTTCCAGTTGACCCAGGCGCACCAACGTCTCCGCCTGGCCAGCGTGGCCCTCGCTGATTTCGAGCAGGTGGCGCGCGACCTGCAGCGCCTCGGGGATTTGGCCGAGCTGCTCGTGGACCAATGAAAGCTCTCGCAGGGCAAGCGTGTGAGAGGGATTGGAAGCCAGCACCGACTCGACGTGCCGAAGGGCCTTTTCTGGCATCTCGAGGCGCTCACGGTAGAGTCCGGCGAGCTCGAGTTGAACCCGCTGGAGCTGACTGCTTTCCGGAGCCGCCGCAAGGAGCTGTTCCATCGTAGCAGTAGCCTCGTGCCACGACTCGTTCGACTGGAAGAGGACAGACAATCGCTCGAGCGCCTCCAGGTGCCGAGGCTCGACTTTCAGCACGCGCTGCAGCGTGCGGATCGCGCTCGCAATCTCCCCGAGGTCTCTACTTTGGATCTGCGAAACCTCAAGCCAGAGCGCACTCGCGCGATCGACCGAACCCGCCCCCGACGCGGCCTGTGACAGCCGGTCGACCAATGCCGACCAGTTCCCGTCGACGGAGAGAACATCGATCAGACCCTCGGCCGCACGCTCCGAGTCGGGACACAGCTCGAGCGCGCGCTCGAAGTCGTCGCGTGCGCCATCGTGGTCTCCCGTTCGTTCGAGCCGAACGAACGCACTTTGCACGTATAGGCCGGAAGCAGCCTTGGCGTCACGCTCGGATGCAGCCTCCCTTCGGAGTGCATCGACGAGCGCATTGGGGTCATCGGTCTCCTGAGCGACGCGGGTCAACCCGCGGGCGGCGCCGATGTGATGGGGGTCCGCTGTCGTCGCGGCGCGGAATTGCTCGATCGCTTCGCTAACTGCTGAGCCTTCCGCCCGTTCGGCGAGGCGCGCGCGATGGGCCGCCACGACGGTCGGGTCTTGTGCCGACTTCGCAAACGAGGAATCGACTTCGCTTAGCAGCTCCGAGTCTTGGCTTTCCGCGGCGAGCCGCTCGAGCTCCAGAAGAGCGCCCAAATCGGATGGCGCAGCGGCGAGCACCCGGCGATAGGCGTCGACGACATCGCCATGCTCTCCGAGCCCTTGATGCTCGAGTAGCCTCGCGAGCTCGTACAGTGCGGCCACGCGCGCCGACGGCTCCTGGAGAATCTCGGCTTGCTTCGAGTATACCCCACAGAGCGACTCCCACGCGCCAACTTGCCGATAGAGCTGTTCGAGCGCAAGCAGCGCGCCAAGATGCCGATCGTCGATCACGAGGACGCCTTCCCATGCCTGAATTGCTTGCCGATGTTTGTCCTGGCGTTCGAGCACCTGGGCCTTGCGAGCCTGTAATGCGATGCGCTGAGCTGGGTCCTCGGTCAGCTTGAGCTCACGTTCGAGATCCGAAAGGAGATGCGTCCAGTCGTGTTCCTCGGCCCGAACCCGAGCCAACGCGTCCACGGCCGGTCGGTAGCCCGAGTCCGCCGATATGGCGGCTTCGTAGGAGGTCACGGCCTTGGCGCGATCATCGAGATGTTCTTCGTACGCCTGCCCCAGAAGGAACGCCGCACGAGCACGGACCTGCGACGCGCTCGAGTTGCGGAGCTGGAGCTCCAATACATCGACCAGCTCGTCCCACGCGCCCCGCTCCCGTAGTTGTCGCGCGAGCTCCTGCAGGGAAGGGGCGTGCCCCGGATCGGCCTTGATGGCCTCGCGGTGATATCGAAGCGCGTCCTCGTCGCTTCCGAGTCGGTCCCGCGAAATCTCGGCCATCTTCTCGAGCAGGGCGACCCTTCGACTCTTCGCGGAAGTCAGCCGTAGCTCCTGCCCGTACACGTCGAGTAGGTCGTTCCAACGTCCCGCCGCATAATAGAGGCGACCGAGGCTCGACAGCGTCGGAATGTGTCTAGGATCCTTCTCGAGCGCCCGCCGATATCGAACGATTGCTTCATCGCGGTCATCGAGCTGCTCATCCAGCACTTCGCCGGCGCGGTGCAAGAGGCCGACCAGTCGGTCGCGTTCCACAGTAAGATCGATCTCGTAGTCGAGGGCTTCGAGAAGCTCGCGGGGACGCTGTGCTCTCGCGGCGGAGCGTTGCCAGGCATGAACGGCTGAGAGGTGGCTCGAGTCCTGCTGCAACACTCGCTTGTAGCTTTGAGCCGCGAGCGCGTGCTCCGCGAGAACGTCCTCGTAGATCTGCCCGATTTTCATGAGGTACGATACCGCGCGCGTGCCCGTCGCGCCGTCTAGCGCGTTCTCGTACAGCTGCACCAACTCCTTTGGATGATGCATGTCCGAGAGTAGCCTCGCGAGCGCCTTGAACGCAGTCGAGTGGTCGGGCATCGCGTTCAGCGCGCGCTGATAGTGCTCGACCGCCTCGTCAATGCTATTCAGTTTGGTCTCGAAGATCTCGGCCGCGCGCGCGTGTGCATCCGCCCTGCGTTGCGCATCCCTGGTGTACCGGGCCTCGCGAAGGCACATCTCGATGAGCTTCGGCCACGCCCCCCGGATCCGGTACAGCAAGCTCAATGCTTGTAGACTCGCAAGAGATGTCGGGTTGAGCTTCACGGCTCGCTCGTGCCAAGCGATCGCCTGGTCGACGTCCCGGAGATCCTCCTCGTAGAGGCGGGCGATGCGCTGCGTAAAGGTCAGTCGCTCTGCCTCGTCGTCCGTAGCCTCGGCGAGCGCTTCGAGCGTCTCCACCAGCGCTTGAAGTTGTTGACTGGCCTCGTAGTGGCGCGCCAGCTCCCCGAGAATTAGTGGGTCGTCCGGCCGTAATCCTCGCGCCAGCTCCAACACCCGAATCGCTTCGTCGCGGTTGCCGAGGTGCTCGGCGTGAATTCGCGCCGCGCGGTACAAGGAAGACGCCTTATTCGGTGGGTCGACTGCCAGTTTCGCTTCCGCCTCAAGTGTGCGGATCAAGTCGCGCCACCGTCTTTGGCCGTAGTAGAGGCGCTTGAGCGCTTGGACCGCGATGGTTGCGTTCGGATCGAGCTGAAGCGCGGTCTCATAGAGCTCCGCAGCCTGTTCGGGCTGTTGCTGTCGACTCTCGAGGAGCTGCGCGCGACGAATGATCAGGGCCGCGCGATGGTCGTCGTCCGAGGCAGCCGCGTTGGCGAGCTCTGCAAGAGTCCGATCGACGTCTTTCCAAGTTTGCTTCGCGAACGCTCGCTGCTCGGTAGCGTGCAAGATGGCGGCGTGCGTGCGGTCGAGCGCATGCGCTGTTTGATAGGCCGCCTCGGCGGCCTCATGATTGCCAAGGACGTCTTCGAGAAGGCGCCCCTTCAGCAAGAATAGGGTAGCCTTATCGCGGGGTTGGCGTGTGACCCGGGCCTCCGCATCGAACAATGCAAGCGCGTCCGGGAACATCCTGGCGCCGAGCAGGAGGCGGCGCGTTGCGCGAATTGCTGGGACATAGTCCGGCGCCCGCTCGAGCGCGGCCTGATAGTATTGAAGCCCCCGTCGCGCGTCCTTGAGGGAACTTTCACATGTTCGCGCCATTTCGAAGTAGAGCCGCGCTGCGCGTCGAACGTTGGGTTGGCCCCGGAGCTCTCGCTCGCACTCCTCGACCCACTCCCGCGCGCGACGCATGCGATCCGCAGTCGTCCGCGGCGGTGGTTTCGACCGGGCATCCTCGACTAGAGACGGGGGCGGAGTCGGCGGCCTAGCGCCGTCCGGTTCTTCGACGAGATCGTCCTGTCCGAGCTCCTGCGTAAGCTCCCGACGCAGTGCCGTGATGTCCCCGTCCTCAAAGCCCATCGTGGTCTATATGCTACCCCGCCTCTCCGCAGAGCGCATCGGCCACCAGAAGGTAGGTTATTATCCTACACGGCGGCGTTTAGGCCTCAGGCGGCGGGCGCGAGGTCTTGGAGCTCATCGCGGAGCTTCTTCTTGGCGCGGGCCTCCAGCTGGCGAGCGCGCTCCCGACTCACACCGAGCTCGCGGCCAAGCGACGCCAACGAAGCCGAGTCGTCACTCAAAATGCGCTTTTCGACGATCAAGCGCTCCCGGTCGTCCAACACGGCGAGAGCGCCCTCGAGGCGAGAGCGAATCCCGCTCAGGCGCCGTCGCCTTTCGAGGATGACATCCTGGCGTTCTTCGGTGCCCGGTAGCATCTCGACTAATGTGGCGTCGGAGTCGTGGTAGGCGGGGGCGTCGAGCGAAATCTCGCGCTGGTCGAGTCGCCGAAGCAGCTCGGTCATTTTCTGCGGGGTCGTATCGAAATCGGACGCGAGTTTCTCGATCAATTCGTCCGGATCGGCGATCCGATTCGAGAGGCGGGCCCTTTCGCGGCGGAGCCTGAAAAACAGCTTTGAACGGAAGGGACCCGAGCCGGCACCGATCATCGTGCTCGAGCGAACGACGGCCTCGAGAACGAAGGCTCTGATCCAATATCCCGCGTACGTCACGAACCGGGTACCCCGATGCGGATCAAACTTCCGCACGGCGGTGACGAGGCCGACGCTTCCTTCGGCGATGAGGTCACCGAGCTTTAGGCCATACCGACGGTACTGGAGCGCGATGGCGATCACATACCGCAGGTTCGCTTCGACCAGCTTGTCGGCAGCCTCTTGGTCATCGTCGAGCACACGAAGTGCGAGCGTATGTTCGTCTTCCCGGGACAGCTTGGGGATAGCCCGGACTTGCTGGATGTATCGATCGAGGGAGGCGGAAGACTGCATGGTTACGCCCTATACGTCTTACGTGACGTAACGTTACCAAGCGATTCCGTCAAGTGGAGCTATTTAACCCATTTAGGTCGAGAAGCTCGAGCCGCAACCGCAGGTTTGCTTCGCCTTCGGGTTCACGAACTTGAACCCTGCGCCCTGGAGGCCCTCGACGTAGTCGATCTCGGTGCCTTCGATGTACTGGGCACTCATCATATCAATGTAAAGAGGGATGTCGTGAGAGAGGAACGTTTGATCCAAATCGGTCGTTTCATCCTCAAAAAAGAGGTCATACGAGAATCCCGAGCAGCCGCCTCCGATGACCCGCACACGTAGGCCTTGTTCTTCGAGCCCTTCGGCGGTTCGGATTTCTTTGACCTTTTCGGCAGCTCTCGGGGTTAGATTCAGCATGGCGCTTCCTTAGCATCTAACTATAAGGTCGCGCCACCGATCTCGCTAGTATTAGATTCCGTAGCGTCAGGTGGGTGGGCTTCCCACCCCAGGGCCTTCCTCGACGGTCCCTACAGGCTCGGCGCTCCGTCCCCCGATAGTCCAACTGGCCGAGTCGTCCTGCTCGTTGCCGCGCTTGAGATATCCGAGTGCGACGCTCCGAGCCCCATCTCGGACGGCCGAGGTGACCTCGCCAGCCTTCGAATCGCCCAACATGATGATGCTTTCAGGCGCTGGTGGCTCCGGGCCGTCTATCTTCCACCGCCAAAGCACCTTGGGAGCCTTTCCCCGGCTCTGGAGCATGACCACCGTTTCCTGGCCGACGTAGCAACCCTTCACGAACGAAACGGCGATCGGCGTGAGCCCGCTTTCTTGAGGGTAGGTTTGCTCCCCGAAATCCACACCGAACCGAGGGCGCCCGCGTACGACGTGCGCATGGGTCCATCCTTCCTCGCTCACCCGACCCCCACCGAGCGCGTTGGCTTGCGACGCGATTCGGTCGAGCTCGGTGGACAGGTCATTCGCGGCGACCACCCACTGGCGACCTCCGACTCCGAGTCGGTCCGACGGCCAACCCTTGCCATCGATCTCATTTGCCTTCGGCCCCTGCGCCGCGATGATCCGCAAGTCGTCCCGGTTCTCGAGGTCGACGTCCTCCATGATGATGTAGCGATCGAGCCGTTCGAACAGGGCCTCGACTTGGAGCTTGGGAACGTCCAACCACACGTCGGCTTCGCGAACGAGCACCCATGCGTCGGCGAGGACTCTCCCCTTGAGAGTTAGTACGAAGCCGTAGACGGAGTCTCCAGGTTCCGCGCCCTCGAGTTGGTTCGTGATCTGTCCTTGGAGCCAATCGCGGGAGTCATCGCCACTGACCGCGATGACCGCGCGGTCACCGAGCGCGCGCACCCCCACGCTCTGCTCGAGCCACATCACTTCCTGTTCGATGCTCATGTGGGAGTTCTGGGACGCCAGCGTGCTTTAGGCAAGTGACTCGCGTTCGTCATCAAGAGGGTCCAAGCGGGCGGCGTGAAGCGAAATGACCTCACCATCGGTCTTGACCAGCGCAGCTCCATCGTGATCGATCCCTTCGAACACGCCGGCGCCTTTTTCCCACCTCACCCGCTCTCCCATCAAGGCGAGCCAGGGCTCGAGCGCAGGGACGATCACCCGTGGGCCCTCTTTCACGAAGCGCTCGACCCATTTCTCCATGTGGGAGAGCACGTCGGCGAACACCTGTTCACGATCGAGCGTATCGCCCTCGGCCCGTTCTGCGCGAAGCGAGGTTGCAATGCCGGACAGCTCGACCGGCCAATCTAACCGGTTGATGTTCACGCCGACCCCGATGATCACGGAATCGATCGAAGTGCCAACCGTTCTGCTCTCGACGAGGATCCCTGCGCACTTTCGGCGTTCGATCCAAACGTCGTTGGGCCACTTCACCAAGGCCACCCGCCCGGGGACCCATTCTGCCACCGCATCGCGTACGCCGAGCCCAACGGCCAACGTCACCATTGCGGTCGACGCTGGCTCGACGGTGGGGCGAGCGACGACCGAGAAATAGATGTCGGTACCGGAAGGCGAGATCCACCGCCGTCCATGTGCCCCTCGCCCGCGTGTCTGGTGGTCCGCGAGCACCACATGACCGTCCGGCGCCCCCGCGGCCGCTGCCTTGGTGGCGTCGTCCATCGTGGAGGCCGTGGTGGCACGGACATCGAGCGAGTGTCCCCAGTGCCTGCCTGATACGAGCTGCCTCAGTCGCTCCGGGTCGAAGTCGCTAGCCATGCGGTTCCTTCGCTAGGCCCAGTCGAGACCGATGTCGCTCGACGGCGCAGAATGCGTCAGTGCCCCGACGCTGATCACGTCGACGCCCAAAGAGCCCAGTGTGGTGACGCGTTCGAGGGTGATGCCGCCGGAGACTTCGACGGTCGCACGGCCCGCGATGAGTCCGAGGGCATCGCGAACATGGTCGTCGTCGAAGTTGTCCAACATGATGACATCGGCGCCAGCGGCGATGGCTTCTTCGAGCTCCGCCCATGAGTCGACCTCACATTCGATACGGCACGTGTGCGGCGCATAAGCGCGCGCCTTTTCGATCGCCTGTGTGCAGCCACCCGCTGCGGCGATGTGGTTGTCCTTGATGAGCACGGCCGCTCCGAGGTCTTCGCGGTGGTTGTGGCCGCCTCCGCAGCGCACCGCATAGCGTTCGAATGCACGAAGACCCGGCGTGGTCTTGCGGGTGTCGGTGATCCGCGTGGCGCACCCCTCGGGCAAAGCGTCGACGAAGCCCCTCGTCATTGTGGCTATACCGGTGAGCCGTTGCATGAAGTTCAGCGCGACGCGCTCGGCGAGCAAGATCGACGGCGCTGGGCCCGAAACGGTTGCGAGCGCCGCCCCCTTGTCTACTGTGTCTCCGTCGCTGACATGCGTGTCCACATCGACCAACAGGTCGACCTGAGCGTACGCCTCTTCGAGAATTGGGAGCCCGCAGCAGACCATCGCCTCGCGAGCGTGGACGATGGCAGTTCCGATCGCCGTCGCGGGCACGCAAGCCTCGGTGGTGATGTCACCGCGGTCGATATCCTCGGAGAGCGCGCGCCGAACGGTTTCGGAAAGGATCGTAGGGGCGGGCGGGGTCGCCAACATGGGTGAGTTATAGCCAACTCCGGGACAAAATCTCGGAATAAAGGTTGCTCATCGCGTGCAGTGCCATCGCTGCGCCGATTCCGCCGCGCCACGATCGGACCCAACCGAACAGGAGCCCAGGAAAGAGGACCGCCAGCCGCGCCGGATGAGGCTCGACCATCAGATGAACAAACGCGAAGAGGGCCGCTTGGACAACCCATGCCGCCGGAGCGAGCTCCACACCCAATACGCGTACGCGTTGCGGCTCTGCGTCGCTCAGGGCGGTTTGAAGGTAACCGCGAAAGAACGCTTCCTCGGGAAGCGCGACGATCACCAGTTGAGCAAGTGCGAAGCCGCCAAGCTCGGGCGGTAGCGTGAGCGAGAAAGACTGCGTAGGTTCGTTCCACCAGTAGTAACCGATCGCATAAACCGGAAAGACGATTGCAGCGATTCCTACCGCGACGCCGAGCTCCTTCGTCGCGGAGGGCAGGGCGGAACGCAACGCTCGCGCGAGGTCCCATAAGCCGAGGGGACCGCGCGGGCGGTCATCGGTTGGCGATTCGAGCAGACCACCGAGGGCGAGGCCGAAGTGGGCGATCTTTCCCCGCGTGAGTCGAATCGAAGTGAGCAGAAAGATCGCCGCCACGACGAGATGTACGTACTCGCCGATGACGGGAACGTGTTCGAGTCTCGTCGCGCCAAACACCGCGAAACACACCAGGACGTACACCCCTAAGATGCGCCCCACCGATGCGCGTGCATTGGTCATCGCGTCACAACTACAGCCAGAGGCAGCGCTTGCCAAGAACCACGCGAAGCCTACACTCCTGCCCCTCTCCCGAGGACGGCGGGCAGGCGTGAGGCGGTGCGTTGATTTCCGAAGACAAGATTGCTGAGATCCGCGACCGGGCCCCCATCGCAGACGCCATAGGCAATTACGTCGTCCTCAAGAAGTCAGGGAACAGTCTCAAGGGTCTTTGTCCGTTCCACAACGAGAAGACTCCCTCATTCTACGTACATCCCAACCGAGGCTTCTACCATTGCTTCGGGTGCAAGGCCTCGGGCGACGTGTTCTCTTTCTTGATGCACGTGGAGGGGAAGACATTCCCCGAAGTGGCGCGCGACCTGGCCGAGCAAACGGGCGTCCAGCTTCCGGTCTATGACCCTCAACGAGAGGCCGAGCACCAGCGGCACAAGAAGGAGTCCGAACGTCTGAGGTCGTTGATGGACGCCGCGACCAACTTCTATTGTGACCAGCTCCGCGAGCATCCAGACGCCGATATCGCTCGGGCCGAGCTTGCGAAGCGCGGCATTTCGGACGAGTCGGTTCGGAACTTTAGATTGGGGTACGCCCCTCACGGATGGGACTCATTGGTGCGCTTTGTTGAGCGTACTGGTTCGTCGCCCGCCGACGCAGAAGCCGTCGGACTCATCGTGTCGCGCCGCTCCGGCAGCGGGCATTACGATCGTTTTCGCCATCGCTTGATGTTCCCGATTTCCGACGTGCACGGGAAGGTCGTCGCGTTCAGCGGTCGGGCGCTCGAGCCGGCATCCTCGATGGAGGCGCAACAGGAACCTCCGGCGAAGTACCTCAACAGCCCGGAGAATTCGCTCTACCACAAAGGCGAAGTGCTCTATGGCTTGCACGAAGGACGCGTCGAGATTCGGCGGGAGAACTCGACGATCCTTTGCGAAGGCAATTTCGACCTGGTCGCACTCCACCAAGCGGGTTTTACAAATGCGGTGGCGCCGATGGGCACGGCCTTTACCGACGCTCATGCCAAGCTGATCAAGCGCTTCGCGACCAAGGTCTTCTTGCTGTTCGATGGAGATCAGGCCGGACGCAAGGCGGTGCACGAGGCCTACGGCGTCTTGAACAAGGCTGGCCTGTCTGCCCACGTGGTGGAGCTGCCCCAAGGTGCGGATCCCGACAGCTTCTTGCGAGAGCAGGGCGCGGATATGCTGCGGGTACGCGTGACCAACGCGCTGACGATCATCGAGTATTTGATCGACGACGCGTCTGGGCGCGTCGAGCCAAACCCTCACGCCAAGGCAGAAGCGATCGCGAAGTTTGGTCCGATTCTTGCTGGGGTGGAGAGCCCGATTGAGCGCGGTCTCTACGTCGAGCGTGTCGCGCGGAAGTTTGGGATCACCGATCTCGTATTGGTGCGGCGTGAGCTACGTCGCGGTTTGGGTCGCGGCAACGAGCGCCGCCGCACAACTCGTGACGCGGTGCAGCACGGGATTGCACCTGCGTTGTCAGAGTTACAGTCGAAGTTAATCTCTGTTCTAATCGATCAACCGACGCTCGTCCGAGACGAAGCAGCACAGAAATTACCGAGCCTTTTGACGAACAAAGATCTTCGCGCCATCTTTGATTCTATCTTGCGGATGGTGGACAGGCACGGATCGCTCGAAGTCACGGCGCTACTCACGGAGCTTCACGATAGTGAGCTCCGGCCGTGGTTAGAGGAACAGCTCGCTGTGCAGCGGCACAGCCTGGAAGAAGCACGTCAAATTTTTTGCGACGGCCTTCCGCTTCTGGAACAACAAAATATCGAACGTGAGCTTCCCGGGTTACAGCAGCGCATCATCGAAGCGCGTCGCGTGGGTGACGACGCACTTGCTGCAGGGTTGACTCAAGAGTTTGTGGAGCTTTCGCGGAGCGCACACAGACTCAAACAGGCAAACGCGAAGCAGAGGTGAAAATGGCGAGCAAGAGTTCAGCACGCGACCAAGCGTCGAACAAATCCAGGTTCAACTCTGAACCGACCTCTCGTGTGATCCCGAAGCTAAAGGGTCGCGAGCGCAAAGAGGTGCAGCTGCTTCTCGAACGTGGCCGAGTGCAGGGGCACCTCACCTACGACGAGCTCAACGAAGCGTTGCCACCCGACATGGTGACGTCGGACCAGATTGACGACTTGATGGTGTGGCTAAAAAGCGAAGACATCGACGTGGTCGATGGTGCGCCCGAAGGACAGAGTCGTACTAGCGAAAACCCCGTCGCCGCTACCCGCAGTGCTTCGCGTCGCCCCTCCGCGGTTCCGCCTCCCGTCGACGACAGCTATGCGCAGAAGTCGAACGACCCCGTCCGGATGTACCTCCGGAAGATGGGTTCGGTCTCACTCCTCACGCGTGAGGGCGAAGTCGAGATCGCAAAGCGCATCGAAGACGGCGAGTACAAGATTTTCCAGGTGATTCTCAACTCCCACGTCGGGGTTTCGGAGATCCTCGAGATCGGCGAAAACCTTCGAAGGGCCAAGCTTCGCGTCAAGGACGTGATTCGCGATCTCGACAAAGAAGAGGAAGTAGACTTCGAAGCGGCAAAAACCCGCGCACTCAAGCTGTTCGACAAGGTAAAGCGCATCGAGTCGTCGATGATCAAGGTGCAGAGTGAGCTCGACAGCAAGCGTCGGATCTCCGACCGGAGCAAGAGGCAATACGCTGCGCAGCTCGATAAGCATCTCGACGACCGGGTGGTGTTGCTTCGTGAGTTGAACCTCACCAAGAAGCAGATCGACCGCGTCGTCGCTCGCATCAAGAACTACACCCGTCGAGTTGAGCGCGCCCATCGTGAGATGAGCGAAGCCGAGCAGCGCGTCGGCGGCCTCAAGTTCCAAGACATGAAGCGCGTCGTTCGCGACATGCAAGAGAGCAAGGCGATCGAGAAGCGCGTTCAGCGTAGGTACGGCTCAGAGGAACAGATTCTCCTCTCTGAAGAAAACATCCGCGACGCGCAGAAAGCGATTGTAGAGGTCGAAGAGGACATGGGTCAGACGGTCGGGCACCTGCAGGATACCTACCGGGCGCTTGCTGGAGGTGAACGTCAAACCGAACGCGCCAAGGCCGAGTTAGTAGAAGCCAACCTTCGTCTCGTCGTCTCGATCGCCAAGAAGTACACCAACCGCGGTCTTCAGTTCCTCGACCTCATTCAGGAGGGCAACATCGGTCTGATGAAAGCGGTCGACAAGTTCGAGTACCGCCGTGGTTACAAATTCTCGACCTACGCGACCTGGTGGATCCGCCAAGCCATTACCCGCGCGATCGCTGATCAGGCGCGTACGATCCGAATTCCGGTTCACATGATCGAAACGATCAACAAGCTCATTAGGACCTCTCGCTACTTGGTGCAAGAACTTGGCCGCGAGCCCGACCCAGAGGAGATCGCCGAGCGCATGGAAATGCCGCTCGAAAAGGTGCGCAAAGTCCTAAAGATAGCCAAGGAGCCGATCAGCCTCGAGACCCCGATCGGCGAAGAGGAGGACAGCCACCTCGGCGACTTCATCGAGGATAAGAACGCCGTCTCTCCGGTCGAGGCCGTCATCGGCGGAAACCTCGAAGACCAGACTCGCCGCGTCCTCAAGACCCTCACGCCCCGCGAAGAGAAAGTCCTCCGCATGCGCTTCGGCATAGGTGAAAAGAGTGACCACACCCTCGAGGAGGTTGGCCAAGACTTCGAAGTGACGCGAGAACGCATCCGCCAAATTGAGGCCAAAGCCCTCCGAAAGCTCCGCCACCCCAGCCGCTCCAAGCAACTGCGGTCGTTCATGGATAGCTAGACGCGGAATCAGCGACAGTGTCAGCGACAGCGTTCAGCGTCGGTGCCACCCTTCGGTTGATCATTTGACAATCATTCGCCTTCACTCCGCGTTCACGCTAGAACCGCTCCCAAGGGCCCATAGCTCAATTGGTTAGAGCCCCCGGCTCATAACCGGGTTGTTCCTGGTTCGAGTCCAGGTGGGCCTACCACGCAGGCGACACACACACACCGAACGCTGGCGCTGGCGCTGAACGCTGACGCTGACTTGCACCCTTGGGGCAGGCACGCTAGAGGCCCGCCAGCTTCGGAGGCGATCCTTGCGCGAAGAGCTTGTAGCCCTGGCAAGACTTGCAGAGATGGACGATTCGACTCGAGACATCGAGAGAGAGTTGAAACGAATCCCCCAGCACCTCGAAGAGCTCCGCACCGGAGTGCAGACGTTGGAGGGCATGCTCGCCCAGGAGCGCGAGCAACTCAACGTTGCCGGGCAACTCAGGATCCAACAGAGCGGCGAATTGAAGGACCGCACCGAGGGCCTTCAGCGGGCGCGCAAGAAGGCCGCGCAGGCAACCAGTATTCGAGAGGCGGACGCCGGAGAGCGCGAAGTCGAGGCCAACCGCCGCGCGATCAAGGAGCGCGAGGAGGAGCTCGCACGAATCGGTCAAGCGATCGAAGCGAAGGAGGCATCGCTTGCAGAGCGCGAGAAGGACTTCGAAGAAGCCAAAGGCGTACTGCAGTCCCAGGAAGAATCCTCGAAGACACGCATCGGCGAGCTCGAAGGACAGCGCAGCAAGTTGTTGGACGGCCGCGATGACTTGGTCGCCAGGTTACCGAAGACGATCGTCAAACGATACGAGCGCCTGCGCACCGGTATTCCAAACGCGGTCATCATCATCAAAGACGGCACCTGCACCGCGTGCCGCATGGCGCTTCCCCCGCAGCTCACCATCGAGCTTCAGCGAGCCAACGAGCTCCACCAGTGCCCCCACTGCCGCCGCATCATCATTCACAAGAGTATCATCGAAGGTTGAGCGCGATGGACAAAGCCGTCCTCACCTGTGCCGTCAACGGGGTTCTCACCAATCCGAAACAGCACCCTGTCCCGGTCACGCCCGAAGAAATGGCGGCCTCTGCCAAGGACGCGTACAACGCCGGGGCTTCGATCTTTCATATTCACTTCCGATGCCAGGAGCCCGACTTGGGGCACCTCCCTTCCTGGGATCCCGAGGTTGCGTTGGCGGCGAGCGACGCGATTCGTGAAGCGTGTCCGGGCGCCATCATCAATCAAACCACGGGTGTGATTGACGATGACGTTTCGGGTCCTGTTGGATGCCTTCTGCGGATCAAGCCCGAGATCGCAGCCTGCAACGCGGGAAGCCTGAACTACTTGAAACTCAAGAAGGACGGAAGCTGGGCCTGGCCGCCAATGCTATTCTCGAACACCGTCGAGAAGGTCCAAAAGATGATCGACGCGATGGACGAGATCGGCGCGATTCCAGAGATGGAGTGCTTCGACGTGGGCATTGCGCGCTCCGTCGATCTCTACGTACGCAGCGGCATGACCGATGACCCTCACTACAATTTCGTGATGGGAGTCGCATCGGGCATGCCCGCAGACGCCGATCTCCTGGAGCTTCTCCTCCGCTACAAGCGCGAGGGCGCCCACTGGCAAGCGACGTTGATCGGCCGCGAAGAGATCTGGCCGGTCCATCAAAAAGCGGCCGACCTCGGAGGCATGCTCCGCACAGGCGTCGAAGACACCTTCTACCTGCCCAACGGCGACAAGACGACCGGCAACGGCCAGTTGATCGAAGCGCTAGCCAAGTGCGCCGAAAACGCTGGCCGCTCCGTGGCATCCCCGCAGGAGGCGCGGGAGATGCTGGGACTCAATTAGTCAGCGCCAGCGGCAGTGCCAGTGCCAGCGTTCAGTGTCAGACGATGCTTAGCCAGCGCTCGTCGGGCACGCTGACGCCTTTGACCGCGTCGAAGTACGCGTTCTGGACCTTCTCCGTGATCGCCCCCCGGCTGCCCGCGCCTATAGCGCGGTGGTCTAGCTCGCGGACGGGGGTGACCTCGGCTGCGGTGCCGACCATGAACATCTCGTCGGCGATGTAGAGCTCGTCTCGGGAGATGAGGCGTTCTTCGACCTCGAGGCCCGTATTGCGCATCAAGGTAATGACCGTGTCTCGCGTGATGCCGACCAATAGCGAGCCGCCTTGCGCGGGTGTGCTCACCTTGCCGTCGCGGACGATGAAGATGTTTTCGCCGGACGCTTCGGAGACGTAGCCCTGCGGGTCGAGCATGATCGCCTCATCGTACCCGGCGGCCACGACTTCGCGCTTCGCGAGGATCGAGTTGACGTAGTGGCCCGTGATCTTGCCTTTGGCCATCAATGAGTCGATCCCAGCGCGCTTGAACGAGCTGACCTTCGCGTGGATGCCCTTGGTCAGCCCCTCGTCGCCGAGGTACGCGCCCCAGCGCCAGGCAATGATGGCGACTCGGGTGGGGTTCACGGAGCCTAGGCCCATGGCGCCGTCACCCAGGAAGGCGATCGGCCGGATGTAGCATTCGTCGAGCCCATTGGTGCGGACCGTTTCGAGGCATGCCTCGACGATCTCCTTCGCTGTGTGGGGCATCGAGAGTGCGCAGATGTGGGCGGATTCGAACAGGCGCCGGATGTGATCTTCCAAACGAAAGACCGCGCTTCGGCCGTCGGCCAGTTTGTAGCAGCGGATGCCCTCGAAGACGCCCAGCCCGTAGTGAAGGGTGTGCGTCAAGACGTGGACGTTCGCCTGCTCCCACGGAATGAGCTTCCCGTCGAACCAGATCTTGTCCACTTTATCCACCATTGCTACTCCTGACGCGCCCGATTGGCGGAGCGTCGCGCGTATGTAGCATATTTCCGCAATTCCGCTGAGTTGACCTGGTTGGGGGCATGGAGTAGACCTCGCCCGCTTCAGGAGCTCGGATAGCGCCTTGCTGTACTCATTGTTCCATATTCTGCTTCAGCCCGACGTGAGTGGCGGCCCGGATGCCCCTCCTGCTGGCGGAGGCGCCACGCCCTCGATTCCGGGTTGCGGTGGTGGCCCGATGGACCTCGGCCTCATCCTCTTGATGTTCGCGGTTCTCTACTTCTTGATGATCCGCCCGCAGCAGAAGCGCGCCAAAGAGCACGACGGCATGACGGCGGCTCTCAAGAAGGGCGACATCGTGCGCACCAACGGCGGAATCCGTGGCGAGATTACGGCTCTCGACGAGCGCGATGTCACAGTCGAGATCGCTGACCGCATGCGCATCAAGGTGTTGAAGAGTCACATTGCAGGGCTGGATCAGCCCCCACAAGAGAAGAGCTGAACGCACAGACGAGGATCATGGATCGAGGCTGGTACTTTCGTTTGGCAATCGTCGTCGGCTCGGCAATCTTGGGCTTCCTAGCCCTGTGGCCGAGCATCGACCGCTGGTTACCGGCGCCCGACATCGTCAAAGAGTATTTCGACAAGCAGATCAATCCCGGGCTCGACATCAAGGGCGGCCTCAGGTTGATGTACGAGGTCGAGGTCGACGAATACATTCGTGACCGACGTGACCGCATTGCCGAGCGCGTGCAGCGGCAGTGTGGCGTGCTCATTGGCGTCATTCCCGAAGATGAAGTCGACGACATCGACAAAGAAACGATGGCGAAGATCAAGGAGCGTTGCAAAATCGAGCGCGTCGACAAAGACGGCGGTGCGGTTCGCGCCATTCGGATCACGTTCTCGAATCAGGAAGACGCCGACAAGCTCTCGAAGACCTGGATCCGCGACTATTTCCGAGATTTGCGCGTCGCAAGCGGCGTTGGAGAGCTCGTCGTCGATCTTCACATGCGCGAGGAGCAGCTCAGCAACATGCGTGAGACGGCCGTTCGTCAGTCTGAGCGCACGATCATCAACCGCATCGACAGCCTCGGCGTTCTCGAGCCAACGGTCATCGCGCGTCCCAACGACGGGGACATCATCATCGAAGTGCCCGGCGCGCAGCAGAGCTCCTTCGAGCGCATCAAGTCGATCATCAGCCGTACCGCACAACTCAAGTTCCAGATCGTCGATGACGAGGCAGCGAACCTCGGGGCGTTGCTCGCGAACCCGCCTCCGGGAATCTACCTCACCGCCGACTCACAGCCCTACCTCGAAGCCTTCGGCGAAGACGCTCGCGACCTTCTTCGTGAACACATCGCCACCATTCAGGTCCCTGACGACCACGAGTTCGCCATTGGTCGGCAGAGTCCAGACCCAGAGCGCGGAGGCGAGGGCTGGCGCACCTACTACATGTACCGCCTTGCCGAGGCGACCGGTGAAGACCTGGATGACGCCGCCGTGGGCTTCGACCCCCAAAGTGGTACTCCCGAGGTCGACTTCACGATGAACACGCGCGGTGCTTCGCGCATGGCGGATCTCACGGGCGCCAACATCGGCAAGCGCATGGCGATTGTCTTGGACGACCGCGTAGAATCGGCGCCCGTCATTCAGGGGCAAATCGGAGCGCGGGGCCGCATCACGCTCGGTGCGTACCTCGACCGCAACGAGCTCCTTCAGGAGGCCAGAGACCTCGTCGTCGTGCTCCAAGCAGGTGCTCTCCCCGCGCCGCTGCGCCCGGCCAACGAGCAGCTCATCGGCCCGACCCTCGGTCGGGATTCGGTGGCCAAGGGGGCTCGCGCCGCGGTGGTCGGGGTCCTGCTCGTCTTGATTTTCATGGCCCTCTACTATCAAGTGGCCGGCCTGGTGGCCGACACGATGGTCGTCCTCAACCTCTTGTTGCTGCTCGGCATCATGTCGGGCCTCGGGGCCACCCTGACCCTGCCGGGGGTCGCGGCAATCGCTCTTACCGTCGGTATGGCCGTCGATGCGAACGTGCTGATCACCGAGCGTATTCGTGAGGAGCTCAGACTCGGGAAATCCCCACGTTCTGCGGTCGAGCAGGGCTTCGCGCGCGCTTATTCCACCGTTTTTGATAGCCAACTCACGACCGCCATCGCAGGCGTCGTGCTGTGGCAGTTCGGCACGGGACCGATCAAGGGTTTTGCGACGATGCTGTTGATCGGCATCGCGACGTCGCTCTTCACGGGGACCTTCTGTTCGAAGGTGCTCTTCGATTGGATTGTGCGCGGTTTGCGCGTCCAGAGACTGCGGGTGGGTTGAGATGGAGTTCGTCAAGCCTGGCATCTATATCGACTTCATGAAGTACCGAGCGCCCGTAGTGGGCTTCCTCGGGCTTCTCGCAACGCTCAGCCTCGTCTCGTTGTTTTACCCGGGGCCGAACTACGGCATCGATTTTGCGGGTGGCACTGAAGTCCAGCTCCAATTCAAGGGCGACACCGCACCAGGTGAAATCCGCAACGCGCTAGAAGAGGCTGGGTATTCGCGACCCGACGTCATCAGTGTCGAAGGGACCGACAACGAGTACATCATTCGCGTGCGTGAGGTCTCTTCGCTGCCGGCGGACCAGGCCGACAAAATCCGTGAGTCCTTGGACTTCATTCTTGGCGAAGACGTCGTTCGCGAGATGAAGGTTTCGCCGGGCGGCGACAAGATCACTCTCCGCGTCTCCGGCGAGGTTGACGAGCAGCAACTGCTAGAGGCGCTCGAGGCCGGTGGCGCACACGTGCGCTCCGTGAATTCCCTTGCTGGGAGTCGCGACCCTCGATACGAGGCGCAGCTGGTCGGCGTCGCGGACGAGCTGCTCACCTCGCTTCAGAAGGCCCTTGTCGATCGTGCGCCAGAGACCCCGCTTCGAGTCGAATGGGTGGGTCCCAAGGCTGGTCAGCAGCTCCGAGACGCGGCGATCCAGTCTTTCCTGTACGCGATCGCGTTCATCATGCTCTATGTGGCGTTCCGGTTCGATCTTCGCTTTGCGCCGGGTGGTGTGATTGCGATGTTCCACGATGCGCTGATTACGCTTGGAATCTATGTGCTGCTTCAAAAAGAGGTCAATCTGACCACCGTGGCGGCGCTTCTGACAATCATGGGCTATTCGATCAACGACACCATCGTCGTCTACGACCGAATCCGCGAGAACATGGTGCGCGTGCGCGACAAGAGCCTTCGCGAGCTGATCAACATCAGCACTTCGCAAACGCTCTCCCGAACGATCATCACCTCCCTCACCACGCTGCTTTCGGTGGGTGCCTTTTTCTTCCTCGGTACTGGAGTCATCCAGGACATTGCTTTCGCTCTCGGCATCGGCATCGTCATCGGAACGTTTTCCTCGATCTTCATCGCGGCGCCGATCACCGAGTTGATGGATCGACGACTGTTCAGCCGTCCAACCGGGAGCTAGCGTGGTGGAGCCGGCGGATTCGGTCACCGAGTACCGCATCCGGACCGCCGACGAAACGGCCTCGGGAGTGCTTGCAAACGCGTGCGGGCTCGGCGCGACGGCCGCACAGATCTTACTCCATCGTGGGATTCGAGACGTCGATGAAGCCAGGGCCTTTCTCAACGCCACGCTTCGGGGCCTGAGCTCGCCAGCGCCGATGGCGGACCGCGCGCTTGCGGCAGAGCGACTGTCCCGTGCGATTCGCAAGGGTGAGCGCATCGTGGTGTTCGGTGACTACGACGTCGACGGGACGACCTCGGCCCTGATTCTGACCGAGATCATTCAAGCGTTGGGCGGCGATGCCCAAATCCTCATCGCAGATCGATTCCGCGGTGGATACGGGCTGAGTGATCCGGCGCTCGATCGATGTCTTGCGCAGAGCCCGACGTTGATCGTGACCTGCGATTGCGGTTCGAGCGACCACGAACGGATCAACCGGGCCAACTCCCACGGCATCGATGTAATCGTCGTCGACCATCACCTCGTGCCGGAGGAAGCGCTTCCCGCTTTTGCATTCCTCAACCCGCATCGACCCCAATGTGGCTTCGCGTACAAGGGCCTTTGCAGCGCGGGCCTTGCGTTCTCTCTCGGGGCAGCGCTTCGTACCGAGTTGAAAGCCGAGCTCGACATCCGTGCCTGGCTCGACTTGGTCGCCATCGGAACCATTGCCGACCTCGTGCCGCTCACGGGCGACAACAGGCGCTTGGTTCGCGCAGGCCTCAAAGTGCTCGGATCATCGCGCGTGAGGCCGGCGTTCCACGCGCTTCGCCAGGTCACGAAGCTTCCCGAGTCGGCTCAGCTCACCTCCCGCGACGTCGCTTTCCGTTTTGCGCCACGGCTCAATGCGCCCGGCCGCCTGGGCGAGGCCGATCTGACCCTACGATTCCTGCAAGCCAAGACCGCGCGCGACGCGTGGAGCCTCGTCGAAGAAGTCGAGCGCAAGAACGATGAGCGAAAGTCGTTGACCCACCGAGCGACCGAAGAAGCACACGCCCAGGCCCGCGAGATGTATGGCGACGCACCGACGACCGGCATCGTCGTCGCGAGCGATGAGTGGCATCGTGGGGTGGTCGGCATCGTGGCTGCGCGGCTAGTCGATGCGTTCGGAGTCCCGGCGGTAGTCGTGGCCCTCGACGGAGATCAGGGCCACGGAAGTGTGCGAACGATTGGCGGCTTCGATGCGTACGGCGCGCTCGAACGGTGTGCCGAGGACCTCACGGCTTGGGGAGGACATCGCGCTGCGGCGGGCCTTTCGCTTTCCAGGGGGAGGCTCGAGTCGTTTCGCGCCTCGTTTTCAGGGGTGAGTCTCGAGACGGCGGCTTCGAGCGAGAGGACGACACCCGTCGATGTGGAGCTCGGGGGCGTGTACCGTGTGCCCACCCTGGACGACCTCGTTCGGCTCGGACCGTTCGGTGAGGACAATCCCGCACCCAGGTTCTTGCTCCACGCGGGCGTCGTCGAAGCGACGGCTGTTGGCCAAGACCGGTCGCACGCAAAGCTTCGATTGCGGATCGGCGAGGACTCAGTGCGCGCATTCGCACCGGGCATGTTTTCACGCATCGAGGGACGAGAGAACGTCCGACTCGTCGGAGAGTTTCAGCCCGACCATTGGGTCGGTGGGCAGGCGGTCGAGTTTCTCGTGACCGACGTCTTGCCGTAGACCACTAACGCCCCTTCCACTCGGGCTCGCGCTTTTGGAAGAACGCCGCGAGGCCCTCCTTGGCGTCTTCGGTATTCAGGAGTGCGTAGAGCTGCTCGCGGAGATATGGAAGCGCCTTTTCGAGGGACATCCGCCGTTGCTCGTTATATGCGCGGAGGCCCATTCTCATCGCTGTTGGGGATTGGTTTGCGAGCTGAGCAGCGAGCTCGGCGACACGTGCGTCGAGCTGGTCGTCGGGCACCACCTCGGTGATCAGTCCAATTTCTTTGGCCTTGGCGGCCGAGATCTTTTCGCCGAGGAGCATGAGGTCGAGGAGGTCACGCGGCTGAATCACCCTCTGGAGGACGGCCATGATCATCATAGGAAAGAGCCCGCGCTTGATTTCCGGCGTCCCGAGGAGCGCGCTTTCGCAAGCCACCACGAAGTGACAGCAAGCGACGATGCCCATCGCGCCACCCATCACGTAGCCCGGCACGCGAGCGATGACGGGCTTCTCGAGCTTGCCGAACCGCAGGAGCAGGTCGTCGAACTCGCCCTTCTTCTCGAGCGTACCTCGGTCGGAGCTCATGCCCTTGAGGTCTGCGCCCGCGCTGAACGCATTTCCGGCTCCGGTGAGCACGATGACCCGGACGTCGTCCGTTTCGTCGGCGTCGTCGAACGCCCAGAGAAGCTCGTTGACCAGCTCTTGGCTGAGAGGGTTCTTCTTTTCTGGCCGATTGAACGTGAGGGTAACGACATGGCCTTCCTGCTGGACGAGCAGGGCTTCGAATTCACGGTCGCCGATGGGCATGGCCCGATTCTTCGGTGCCATCCCACTGAATTCAAGGTGAACCCGTTCACCCGTAACACCACGAGGTTGCCGGGTTTTCGGTGGGCGTGTAAGGTCCTTCACATACGGGCCGGAGGGGGCATTGAGCTGGCAGCGCGTAGGATGTGGAGTGGTACTCGCAGTGATTTTATCGCTGTCGGCATCCTCGCGTGCGGCCCACGCACAGCAGCTGCCCTCCGAGACGATCCGCGCAACACCCAAGGGCACGATCGGGTTGGGCCTGATGGGTGCCGAGCTCGGTCTCATCATCCCATCGGCCGCAGGTCTTACCGACGTGTGGGCCTTGACGGTGTTTCCCGTCGTGGGCGCCACAGGTGGCGCGCTTGCCGGGTACTTCGCCCTCGACAAACCCGGCCGTGAGAAGGGCTCGGTGGCGGTGCTCGTCGTGGGGCTTGCAGGAGTCATTCCCGCGATTCTGGTCACGGTCAAAGGTGTTCGTGAAGAACGGCAGAACGCCTACGAGCCCCCGACCATCGAGATTCGCAGCGAGAAAGAACAGCGGGCTCTCGAGCTCGCCGAAGCCGGTCCTGGGTTGCTCCGCCGGTCTCGCTCGGGGCTTCGTGTTTCCATGCCGGGGGTCTCTTTCAGTCGAGGTGCCGTCACGGACGCGGAAACCGCGCGTCTCGGTGGCTTGAAGGACCGAAGGGAGATGCGGCTTTCCCTGGCATCGGGCGTGTTCTAGCGTCCGTCCATGATCACCTCGACGGTGAAGCGGACCCTCCGCGAGCGGGCACTCGTAGAGGCCGGGGACCATGTGCTGGTCGCGTGCTCGGGCGGGCCTGACTCGACCGCGCTCCTACACGTACTGCATCGGGCGCGGTCGGACATGGGCATCACGTTGTGTGCCGCGTCGATCGACCATGGGCTCCGAGCGGAGTCCGTGTCGGAGGTCGCGCAGGTTGGCGACTTCGCCGCCTCTCTGGGGATTCCGTTTCGGTCGGCACGCATCGAAGTACCGAAGGAGGGTGCATCGGTTCAGGGACGCGCGCGCGACCTTCGCTACCAAGCGCTGCACGAAATCGCGCGTGCGTCGAAAGCTACGCGCATCGCGGTCGGTCACACGCAAGATGATCAAGCCGAGACCGTGCTCGCGCGGATTCTTCGGGGCGCCGGTCTTCGAGGCCTCGCCGGGATCGAGGCACGGAGGACCGATGGGGTGATCCGTCCGCTGTTCGATTGTCGTCGCGCTGATGTTCTCGCGTATGCCAAAGAACGAGGGCTTCCCTTCATAGAGGACCCGTCGAATCAGCAGCGGGCCTACGAGCGCGTCAGGATCCGCCACGACGTCCTCCCGACGCTTCTCAGGGAGGACGCCGCAGTGGTCGAGCATCTGTGCGCGCTCGGAGACGAGGCCGCCGAGCTCAACGCGGCGCTCGAGGCCGAGGTTCCAGAACTGCCCGCCCCGGGAGAGCGCTCCTTTGGAGTAGCTGCGGTGGCGCGCCTTGCGCCTCCCACCCGGGTGCGCTGGCTTCGCCTGTGGTTGGCCCGTGAGACCGGACTGACCCCCAACCGGAGCCATCTGACCGATGTTAGCCGACTTCTTACGAGTCCCGGTGAGGCCCTGCTAGGATCCGGCTGGTCCGTTCGCCGCGAGGGTGAGGGGCTTTTGTTGGAATATCGTGAGCATCGGCGTACGCGCAGCACCCACTCTTGACCCGTCGGTCGACCAAAGGTTGCCAAATCGCGACCGCAGCCTCACATAGTATTGAAGGGGTAGGGACCCCATGCTAGCCCAAAGTTCCTCCCCACCTCCTGCTTGAACCTATGAAACAAAGCCAAAAAACACTGCTCTTCTGGGTCCTCGTGATCCTGATGTGCATCGTGATCTTCAACTTCGTCGCCCGCGAGGAACAGCCGCGGAGCGTGCCGTTCGATGAGTTCCTCACCCAGGTCACCGAGGGCAACGTTAAGAAGGTCAAGATCCGACCACAGGAGAGGCTCGGTGAGTACACCTACTGGTTGAACACCGACAACGAGAGCGCGGCCGCTAACGGTAACCGCGCGGCCCGCTCCGAAAAGGTCACAGTCGGGATCATGGGTGAGGAGATCAACCAAAAGCTCCTCGATAGCAAAGCGAGCGTCGAGTACCTGCCCGAGGATCAAAACGGTTTTTGGGCGAGCATCGCCATGACCTGGCTTCCGATGATCTTCCTGGTCGGGATCTTGTTGTTCTTCATGCGCCAGCTTCAAGCTTCGGGTGGCAAGGCGATGAGCTTTGGCAAGTCCCGCGCCCGCTTACTGAACGAGTCTCAAAACAAGGTGACATTTACAGATGTTGCCGGGATCGACGAAGCCAAGGACGACTGCGAAGAGATCATCGCGTTCCTGAAAGACCCGAAGAAGTTCCAGCGCCTCGGAGGCCGGATTCCTAAAGGCGTCCTTCTCATGGGCGCGCCGGGTACCGGCAAGACGCTCCTCGCGCGGGCGATAGCGGGCGAAGCGGGTGTGCCCTTCTTCAGCATTTCCGGCTCGGACTTCGTCGAGATGTTCGTCGGCGTCGGTGCATCGCGGGTTCGCGACCTGTTCGAGCAGGGCAAGAAGAACGCGCCCTGCATCATCTTCATCGACGAGATCGACGCCGTCGGTCGTCATCGTGGCTCGGGCCTCGGCGGTGGACACGACGAGCGCGAGCAGACACTGAACCAGCTTTTGGTCGAGATGGACGGATTCGAGTCGAGTGAGGGCGTCATCATCGTCGCCGCGACCAACCGCCCAGACGTTCTCGACACTGCGATCTTGCGTCCCGGTCGTTTCGATCGACGCATCATCGTTCCACGGCCGGACCTCAACGGCCGTCAGGGGATTCTCGCCGTCCACACGCGTCGCGTTCCGCTCGGCGACGACGTGCAGCTCGAGATCATCGCGCGCGGCTGCCCGGGCTTCGCGGGCGCCGACCTCGAGAACCTGGTCAACGAGGCCGCTCTCATGGCGGCTCGCCAAGACAAAGACCTGGTGTCGATGATCGACTTCGAGATGGCGAGAGACAAGGTCATGATGGGCTCCGAGCGCCGCTCGATGGTCATCAGCGACCACGAACGCAAGTCGACGGCCTATCATGAGGCTGGTCACACCCTGGTCGGCTGCTCGCTCCCGAACCACGACCCGGTCCACAAGGTCACGATCATTCCGCGCGGCCCGGCCTTAGGGCTCACCATGTCGCTCCCTGAGGAAGACCAGCAGAGCTACAGCGCTGACTGGGTTCGCGACCGGATCGCCATGGCCCTCGCTGGGCGGCTCGCCGAGGAGATCGTCTTCAACCAGCTCACCACGGGTGCCGCCGACGACTTCAAGAAGGCCACCCAGCTCGCGCGCTCGATGGTGACCGAGTGGGGTATGAGCACCCGCCTCGGCCCGCTGTCCTACGTCGAGAAAGAAGAGACGGGGTTCCTCGGTCAGAGCTACCACAAAGACTACTCCGAGGAGACCGCGAAAGAGATCGACGACGAGGTGCGTCGCATCATCGGCGCGCAGTACGATCGCGCCAAAACGGTCCTAGAGGAGAATCGCGAGAAGCTCGATGCGTTCGCCGAGGCCTTGCTCGAGCGTGAGACCCTCGGCCGTGAGGAGATCGAAGCGATCATGGCGGGAAGGGAGCTCCCGCCGTCGATCACGGTGAGCATTCCCACGTACGCCGAGAAGCGCCGCGAAAGCGAAGAGAAGAAAAAGGGCGCCATCTTTCAGCCGCGCCCACACGAGGTGCCCAGCGCTGGGTAATGACGGAGGTTCTGATGCCGGAGCTGTGGGGTGTCATCAATGTGACCCCAGATTCATTCAGCGATGGTGGCAGATTCCTCGACGCCGAAGCCGCGATTGCCCACGGTAGACGTCTCCTCGAACAGGGAGCTGATGTGCTCGACGTCGGCGGTGAGTCGTCGAGGCCCGCCGGAAAGGCGTACGGTGACGGGTGTACGACCGTGTCGGCGACGGAGGAGATCGCTCGCGTGGTCCCCGTTGTCGAGCAACTCGCCGGAGAGCTTCGAGCCCGCGTTTCGATCGACACGGTCAAGCCCGAGGTCGCCGAAGCGGCCCTCAGCGCCGGCGCCTCCATCGTGAACGACGTGCGCTGCGCGCAAACCCCGGCTCTAGCCGAGGTTGCGGCCGCCCTAGGGGCCGAATACGTCGTCATGCACAATCGGGGGCGAGGAGAGGTGAGGCCCCCTCACACCGACTACGACGACGTCGTTTCGGAGGTCCTCGAGGAGCTTCTCGAGGGCGCTCGTCGGGTCGAGGGGGCGGGCGTGCCCCGGGCTTCCGTCTGGCTCGACCCGGGCCTGGGCTTCGCCAAGACAGCCCCGCAATCCGTCGCGCTTCTAAGATCTCTTGGGCGTTTCCGAAAGACCGGATACCGTATACTTGTGGGGCCTTCGCGGAAATCCTTCATTGGCGAGCTTGCGCCCAGTCCTAGCGGTGGGGCGTCTTCGGCCGATGATCGCCTCGGAGGGACCGCTGCGGCCGTCGCGCATTGCGTCGCGGCTCGGGTCGAGGCGATTCGGGTCCACGATGTAGACGTGATGCGTCAGCTCATCGACATGATGAAAGTGCTCGCCGAGCCAACCGAGGGGGCACCATGATCGAAGTGCTCACCAGCGCGTTGAGTCAGCTCGTCAGCGGCTTCGTCGGCTTCTTTCAGCGCGGGGCCTGGGACGTGCTCCACGACTGCCTCGACATCGGCTTGGTCGCCGTCTTGATCTACTGGGCGTTGGTGATCTTGCGGGGCACGCGCGCCATGCAAGTCGCGATCGGGCTCTGTCTCGTATTCGTGGGCTATCTCTTTGCGCGTCGCGTCGGATTGGTGACCGTGACTACGATCTTGGACTCGGTCTTGGCCTACCTCGCCGTGATCGTCGTGATCATCTTTCAGTCCGACATCCGACGCGCGCTCGCGCGGATGGGTCGGCGACCGCTGCTTCGTGGGCAACGAACCGCCAAGGAAACACAGACTATCGAAGAGGTGATCAAAGCGGCCGGTACGCTTGCACAGAAGCGGATCGGCGCACTGATCGCGTTCGAGCGAAGTGCTGCCCTCGACGAGTTCATCGAACGCGGAGCGGAGGTCGACGCCTGCGTGAGTAAGGAGCTGCTGCATAGCATTTTCGTACCGAGCTTCGAAAATCCGATGCACGATGGGGCCGTCGTCATTCGGGAAGGGCGCATCTGGCAAGCGGGGGTGTTCTTGCCGATGGCGGGCACCGCCGGTGGCGACCGAACGCTCGGTGCGCGCCATCGGGCGGGGTTGGGCATCACCGAAGAGACCGATGCCGTCGTGGTCGTCGTCAGCGAAGAGCGCGGCGCAATTTCTCTGTGTTTCGACGGCAACATCGTTCGCAATCTCGATGTGACTTCCCTTCGAGACGCCCTTTACGGCCTGTTTTACGCACCCAAGCCCGCTCGTCGGAAGTCCGACCGACGGAGCACTGCCGTGCCTCCCGAGCCGGTTCGTGCCCAGAATCAGGACGCTGTGCTCACGGTCAGCAAGGCTGAGGAGCGTTCGTGAGCGCCTTCCTCGACGGGCTTCAGGCGATTGGCTTCTTCTTCACCGAGAACCTAGGGCTCAAGGCCGGCGCGCTCGGGATCGCGATTTTGATGTTCTCCCTCGTCCATGGGGCCGAGGACATGGAGCGAAATGTCTACGTCGATGTGGTGGTTCAGCCTCCGCCCGATGCTGAGGGCATGATCCTCGTGACCGACATTCCCGATCGGGTTCGCGTTCGGCTCAAGGGTAGTCGTGCTCGCCTGAACGCCATCCGACAAGAAAACCTTCCGCCTGTCGACGTGCAGCTCAAGAGCGTCGAGGAGCCCGGGTACTACTTCGAGAAGGAGGCATTCGATCTGCCCACCGGTGTCACGATGATAGCGGTGGTGCCACCCTTGCTGTCGTTCAAGTGGGTGCCACAGGCGAGTCGCGAGCTTCCGGTCGAGCTGTCCCTCGATGGAGAGCTCTCGGACGACCTCGAATGGGCCGGCGAGGCTGAGGTGTTTCCGTCGACGGTCGAGGTAGAAGGCCCCCGCGACGTGGTGAACTCGATGAGGACGGTCAGAGCGATGGAGATGGACGTTTCCGCGCTTGGAATCGGCGTGATCCAACGCGAGATCCCGCTCGTCGGGGCGCCGGCGAACACCACCTTCGAGGCGCCATCCGTCCTCGTGACTCTGCGCGTCCAGTCGAAGATGGTCGAACGAGTCTTGTCTCCGCTTCGCATCGACGCGGAGGGTGCGGTGCCGCGATCTCTTCGTCCACGAGCGGTCACCGCCCGAATTCGTGGTCCGCAGAGCGTGGTCGACGAGCTCAACCCCGCCTCGGTGCTCGCGATCATCAATCTGAGCGAGCTCGAGCCTCAACAGGGCAATATCCGAGTTCCAGTCGAGCTCCGCGGTCTTCCGGCCGGCGTCGAGGTCATCGAAGTCGAGCCCGGCGAGGTCACAGTCCAGCTCGAAGAGCTATAGGCTAGGGGGCGTGGCAGCTCGGAACTCTTGCTCCGCTTGTGAAGCGATATCCTGAGCCATGGCCTGAATGCGCTCGTGCTTGGGGCCTTCGATCATGACTCGCAGCTTGGGTTCGGTTCCGCTCCAACGGACGAGCACGCGCCCGTTCTTCCCCAGGGCCTTCTCCGCCCGCGCGATGGCGTGGGTGGTCTTGGGGAGCTCCTCGAGGGGGCGTCGGCCCGGTAGTGTGACGTTGACTAGCACCTGGGGGACCCGTTTCATGACTTGCGATGCGAGCTCCGAAAGCGGACGCCCTTCGCGGAGCAGGATTGCGAGCACCTGCATGGCCGCCACGAGGCCGTCGCCCGTCGTTGCGTGGTCCAGGAAAATCAGGTGTCCCGACTGCTCGCCGCCGAAGTTCAATCCGCGCTTGCGCATGGCTTCGACGACGTAGCGATCACCGACGCTGCAGCGTAGCAGCTTCCCATTGTCCTCTTCGATCGCGCGTTCGAGGCCGAGATTGCTCATCACCGTAGCGACCAGCGTCCGCCTGCGGAGGCGTTTAGCTCGGAGCATGCGGGTCCCGCATAGTGCCATGATCAAGTCACCGTCGATTTGATTGCCCTTTTCGTCGATCATGATGACTCGGTCTGCATCACCATCGAGCGCAATCCCGAGGTCTGCGTTGCGACGCCGCACTTCCCGCGCGCAGGTCTCAGGGTGCAACGCGCCAACCCGGTGGTTGATGTTCTTACCGTCAGGCTTCACCCCGATCGCGTGTGTAGTGGCGCCGAGCTCGGAAAACACGAGTGGCGCCGTGCGATAGGCAGCACCGTGGGCCGCATCGACGACGATGCGAACGCCTTCGAGGGTGAGTTCATTGGGAAACGACGCCTTGACAAAAGCCACGTAACGTCCGGGTGCGTCGTCCAAGCGCTCGGCACGACCCACTCGCGTTCCCGTGGGGCGGTTCTTGTCGAGCTTGGAGCCGAAGATGAGCTCCTCGATCTCCTGCTCGACTTCGTCGGCAAGCTTGAAGCCGTCTGAGCCGAAGATCTTGATCCCGTTGTCCTGGTATGGGTTGTGCGAGGCGCTGATCACCACGCCGGCATCGGCACGCATGCTGGTCGTGAGGTGCGCGATGGCGGGTGTGGGAAGGGGGCCCGAGAGCAGTACTTCCCCGCCTTGCGCACAGATCCCCGACGCGACCGCCGTCTCGAAGAGATATCCCGAAAGCCTCGTGTCTTTGCCGACCACGATTCGGGGGACGAGCTTGCTCCGGCGGCGTGCTTGATAGGCGATCGCGGCGCCGATGCGAAAGGCGACTTCGGGCGACATGTCCCCGCGGTTGGCAAGACCGCGAATGCCGTCTGTTCCAAAGAGTTGTCGGCTCATCCTGGCTCTAGGGCTCCCACGTAATGTCGATACTCCAGTTCGATGGCGGAGCAAACGTTCCCGTAGTAACGAAGCTTAGCGGCCAAAGCGCCTCTACCAAAAATCCAGGACGCTGCGCCTGGCCGGTCGAGTTCGGGCCACCCTCATTTCTGCGGGCAACGAACTGGCCTTCGACGTAGAGGCCCCGAATGGGCACGTTGTCTGGAAGAACCGAGTCGACATTGAACCCGATCTGCACGGTGGTGTCCGAGTCGTACTCGCTCACTCCGGACCCACCCTTTACCCCGAACGTCGGTGCAAACCCGCCGAACTGAGACTGTAGCGATGCGGAGAACAGGCCGGCTGCGACCCCCGAAAGGAAATTCGTCGTTTCGGCGTTGGCCTCCTCTGTCGTCGCCGCGAGACCTCTCTGCTGCCGAGTGGTCCCCGTGACGAGAAGCGCAATGACCTGAGCCTCACTGGTCGTTGGCGCTGTCGAGGTAAACTCGATCGTCGGGTTGCTGAGGCGCCCCGACACCGTGACGGTGACCGAATCGTTGCTGCCGCGCAGAAGATGTCGAGCGACCATGTCGACCTTCGCGTCCATTTCGGGGTCACCGTCGAACACCATGCTTCCGGAACGCACATCGAAACGCTTGCCGAAGACCTGGAAGTTGCCTCGTTGGAAGTTAACGTTGCCTTTGACGATGAACTCCTCCGCCATCGTCGTATCCAAGCGCGTGCTAGCTTCGACGTAGAAGCCCTGGTCCTTGCTGCGGATCACGATCCCGTCATCCGACCGGATCTTGAGATGTACTCGGTAGGCGTCTTTCGGGCGCGGTGGAACGTAGTCTTCCCCGACGAAAAATACCTCGGGGTGCGGTGCCAGGTCCTGCGGGGTAACCGAGCTTTCAGGGATGTCGAGATCGAGCTTGCGCAGCCGGACTTCTCCATCGAGGCCGTCGTCTTCGAGAGTAGCGCGCAGTCGCGCGTTGCCGTCGAGGCGAGCCATGATCGAGCCCTCCTCTCGGACGGGAAACGAAACCGTCTTGACTTCGAGATCGAGCTTGTGCGGACTCAACCCCTTCAGCGCGAGTTGACCGTCGATTCGCGCCGAGCCCTTGGCGTCGGTCGCCCTCAAGCCGGCGAACGTGATACCGTCCTCGTCGAAAATCGCTCTTCCGTTCACGTCCTCGAGCGTTTGGCCGACGTCTCGGAGGTCGACTCGGCCGTCCGAGAGGTCCACGCTTCCGACGAAGTTCGGGTTCTCCACTGTGCCATGCGCGCTCACGCTACCCTGAAGGATCCCCTGAACGTTGACAATACCGGCCATCCACGCGAGCACTGCCTGCAGCGGCATGCGATCGAAGTTGGCCTGTCCCCGTAGCTCCCCGCGCTCTGCGATGGCCGGCACGACGTGTTCTCGGTTCCAGACGAGCGGAACTTCTACGGCGATCTTGGTGGAGCCGCCGTTCCACCAGTCCATCGTCGCATCGAGCGTGCCGACACCGTCTTGGTATTGCGCCTTGATCTCGCCCTCGGTCGGTGGCGTTTCGACGATCGTGGTCACCGGTGCGCCGCGGCGCCCCGGTTCGAGACGGCGCGCACGAAGTTGATCGGTGTTCATCGTGAACGACATGGTGGGATCGTCGCCGAACAAATTTGCGATCCGCAACCGAGCCTTAACGAGCCCCGCGGCATACCTGCACACGTACGGGATGTTCTCGGTCGGAGCGTTGTAGAAGTCTGCGCTGATGCGCGTGACCGGAAGGTCGGGCATCTTGGCCGCCTTCAGCCAGTCGTCGAGGGGCGTCTCCGAGGTGGCGTCGAGCCGAAAGACCTGCGAGGAGCCGACCACGCCGTCCATCGTAATCTCGGTCACGTCGTTTTCGAACTCGGCCCGCAGAGTTGCTCGCGGGTTAGCCTCGCTGCCGCAGAGCCCTTCGGACGAATCCGAGCGCCAGTCGAAGCTCGCGTGGAAGTCGCCGCGCGTTCGAAACGCGCCGCCGGCAAGAGTCAAGCTCGCTGCGAGCTGCAGACGGTGTGGGTCTGGTACGATGCGCCGGCCGAGGAGATCCGGGAGGTCGCTCAGACGTCGCGGCGGAATTCGCATCGACAACCGCCAAGGCGACGTCTCGAGGGTTTCGATGGTCTCGCTCGGATGCTGCACGAGGTTGACCAGGTCCACGAGAAGGCTTCCCTCACTGTCGAACAGCGACCCTTGCTCATCCGCGAAACCCAGCTGCGCGAGCAGCGCGCCGTACTCGTAGCGGAACTTCGACCAAAACTCGATGGGGCCCCAGTTCTTTATCTTCAACGCCGGAACGTCGATCTGTCCTTCGAACGAAGGGGCGTCGATCGATCCGGAGAGTGTGATACTCGCGTCGGCGTACCCGGTGATGTCGGGCATGTCGTCTTCGAGGACGAGCTCGAGGAGGGTGAGGTCCATCGCGCTGGTGCTCAGCGTCGTCTCGTAGACGCCTTCGCGTAGGGCCTTGCGAATGCTTTCGGACGCGGGGTCGACGAGCCCGCTCGTGCTGAGCGTGAAGTTGCCACGGCCACCGAGGCTCACCTGGGCGTCGGCGTCGAGCCGGCTGTGGTCGTAGCGAATTAGATAGGCCGCGTTGACGGGAGAGATGTCCCACAAGTTCGCGTCGGTGAGGGTGCCTTCGGCGACGATGGTCGGTTGGCGATCGAGGTCCCCACGAAACTCGAAGTGAAGGTCGACACGGCCCGTGAAATCGGGCGCTTTCTCAGGATAGAGGATCTTCAACACCGCGAGGTCGAACTTCTGAAGGTCGGCCACGATGTCGTCTGGGCCGTTGAATTGCCATTCTCCCTTCGCTTCCAAGCGTTGGTCCCCCTTGCCTATGAGGACTCGGTCGAAGGTGATGCCGTTCACCGGATCGAGGACCAGATTGTTGACTGATCCTCGCCACGAGAGGTCGGCGACTGCCAACTCGATTGTGTCCACGTCGAGCCGGTAGATACCATCGTTAGCCTCGACCCGTGCTTGGAACTCTGCACGGCGCTCCCCGGGGGCGGCGAACGAGCCGTCGGCCGTGTACTGATCGGGGCCGCCGGTGATGATCGCCTCGCCCTGCCCAATCGGGTAGCCAGTCACGCGAATCGCCGACCCCTCGAGCTTCATGTCGATCTTGGGCCTCGTTGGGTCACCCCACACGCGACCCTCGAGCCGAAGCGATCGGGCGTCGAGCGCGCCGTAGTCGAAGTCGTCGAAGCTGACCCAACCTCTCGTGTCGAAATCACCGGCCATGCTGGTCCGAATCTCGAGGTCGAACTTGGCACCGCCTTTGATTCCGGGCGCCCATTCGACGAAGTTCGGATCCGCGCTGACATCGGGAATCGATCCGCGAGCGTGAATTTCGGATACTCCGGTGTACTCGACGTGACCGCTCAACGAGAGCTCGCCGCCCGCGTACTGCGTTTCGATTGATTCGATGTCGACGCCGTCCGGACGCGCCCGGGCTTTGGCGATGAAGGCCGGGATCTGGATATCCTCGTACCGAAATCCCTTGGTTTCGATCTCGACTCCGATGATGTCTTCGTGTCGGGGATCGGCGGAGAGCTCGATCACTCCGTTCGCGTCGACGTCGGGTGCGCCGTTGATCAGCTCGGCGAGCCGCACGCTGTTCGACGCGATCTCGATGCTCGTCGCGCCCTCGTCGGGCAGGTTCCCTTTGATGCGGGCCCGTCCGCCGGCGGTCATCAGATCGGCCTGCAGCCGGTAGTCGTTCTCTGAACCCCAGAGGCGCACCCAGCCGTTCGCGCTTCCCTTGAGGGATTCGGCCCACTCGAAGCCGACGTCTCGAAGGGTTTGCGCACTCACGGGTTCCACCCGGACATAGAGGTCCAGGTCGAAGGGGTCGTCGTACGTGCCGCCGGAGGGTGGGCGATACACGACCTCGGCTGTCATATGCTCCGTGCCCCGGCTGGTCTCCGCGAGCACTTGGGTGCCCCGGGGATCCGTGTACACGGTCCCAACGACGTTGTTGATCTGCCCCTCGAAGGGGAACGGGCTCACGATTCGTCCGTCGCCCGACCAAATCTCGATTTCGGTGATCTCATAGAACTCCATTCGGCCACGCGCGTGCATTTCGAGAATGCGGAGGTCCTTGAGGCCGAGGACCTCACCGAACACCTCGATGTTCTCGAGGTCCATGTCATCCACGATAGCGTGGAATGGCTCCCCCTCCGACGGGGTTGAGTCTGCTGGTTCGAAGGCGTCGAGGAAGGTCGGAGAGCCTTGGCCGTTGTCGATGAGGCGCACCCATCCGGTCGTGAGGTCTGCGTAGTAGAAGCGCAGCCTTCCGCGCAGTGCGGCGATCGGGTCGATGCCGAGCTCGATGGTCTCGCCATAGATGATGGGTGTGCCATCTATGTCGAACACGAAGGTATCCTTCACGATCGTTTTCCAAAGACGAAGCTGTGTGATGTAGCCCGCCTGGAGACGACCCCTCATCTGACCGGTAACGAACTCGTTCAGCATGTCGCGGCCCATCCGGTGGCCGAGATTGGTGTCCAGGTGAAAAAGGACGCTTGCGATCAACGAGAACAGCGCCAGCGCCGGCCACCCGAGGAACCAACTCACCAATCGGGAAACCCAGCGCATCAGAACGCCTCACCGATCGTGAACTGGATGGCTCCCGGGACGCCGCCGCGAATGAAGCGGAAGATGTTGAACGCGTTCGGCTGAGGCGGCTCGCCGACGATTTGCCACTTCGGGATGAGGAAGCCGAAGTCGAGCCGAACGGGTCCCACTGGGGTCTGATAACGGAAACCAAAGCCAGCGGCCGCGCGAATGTAGTTGAACCGGTACGACTTACCGCGATTGACGTCGCCGAAATCCATGAAGAGCGCGGTCGCGAAGCGTTGCGTAACGGGAACACGCCACTCGACGCTGGCTTCCCATCGGCGAAGGCCGCCGTCGTTCCGTGCATCGTTTCCTTCTCGAGTCAGAGAGTCGATGCTGGCCGGGTCGCCCAGGAATCCGCCGAAAAACCCTCGGTGGCTGGTCGGTCCGCCGGAACGCAGGCGGTAGCTCTGGGGTCCGAGTGCTTGGCCGATCAAGTCCAGGCGCCGGGTGTCTCTCGAGAAGAGAAACATCCCGCCGATGCCAAACTTGAAGGCAAGGGTTGACGACAACGGCAGCGGGACGTAGCCGCGGACCTCTGGCGTGACGCGCACGTACTGCCATGAGCGCTTGAGTTGCGCCGGCGACTGCTGACTTCCCACCTGGAAAAAGAACCCTGCTCGCGGGCTTCGGGAGTCGTCGCGTAGGTCGATCACCACGCGCTCGTCGAAGAATACGACCTGATAGCTCGTCGGGAAGCGGGGATCATTGTCGACCACCAGGTACGCGTCATAGTTCAGGCTCCCGGTCAGGAGAAGTCGGCCGTCTAGAAACGGACGGGACAGCTGCCCGGACAGCTGTATGTCATGCCGCCGAAAAAGCTCGTAGGGGTCCGGACCCCAGTCGTGGCGAAAGCGAATGGCGGCTGTGGTCCGGGGTTCGATGAAGGCTGGGCGCTGGTATCCGACCCGGACCTCGTTTCCGAGGATGAAGCCCCGTCCGAAGCGGAAGAACGGATCGGTAGCAACGATTTTCGGGCGGTCCTCGATGGTCAAGCGGCGGAAGCCATCGATGAAATTTCGGTGCTCAAACCGGCCGAGCAAGTGGACGTCGGAGATGCGGGTGTCCTGCTCGAGAGTGAGGGTCGAGATGGTGCCGCTTTGCACGCCGGCCCCAATACCCCAACGGATTCGCCTTCCTGGTTCGACGTCGATGTTGATGTCGACGATGCCGGTGCATTGGTTCTGCTCGTCCACTCTCGGGGTGTCGATGATGTTGACCGACGCTAGCGCGCCGAGGGCGTAGACCGCGCGTTGGGCATCGGCGAGCTTCAGCAGGCTATAGGCTGCGCCTCGCTTCAAGTTGGCGACGGCCAGGATTGTCTTCGCCGGAAGGTCCTGATTGCCCGTCACGACGACGTTACCGATGGTGCAGGGCGGGCCGGTCTCGACGTTCAATTGGACAAAAGCCTCCCGCGCTTCGCGGTCTATCTCGACGCGTCCCCACGCCCCGCCGCACGCATAGCTGGCTTCCCTCAGCTCGCGGCGAATCTCGCGTTTGCTTCGCTCATACACCGCTTCGTCGAAGGGTTTGCCAATCTTGAGTCCAATGGCCTCATCGACCTTGCTGCGATTGTCCGGACTCCACGTCTCGTAGCCGACGATGTCGATCGAACGGACCAGCACCGGCAGCCCCTCGTCGATCCCGATTCCGATCGCGAGCTCGCACCCCTCACCTTCGGTCTCCCGCTCGCACGGGGCTTGGCCCTCGGGGCCGACGATGATGCGGTCGGAGGTTGCTGCAGAAGGAGGGTCGAACTCTGTGCTGATGACCGCGGCGTCGTAGTAGCCGCGTGCTTGGTACCAGCGCTCGATCCTATCTAAGTCGCGCTCGAAAACCGCTGAATCGAGTGTGGGCCATCCCTTGCGAAGCTTCATCCATAGGTCGAATGACAGCCGCTTCCCGTCGAAAGGAGGGACCCCGCATTCCGGGTCCGCGTTCGTCCCAAGAGAGATGGTGACCCGACCGCGAGGATGGCTCGCAAGACAGGCCTGGAGAGCCTCCGGGTCGAGGTCCTCCATGCCGCTGAAACGAATCTTGTCGATCCCGTAGCTATCTTCTGGGATCGTCTTACATCCGCTCGCCAGAACGAGCAGTAGGCAGATGCATCGCCGGCGAACCATCTACCTAGGGCTTGTAGCGCGACGAGCCCCAATTCGGCCAGCGATCGGCGTCATTTCGGCGGTTTGGCGCTCCCCACCCCTGCTGCTAAAGCTCTCGCTGCTCACCCGATGAAGCAGTACTTCGTTCAGACCTTCGGCTGCCAGATGAACGTCCACGATTCCCGTCGGATCGAGGAGGTGCTGCGTGCCCATGGATACCGCAAGGCCAGCGAGCCGATGCTTGCCGATCTGCTGGTCGTCAACACGTGCAGCGTCCGCGAGAAGGCCGAGCATAAGCTGATGAGCCTGCTGGGGACTTTTCGACCTTTCAAGGAGGCTCGCCCTCAGATGGTGCTGGCGGTCGCGGGATGTGTCGCCCAGCAGGAGGGGGAGAAACTCCTGAAAAAGGCGCCGTTTGTCGATATCGTGGTCGGGCCGGACAACATTCCTGAGCTGCCTGCCCTCATCCGTCAGGTGGAGCAGGGCGCTCCTCCGATCACCCGTACGGTGTTCGACATGGACGACCCGCAATTCCTTCGCGCCACGCTCCATGACGATCGTCGAGAGGTCACCGCGTACGTGACGGTCATGAAAGGCTGCGACGAGCGATGCACATTTTGTATCGTTCCTTATACACGTGGGTCCGAGCGCTATCGCCCCGCGGACGAGATCGTTGGTGAGATCCGGGACCTGGTGGCCGGCGGGGTGCGGGAGATCACCTTGCTCGGGCAAACCGTGAATTCATGGCACGAGCCCGGCCCCGAAGCCGAGGCGAAGTCGCCCTCGAAACTAGCGTCCTCGACCTCCCAGTTCGCTGCGCTGCTGCATCGGGTCGCCCGCGAAGTGCCGGACCTGGCCAGGCTTCGCTACACCTCACCACATCCCCGGCACATCACCCCGGAGCTCATTGCTGCCCATGCCGAGCTCGCGGTGCTTCCCGCCCACGTCCATTTACCGGTGCAGTCCGGCTCCGATCGGGTTCTCAAACGGATGGCGCGCCGCTACACGGTACAGGACTACATCGAGCGCACGTGCGCGCTGAGGGCGGCCAAGCCTGGGCTCACTTTGTCCGCTGATTTCATCGTCGGTTTCCCTGGTGAGACCGACGACGACTTCGAGCTCACACTCGACCTCGTGCGGGAGGTCGGCTTCGTCGCTGCGTTCGGATTCAAGTATTCGCCGCGCCCGTACACGCCCGCACTTCAACTCGGCAACGAGGTGCCGGAGAGCGTGAAGGACGAGCGGCTCGCACGGCTGTTTGCCGTCGTCGAGACGCAGCAACGCGTGCATCTAGAGTCTTTGGTCGGAACCGATCAACGCGTGCTGGTCGAAGGGCCGTCGCCGGGTGACTCGGGCCGCTTCGCCGGGCGAACCAATCGAAACGAGATCGTGCATGTGGTTGCTCCCGAGGGATACGATCCGACCGGTGAGCTCGTGACCGCCACCATCGATGAGGCGTTTCGGCACAGCCTATCCGGGTACATGATCGGGGCCGAGCATCTGCAACGGTCCGGACGGCGCGCGCGGCTTTCCGTGCTCGACGCGGGAGGCCCAGGCTGACCACCGATGCAGGATGGAGGAGCCTTCGTGCGTGGCGCTTCGCCATCTTGTACATGGCCCTCATCTTCGTAGTCTCTTCGATCGCTGTGCAGGTGCCGGAGATGCGGTACTTTCCGCTTCGAGACAAGGGGATTCACTTCCTCGAGTATGCGGTGCTCGGGTGGCTTTGCGCGGCTGCCTCGTCGCGCACGTGGCCCTCTGCTTCGGCCTGGCGCACGGCCTCGTTCGCGATGTTCGTCGCCGTTCTTTGGGGGCTGTCGGATGAGATCCACCAAGCGTTCGTGCCGGGTCGATCGTCCGAGCTCGGAGACGTTGTTGCGGATGCGATCGGAGCTTTCGCAGGCATCGTCGGGCGGCATCGATTTTCACACAGAACTGTGAGCTGATGCACCGGAAAGCCCACCTAAGAGGCGTACATACCATTGACGGTTCCGTTGTCAGCGTTTAGCTTTTAATCCATGAGGACGCAGACGTTCTCATGACCTCAAAACTCCAGATTGTCCGGTGGACCCCCCTTAAAATCCACCGGTTGCCCTCGCCCGGTCGTACGTCTCCCCCCTCCAACGACCGGGCGACCCTTTTAATTCAGTGACAGTGCCAGTGACAGCGTCAGGGTCAGCGCCAGCTCATTGACTCCCCCGAACCCCACTCCTACATTCCGCGCCATGAGAGTGGTCCGAAGCCGTTTTACGGTCCTCGGCGTCGTAGTTTTGGTGACGTTTCTTGGGAGCTGCGCGGGATCACAGACTCCGCCGTCAGCCGAGCCCGTTGCCACGCCTGCGCCGCCGCCCGACCCACTGCCCTCGTGGAATGACTCAGCAACCAAGAGGCAAATCATCGAGTTCGTGCAAACCGTCACCGATCCTGAGATCGCCTCTTTCGTGGAGAAAGAGAACCGGATCGCGACGTTCGACAACGACGGCACGCTTTGGGTTGAGCAGCCGCTGTATACCGAGCTCACGTTCGCCGTGGCGCGCGTCACGGAGCTCGCCCCAACGCATCCCGAATGGAAGCGGCAAGAGCCCTTCAAATCGTTGTTGGCGGGCAACACCGAGGGTGTCCTTGCGACCGGTCAGCGAGGCCTCGTGGAGATCCTGTTGGCGTCCCACACCGGGATGAGCGCCCGACAGTTCGGCACGATCGTGGTCGATTGGATGAACAAGGCGCGCCACCCACGCTTCGGCCGCCTTTACACCGAGCTCGCGTACCAGCCGCAGCTCGAGCTCCTCCAGTATCTGAGGGACAACGGCTTCAGGACGTACATCGTGTCCGGCGGCAGCGTCGAGTTCATGCGGCCTTGGACCGAGCATGTGTACGGCATCCCTCCGGAGCACGTGGTCGGGTCTGTAGTCGCCACCCGCTTCGAGATACAGGGCGGCAAACCGTCGCTTCTGCGACTCCCCGAGGTTGCCTTCGTCGACGACAAAGGTGGAAAGCCCGTGGGCATTCACCATTTCATTGGGCGCCAGCCGATCCTTGCGTTTGGCAACTCCGACGGCGACTTCGAAATGCTGCAATGGACGACCGTTGGCAGTGGCGGGGCGAGGCTTGGCCTCCTCCTGCACCACGACGACGCCGAACGGGAGTATGCCTATGACCGCGATTCCACGGTCGGCAGGCTCGACGGGGCGCTTGACGCCGCGCCGAAAGCGGGCTGGATCGTGGTTTCGATGAAAGACGACTGGAATACCGTTTTCACGAATTAAGGGGTCTCATGAGTAAGCAAACACCAGGGCGCTGGGTAGTACTGTGTTGCGCGCTGGTCGTCATCGCCGGGTGCAAGAAGGACGCTGCGCCCGAGACTGCAGCCGATGCCAAGGCGGCCGATCCGGTCGTCGTCTTGGACGCGGGCCAAGAGCCGAGGTTGCGGCTTCGGTACCGGATTCCGGAAGGGACGACGACCACGTCTACCGCCACGTTCCGAGTCGCCACGCTTGCCAAATCAAAAGATGCCGAAGCGTTGACGGTGCTGCCTGGTCTTCGATTGGATATCGTCTCGGGACCCGCTGCCACCACCGAGAACGGAGTCCGTTTCAACGTAGAAATCGTGAGATCAGAAGCTCTTGTGCCCGAGGGCTTCGACGAAGCCCTGGCAGCCGACCTACAGACTGGAGCCGCGATCCTCGACGAAGTCGGCGCGTGGGTCGAGATCGACGACCGCGGTATTTTTCTTGCTGGCGAGTTCAACGAGGTCGCGAAGCGGGCCGACATCCCGACGCGGCTGCTTCGCATGATCGTCAACACCCGAACCACGGTGACTCGCGTTCTGCTTCCGGCGGAGCCCGTCGGCATCGGCGCACGCTGGGAGATCAAGCGTGAGATCGAGATCTATGGGTTCAAGGTCATGCAGATCGATACCTATCAGCTGGTCGACCAAGCTGGCGACGAGCTCATGCTGAACCTCAGCGTGCAGCAGATGGGCTTGCCCCAAAAGGTCGAGTTCCCCGAAGAGGGGATCGAGATCACGGTCGAGTCGATGAGCGCTACAGCCACCGGCCAGATCATCCTCAACCTGGACGCGCTCGAATCCGACGCATCGGCGAACGGTCATTCCCTCGACAAGATCGCGGTCACGACCGTCAGCGGCAGCGAGAACATCGAGGTCGCCGAGGTGTTTGACATTCAGATCGCCAACACCACCAATCTCATGCCGAACCAGCCCGTCGAAACCACCAGCAAGGCGAAGAGAAAGCGCCGCTAGACCGGATCAGGTCAACTCCGAGCCGGTCTAGTCGTCGACCTTGAGGATCGCGTGGAAGGCGTCTTGGGGGATCTCGACGCTGCCAACGGCCTTCATGCGTTTCTTGCCTTCTTTTTGTTTCTCGAGGAGCTTGCGCTTCCGCGTGATGTCGCCGCCATAGCACTTGGCGGTGACGTCCTTGCGAAGCGCACGTATGGTCTCCCGGGAAATGATCTTCGAGCCGATGGCCGCTTGAATGATCACTTCGTATTGCTGACGCGGCACGATCTTCTTGAGTTTCGCGGCGAGCGCCCGGCCTAGGTAGTAGGCCTTGTCTTTGTGGACGACGGCACTGAGCGCATCGATCTTTTGCGTGTTGAGCAGCATGTCGAGGCGGACCAACGGGTTCTCGCGATATCCGGAAAGCTCGTAGTCCATCGATGCGTACCCGCGCGTGGCGCTCTTCAGCTTGTCGAAGAAGTCGAACAGCACCTCGGCGAGCGGCATTTGGTAGGTGATGATGACCCGGTCCGACGAGGCATATTGAATGCCTTCTTGCTCGCCGCGCCGGTCTTGGCAGAGCTTGATGACGGCCCCTACAAACTCCGCAGGCACGTGAATCGACACCTTGAAGTAGGGCTCTTCGATGCGAGTGCGGCCGTCTGGGATTTGGGAAGGGTTGTCGATATCGATCGTCTCTTCCTCGGTGTGCACCCGATAGACCACGCTTGGGGCGGTGGTGATCAAGCCGATGTCGTATTCGCGCTCGAGCCGCTCCTGAATGATCTCCATGTGCAGCAGTCCGAGAAAGCCACATCGAAACCCGAACCCGAGCGCATCCGAGGTCTCTGGCTCGAACATGAACGCCGCGTCGTTGAGGTTGAGCTTCTCGAGTGCATCGCGGAGCTCGGTGTACTGATCGGCCTCCGTGGGGAAGATCCCACAGAACACCATCGGCTTCACTTCTTTGAAGCCAGCCAGGGGCTCCTCGGCGCGGTTGTGCACGAGGGTGATCGTGTCGCCGACCTTCGCGTCGTGGATCGACTTGATGCTGGCCGCGAGGTAGCCGACCTCGCCAGCGCTCAGTTGGTCGAGCTCCTGTTGAAACGGTGTGTAGACGCCGAGCTCGGTCACCTCGTATTCGGCCCCAGTAGCCATCAGCCGAATCTTGTCGCCCTTGGAAACGGTGCCGTCCTTCATGCGGACCATGCACACGGCGCCGCGATAACTGTCGTACCAGGTGTCGAAAATCAATGCCCGCAGTGGGCCGTCTTCGATGGCTTCGGGTGGCGGGATACGCTTAACGACGGCCTCCAGGATCTCTTTGACGCCTTCGCCGGTCTTGGCGCTGCACGCCAGCAGGTGTGAGCAGTCGAGGCCGACCACATCCTCGACCTCTTGACGAACCCGCTCGACGTCGGCACTCGGAAGGTCGACCTTGTTGAAGATGGGGATGATCTCGAGGTCGTTCTCGACGGCGAGGTAGACGTTGGCGAGGGTCTGCGCCTCGACTCCCTGGGTCGCATCCACGACCAGAAGGGCGCCGTCACATGCCGCCAGCGAACGGGACACCTCGTAGCTGAAGTCCACGTGTCCGGGGGTGTCGATGAGGTTCAATTGATACGTTTGCCCGTCCGCCGCCGTGAAGGGCAGCCGAACACCTTGCGCCTTGATGGTGATTCCGCGCTCCTGCTCGAGCTCCATGCGGTCGAGCAGCTGCTCTTTCTGCTCACGGGCAGAAACCGCCCCCGTCACATCGAGAAACCGGTCGGCGAGCGTGCTCTTGCCGTGGTCGATGTGAGCTATGATGCAGAAGTTACGAATAAGCTGGAGATCGCTGCTCAAAGTGCGACGTCTCTAACCTCCGGACATCGCCGCAGCAACGTGGCGGTGTCGGTTTGTCCTGCAGCTATTTCTCGGAGCTCGCATCCAGCGACATTTGGCCGGGTAGCTGTTCTTGATGGTGATCGAGGACAAGATCGATACCTTCGCGGATGTAGACCGCAACCGGTACTTTCGTGCGCTCGTGCAGAAGCTTGAGACGCTCGTTCTGCTCGGGCGTGATGTAGACGGTGGTCGAGATCTTTTTACGCGCCATCTGTGACCCTCAAAAACGTGGCATGAAACTACATGGCACCATATATATTGTCAAATAGCCCTGACGGGGTACTTGCGCAAGGATACCAGTCGACCCTATCCTTATAGAGATTGGGGTTTCTGGGGGAAGCCAAATGTCTGTAAACATGAGCATTTTTGCGTGTGCCGTGTTTGGGCTTGTCGTTGCGGCATGCCTGCCTGCGCTGGGCTGCGCGAAAGGCTCGTCCCGTTCGCTCCCGAGTGGTTCGAAGATGGAAGCGTTCGAGTGCAACGGGAAAGAGGTGACCAGCACCGATGTCAATCAGGATGGTCGGGCCGATATTGAACATATCGGACGTAACGGGCGTCGCTTCTGCTCGACAGCAGATATGAACTTCGATGGCAAGATAGACATGGAACGGTTCTACGAAGCAGACGGAGAGCAAGTTGCCCACGAGCGGCACGACTTCGACTTCGATGGCCGCATCGATCAGCTGTCCTTCTACGAGGACGGCCGACTGACCCGCAAAGAGCTCGACACCAACTTCGACAGCGCGATCGATACATGGCTCTGGTGCGGCGATGGCTGGGTGTCCCGATCGGAGCGCGACCGGCAATCCAACGGGCGCGTTGACGTGTGGGAGGTCTACGACAACGGCCTCGTCATTGAGGCAAGCTACGACGACAACAACGATGGCCGTCCCGAGAAGTGGGACGTGTTTCAGGGCGGCAAGCTCGTCCTGACTAAATATGACGAAGACGGAGACGGCGTACCTGATCGTACGGATGAAATGCCTCTCCTGAGTATGGGCCCCGCCGATGACTCGTTTCGATGCGAGCGAGTCGCAGCCGAGGGGTCTCAAGGGATGTCGCAGGGGGAACCGTGATGAGATACGTATTGATTGGATTGTTGGGCCTCGCTTTGGTGGGTTGTGGCTCAAAGAGCGCTGAGCCCGTGACGAGCCCCGGCTCAGCGGCTGCCGAGGCGAGCACCGGCGGCGAGATTTCGGATGCAGGTCGCTGCATGCCGCCTGGCGCCGGATATGAGCTCACCGAATACGACACATCGGGCGACGAGGTCCCGGATGTG
>Ga0255058_10000135_pt1 | contig 43612 bp, 35 predicted proteins | sample Cases_109_9_MG_FD_188637 | JGI IMG/M metagenome (GOLD analysis project Ga0255058, IMG submission 188637) | Seawater microbial communities from Amundsen Gulf, Northwest Territories, Canada - Cases_109_9 | ecosystem: Environmental > Aquatic > Marine > Gulf | place: Canada: Northwest Territories...
CGGTCAAGTGGAATGGCCGCCTGATGCGAAGTCCGCAATTGTCGTGGCGGTTGAGCATTCTGGGGCAAAACCGGAATTGGACTGGTGGATTGAAAGTTATAAGGGCGGGACACCCGGAAACCGGAAACTTATCGATATTAACGACAGGCTCGCTTTGTGGTTGGAAAACGAAACAGGAATAAACATAAAAAGGCTGCCTTATCACATTGAGCATGGCGGAATTCTACTCAAAGATGCGGCGATATTGGCCGGATTGGGATGTCTGGGCAAAAATAACATGTTGGTTACGCCGGAGCACGGCCCCCGGGTTCGTCTGCGGGCGATGTTTACGGATGTCGTCCTTCCGAGCAGCGGCCCGATTGGATTTGATCCCTGCAGGGGTTGCGATATGCTCTGCAGGTCGGCGTGTCCCCAGAACGCTTTTAAACAAAAGATCTTTTCCGAAAAGGAATTCGGGATCGATCAACTACCTGCCAGATCCGGTGTATTCAGCCGGCCGGTTTGTAACCGGCAAATGGTACTGGACGAGAACCAGGATGAGCGCATAAAGATTGAAGGAGAGGCTGAGTCAAGAAAGACAGTAAAATATTGCCGGCTATGTGAATTCTCCTGTCCGGTTGGCCAATAGGCCTGCTATGAAGCCGCTTAGGGAATAACCGGAAAACGCGAACGGTGGAAATTTTATTGTGCGGTTTCCTAAATACTTTGAAAGCAATCCTAAAAAGCCGATCTACTTAAGAAGCCTCCGCGCCACCCACAAAGAGCGATCGCCCAAAGCTCGAAATATTTCAAAATGTATAAAGCGGTCGCGTTCAATGTATTCGATGCAGATCTTTTTTTCTCTCTCTATTTCTGGAATGAATTAAATCAAACAGCGGCTCGGCAAGACCTGCCAACGAGATCAAGATAATGCCGAGCAATTCGCGAATTCCAAAAGGCTCACCTGCGAAAAGAGCGGCTGTGACCGTCGCCACGCTAATTTCCGTCATAAATAATAACCCGGCGACACCCGGATTAAGCTGAGTTGGGCCATAGACGGTAGCAAAGCCGGCGGGAATGAACACCAAGATTGCCAGTGGTATCAGCCAGGGTAACATAGGTGTCACCATCGACCAGTTCGGTGTGGGTGCCAGTCCATGGATCGAAGCGACATAGGCCATCAACGCGGCACCCAAGGTTCCCCATAAAAAGAATGCAAGACCGTAGTTGATCGCATCCTCGTTGTCGGTCAGCATCATCAGAGAAGCAACTGCCCAAACCAGGCCAGAACCCAGCGCCATCCAATCGCCTATATTTCGGGGAAGAGGTAAGCCCACGTCTACGCCAAAGATGATCAAAAGCCCCCCAAGGCTGAGTGCCATGGAAAGCCAGCGCACGGGCGTGATAACCTCACCGGCAACCAAGCGTGCCAACAAGAATCCCCATATAGGCATAAGGTAGAATAGCAAAATCGAGCGAATAACCTCTGTGTACATCAAAGAGTTTGCGTAGAGAACGAAGGCGAGGCCTGCCAAGATCCCGCCGATATGGAAGCGAAGACGACCGGGAACGAAAGTCCTCCAGCGATAGATCAGGAGAGGGCAAACGAAAGTCAATGGAAATGCGTTTAGCATAAGGGGCGACCAGGCACCGGAAAATCCTGCATCGCCTAATGCACGCAGTGGAATCCAGTAAATGCCGAAAACAAGCCCGGCATAGATACTTGCAAGCTTAGCTATATTTTCCTTAGAAGCCATTTCAAAACCCCATCTGACACCTTATGGATAGGTTACACGAAGGCTCAAATACGATAAAACCGATCACGTGTCGAGACTATTCTAAAGGAAACGAAGAAATCTTTGATACGTAACCGAAATGAAAAAGATGAAGGCGTGCGATTTCTATGATAATCGGGCATCATCCTTGACATATAAACGTCTTTTTACAATGTTTACAAAAACTAACCTGTACGAGTCACGCATTCGAGGCATGGCGGGATCTTCGCCGGGCCAAAGGGAACAGACTTCGATTTCATTCCAGATGAATGTAGCCATATTTAACTAAACTCCGTTTCGAGCTTCTCGACCGCAACCGTTAACCGATCAGGAGGCACCATGGAAAAGCAAAATATTGCGAGACCCCATTCTCATATCCTGAATGAATCACAACGCGCGCGATTTCATCTTGACAGACAAACTCGATTTTCCTATGTTTTCCCTAACTGAAAGGAGGTCTTTATCAACCAACCGAAGTCAATTTCCGATCAATCCAACCCGCTCGTAAATAAAAAAGGAGGTAACCTATGGGATTTTTAAAAAAACTTACGTTGAGCTTGACTGTTATGGTTGTATTTATTGGTTTTGGATCGGGTGCATTGGCGGCGGACCTGGGTGCCAAAGGTGAAACGATTAAGCTTGCCATCAATGAGTGGACCGGTCAGCACATTACGACACATGTGGCCGGAGAAATCCTGAAGCGGATGGGCTATAAGGTCGAATTCGTCACGGCCGGCTACTATCCGCAGATGCAGGCGCTGGCAGACGGCACCCTTGCTGCCACTCTAGAAATCTGGGACAATAACATTGGAGAGCACTACAACAAGGCGATGGCCACAGGCAACGTTTTGAACCTCGGAGACTTGGGGCTGGATGCCAACGAGGGATGGGCCTATCCGGTTCACGTGGAAAAACTTTGTCCGGGTTTGCCGGATTGGAAAGTGCTGGAGAAATGCACTGAGGTTTTTGCAACTCCCGAAACCATGCCCAAAGGGCGGATTCTGGCTTACCCTGCCGACTGGGGCCACCGCTCGGCTGACATTATCAAGGGATTGAACATACCCTTCACCGCGGTGCCGGCGGGTAGTGAAGGAGCTATTGTATCCGAGTTGAAGAGCGCTCAGGCGCGAAAATCACCTCTTATCACGATGATGTGGGGCCCCCACTGGGTCTTTGCCGAAGTCGATGTCAAGTGGGTCAAGCTTCCTCCGGGCGAAAAAGCTTGCTATGAAGATCCTGCCTGGGGACCGAATCCGAACGCCGTCAACGACTGTGGCGTTGCCAAGCCGAACATATTCAAGATGGCTTGGATCGGCATGAAGAAGAAATGGCCTGCCGCCCATCGGTTCCTGGATCTCTTTCAAATGGCCGACACGGACCAGATTCCCATGATGGCGGCCATCGACAGTCGCAACGAGCAACTTGCGGAAGTGACCAAGGCCTGGGTCGACGCCAACCAAAGCAAATGGCAACCCTGGGTTGATGCCGCACTAAAGGGCAATTAAAAGGGAAAGGAGAAGGGGTCGGATATGGGTCCGGCTCCTTACCCCCAAAATCATTGTCCGAGCATGTATCCATATCTGAATCAACATCACAACATGCGCGCGAGCGCGACGTTAAGCTCTCCTGCCGCAACTTGTGGAAAGTCTATGGGCCAAATGCCGCTCGCTATTTCCCGGATAAGAGCGGGATCGTTGAGGATCCCGCCACCCTGATAAAACAGCTTCGAAGTGACGGCCTTATTGCTGCAGCTTGCAATGTTTCCTTCGATCTTCACGACGGTGAAATCTTCGTCATTATGGGCCTTTCCGGTTCAGGTAAATCGACCGTGGTCCGTTGCCTGTCACGATTGATCGAACCGACAGCCGGGGAGATCATCCTCGACAATCAGAACCTCTTAAAGGCTTCCAAGACAGAGCTGATCGAATTGCGCCGCCACAAAATGGGAATGGTCTTTCAGCATTTCGGGCTGATGCCTCATCTGACGGTGCTTGAAAATGTCGCCTTCCCACTCAAGGTCCAGGGTATAGCCGCGGCGGAGCGGCAACGTCGCGCGGCCGAGATGGTTAAGCTCGTGGGGCTGAAAGGCCGTGAATATGCCTACCCGCGGCAACTCTCCGGCGGACAGCAGCAGCGTGTGGGTATCGCGCGCAGCCTCGCTGTCGAACCGGAGATCTGGTTCCTGGACGAGCCCTTCAGTGCGCTCGATCCCCTGATTCGAAGACAGATGCAGGATGAGTTTCTGCGGCTGCAACGGCTTCTCCACAAGAGCATTGTCTTTATCACGCACGATTTCCTTGAGGCTTTACGCGTTGCCGATCGCATCGCGATCATGAAAGAAGGGGAGGTTGTCCAGAGGGGCAGCCCCACGGAAGTCATTATGCGACCGGCCAACGACTACGTGGCCGAATTTACACGCGATGTGCCCAGAGCAAAATTAATCACCGCCGGTAGCATTATGAGCCCCAGTGAAGGTCATCTCACGGCTTCCGAGGCGGTGCCCGAGACCATGACGCTGGAGCGGCTTATCCCCAAATTCTCTCAAGGCCTGGAGGTTATTGGCGTATGTGATGACACCGGCTCGATTGCAGGACAGATTTCAGCACAAGAGGTGTTAACGGCGTTGGCCAGCTCGGAGGAGGAATCCCCCTGACTGCCCTTGAGGAATTACCGCATACCGGAGATAGAAAACAGCCATCCAAGCCAGGCACTTGGGTGGTGACCTGGGCCTGCATCACCGTCGTATCACTTGCCATTTTATTGCTGCAAGACAGCATCACATGGCTGGACAAATACCCGGATGCATGGGTTCTTCCGATCAACGTCTGGATCAACACGGCAATGGACTGGTTTGTGAGGACCTTTAAAGGGCTGTTTCACATTATCGCCTGGCTGATGGATGTTCCCATGCAAGGGCTTGCAGGACTGCTGCAATGGCTTCCCTGGCCCGCAACCGTCGCCATCATCACCATTTTAGCTCACACCGCCTCGGGATGGCGGCTGGCGCTTTTCACCTGCATCGCGTTGATGTACATGGTGGTTACCGGCTACTGGGATGAGAGCATGAACACCCTGGCTCTGGTAGGGTTGTCGGTTCCAATTTCGGTTGCCATGGGCTTTATCATCGGCCTCATCGGCTTCCGCTTTCCTGCAACGCGGCGGGTGATCCAACCCACGCTGGACGTTATGCAAACCGTTCCCACCTTTGCCTATCTTATTCCTATTTTAATGCTGTTCGGCTTTGGGCCGGTCGTAGGGCTCGTCGCCAGTGCCATTTATGCGACGCCACCCATGGTGCGCAATATTATTCTGGGATTGGACCGGGTACCGGCGGACATTGTGGATGCCGGGCGCATATCGGGAAGCACCGATCGCCAACTCTTATGGTGGGTCCAGATCCCGTCGGCCATGCCGACCATCATGATGGGTGTCAATCAAACGATCATGGCGGCGCTCAGCATGGTTATTATTGCCGCCGTGATTGGCGGCTTCGGCGACATCGGTTGGGAGGTGCTCAGTACGATGCGCAGGGCCCAGTTCGGGCAGAGCCTTTTGGCCGGCTTTGTGATTGCCCTGATGGCCATGATCATGGACCGTATCAGCATGGGTTTTGCTTCACGCAGCGGTGAGATCCTTCGGCATAAACCACGCCAGTTTTGGCGGCGCTATCCGAACCTCTTAACGGCTTTTGCGGCCGGTCTGTTTCTAATCCTTTTCGCCCAGATCGTGCAGGCCTTGAACGAATATCCCCGGGACTGGATTATATTCCCTGCAAACGAACTCAACAAAGCCGTGGAATATGTGACCGTCAACTACTATCATATCACGAATGCCATCAAGAATTCGGTCCTCTACTTCTTCATGATTCCCATTCGGATTGGCCTCGAAAAGGTCGCCAGTCCCCGGACGTGGGGTTTTGCGATGAACTTCCAGGCCACCGTTGTCTACTGGTCACTGGTAGGGGCTCTGGCGCTTGCTGCGTTCAAAGTCCTATCGTGGCGTGCGATGATTGGCGTTCTTTTTGCCGGTGTCGTCTTCCTCCATGGCACCACAGGTACACCATGGCCGATCATCATCCTGGCGGTCGCATTTCTTGCGGCCGAAGTCGGTGGGTGGCGATTGGGGCTTTTCACCTGTTTAGGCCTGTTCTTTATCCTCATTTCGGGTGTCTGGCACAAGGCAATGCTGTCGATCTATCTATCTAGCGCTGCCGTGCTGGTCTGTTTTGTGGTCGGCGGACTGCTCGGGGTCTGGGCCTCGCTCAATGACCGGGTCTCCGCCTTTCTCAGGCCTATTAACGATACGCTCCAGACCATGCCGCTTTTTGTGTTCCTGATCCCTGTAATCATGATATTTATGGTGGGCGAATTCCCGGCCCTCCTGGCGATTGTGGCCTACGCCATTGTTCCCACCATTCGTTATACGGAGCATGGACTGCGGCACGTTGATCAGGGAGTGGTTGAGGCAGCGCAATCTTTTGGATGCACTTCGCGTCAGCTGCTCTTTGAGGTCAAGTTGCCCCTGGCGCTTCCCGAGATCATGCTCGGCCTTAATCAAACGATCATGTTTGCCCTCGCCATGCTGGTGATCGCCGCCCTGGTGGGTACGACCGGGCTCGGGCAGGCGGTCTTTTCAAGCCTCACCCATGCGGACATGGGAATGGGCGTGATCTCCGGTGGAAGCATCGCCATCCTCGCAATGATTGGGGATCGCATAACTCAGGCCTGGAGCGCTCGAAAGAAGGAAGCTCTGGGTCTCCAATAAAATCAAATAGTTATGATTGTTCAGAGAAAATACGATGGTGAAATATTGACTTGTCTTTGGCGCTGCCTCAGTTTAAAAATTTAGATGAAGTCGAATTCATATGTTCTCACATCATCCGCCAAAAATCGGCCGATAAATACGGATATAATCTCCCTGTTTTAGTGTTTTGTCAGCCTTGACCAAACGGCCTTGCACGGAGAAAAGGCCGATCTTGGATTTGAGAATATCTAACTGGTCAATAAGATCGTTTACGTTGGCGTCTTTTGGAATCTCAACCTCAAACCCGTTTAAGGGGTCGTGATCAGGAAATTTTTTCCCAACGTTCCGAACAATCTTACTTTTACTTTCATTACCGGTGTCCGTTAAAAATCGAAGGTCTTGTCCATCTCCTCATCACTGATCACCACAACCTTGTTATGAGGCGGCAAGGGTTCCTCATAGAACATCTTCGGCAGTCTGTCGTCCTTGCTGGTAAAGCCGGCATTCCGATTAAATTGCCTTTCCGCCTTCAGAATACGGGTACCCAACTCCGTCCAGTCCTCCTCGCTAAAGGGTTTGCCCGACTTTGCCGCAATCATTTTGCAGACGTTGGCCAGGCCTGCGCCAAACCCGCTCTGTGCAAAATCGCACATCCCTATGGTATCCACAGCTGCCATATGGATTTGACTGTTTCGGGACACCTCTACTTGGCCTTCCGCGGAAAACCGGTCAAGCGTGCCGCCGAACTCTTCCAGGTTCTCACCACCACCCATCCGGCCGTGTGGTCACCACCCATGGGGGTTGTGGCATAGGTTACGGCCATCCCTTGTATGGCTCGCGGATCGTAGGCTGCCATGCTCTGATTTTTGATCACCGGCACCCTGTCATGATTAAAATGCTCACCAACAGCTCCCGGGCCGTTGCCGATAATTTTCCCGAACTCGGTTCCTTTTGCCACCTCTTCCACTATCTCGATAGCTGCCTGGGCGTCACCGAATGCTTTGTATCCCGCATCCATGGCAACTGCAACCGCAACACCGGTGCTGATGGTATCCAGTCCAATATCATCACATAGAAAGTCCAGTTTCGCAATGGAATCCAGATCGCTGTTGCCCAGCATAGCGCCCATGGACCAGATGGTTTCATATTCCAGAGAAGACGTTACATAGTTGCCGTCTTCATCGACGTACTCGTTGGAACAACGGATAATACATTGGGCGCATCCCATGTGCGCATTTATACCGCCGCGCCTTTTGATGATCTCAGCCATGGTTTCGCCGGTGATTTTTTCAACACCCTCAAACTGTCCTTCGCGGGCATTGCGTGTCGGAAAAGCACCGACGGCATTGATCGGTGCCACCAAAACCGCTGATCCCAGCTCTGCCAATTCAGATGTACCATCATCATCCTTGATTGCCTTGGCATATATTTTAGCGGATTCTTTAAAGGTATTCGGATCGGTAAGCGGATCGGTTGCTTTTCCATCTTTGGCTACGATGACCGCCTTCAAACCCTTTGACCCCATCACAGCCCCCAGCCCGCCGCGACCGGCAGCCCTGCAGGGGCGGCCGTCTGCATCGGTTGTCTGGATGGATGCAGCTGTCAACAGCAATTTCCATCCCATATTCATTTACTGCCTTTTCTCGAACCTTAATTTCCAATTCCGACTTACTATTTACTCAAGTTTCGCACCTGATATTTTGAGGAAAGCCGCATCAGGCGTAGGGTAAAAAGAAATTTTTCTGAAAAAAATTAATGATGAGCGCTTTGACAGATGCGGCACCGTGCTCCATTGGGGGTGCGAAACTTGAGTATTATTATATTTGGTAAATTATCCTGAACTGATGGAGCTACAACCCTATAGAATTAATTGACATTTTTCAACCAACTCTTTACTGTACTGGTTTATTTGACATTAAAAGGGGGCTTTATGAACAAACTGGATCTGATAAAATTTCTTAAAGATTAAAACAGACTCTCCATGAAAGAAGCAACCACGGTTGTTGACATATTTTTCGATGAAATAGCGCACTCCCTTGCAAAAGGTGACAGGGCTGAAATTCGCGGCTTATGTTCCTTTTATGTAAAAAAATATAAGGCTTACACCGGAAGAAACCCTAAAACCGGTGAAAAGGTCAAAATCAGACCTAAGAAACTACCGTTTTTCAAATGTGGTAAAGAATTAGAAGAACGGGTGGATTCGTAATAAAATGCAAATAAAGCCTCTAGCTAATAGATTATTGGATGAAACCATTGGAATTCCGATTGAAATCAAATCGAATGAATTCAATGAGGTTGCCGGTAACACCTACCACAGAATTGTTTTTCAGATAAAAGAGGAGGGAAAAAACAAAAGCGGGATGCCGGCTATTTGCTTGCCAAATTGAGAGCACACACATTAGGCTTCCGGGCAATAGACTGCCCTAGAGATATCACCCACAAACTCCGGCAAATCAGTATGCCCCAACAACTGTCTGATTGCGTGTGCCTCGCCTGTATGAAACCAATAGTGGTAGATATTCCTCAACAACTTGGTACCGATACTCTCGTCTAAAGGCGCACCTCCCCATGTTTGGTGTGTCTGCAACCGTTCGGTCGTCAACGTGTCCAAGTAGGTGTCAGCAGCATCGGTAACGGTGTGCCAGGTTTCCCACATCTCATTCAAAGGCGGCGTGCTTGCGGGTTGCCCCCAACCCACCTGGTGTTCCAGGTCGGGCGCTAGATCGCGGCCCTGGGTCCGCACCCAGTACAGGTTCTCCTGGTAAGCCAGGTGCCCCACAATCCAGCTGATACAGTTCATCGGCAGTAGACGCCGGCGAGCATCCTTTGTGGAAACACCTTCGAGACATCGCGCGAACTCGCTTCGGACAAAACGCAACTGCGTTACCAACGGATGGATCATTATTTTCTCCTATCCAATTTCACAGAGACCACAGCCTGATACCTTAATTCAATTTCGAAATTTTCCGGTATTGTTTTTTCAATGTCAGCTGGTTAATGGAGAAGCACTAAATAACACATTTTGAATGAAATGTCCATATCCTGTCGGCAGTGCATGAACGAAAAATCATGTTCAGACGAAATCCGACCGGATGCGTCAGTGGATTGGCGGTGTTAAACTTGAATATGTAGTTGTTGCAGTCAAATGTTGACCTTTTTAATAGGAAATGTAATATCCTAAAATCAAGTAATTCAAGTTTCGCACCCGATATTTTAAGAAAAACCGCATCAGGCATAGGGTAAAAAGAAATTTTTCTGGAAAAAATTGGTGATGAGCGCTTTGACAACGGCACAAAACTTTTTAAAAGTTAGCATTCCAGAAGCAACTGATATTACATAAAAATCCAAATCACCGCGTGCCTGTGCTCGGAGATTACATTCTGGATTCCGTTTCACAACGGCTGCCTCATTGTTTTTCCAAAAAATTTTATTTACCCCACACCAGATGCGACACCGTGCCCTATTGGGGGCGCGAAACTTGAGCAAGCAATAACCAGTTAGAGGGTGTTGAGTATGATTGCTTTTGAGTCGATTAAAATAATAAGCACCAATAGTGACCGGTTGAAAACCGATCTTGAAAGCGGGTTCAGGAGAGAGATAACATGGGATTTATCAGGCGTCAGGAAGAGCAGATGGCGATCCGTTTGCTGGAGTGGCAATACAAGCGAATGAATATCCCCCTACCGGTTGCATCCGAATTAAAACGCCGGGCGGATAAACTGGTGGATGATGCACATCAGATTGCGCGGAAAAGGGGAAAAAACGTTCTTTCCATCATCAAGGATCTGGTGGGTGATCTGAAAAAATAAAATGTTGATAATTGGAAATCGTCGTATTATTCGATTTTCTATTTCAAAAACAACGACGGTCACCACTGTTCGGAATATCTGTAACAAGAAGTAAAATGGAGGTATCATGATAAGAGCAGGCGTGGTGGGTGCGACCGGATATGCGGGTGCGGAGCTCGTACGAATTCTCACAGGACATCCGGGTGTCAAGCTGGCTATCGTAACCTCCCGTCAATACGCCGGAGAGGCGTTCGGAAACGTCTTTCCATCCATGGCAGGTGTGGTGAACCTAAAATGTCGCGAATTCACCATGGATGGCGTCTGTGACGTTGCCGATATCGTATTTCTTGCGCTTCCTCACAAGCTCCCCATGGCATATGTCCCTGAACTGCTTGAGAGGGGAAAACGGGTGATAGACCTTTCCGCTGATTTTAGATTCAAAGATAGTTCAACCTATGAGGCTTACTACCAGCCCCATATCGCCAAGGACTTTCTTGGCGAAGCGGTGTACGGGCTTTGTGAAATCTACCCTGATCAGATAAAAAACAGCCGCTTGATCGGAAATCCGGGCTGTTACCCCACCAGCGTGCTTTTGCCGCTTATCCCTTTGTTGCGGAGCGGTATTTTGGATCTTCATTCCATCATTGCTGATTCAAAATCAGGGGTCAGCGGCGCCGGCCGGTCTCTTTCTCTCAAGACACACTTTTGCGAAGTCAATGAGTCTTTCAAAGCATACAATGTTGCGCAACACCGCCATAATCCGGAGATGGAGGAAATTCTCAGTTCGGAAGCCGGAAAACAAGTGCGAATAACATTTGTTCCCCATCTTATTCCGATGACCCGGGGGATGGAAACGACGATTTATACAAATCTTCATAAGAACGCAAGCCGTGAGGATGTTAAGGCGTGTCTTTCTTCATTTTACGCAGGCTCCCCCTTTGTTCGTATCAGTCCGGACCATCGTCCACCGGATACTTTACATGTCAGGGGAACCAATTTTTGCGACATCGGATTCCATATAGATGAACGGCATCATCGTCTCATTCTGATGTCTGCAATCGATAACCTGATAAAGGGAGCTGCAGGGCAGGCGGTTCAGAATATGAATATCATGCTCGGTTTGGAGGAAACCACCGGGCTAAGCCATATTCCATTTCCATTGTAATGCGGTCGCTGCCTGAGGGAAAACTTTAAAACCGGTCATTTTATTTCGCTGTTGGAGGCGAGGTTCTACCTGTCTGCTTGACATTGAGGAGATGTTTGGAATAAAAAGGCTGAATTTTTTTTATTTGTTAAAACGATTTCAAATTATACCATCTAAAAACCACTCGTGGAAAGGAGGGGTGACATGTCAGCAAAGTTGATCAAAGGAACCGAAGTTCGTGAGGAGATTCTGGAGGAAATTACGTCGGAGGTGGCTCAAATTAAGGAACGTCATGGGGTTGTTCCCGGTCTTGTCACCATTTTGGTGGGTGAAAATCCCGCCTCCATGTCATATGTCACGCTGAAAATAAAAACAGCTCATCGGGTGGGTTTTAAAGAAGTTCAGGACAGTCAGCCGGCCGATATGACCGAGGGTGACCTTTTGAACCTTATTGAGCGGTATAATAACGACGATTCCATCAACGGGATTCTCGTACAGCTTCCGCTTCCAAAGCACATGAATGAAAAAAAGGTTTTAAATGCCATCGACCCTGATAAGGATGTGGATGGATTTCATCCGATCAATGTCGGGCGCCTGATGATCGGTGGGGATGAGGTCAGGTTTCCCCCCTGTACACCCGCGGGGATACAGGAACTCATTGTCCGTTCAGGGGTCGATACCAGCGGCGCCGAGGTCGTAGTTGTCGGGCGTTCCAATATCGTGGGAAAGCCGATTGCCAACATGATGCTTCAAAAGGGAGATGGTGCCAATTCAACCGTTACCGTCGTTCACACACGGACGAAGAACATGGATCAGCACTGCAAGCGCGCAGACATCCTAATCGTTGCTGCCGGTGTTCCTGGGCTCGTCAAACCCGAATGGATCAAGCCGGGTGCCTGCGTTATTGATGTCGGCGTCAATCGAGTTGGAGAAAAAATCAGTGAGAAGACGGGAAAAAAGATAGCGATTTTAAAAGGGGATGTCGACTTTGAGGAGGCAAAAGAAGTCGCCGGCTGTATTACCCCTGTTCCCGGTGGAGTGGGTCCTATGACCATCACGATGCTGATGAAAAACACCCTAAAATCTCTTAAATTTAAACTCGGTATCACCTAGGTGTAAAAAAGAGTCGGACAGAATATTAATTGAGAATCCTCTTGAATATTTCACGAAGATTATAATAATGATGTATGATTTCGATCACTATTTAATGCGAAAAAATGCGGCAAAATGAGCGCCAATATCTCCTTTTCTCTGTTTGAATTTCGATTTTGGCAGGTAGACGAAAAAAGATACCCCGCTTTGTTGGAAGAGATCTCCCGCCGTCTGTTTTGAAGATCTTCAACCCGGAAAGGGGAGGAGGATTATATCCCGTATGGTTTTTGATTTATTAGCAAAAGTTTTTGGAAGCAAAAATGAACGAGAACTGAAAAAACTCGAACCTGTGATTGCAAAAATCAATTCTTTGGAACCTGAAATGCAGGCCAAGAGTGATGATCAGCTTAAAGCCCAAACATCGCTATTCAAAAACCGTGTGGAACAGGGCGAGTCGCTTGATGATATCCTTCCCGAGGCGTTTGCCACTGTGAGAGAAGCCTCCGTTCGGACACTCGAGATGCGACATTTTGATGCCCAGCTGATTGGGGGGCTTGTGCTTCATCAGGGCAAGATCATTGAAATGAAAACCGGTGAAGGAAAAACCCTGGCTGCCACGCTTCCCGCCTATCTCAATGCCATTTCCGGAAAGGGCGTTCACATCGTTACGGTGAATGATTATCTGGCAAAACGCGACACCGAATGGATGGGAAATATTTATCAATTTCTGGGTCTATCGGTTGGGACCATCCTCCATGGTCTTGATGATGATCAACGGAAAAAAGAGTATGGCTCGGACATCTCCTACGGTACAAATAACGAGTTCGGTTTTGATTATTTAAGAGATAACATGAAATTTGAGGGAGAGTCGATTGTGCAGGGCGACCTAAATTTTGGCATCGTTGACGAGGTAGACAGTATATTGGTCGACGAAGCACGGACCCCGCTGATTATATCCGGACCGGCGGAAAAATCGACCCACCTCTACTACCAGGTGAACGGCATTATCCCGCGCCTTAAACGAGATAAGGATTTCACTGTAGACGAGAAAGCACGTGCCGCCGTTCTGACAGATGAAGGGGTGGCAAAGGCTGAAAATATTCTGAAAGTGGATAACCTGTTTGATCCAAAATATATCGAACTTCTCCACCACATCAATCAGGCGTTGAAAGCACATGCTCTTTTCAAGCGGGATGTTGATTATATTATAAAGGACGGTGGAGTTGTCATTGTCGATGAATTTACCGGCCGTCTGATGCCGGGCCGCCGATACAGCGAGGGTCTGCACCAGGCGCTTGAGGCAAAAGAAAATGTAAAAATAGAAAACGAAAACCAGACCCTCGCCACAGTTACTTTTCAAAATTATTTCAGAATGTATGATAAACTTGCGGGTATGACAGGAACAGCCGATACAGAAGCCGCTGAATTTAAAAAGATATACGATCTGGACGTGATGGTTATTCCGACAAACAAGCCGATGATCAGAATAGATAACCCGGATGTCATCTACAAATCCAAAAAAGAGAAATATGAGGCGGCTCTGGATGAGATCGAAGCACTTCATGAAAAAGGCCAGCCTGTTCTGGTCGGTACCATTTCCATCGATGTTTCAGAAAGCCTGGCCAAAAAACTGAGCAAAAGGGGTATCAAACATTCGGTGCTGAATGCAAAGAACCATAAAAGGGAGGCGGAGATCATTGCCATGGCCGGCCAGAAAGGGGCAGTGACAATTTCAACAAACATGGCGGGTCGTGGCACCGATATTGTCCTCGGTGACGGTGTTGTTGAACTGGGAGGACTTCATATTCTCGGTACCGAGCGGCATGAAAGCCGCCGCATCGATAATCAGCTGAGGGGCCGTTCCGGTCGGCAGGGGGATCCGGGATCATCACGGTTTTTTCTGGCTCTGGAGGACGACCTCCTTCGGATTTTTGGTGGAGAACGAATTACAGGCATCATGGAAAAACTGGGGATGGAAGACGGAGAACCGATAGAACATAATCTGATCAGCAAGGCCATCGAAAATGCCCAAAAGAAGGTGGAGGGGCACAATTTCGATATCAGAAAACAGCTCATTGAGTACGACGATGTAATGAATCAGCAGCGGGAAGTCATTTACAAACAGCGGCGCGAAGCGTTAAGCGGCAGAAGTTTGGAAGGCGCTCTAGAAGAGATGATCTATGAAAAGGCCGAAGGATTTGCGGATCTATTTGCCGATGAAAAAGTGTTCCCCGAAGAATGGGATTTTAAAGGGCTGGGCGAGGCGGTGTTCAAACAGTTTAATTTTCGGCTGAAGGTCGATAAAACTGTGGTGGACGGATTGACGAAGAGCGGACTTAGCCGGCTTATTTCAGATAATGTTCTGAAAATATATCGCGAAAGAGAATCGGTCATCGGTGACGAGGAGTGCAGAGAATTGGAACGAATTGTTATGCTGCAGACCGTCGATAACCTGTGGAAGGATCATCTGTTGAACATGGATCATTTAAAAGAAGGGATCGGTCTAAGGGGATATGCACAGCAGGACCCGCTTCTCATTTATAAAAAAGAGGGGTTTGAGATGTTCAATGAGATGATTTCAAGGATTAAGGAAGAGACCCTGGGAATCTTGTTTAGAATTCAGATTGCCGAGCCAGAAAAGATCACCGACTTACGGCAGCCAAAAGAACAACAACTTGTTTTTTCCAGCGGAGATGAAGCCGAAACAAAGAAAGACCCTGTCAAACGAACCCAAAAGAAGATCGGTAGAAACGCACCCTGCCCCTGTGGTAGCGGAAAAAAGTACAAGAAATGCTGTGGCAAATGAGTTGCAGGGAAGGTACGATACAAAACAACCTTGATTTTTATTGTCGTAGAATTTATATTTACTACAGATCCTTAATTTTGTTAATCCGAGAAGGGGATACGATTGGTTTCCCAAATTAAAAAAGCCACAATCTTTCAATACCAGATTCGCACAAAAGGTTCCTGAAATATGGCTCCTTACAACCATGAGACAGAAGGGGATACCCTAGTAAAGACAGAGAAGGAGGTTAAAGAGCCTCCCATGTATAAGGTGTTTCTCCATAACGATGACTACACGACAATGGAATTTGTGGTGGAAATACTCCTTAATGTTTTTAACAAATCGGTGGAAGATTCAACAGCCATCATGCTGAATGTTCACCGGAAGGGAATCGGTCTTTGTGGGATCTATACCCATGAAGTTTCAGAAACCAAGATGGATATGGTGCACACTTTAGCCCAGGAGCATGGTTTTCCACTAAAATGTACCATGGAAAGAGAGTAGATAGATGATCAGTAAAGAGCTTACGGCTGCCCTCGGCTTTGCGGTGAATGAAGCCAAAAAAAGACGACATGAGTACGTCTGCTTAGAGCATATTCTTTTTGCTATTCTGCATGATAATTTTGGAAAGCAAATCATCGAAAGCTGCGGAGGGAACATAGAGAGCCTGGAAAAAATTCTGGAGAATTTTTTTACCGAACGCATGGACGTCGTCCTTGAAGGGGATGAATATATTCTTCAGCAGACCATCAGCTTTCAACGGGTGATCCAGCGTGCGGTGAACCACGTCCGTTCCGCTGAAAAGCAAGAAGTCGATGTCAGTGATATCCTGGTCTCCATCTTTCAGGAGGAGGATTCACACGCCGCATACTTTTTAAAGGAGGAAGGGATTACACGGCTTGATGTCTTAAATTACCTATCCTACAGCACTTCGAAAGAGCCTTTCCAGGAAGAGATCGGCGGTTTTGCGAAAAGCGGCAAAGAAGAGAAGAGGAAAAAAACAGATCCGCTCGAGATGTTCACAGTTGATCTTATCCAGCAGGCGGCCCAAGGGAGACTCGATCCCCTCATCGGTCGGGAAGATGAACTGGAACGTACCATGCAGATTCTTTGTCGGAGGCGGAAAAACAACCCGATCTATGTGGGAGATCCCGGTGTGGGAAAAACCGCTTTGGCCGAAGGCCTGGTGCAAAAAATCTATCGGGGTGATGTACCTGATCTGCTCAAAGACGTACACGTCTATTCCCTCGATCTCGGCGCACTCCTAGCAGGGACCAAATTTCGCGGCGATTTTGAACAGCGACTCAAAGGGGTGATCGCGGCCCTGAAAAAAGAAAAACATGCGATTTTGTTTATTGATGAAATTCACACCATTGTCGGAGCAGGGGCAACCAGCAGTGGATCCATGGATGCATCAAACATCCTGAAACCGGTTTTTGCAACCGGCGAGCTTCGATGTATCGGTTCGACAACATACGAGGAGTACAAAAATCATTTTGAAAAAGACCGGGCCATGTCCCGACGGTTTGAAAAGATCGAAGTGGCTGAACCTCCGATTTCAGAGTCGATCCAAATCTTGAAAGGGCTAAGGACCCGTTATGAAGAACACCACGGGATTGTCTATACCGATCCCGCCCTGAAGGCAGCGGTTGAGCTTTCCGCAAAATATCTCAATGACCGCTACCTCCCGGACAAAGCGATTGACGTAATCGATGAAGCGGGTGCATTTATAAGGCTTTCCGGTTCTTCCATGAGAAAGAAGATCAACCCGTCGGATATTGAAAAGATTGTGGCAAAAATGGCAAGAATACCCGCCGTAAACATATCCACATCAGATAAGAAAAAACTGGAAACCTTAGAAAACAGGCTCAAACAGAAGGTTTTCGGCCAAGATGATGCTCTCCGATCGATTGTGACCTCCATAAAACGATCAAGGGCCGGCCTGCGCACACCCGGTAGACCGATCGGTTCCTTTTTATTCAGCGGCCCGACCGGTGTCGGGAAAACAGAAGTGGCACGGCAGATCTCCTCGAATTTAGGGGTTCAGTTTTTGCGCTTCGATATGAGCGAATATATGGAGAAGCATGCGGTAGCCAGACTAATCGGCGCTCCTCCAGGCTACATCGGATTTGACCAGGGTGGACTGTTGACAGATGGGATCCGAAAACACCCCCACAGCATACTTCTACTTGATGAAATTGAAAAGGCCCATCCCGATCTCTACAGTATTTTGCTGCAGGTTCTAGACCATGCCACTCTGACGGACAATAGCGGTAAAAAAGCTGATTTCAGAAATGTGATCATCATCATGACCTCTAATGCCGGCGCAAGGGAGATGAGCACCCTCAGCATCGGTTTTGGGGATCAAAAGAACGATACCCGGTCAAAAGGGAAAAAGGCCATCGAAGCCTTTTTTAGCCCGGAATTCAGAAACCGGTTAGACGGGATTATAAATTTCAACTCGTTGACCGTTGATATCATGGAAAAAGTTGTCGATAAATTTATGGACGAGGTGAACGAACAACTTGCTCCCAAGAAAGTATATCTCAACATTTCCGAACGCGTGCGGACCTGGCTGGCAAAAAAAGGGCATGATCCACGTTATGGTGCAAGGCCGCTGGCAAGGGTCATCCAGACAGAGATTAAGGATGTCCTTTCAGACAAGATTTTGTTCGGGTGCCTTGAAAAAGGAGGTAAAGTCTTCATTGATCTGAAAAATAACGATTTAACCTTCCACTATGGCTAAATGCCGGTCTTTCTATTATCCGAAAAAATAGCGTTTCCTCCCCCCCATCTTGCAAGAAAGGATGGCCTTTTGGCCGTTGGCGGCGACCTTAGCCAGAAGCGGCTTCTCCTCGCGTACCGAACGGGCATATTTCCGTGGTTTTCAGATGGCGAACCGATCATGTGGTGGTGCCCTGATCCTCGTCTTGTTCTCTACCCTGATGAACTTCGAATTCCAAAGAGCCTGAGAAAAGTGATTAAAAAGAATTTGTTTCAGATGACCATAGATACTGCGTTTAAGGATGTTATAACCGAGTGTGCACGGGTGAGATTGGAAGCGGGTGAGGGGACCTGGATTGTCGAGGAGATGAAAGCGGCATATTGTCAATTACACGAATCCGGTTTTGCCCATTCAGTTGAAGCCTGGCATCATCGTGAGTTGGCAGGCGGATTATATGGTGTTTCAATGGGCAAATGTTTTTTTGGAGAATCGATGTTCACACGGGTCAACGATGCCTCAAAAGTGGCCTTGGTTTTTTTGTCCGAATATTTAAAATCTTTATCTTTTGATATGATTGACTGCCAGATGACCACCGAACACATGATTCGTTTCGGCGCCAGAAAGATCCCGAGAGATCTCTTTTTAAATCAGCTGAAGCAATCCCTTAACGTACCAGATTTAAAGGGAAAGTGGGTAAGCAGATCGTAAAAGTGGGTAAAAAGAGGAGGGCACTGCCCCGTGGAAAAAGAATGTATCTTTTGCAATATTATCAATCGAAAACTTCCGAGTGAATTCCTATATGAAGATGATAAGCTGGTGGTTTTTAAAGATATCCATCCGCACGCACCGGTTCATCTGTTAATCGTCCCTAAAAAGCATATACGGAGCATCAATGACCTTGGGGAGGATGACAAATCGATAGTTTCAGAAACAATCGATATTGCAAAGATGATGGCAGTAAAAACAGGCATTTCCAGGTCCGGATTCAAACTCCTTTTTAATGTGGAAAAAGGTGGCGGGCAGGTGATTTTCCATCTGCACCTGCACCTGATGGGCGGATGGCGTCGATAGACGACATCATCCGCTGGTGCAATCGGCCCGCACGCAGGCAGAAGGATTCGAGCTTGGCGGTGATCAACTGGGGAAAGGAGGAGCCGTCGCTTTCAATCACCAGAAAGGGGAGATCATCCATTTCTGTGAGGACGGCTTTCAATCGTTTATTTCGCGGGTCGGTTCCCAGCTTTCCCCCCCGGGTCATTGCCGTATTTAATAGGGCCTCTGACAATCGGTTTGGCATGCAGCCGAAGGGACCGATGGAGATCACACCGCAGGTCTGGGTTGCGATCTCGGTCATGGCACTCCCCACGGTGAGGATGGCTTCTCCGGCCAGATCCGGTGTTATGTAAGGTGTGGCATTGGCAATGATGGATTTGATATTGACCGGCGCGGCGTGAACGAGACCTGACCGTGAAAGTATGGATTTGATTCGTTTTTCAAACCGACCCATCGATATTTTTTTGATCAAAAATCCCAGTTTTTCTTTCTTTAACATTTCGTAACTGCTCAGATCTTTTTGGAGTGTATAGTCGGAATAAAGCAGCCACTCTGCAATTGGCGAACAGATGGTGGCAAAACCCTTTTCAGCAAGCGTCTCTGTCAGATGCTGGCGGGACAAATGATCCCTCCGCACAAATATCTCGCCGACAAGGGAGATCAACGGCACTTGACTGGATGGGCGTTTTAATGAAATTTGGCGAAAATGCCGAGCGGTTCGTATCAACTGCTTGATCAGTGTATTGAATCCTCCTTTTTCCAGTTCACCCAGTATCAGATGCCACTCACGATCGAATATATCCATTGCCGTCCCAATTTCTTTTGAATTTGCAAGCAGCATGGATCGAATATCTTCCATAACATCTGATATAATAATCGCCCACCAGCCTCTTTTCTGAAAGCCATTTCCCAAACCGGTGTAAGAATTATCCGACGTCAGGGAAAGCAGGGCAACATCGGGTATACCGAGCTTTCGGACCAGGTCTTCCATAAAAATATAATACTGACCGAACCGGCACGGGCCGGAACCGGTCGGCATAAAGTAAACCAAAACTTCCGTTTCCTGTTTTTTATTCTGAATATAATTGAGCAGTGTTCCGGTGGTTAGGATGAGCGGAAGACATTCTTTGCAGGATGTATTGGCACGTCCCAGCTTTAATATTGTTTCATCCGCCGGTGGATGTGCCTTTGCGTTAAACCCTCTTCCCCGAAAAATCGCTGCCATCGACTCGGCTGCAAGGTTTCCCATCGAGGGAAAAAGAAGGGAGACACGGGGATCGGTCATGGACAGGGTCTTGCCGGCGGTTGTGATCACCTTGGGCGCACCATTTCCAAACACCACCCGGGCGGGGGAAAATTTTCTTTTTTCATGAGTGATCCGGTTTTGAATCGACAATTGTCGATAAGCTGAAACGATGTCGAGGAATGCCTCAATCCGGGTTTCCAGGCCTGCGTCTGCCGTATAACTGTCCAGTTCGAGGGTGAGAGACGGTTTTTTGCCCATCAGATCCCGGAAGTATCCGAGAATAAATGAATCCGGGCCACAGGAAAAATTGGTGATATAGGTTCCAAAGAGCTGGGGATGCCTTTTAACGAATCTGGCGGCCTTTAAAATGAGTTGTCCCGTCCCCCAGTACATGTGGCGTCTTGAGATCTCATCATCGACGGGGAGGAAATCCAACGGCAATACCAAAACGCCCCTTGATGCGAGTTTGTGGGGAATTCCCATATGGGCCTCTTCGGTAAAACCGTTGTAGGGACGTGAAAATAAGACCACTGCAGTTTTGTCCGGATCGTTTTTGAGTGTTTCAAGGGCGGCTTTACCGATAGACTTCATCTCTGCAAAGCAATCCGTTTGTTTCATTAGCGCCTTTTTGAAGGCTTTTTCAGCCGATTTCAGACTTAACCCCATGCTAACAGCCGTTTCAACAAGCGGTTTTCTGGCTTCGGTCAACCCCTTGGTGAGATCGAGCAGAGGCGTTAAAACTTTGGTTCCTTTTTTTTCAAGGTCATCGAGCTTATCTTTAAAGGTTGCCCGGAGATAAAATGTTTCACCCTGAAGTAAAGGGCAGACCTGGGAGGCAGGATTTCCGTCCAAAAGCGGAACTGCCTTGAAGTGGGGAAGAAATATGAACTCAGGGGCATCTTTCATACTGATCAGAGAATCAAAAAAACCGTGGGACAGTTCAGCTGGAAAGCAGAACGCTGCGTCCCTTTGATCGATACCTTTTTGAGAGGGAAAATCAGGAATAACCGGTCGAATTCCCAGTTCGGAAAAAAACGTGGAATAAAGCGGAAAATAGCTGTTTACCAGAAAACTCCGATTGATCCCGATACGCCGGCTGGTTTTTTGCGTGCTCTCTTCAGAAAGCGGGGCGCCGTATTTTTCAAATATGAGCTTTTGTCGAACCCGGACGAGGTCTAATTCTTCAACATTATATTTTATGTTGTGAAGCAAATTATAATATCGATTGCATGCCCCGCCAAAGGTATATTTTTTCCTGTCAAGTTCGATTGTGGCGATTTCACACCGCCTGTCACATTTTTCCCTGCCGCCTTTACATCTGAATGGCTTTTTATAAACAATCTCCCTGTTTGCTAACGTTTTCAGATCAAAACGCTTTTTTTTCAATAAATTTGTTTCAATTCTTTTTTTTACTTCAAGGGCAACGCCGTATGCCCCCATCAGACCCGGTTCTGGTGGAACGATAATCGGTTTTCCCAAAAGGGCGGCCATGGCCAATGGTACGGCTCTGTTGTAACATACACCGCCCTGCATAAAGACCTTCTCACCCACCGGTCGATTACCTTTGACCCGGTTGGTGTAATTCATACAGATCGAATAGACCAACCCGGCTACAATATCTTCGTGATTCCCCCCCTCGTGAATGTTGTTTTTGATGTCGGAGGCGATAAAAGCTGCACATTGATCGTTAAAATTGGGCGGGTTTTTCCCCTTAAGCGCCACCGCTGCGATGTCTTCCATTTTAATACCAAGGGTTTCATATGCCGACTCTTCCAGAAATGATCCGGTTCCCGCCGAACATGCTTCGTTCATCGCATAATCCGAAGGAACGCCATTTGTTATATAGGTGTATTTTGCATCCTGGCCCCCAATTTCAAATAACGTATCCACCTTTTCATCAAAATATACTGCAGCAGTTGAATGGGCGATGATTTCATTGATAACGCCGTCTGTCAGTGCATGGAGACCGGCAATTTGACGGCCGGAGCCACAGATCCCCAATCCTTCTATAGTGATGGTCGAGGGGTCGACTTTTTCTTTTATCTGGTTGAGCAAAGAGCGATAGCATTCCCGGGAGGCTCCTACCGGATCGCCGTTAGTGCGAAGATAAACGGATGAAAGAATTGCGTTATTCGTTTTTTGAAGCAGAATTGCCTTGGTGGTGGTCGAACCGACATCCAGACCGAGGATGCACACGTCGCCGGATTGAATTTCCCCCATCTCAATGGTTTTGAATTCGACCCTGTCTTCGAAATTCCGTAGAAAAGGGAGTGTATCGAATGAAGCGACATTCTCCTTGATCAGATTGGAAACACCGGGAAAAGGAGCTGTTTCATGGTTGAGAGCCCAAAGTGCCGCTCCAAGTGCTTCAAAATACGGTGCTTCCTCCGGAACAATCAGATCGGAAATTTCCCGATCCAAATACTCGATCATCATTTTATTACGCGCCGTGCCGCCGGTAATCATGACATTCTGTTTTGTTTCTTTTTTCAACAGGGATAGAATTTTATCGGCCATCATTTTGCAGAGGCCGGCGGTAACCTTTGAACGGGGAATTCCCTTATTGGTTGCATGGGTGCAATCGGATTTACAGAAAACAGAGCATCGCCCGGAAACATGATACGGTTCTTCAGCTGCAGCCCACCTGGCAGCCTCCTCCATGGATACGTCCATCCTTCGCAGCTGCTGAAGAAAGAATTCACCGGTTCCGGAGGCACATTTGTTCCCGGTTAATACATTGCTTATCTTGCCGAAACGATCCAGGATGTAAATCATGAAGGTCTCGCCGCCGGCGGATACAAGGGCCGGGCACGAAACATCGGGCGGTTTGACAAATCGATAGGCGTATTCTACTGATTCAGGTTCGGATATTGAAGAAAGGTTTACAAATTTTCTAAAACGCCGGCCCGTAACAGCGATTCTATCCAATGAATCCAGTTTAAAATCGTTGAGGGCTGACAGGAGGGTTTTTTTTGGATTACCTTCATGGGGATAAATGGCATATTTTGCAATACGGGAGTTTTTTGAATTGGGTTCGATCTTTCCGCCATGGCTGTCGGATAGATCCACAATAAGATCGACAACCGATACAGAGGATGCGCCGAGGCACAAACCCAACGCTCTCATCCTCCCTGATTTTTTAAGAATCAAACCAGACATTTTTTGAAAATTTTCCTGTTTCAATGGTAAGGATAACGATGGTTCGACCTTCAAGGTTAGAAAAATCGGTATTTAAACCATAAGCTAAAGCAAACCGAGTATATCAAAACTCTTACCGGGTTTCAAAGAAAAAAGTGCTCCAAGGGGTCTATAATATTTCTCAGCTATGACGAAACATTGTTGATTATTGCCGCCATATAACCGGCGCCAAATCCGTTATCGATGTTGACCACAGCAATATTTGAACTGCAGCTGTTTAACATGGCGAAAAGAGCGGTTAAACCGCCCAGGCTGACACCGTAGCCGACACTTGTCGGAACAGCGATGACCGGGGAGGTGACCATCCCAGCTACCGCGGTGGGAAGGGCACCCTCCATGCCTGCAACGACAATCAAAACAGATGCCGTCTCCAGCAGTGCTTTATGATCCATGAGCCTGTGGATGCCCGCGACTCCCACATCAAAAACCGATTCCACCGGGTTCCCCATGGCCTTTGCGGTAAGATACGCCTCTTTTGCAACCGGTATGTCCGATGTGCCGGCCGAAAGCACGAGTATCGTCTTTTTGTCTTTTAAGGGCACCTTGCTCTTCCCCCAAATGAGCATTCGGGCATCTTCGTGGTAGACCGTCCCGGGAATGGTTGATACAATTTTATTTGCATTTAATGGATCGATTCGGGTGACCAAAACGATATCTTCCTGGGGCAACATTTTTTCCATGATCCCGATGATTTGTTCCACTGTTTTACCTTGTCCAAAGATGACTTCAGGAAAACCCTTCCGCAAAGAACGATGGTGGTCGATATGGGCATATTCTATATCTTCAAACCCGAGATGTATAAGTTGTTTTGCAGCCTCTTCGACAGATGAGGTACCCATGGCTACCTTGCCTAGGATCTCATGCAATGATTCCAAATTCATAAAATATATTACCCCTTTACATTGGTTTATCGATTGGTTAATGATGGTCCATCACAGAGATCGGACCGGTTTGAGACTCTCTACAGCCTGCTGCAGGGACTCCCGTGCTGTTTATGAGATTCTCAATTTAATTAAAATTCCTGGGCAAAATAGTCAATCCAAAATTGAATTTGCCATATGAAAGTTGTAGCGATTATACCATCCAGGTTCAGATCGACCCGCTTTGAGGGCAAGCCGCTTGCCCGAATTGGCGGAAAATCGATGGTTCAACGGGTTTATGAGAAGGCAAAACAATCAAAAAAAATCACAGATGTTTTTGTAGCCACCGATGACCAGCGGATTGTTGATGCTGTGCTCGATTTTGATGGCCACGCATTGATGACTTCTTCTGAGAACAAAAGCGGAACTGACAGAGTAGCGGAAGCTGCAGAAAAAATTGGGCTCGTGGCAGATGATATTGTCGTCAATATTCAAGGAGATCAGCCCTTACTCGACCCTCGGTCTATCGACGAATTGATCGGCGCTTTTAATGCCGGTTCAGGTTTCGAAATGGCCACCCTTGCTTTCCGAACGTTTGATGAAAATGAAATCAACAATCCAAAAGACGTCAAAGTAACATTTGATTTCGAGGGTTTTGCGCTTTATTTTTCCAGATCGCCGATACCGTTTCATCGCGATCCGGACGTGCGTCCCATGGTTTACAAGCATTTGGGAATTTACGTTTATAAAAAACGATTTCTTGAGATATTCCAAAGCCTTCCGGAAGGAAAACTTGAGAATCTCGAAAAATTGGAGCAGCTTCGGGCTATCGAATTCGGTCATCGAATTAAGGTCATTATCACCAAATATGATTCTCCGGAGGTCGATTTTCCAAATGATTTAGCCAGAGTCGAAAAGGCCCTTAATCGATGTCCTGCTCTATGATTTTGCCCGGTTTTGGGATGAGGGTTTTGTCCGCCGTTTTTTTCTTAACTGTCGGATTTGATGGGGGGGGCACTGCCACCTTTTTTACCGGTTTTCTCTTTGCAGGGCGGCGGGAAGCGCTTTTTTCAAGAGCTTTCAGTTGTTTTTGAATTGAATCGATTTTATTTCCAAGTTCCCTGGCGGCTTTGTTCAGATTCTCCTGGTAAATTTTCTGTTCGGTTTTCAGTGTCAGATCGATTTTTTTTTGGCTCACCATGTTTTTGGAAAGTGCGGTCAGTTTCGCCTTAAATTCTTCGAATTGATCTTTTGATTGCTCGGCAGCTCTGGAGAATGTTGCCAATTCTTCCGTCAAATTTTTATCGAGATTATCCAGATCAGCTGTCAGATTTTTCAGTGTTTTCTGAATCGGCGCCACTGTTTTGTCGATGCGACTCAAGGCGGTTTTAAGTTCGTTTCTGCCCAGTTTTGATTTGCCAATTGCCCTTGCGATCGTTTCGGTTCTCTTCAACTTATTTTCCAAACCGGACATTCTTTTTTCAACGGTCGAAACCTTTTTCGACAATGACCCATCTAGTTTAGAAAGGGTTTCTTCAAATTTTGCCTGTTGAATGGAAAGGGAAGAAAATTTTGAGTCGAGGTTTTTCGTTAGATTTTTAACGCCTGCGGTGCCTGTGATTTGCAGGCCTGCAAATCTCTTTTTAATATCCATGTATGCAAAGAAAACTGTAACGCCCACGATCAGGAGGGTGAAAATGGAAAAGATCGCCATTCGTCGACCCGCCATTTCCCCCCGGGGCCGCCTTATCTGGTCTTGAAAAATGGAATCCGGTCTTTCACCTTCAAAACGGAACTTTAAATCCGAAGATTCATATTTTTTCATCTGCGTCTATTCCCACTCAATTGTGCTGGGCGGTTTAGAACTGATGTCATAAACTACCCTGCTCACTCCCTTGACTTCATTGATGATTCTGTTCGAAATCAGGCCGAGAAATTTATGGGGCAATTTTGCCCAGTCTGCTGTCATTGCATCTGTACTGGTCACCGCGCGGATGGCAATGATATTTTCATATATCCGTTGGTCTCCCATGATGCCAACACTCTTTATCGGCAGGAGCACCGCAAACGATTGCCATAATTTTTTATAGTACCCGTTCTTTTTTATTTCTTCAATCAAAACCGCATCAACTTTTCTTAAAACGGACAATCGTTTCCGGGTCACTTCTCCGATGATTCGGATGGCCAACCCCGGTCCTGGAAACGGCTGTCGCCAAATCAATTCTTCGGGTATACCCAAAGTCTTTCCGAGTTTACGCACCTCATCTTTAAAAAGATATTTTAAAGGTTCTAAAAGTGTCAATTTCATTTTACCGGGAAGGCCTCCCACGTTGTGATGGGATTTGATGACGGCGGTTGGCCCACCAAATGCGGATACAGATTCAATGACATCGGGATAGAGCGTTCCTTGGGCTAGGAATTCAACCCCTTTAATTTTATTGGCTTCTGTCTCAAAGACCTCAATAAAGACCTTACCGATGATTTTTCGCTTTTTTTCCGGATCGGTTATATTTTTTAGTGGTCTTAAAAATTTGTTTTGGGCGCTTACAAATCGAATGTTGATCTTAAGATGTTGTCTCAATACGATTTTTAATTTTTCTGCTTCATCCATCCTGAGAAGGCCATTATCTACAAAAATGCAGGTGAGATGTTTTCCCAATGCCTTGTAGAGCAACACGGCTGTGACCGAAGAGTCCACACCGCCGCTGAGCCCCAAAATAACTTTTTTATGACCGACCCGGTCCTTTATCCAAGCGATCGAGTCATTGGCAAAGGATGCCATCGTCCAGGAAGGCTGACATTTGCAGACATCCAGAATAAAATTTTTCAACATTCGCTGTCCTTGGGGGGTATGATGCACTTCAGGGTGAAATTGTAGACCGAAATGGTTTTTTGGGTGATTCGCCATTGCTGCGATTTTGGTGTTTTTTGTTGAAGCGGTTATTTTAAAATTTTTTGGCAGCGCTTTAATTGAGTCCCCGTGGCTCATCCAACATGGTGTGGTTTTATCCACACCGCTGAAAATCCCTTTTTTGCTTTTAGACTGAAGCAACGCATATCCATATTCTCGTTTTGCGGCCTTCTTGACCGTTCCCCCAAGTACGTCCACCATGAACTGCATGCCATAACAGATACCGAGCACCGGGATTCCAAGATCAAACAGAGCAGGATCTGTCCTCGGGCTTTCTTTTTCGTATATACTGGAGGGCCCGCCTGAAAGAATGATACCTTCCGGATTGAGCTTTTTGATCTCTTCAATCGTTGTGTCTGGTGGTCCTATCTGAGAATAAACACGGAGTTCCCGTACACGCCGGGCGATTAACTGATTGTATTGTGAACCGAAATCAATAATGAGTATCATAGTGGCCTTGCAGAGGGGTATTCACATTGCCAAAACATGCCGAATATGTTAGAGATAATGAAAAATGTCAACCGAATTCTAGCATTGGGGGAAATTGTCTGCCGACTGTTTTGTCCTGTTGCTGTTTTCTATGGAAAGGTTCAGAATCCAAAAGGATGATCCATGAGTCGATTTTTATCTACAATCAAAAAAATCTGGTATGGATAAGAAGGGATCATCCATATTCCGATCGAAGAATCGGAGATTGATGGAGGCGTATTGATTATGTATGAAAGCGGACATCTGAGAAAAGGATTAAAAATTGAAATAGATGGAGACCCTTACATCATTGTGCAGTTCGAATTTGTCAAACCCGGCAAAGGTCAGGCCCTTTATAAATGTAAACTCAAGAACATGTTAACCGGCGCGCAATTTGACAGAACGTTTCGATCAAGCGATAAGTTTAAGGAAGCAAACCTGGAAGAGCACGAGATGGAGTTTCTGTATGTTGATGGGACCCAATACTGCTTTATGAATACCGCCACATGGAGCCAGGAATTTCTGTCCGAGGATCAGTTAGGTGAAAACCGGAATTTAATAAAGGAAAATACCAAATGTAATGTCCTTTTTTTCAAGGGGAAACCGATCGGTATTGCCCTCCCCAATTTCATTGTTTTAAAGATAATCAAAACAGATCCCTGGACAAAGGGGGATACTGCTTCAGGGAGCACAAAGACTGCTACCCTTGAGACCGGTTATGTTGTACAGGTCCCGCCCTTTATTGATGAGGGCGAGCTGATTCGGATTGACACAAGGACCGGTGAATATGTGGAGCGTGTGAAAGCGTGAAAAAAGAGTGCACCAGACGGGAGACCTGCCTTAGCTTTTTCATTCTTTTTGTTCTCGCCGGAATCGGGATGATCGTCTTTTTGCAGCAGTTTCGATATTCTCCGGCGATTCTATCGATCGGGATGTCAAATCAAAATTCGAAAAAGATTCAAGGTACTTATGAAGAAATAAAAGAGAATTTACTAATATTACTGCCAAAAACATACATTTTATTATCACCTCCGGAAATGTTTCAACCTCACAATTTGTCGGATAAGATTGATGGAAAAGCTGAGTTATACCTCTCTGCCGGATTTAAAACTCTTGAAAGTCAACGGTTCAAAACGAGCGCAACATCAGAAGATTGGGCTGAAATATTTATTTACGACATGGGAAATGGGGAGAACGCGTTCTCGGTATTCAGCGAGCAGATGCGTGAGGATGCAAAACCTGCCGGGCTGGATCAGCACTCTTACCGGACTGAAAATGCGGTCTATTATGTTTATGGCCCCTATTACGTGGAAATCATTTCATCTGTCCCGACCGATGAGAGTGTTGAAAAGATGGTGGCACTCGGCCACGTTGTCATCCAAAACATGCCGATCAAAACAACATCAATTGCCGAATCTAAGCTGTTCCCAAAATCGGGTCTTGAGACAAAAAGCATAGCGCTGATCTCTACGAATGCCTTTGGGTTTGATCAATTTAATCGGGTCTATGTTGCAAAATACAAGATAGACAAAAATGAGATGACCGCCTTTTTGTCCCACCGCAAAACATCCCAAAAAGCCCAAGCGCTTGGATTGAGGTATTACCGGTTTTTGTTGACCTTTGGGGGGAAAGCGGTGGAACAACCATCCCGTATTACCGGAGCAAAGATAATATCGATCATGGACAGTTACGAGATCATATTTTCGTTTGGGCGTTTTGTTGCCGGTGTGCGAGAGGCGTCAGACCGAAAACAGGCCATGGAGCTGGCCCATCGGCTGCACAAAAGTCTTAGGGCGGTGATAGATGGAGAATGATTTGAAGCAAAGGTATTTTGGACGACGGGGTTTTCTGATCCGGTCAGCGAAAGCCGGTTTGTCCGTGGCGGCTGCCGGTTTGATCGGATATTATTTTTTTGATCCGATCGGGCCGACCTATTCTTCGATTGACCCAATCGTGGATGGGTTTCCCGATTTTTCAATTCCAGACCTGGGAAAACGTATGGCGATTGCCAGGGGCCCGGACAGAATAAAAACGCTTCAGCTCGCATTTAAGGCGATCGGTGGCGTTGAATCGTTTATCAAAAGTGGGGACCGTGTTTTGCTGAAGGTCAATGCCGCCTTTGCCTCACCACCCATACTTTCGGCTACGACTCACCCCCAGCTTGTTTCGGAGATGGCGCGGTTGTGCTTTAAGTCGGGTGCTTCGAAAGTGGTGGTGACAGACAACCCGATAAACGATCCCGCCAGTTGCTTTGCACTTACCGGTATTGCCCGCGCAGTGGAGTCTGAGGGCGCAAAAGTGATACTACCGGCAGCCGGTCTTTTTAAATCAATGACGATTCCGGGGACCAGACTCATCCGAAACTGGCCGGTTTTGTATGAACCGATAAAGCTTATTGATAAGGTGATTGGCCTTGCACCGATAAAGGACCACCGCCGGAGCGGCGCTTCGATGAGCATGAAAAATTGGTACGGCCTGTTGGGCGGTCGACGAAATATATTCCATCAGGATATCCATACTATCATCAAGGAACTGGCCATCATGGTCAAGCCCTCGGTTGTCATTCTGGACGGAACAACCACCATGATGTCCAATGGACCTACCGGTGGATCTCTTTCAGACCTTAAAGAAACAAAGATGATGATCGTCAGCACCGATCCGGTCGCTGCAGATGCTTTCGGTGCTACGCTGCTTAAAAAAGAGTTACATGAACTTTCATATATAACCATGGCAGCAGCAGCTGGGATAGGGACGGCGGATTATCGTTCCATAAATCCCGTGATTGCTTCAACTGATTGATACCCGGAGGGAGATCGATCCGGCGATGAAAATAATAACCGCCAGAAGGACTTCCCAGATTTTTTTTGCAGCCCTGTTCTTGTGGTTTTGCATTGTAGCCACCCTCGGCGAAAAGTGGTGGCAACTCCGCGGCTGGCCGGTTAACTGGTTTCTTGAGCTCGATCCCCTGGTCGGACTCGGTACCCTGCTGTCGACCCGAACGCTTTATAAGGGCCTCCTTTGGGGGCTGGTCACCATTGTACTGACGGTGCTGCTCGGGCGGTTTTTCTGTGGGTGGGTCTGCCCTTTTGGATCAATCCATCAGTTTGTCGGATTTTTAGGCAAGCGGAAAAAGTCATCTGCTCAAAAAGTCAGTATGAATCGCTACCACCGACTCCAGGTGGTAAAATACTGGATTTTGATTTTTCTTCTTGCGGTTTCATCCACCGATCTGCTCCTCTATTTTATCCGTATGCTGTTTCCGGAGATTCGGACTTTTTTCGTCCTGGTCGGAATCATTTTATCTGCCTTCGTCCTTTTGGCATTTTTTCGTCTGATGAACCGCTCCGGAAAAGGATTTGAAATTGGTTTATCTGTTGCTCTGATCGCGGTGGCATTGACCATTCTTTCCAAAGATTCCGCACTGTTTTCAGCCTCGCTTCAAATCGGACTCCTGGACCCGATTTCCCTTGTATACCGCTCGGTAAATCTGATCATTTTGCCGCTGGCCGATGCAGCAGGGGGAAAGTTGTCCGTCAGTCCACGCTTTTACCAAGGGACCGCTCTCATCGGCGTTATCTTCCTGACGGCTGTTTTTCTGAATCTGAAAATACCGCGGTTTTACTGCCGATTTATCTGTCCACTCGGTGCGTTGCTGGGTGTATTCGGTCGATATGCCATCTGGCGGATCGGTAAGAAAGAGACAACATGTATCGATTGCCACCAGTGTGAGTTGGATTGTGATGGGGCCTGTTCACCCTCCTCAACAATCAAAATCAGCGAATGCATCATTTGCTTAAACTGTTTCGGTCCGTGTCAGCACGACAATTTGGGCTATCGAACAGCCCCATCCGCGGCTGGGGAAACCCTGCTTCCCGATCTATCCAGACGGGCGATTGTCCTTTCCTTTTTCTTTGGTGCGGCAACTGTTCCGATGATCCGCATCAACGGCGGCCTGGCCGGTCATTGGGAATCCGGGCTCATCCGTCCACCTGGTGCGCTGGCGGAAAAAGATTTTCGGTCACGGTGCATTAAATGTGGTCAGTGCATGCGGATCTGTCCGACAAATGTCATCCATCCGGCGGGATTCGAGGGCGGATTGGAAGGTCTGTGGACCCCTTTGCTCAACTTTCGGATCGGTACGAGCGGTTGCCAGCTGAACTGTGTTGCCTGCGGAAATCTGTGCCCGACCGCTGCCATCCGACCGATCACCATCGATGAAAGACTCGGTAAAAAATCGTATGCCGATAAAGGACCGATCAGAATCGGAACCGCTTTTGTCGATCGAGGTCGCTGTCTTCCCTGGGCGATGGACAGACCGTGCATTGTGTGCCAGGAAAATTGTCCGGTCAGCCCCAAAGCGATTTTCACACGTGAGACCTTCAACACGGTGAACATAAATACCGCTTTAATTGTGAAAACAGCTGGAAACACGCATGTCGAATTCAGCGGAGAAGTACTTACTCCCGATCGGTTTTCAACCGGTGATTATTTTTGTGTGGCAAAGGAATCACCGGACGAGCGGCCCCGGCCCATAATTAAAAATACCGCTCGAATCCTGTCGATTGATCCGGAATTTCAATGGAAATCGCCACCTGTGTCAAAAGGCCGTGTTGAAATCCATGTCCGGCTACAGCAGCCATTTGTTGACCTCAAAAGTTGCATCGGCTGCGGGGTTTGTGAACATGAATGCCCGGTCTTTGGGAAACGGGCGATTCGGGTTACAGCGGAAAATGAGACTAGAGATCCGAACCATACGCTACTTATAGAGGATTGACTGATGCGGCTTTTCTCAAAATATGCATTGTGAAACTTGAGTTAATTATTTTAACATGGAAGGAGGGAAAGATGAAGGTGAACCTTATTTATGTCACAGTCGGCAGCAAAGATGAAGCAAAGATGATCGGTAGATCACTGGTTGAGTCGAGACTGGTCGCTTGTGTCAATATCATCGATAATATGAACGCCATTTATCGCTGGGAAGGCAAGCTTCAGGATGATCAGGAGGTTATCCTCATAGCGAAAACCACGGAAACAAAGGTGTCGAAGGTGGTTGAAAGGGTCAAAAAACTCCATACCTATGATTGTCCATGTATTGTGAGTCTTCCGTTAACCGGGGGGAACCCATCGTTTTTGGACTGGATCGTCGATGAGGTAACATAGACGAATCTGATCGAAAAACCGGTCTGATTTTCGGGCGATCAGATAAGATGGGATATTGCTAACGTGGATGCCCGGGTTGCCTTAAAAATGCATTAAAACGGGAAAAACAGAAAATTCATATAAATTATACTCTATGTAGTCGTTAGGATAAAAAAAGGTACAATATATTGTTGACATGCGGTTGACAGGGGTGTAAATTTAGAACCAAATGTGTTTTATTTAAATTGAGCAAAGAAGGACTCTTAGAGGTTTTATTTTTTTATAGTTCCGTTTTTATAACGAAAGAATATCTTTCATTCGAGCGGTTATGAAGCGTATTATTATTCTTTTGCTGACAATTTTGCTGGTCGCTTGTATTGAAGTAGAAACCGATGACGATAAGGATCCCGATGACAATTTTAAACCTCCCAAGATGACACGGGGGCTTTTATGGGTCCGGAAGAATCCGATGGTTATCAGTGGCCTGAACGTTTCGATGGGAGAGCCTCCTGGTCGCTTTGTCCGTGCGTACTTTAACAAATTTCATGCGACCACGGTTCACCTCTGGACGGATGGGCTCCCCCGGGAGATGGATGCCTGGGCTGACGCCGGACATTCCAAATTCAGGTTTGTCTCTTGGGTGGAGTATGACGGCACCAGCGCGGACGGAGGGAAACTGATCGGGGGTTATCCCGCCGGAATGCCTGGGAGAATCGGTTACCAGATAGGTGATGAGCCGGCAAGGGACTGCCCCAGCCGAGAATGTGCCATGCGGAATATTCGGTTGATGCACTCGGGTTTAAACGCCGTGCGGGATCGGGATCCCAATGCACTGATATATCTCAACTTCCAGATGAGCGATTTTGTCCATGATCTCCTGAACTACTACTCGGGACAGATGGACGGCGACGTCATCAGTCACGACCATTACACCCGTAGCAGCTCTGCCTATGAGGCACTGGAAATTTTTCGTCGCGCCGGTCGGGATAAAGATAAGCCGTATTGGCGCTATCTAAAATCGTACTATGACCAGGATGATCCGGACGCGATCACCAAATCGGACATGAGATGGAATGCATTTTCGGGGATTCTCTATGGATACACGGGGCACACCTGGTTCTTTTACAACATTGGGACGGATGACGATCTTGACCCTGCGCTGTTTGAATCCGAAGACAGTTTCAATGCATCACCGACGGCTCTCTGGCGTATCGCAGCCCAGATCAATACCGAGATGCGAAACCTCGGGAGGTCGATCACCCAGTTGACCAGCTCGGCCGTGCGTTATATCCCGAAGATACCGTTTCTGTTGCCCAAAAGGACTACGAAATGGCAGCCAGGGGCTGGCGGGGACCTTTACCTCACTGATATTAAACCCAAAAACGACTCCTCACTGCTCGATATCTCTGTCGGATTTTTCCGGGATGACAATGGGGAGTATTATTTTATGGTGCAAAATGTTTCCCATACGCACGGGTCCTGGCCGGTGAGTGAAGGGCGAACAGATACAATCCGTATCTCATTCGATTTTTCAGAAGCACCCCAGGGAACCAGTCGGTCGTCACTCCTCACCCTGAACAAACTCAATGGAAAGGTGGAGACCCTTTTGCTGACCCAAAGCGATGGCAATAGAGGCTATCTGGATGTTACCCTTGCCGCAGGTGACCCCATTCTGCTAAAATACGCCACAGGTTCCCCTTTTGCCATTCGATAACCAAGCGGCACGGACCGGCGACTCGGATTGTATATCTATCCAATAATAAGCGGGTCTTTATCATTCGGGGTTAAGAGGAAAATGTCATGAGAAAAATTTCGCTCATATGGATCCTTTCATTTCTCGCAGGAAGTGTCTTACTGGTTTTTCAGACGGTTTCATCATTAGTCAGGACTGAGGGCGATGTTTGGGTGCGTCTGAGTCTAATCGATATTATAGGTGAAAAATATCTTTCATCACTTCTGTCCATTTCCTGGCTGGGTATCGGAAATGTATTCGAATATATCTTTACGATGTCTCTGTTTGTTCTACTGTTTGGCATTGGCGTTATTTTTTTTGTATGGGACTTGATTTTTGGGAAAAAATAACAAAACCGATTCCCCGGGGCCGGTACTTTTTTAGTTTCCGGTCACATACCCAAGACTTTTCAGCCGTTTCAGTTGTTCTTTGGTTAACTTCACCTTTTCCACATTTCCCCGTTCTAGAACTTTTCGTGTTTTTCGCCATTTTTTAAGACGACTTGTCAACCGAGCCGCCTCTTCCGGCTTCTTTAAAGCGAGGTTTGTTCGCTCTCCAGGATCCTGCTCAAAATCGTATAGCTCGATTTGGTGAGGGCGCAAGCTTTCAATCAACTTCCAACGGTGGGTTCGAATCGAATACCGAAGCCGACCGTACTGGGAAAACACCGCATCTTCCATTTCACCGGTATCAGTAGATCGGGATAGAAGATTCTCCCCTTCCATCCCAGGTGGGGGAGAGATATTGAGGTGGCTCAGAATCGTAGGGGCGATATCCACACTGCTTACCATCCGATGGTCGACCTTTCCTTTAGAGATGCCATTGCCGGCGATGATCAGCGGCACATGAAGAAGTTCGTCGTATAGAAGACCGCGGTGCAGAAAACCACCGTGTTCCGCGAGTTCTTCGCCATGGTCTGAAGTAATGATAAGAAGGTAGTTTTTAAAAAATTCCAACTCATCGAGTTCCTTAAACATTTTTTTGAGTATATCATCGGTGAATCGAATCCCTGCGTCATACGATGCCCTCACAAAATCCAGATCCTGATCGTTTAGATCCTGTCTTGCTGAGTTTATCGAACGGAGCAGATTTTGACTGGAAGGAACGAACGTGCTTTTAAAATTCCCAAACATCTTCAGATATTTTCGGGGCGGAAAATAGGGCGAATGAATCTCATAGGTGTGATAGAAGGCGAAAATGGGGCGATCACCTGAAATATGCTTGCGAACGAGTCGGACCATTTTTTCGGTACCTGTTTTCACGCCCTTGCCATTGTCATCGTATTCAACAAAGCCCCGGTCGAAACCATATTGCCGGCTTAGTTGAGCGCCATCGTTTACAGATAGTGTCACATAACCGTTTTTCTTCAGTATCTCCTGCAGCATGATGGCGGTTGGGGGAATCTTATCCTGGGAAGGTCGGTTGGCTTTGCCACGAAACTCCACCCGATGCGTTTCCTGGTAAAGCGATGTGAGGATTGTTGTATGGGAAGGGGTTGTTCCGTGGGTGTTGACAAAGGCATTGGAAAATCGAATCCCCTCTCCCGCGATTTTATCGAGAAAAGGAGAGGTTTGTCGATGGTAACCGTAGCTGCTGAAGTTACGGGCCCGGCTAGCGTCCAAAGAGATCAACAGGATATTGGGCGGGCGCTTTTGACACGCGTTTCCAGCTAAGAGTATAAATATCAGAAAGAGAAGCTTGAAAAATAATAAAGCGTTGGTCGATCTTTTTGAAAGATTTTCTTTAATCATTATTTGGCCTTAAAAACAGGTGTTTCATTTTTGTTTGTCGTTGGGACTCCCTTGATCTGCCGGGTCCAAACCCAGAGGGTCAGGGACCCATTTGATCCATTTTGTTTTCCTTACCGACACTCGGATGGAAGACTTCTTTTTGAGAAAACTCCTGGGTGATCTTTGAAATATCCTTAAATATCCGCCCTGGGGTAAAAAACAGACGCTTAAAAAAGCCGAACGTGCTTTTTTCCAGGTTTTCCAAGGGTACGTATCGAACATCAGGCGTGGGGAAAAGCCCTTCCACTTTGAAGTAATAGACAAGGAGGGATTTTTCTTTTCCTGTCAAGATATAGCCGACGATCGGTATGTTGCTGATGAGAAAATCAACAGTTCCCAGGGGTTGGACCCCCACTTCAGCATCTACCTTTAATCCGGCCAGATCCATCTTTCCCTTGGCGATTCCGTTAAATATAGGGCTTTTCATCATAAGACTATCTGTCCCAAAAACCCCATTATCAATGGTAATGTGTGTCATAATGATTTCAAAATAGAATCCCTTTTTTGAAAAGGTTTCCGGCCGCTTCTTAAATAGATTTTTGAGACTCAAAAATTCGAAGATCTTAAAAATCACATGGGACTTCTTTTTGATCATTCCCTTTTCGATCAGAATGTTCATCCCTCCGTTTAAGCCGGAAATCAAGTCTTCCTTTTTTTCCCCTCTGGTGAAAAAGAACCCTTCCAGAGTCAACAGTCCTTCCAAGCGCGACGTCAGGCCATCAAATTTTTTGGGAAGTTCTTTGAGCGGCTGCTTGGTCAACTTTATGTAACCGGAAAGGAGTGTTTCTGGTGTTTTTCCTCTTTTGACGTGGCCTTTCACACGGAGGGTGCCGTGTTCCAGCTGAATATCTGAATTTGTAATATGGATATTCCCTGATCGGAAAGCGCCCTGTGCCTCTAAAGGTCCGTATTTCATACCCTCAAATTGACCTTTGCCGGCCTTTAATTTTATCCGCAGATCTGATTTGGCGATAAAACGGCCGAGGGCTGAACCATTGTAATTGAAAGCGCCACCGGTTTTATCTGTCATCCAATCCGATAAGTCCAGACGGCTTGTCGATACCGTCAATTCACCTTTTAAGCGTCTCCATTCCTTTAAACGGCCTTGAATAGCTAGTCTATTTTGACCCAGCTGAAGATTCATCGACTCTATATGGGTCTCCGGACCGGAAAATCTGAGCTTGAAGCTGCTGTTCACAATAGGCCAGGGGAGGGCTGCAGAAAACAAAGAGAGCTCTTGAGCTGTCATTTTTCCGTTCAGCTCGGTCAATTCGAGATTTTTTCGCGAAATTTTGAGCACAGCATTAAACGCAAAAAGACCATAAATCCGTAGGTTCCCAGTTTTAAATCTGATTCCTAAATCCTCCACCGCAAGCCTGTCGGTTGAGACCCTCAGGCTCAGGGTGTCTTTGTCCTTCAGGTCATAGGAGCCTGCAATTTGGAGTGAGGACTCCCCTGTATGCAATCTCAGACGCTTAAAATCGATTTTTTTACCTGGATCAAGTTCGATATCAAAAAGAATCCGGCTGTCTTTTTGAACGGGAGCTATGAAAAGAGACCCTGTCTCAAATCTCACGTCATTGAGGGCAATTTCGCCACGGGATGCCCAGATTCGTTTTCTTTTGAAGAGTGTGAACTGCAAAGGCACAGCTGTTTGAAATTTTCCAAGCAACGTTCGTCCCTGATATAGAATATCCGCTATCTCGTTGACATCTGCCTTTGCAGAAACCTTGACTTCACCGAGTTGAAACAATGGCCCCACTGACCCGGAGAATTGAATTTTTGTTTTTCCCCATTGACCAATGCCCTGAAATCGACGGTTCTTTTCTCCTTTAATTTCGAACTCTGCACGGGTTAAAAAAAGGGGTAAAATCAGCCTGTTATGCTGGATAACTCCGCCTACTAGTTGAAAGGTCCCTTCCCTGATTCTCAGATACTTTAAAGCGCTGTCATAGGAAATGCTGATGCCGGTTTTTAATCTACCTGCAGCTGATTCAAACCCTTGAAGTTTTCGGCGCACATCAACCGGTATCAGATCGATCTTCCTTTGCCGCATAAGGTCTTCAAGGGAGAAATCCCCCTCAAAAAGGATGTGAAAGGTGCGGTTGGCGCCATAGAGACTGCTGACGTTAAATGATCCTTTTTTAAGGGATGATTTCCCGAATCCGGCCAACACATTTGATACAGAGAGAGTCCCTTTTTTAATTTTCACTACCCCCGAAACACCGGTGAAGGGCAGGCCGGGTTTACCCTCAAGCACATTAAAAGCCTTACATGTCAATTTCAATGTCAGAAGAGTCGCATTTTTAGCAAGATGCAGATTCCGGATCTGGTTCAAACGGCCATTGAGTGAAAAGAGATCGAGCCGGACATCACCTTTTGTGAAAAGTGGAAAAAGGCGTGCCTCCAACCAAGAGGGTAAGAGAGGGGATGGAAAAATTTTTTGAAAGGTCCCTAAAGGCATAAACGGGGCTTTGACTCTAAAGGCCAAGTAGGGGTTTGAGGGTTCTCCGAAATCGATTCTTGAGCTGGCACTCATCAACACGTTTTCGGATTTGAGTTGAAGAGAGGAAATCTGCAAGATCGATTCAGAATAATGCGTGTCAAAATCAATAACAAAGCGTTTAAAAGAGAAAGATTTTTTGTTTTTGGCACCGACAATCAGAAAATCGAGGTCCTTGGCCCTGACTTGCCCTCTGGACGACATCGGGCCCGTGAGTGGACCCCAGACCTTTACCCTGATTTCGGCACTTCCTTTTTCCACTGGAAAGGAGGATGGCCACTTAATCCATGTCAGTGGAACATCGCTTGTCTTCAAAACGGCTTCGGCAAAAGCGAGTCCCTTTTCATCTGCGTCCTGGGTGATTGATCCCTTTATTTGAAGTGAAATTTTTTCCTGATGAAGTCCGATCCTTCCATTGAATGCGATGTCTAATTTAAAAGGGATTTCGCTTCTTTGAACCAAATCAAAATTGATGCGGTCGAGATCAAAAGGTAGATCATTGATTGAAACCTTTGCGTTCTCTATCGAGAGCGAGAGGAGTCCCGCGAATTTCCGGATATAGATTCCTTGAAAATCCCGGCCGAACTGTTTTAGCGTTTGCCATGTTATTTTCCTTTGGCCGGGGAGGACCCGGGGGCCAAAAGGGCTATCAAGTTGGATTTGGGGTCTGACAAAGACAAGGTTGGTCGGAATAAGGTTTCCCCGCAGCAGTTCTCTAACCTGAAAGGTGATTTTGATATTCGATACTTGAATTTTTTCAGCTCCGGTGAGGGAGATCGCATCCAATCCACTGACATTGATTCCCACACCTCTCCAAAAACTGAGTTCTATATCTTTTGCACGGAGCTCATACCCGATTGATGCGGATAATCGTGACAGCAAATAATGCCGAACCGAAGGGGTTGAGATGAGGGTATTGAGGATAAAGACTGAAACAATGATGAAAATAAGCAGGGCGAGGATCGGGAGTAGGATGATCTTTAACTTTTTAAAGAACATTGTTTAAAATGATCATTATTGCTTTTTGGGCATTAAATTTTTTGATAAGGAATGAGACACCAGCTTTGGCAGATTAGGTGATTTTAAAAAACCTTCAACATTTGAATGGGTAAAAATGGTAAAAACAGTATCCTCCTGGATCGCTATACAATATTTCCGATTCCGCCAGACATTGTCCGATCATATCTTTAGATACTTCCGCGTAATCCGGGCGGTCTTCTTCTTCCCGTTTGCAGGCCATACAGATAGGCTGGTGATCATAGGCCGACAAGATCCGTTGATCAGTCGGGTCCAGTTTGTTGCCGCACTTTTCACATTGGATGGCACAGGAAAGCGTTTTTTCCCAGTTGTCTTTCATTTTTTCATCTCCAAAGGAAATCTGATGGAAGCCGTTTTTTCTATTATTATGACACAACCTAACTTTCTTTTACAACAGGAGACATCGATTTTTCATTAACGATCAATTGGAAAACATCAGGACGCGCATAGTGACCAACGACATCAAAATCGACCTTTCCTCTTATTATCTCTCCCATGTCCAATTCCGCATGCAAAATACCCTCCTGATCATAAAGAGGGCCGGCAAGAACATCACCAAACGGCGAAATGATGACACTTCCACCTCGACACATCACCTCTGGCTGGGTATCCAGCTCACTAATCCCCTCCAATGTATTTGGGTACATATCCTTTGTAACAAACTGATTACAGCCGAGAACAAAGCAGCGCCCCTCGCAGGCGATATGGCGTAAGGTGGGCTGCCAGGTTTCACGGGCATCGGCAGTGGGGGCCAAATAGAGTTCAACACCTTTGCCATACATCGCCATACGGGCCAGAGGCATATAGTTTTCCCAGCATATCAGTCCGCCTATCTTCCCGAATTCTGTATCCAGAATGGTCAGGGTGCTCCCGTCTCCTTCGCCCCAAATCAACCGTTCGGCACCCGTTGGCTTGAGTTTTCGGTGTTTACCGATCAACTTTCCATCAGGACCAAAGTAGGCCAGCGTACAATAGAGCGTTCCCTGGCTGAATTCGGTGTCGCGTTCAATGACACCAATGGCCAAATAGACGCCAGCCTGACGGACAGCCTTCCCCAGAGCTTCGGTCTGTGGACCGGGTAATTCAACCGCATTGTCCCAATAGACCTGCCACGTCCGGCGCCCCTCTGGACTTCGGCTTCCGACCACCATGCCAAAGCTCAAACCGCGCGGATATGCGGGGATAAAGGCCTCAGGAAATAGGAGAATTTGTGCGCCTTGGCCGGCGGCTTCCTGGATGAGCTGACAAGCCTTCTCAACCGAAGCTTTACGATTAAATAATACAGGCGCCGCCTGTATAACTGCGACCTTAACTGAAGAAAAACGGCTGGTCATGTTGATCTGCCTCCATCTGGTTTAAGTAAATCGAGTGGTTTATGGAATATAGTTCTCAAGTTTTGCACCTGATATTTTAAGGAAAGTCGCATCAGGCATAGGGTAAAAAGAAATTTTTCTGGAAAAAATTAATGACGATTGATTTGACAACGGCACAAAACCTTTTAAGAGTTATCATTTCAGAAGCAACTGATATTACAAAAGAAACCAGACCATCGCGTGCCTGTGCACGGTGGTTACTTTATGGATACCGGTTCAAACTAATTGCCTCACTGTTTTTCCAAAAAAATTTATTTACCCCACACCAGATGCGGCACCGTGCCCCATTGGGGGTGCGAAACTTGAGATATAGTTGTTTAAATTAGGAAAAAGAGATGGGATCGTCAAGGAGAAAACCAATTCAATATTTGTGTTGATTTTTTTTCAAGTTCTCTTTTATAAGCCTCAAAAGGAGGGAACAAATGCCTGAACTCGCTTATTTAAACGGTAAAATACTTCCCATAGAAAAAGCAACGGTTCCGATTGAAGATCGCGGATATCAGTTTGGCGATGCGGTCTATGACTTCATCGCAAGTTACAAGGGGCGCATGTTTTGTGTAGAGGAGCATCTTGACAGATTGGAGAGATCCATGCGAGCGCTTGATTTTCCACCAGTTTCTAAAAATAGTGTTCGAGATGCACTTACCCATCTTTTTGATAAGGCCATGATAGAACGTGCCGGTATTTACATTCAAATATCAAGGGGCGTTGCACCACGGACCCATAGTTTTCCCCAAAGCGCCGGTGTCCAGACGGTCATGACCGTAACGAAATTGTCCGAGACACACGCTTATGTTAACACAGGAGTGGCGGTCATTACCCTGAAAGATTTCCGGTGGGGTCGATGTGACATAAAGACCGTCCAACTTTTACCGAATGTGCTTGCGAAACAGAAGGCATTGGACAAAGGTGTCTATGACGCCATATTTGTTTCGGATAAAGGTATTGTCAGGGAAGCGACCAGCTCCAATGTCTTTTTTATTTCAGGCGGTAAAACCGTTACACACCCGTTGACACCCAACATACTCCCCGGTATCACCCGGATAATTATTTTAGATATTTGTCGGAAGAAAAAAATCCCCGTTGAAGAGCGTTTCTATCGGGTTGAAGATCTCTATGGAGCGGACGAGGTTTTTCTGACCGGTACGGCAACGGAAGTCACACCCGTTGTTACGGTTGATGGTAGACCTGTAGGTGAGGGGGTCGTGGGGGTCCATACCATCGAACTATACAAGGCACTGCGTGAAAGAGCGACCCGGCATGCCCACGAAAAGAATGAATAAATTCATATATTCAAACATAGAAAAAGAGATCGAGGTATACGGGTACGACGGTGTGGTCAAAACCCATTGCCGGATGTGCCATGGCGGCTGCGGTGTTCTGGTCTATATAAAGAACAAAAAAGCGGTCAAAATTGCCGGTAATCCCGAATGCCCCATCAATCATGGTACACTTTGCAGCAAAGGAATCGCTTCTCTCCAGCTGGCATATCATCCGGATCGGTTGACATACCCGGTTAAAAGGATCGGGCCGAAGGCGAGTGGTAAATGGAAACGCATTTCATGGGATGAGGCCCTGGACATCATTGCAAAACGGATATTGAGTTATAAGGAAGGCTTCGGCGCCGAATCCATCGTCATGGGGTATGGTACCGGTCGGGATAATGAATCCGTCATTTACCGGTTCGCAAACCTGCTCGGTACCCCCAATGTTCTGACTGCAGGGCATTTTTGCTACGGCCCCCGTATTGCCACAGGCATTATTACCTGCGGAACAAATCCGATTGTCGATTACGAAAACCAGCCAAAGTGTATTATGGTCTGGGGAAATAACCTCGTGATCAGTAACCCGGACTGTTATAAGGGGGAGTCGTTTTCAGTCGCTCTGGACAAAGGGGCCAAGCTGATCGCCGTCGATCCGAGGTTGACCAGAATTGCAGCCCGGGCCGATATCTGGCTTCAGCTCAGACCGGGCACGGATGCAGCTCTTGCCCTCGGCATGCTCAATGTGATTATTGAGGAGGCGCTCTATGACAGGGAATTTGTGGAAAACCACACCCATGGCTGGGAGCCGTTTGTAAAACGGGTCCGTGAGTACCCCTTGGAGCGGGTTGAAGAGATTACATGGGTTTCCAAAGAGAAAATCAAGGAAGCGGCCCGGCTGTTTGCAACCACCAAACCCGCCGCTATCCAATGGGGTGTGGCCATTGAACAGCAGATTAATTGTGCGGACAACAATCGCGTCCTATTGGCCCTGATGGGCATTACGGG
>Ga0255058_10000136_pt1 | contig 43580 bp, 42 predicted proteins | sample Cases_109_9_MG_FD_188637 | JGI IMG/M metagenome (GOLD analysis project Ga0255058, IMG submission 188637) | Seawater microbial communities from Amundsen Gulf, Northwest Territories, Canada - Cases_109_9 | ecosystem: Environmental > Aquatic > Marine > Gulf | place: Canada: Northwest Territories...
TCCTTCATCTTCACGCCCACGTGGCGCTTTGCGCTGTGTTGAACGATGCTGGCCGAGCACTCGGCAAGCGCGACGCTCGGAAATAGGCAACGTCTGCCGGACGTGATCGATGCACGCCCGTCATGCCAGCGGCATGCTTTCAGCATGACGCGAAGGGCTTAGTAATTTCCCCTCGATGCTTCCTGGAGAATGAGCTTGTCGAGCGCCAGATCAAGGCCTAACTGAAACTTTTGGTTTACAGGTGCACCTCGCGCCACGCGTCATCGTAGGCGCAGACGTGCCTTGGGCGCTCCGGTCTTAACCGGATGCAGGATCCTCAAGTGAGCCAGAGACGCCGGCGTTTTGGTTGTTTCGCCGGGACTTTGAGCCCCTCATGTCGCCAGATGCACCCCACACGGCTGACGCTCACGTCCCACCCCGTTTCACAGAGCAGAGCTATGATCCGTCGATAGCCGTACCGGCCGAACTCCTGCGTGGAGGCGATAACAGCGACCGTCAACCGCTCTTCATCGGTCTTCATCATGATGAACGCCGGGCTGGTAATCAGGCCGCGTACGTCAAAAGCCTGTAAACACTGGCCTCGGAGACATAGGATCGTTGTCGGTCGGTGAACGTGACGGCGATCTCGCGTGGGCTGAGACCGGGCTCTTCAAGGGCCAGCTCTATGATCTTCTCCCGGACCTCATCGGGTATGCGGTTCCAGACGCGCCTTGGCCGAGGCCTGCGATCCTCAAGTGCCTCGAGCCCGCCAACTGCGCAACGATCATACCAGGCGTATAAGGTCGATTTCAGAATGCCAATCTGTGACAACGTGCGCCGCACTGGCAATGACGACTGTTCGATGAGCCGGATTATCTCCAGCTTTTCGGAGGCGGCATATCTCATATGTCGTCCTCCCCAGCACCGGTCACGCTTTTTTTGAGCAGGCGATTTTCAATCGTCAGCTCGGCGAGCGCTTCCTTGAGCTGTCGCGCCTCCGATCTCAAATCCTTGACTTCGTCGGTATTGGCCTGGCGCATCGTGTCACCGGCAAGCCGTTTCTTGCCAGCCTCCAGGAAGGCCTTCGACTATCGGTAATAAAAGTTCTCGACGATGCCTTCTTTACGGCAGAGCTCGGCAATCGTGTCCTTGCCGCGCAAGCCTTCCAGGACAATGCGGATCTTCTCTTCCGCCGATTACTTCTGGCGTGTGGCCCTGCGAATATCACGCACTGTCTGCTCGGCACTTCCCGTGCCCATTCCCCGTTTCTGTCCCATCTTCGCTCCTTGAGGGGCTACGATGATCCAGAAACTACCCTTTCAGATTCACACCCATCTGTCCGGTTGGTGCTGACGGCGTACAGTCTATCGCATCTGGCGCCGGGAAGGGCTGAGAGTCCCATCAAAGCAAGCTAACCGCGGCCGGACCGGCTCACTGCCAGAAGTCCGTCCTTGGCAATTTTCAGTCAAGTCTTAAACTGGCTATGGCACGCTGCATGCCAAAGTTAGTGTTTGCTATTGCGCCATCGGTGGGTCCATTTCGGATGGAGGTATTCCGCCGATGGAGCGAGACAGGAATGGTCAGCGTGGTGCGGGCAAAAAGCCGCCAAATTAAACATACCCTACGTGCTGGTTTGCTACTCGGCCTGATACAAGCGTATCGTCCAGACGAGCGGAGCGCGCCGCACAGCTTAACGAAAACAGTCAGCTAATCCTGCAAACCATCGCCACAATTGACTACAGGCCGATGATGAGCCGACAGTGATCCCTGAAGTCTTTGGGGGTCACTTATTGATGCAGTCACCACAAACGCTCAGGTACCAAGGAAAGTAAATGCTTGAGAGTTTAATGTTCAAAAAGATCGAGCTTTGGGTCGTTCTTCTGCTGGCCATAGCCGGGTTGCTAGGGACTATGAGTTTTGGTTGGGCCGTGCGGCATCACGTACTGGGAGACCATTGGTTGGGTAGTCTAGGGGACATTGCGGTAAGCGTAACGGCGCTTCCAGGTAAAGCCAAAGAAATATTCATCAACAGTCTTAGTACAGAGACAAAGTTTGAAAAATTCTTTCTGCAACCGAGCAGAGGGCAGGGTTCAGGTGTCGTAGTTAACTCCGTAAACAACGACGACCTTATCTTAATGTCAGGGGCCTTCGAAGGTGGCAACGAACTGCGTCTCATTGAACGAGACGGGACGGTCGTTGCGCGCTGGCCGGTGAGCTATACCACTATTTTCCCTGATACCTCATTTCTCAGCAGTCCGCCAAATGATGACCTCTCTGTCGACACACATGGCGCATTAATTGAGCCCGACGGTTCCATCGTATTTAACTTCGATTATGCCGGAACAGCAAAGCTATCAAAGTGTGGGTCCGTTATTTGGTCACTCAAGCATCCGACCCACCACTCGATCGAACCGGCAGAAACGGGCGGGTATTGGGTGCCAGGTCGCATCACACACAAAAACATAGACGAAAACGCATTTCCACCATTTAGCGTAACATTCGGCAGTGGGGATATCTACGACGATATAATAATGCGCGTATCGGCAGATGGAATAATAATGGAACAAATATCCGTGACAGAGGTTTTGTATAGGAACAATTTAGAGAGTGTTCTAACCGCGACAGGGTACGTTTTCGATCCTAATAAACCCAACATAGATGGAATAGAGCTGGTTCATCTTAACAAGATTGAAGAATTGAATTCGAAATTTGCTGAAAAGTTCCCGGATTTCAAAACTGGAGATTTAGCGCTATCATTAAGGCAGCAAAACCTGATTATAGTCGTAGATCCGAAAACCTGGAAAGTTAGGTGGCGCCAAACAGGACCTTGGGTGAGGCAGCACGACCCAGAATTCACATCGCAGGGAACAATATCGGTGTTTGATAATGCCGTTTATCGCACAGAGCTAAAAAACGGAAAATCCGACCCAACCGCACCGCGTGTTTCGAATATCACCACCGTAGAGCCAAGTTATCACTCTACAAAGGTAATATTTGGGCTGCGTGAAGGGCAAGAATTGTATAGCGTTATCCGTGGCAAGCATGAAGTCAAGGATGATGGCGGACTGTTAATAACTGAGTTCGAAGCTGGACGAGTTATCGAGACCGATGCAGGAGGTAATATAGTATGGGAATATGTCAACTTCTACGATGATGAAAATGTTGCGGAGATAACAGAAGCTAGAAGCTATCCAAGGTCATACTTCACAGTCGATAGCTGGGCTTGTGGGTAAACAAGGAATGCTGATGAACCCCGGCGCAAAAGTTGGAGTTAATGTTTGTGTTATGACATCCTATTACAAGAATATATTAGATGCATTTACTCTTGTATTTTTGATACTCGTTGTCACAACAAGCCCAGCTGCAGCTTACATTGGTCCGGGCCTTGGCGCGGGGACCATCGCAGTTGTTCTAGGCATAATCGGGTCCGTGTTCCTTGCCCTGTTTGCGATCATCTACTATCCGATCAAGCGCATGTTGCGTAGAAAGAAACAGAGTGCGAAGTCCGACACTCGCCAGCAGTAGGCGACCATCAGATCTATGAACTGGCTGATCATATTTCTTGCAACTCTCATCAGCGCAGAGCTGCTTGTCCGCCTGCCCTTGGTAGCGACGGTACAGAACTTCTTCAAAACCGTGAGCAAGTCCGCTCATATCATCACCAGCAAAGCGATCTCCGATCACTGGAAAGAGATCATGCTGCCTCGGCTGGCAATGCGTATGATTTGGCAATCCCTGGCCGCGTTTGTGCTCATGGTTGTGGCAGTCGCCCCTTTCCTCATCGCGTTAGTGGTTAGCAATAGTCTCTCACTGGACCTGCTTCATGACCTTCTAGACCCCTTTGTGATCCTGTTTGTTTCTGTGGTAGCCTGGATCTATCTCGGCGTTGTTCGGAAGTGGTTCCATGCCGGTTTATAGCCGTACCTCGAAGTTTCTTCACCATATGGCGCTCAACTATCCGGCGCTTTGTGAACTTCAGTTCGACGTCGAACGGCAACTAAAGCGGGGCAGTCTGGCACCCTCAAAAGATGGTTCCCATGTATTTGTTTGCGGATTGGCACGTGCCGGCACAACGGTGCTGATGCGTTCCATCTATGAAAGTAGAGAATTTTCGTCTCTGACATACCGTGACATGCCGTTCGTCTTGGCTCCAAATATTTGGTCCACCATGCAACGTGGTTCTCAGCGATCTATGGAAGAAGAAGAGAGAGCCCACGGTGACGGATTGCTGGTGGACTTCGATAGCCCCGAAGCACTCGAGGAGGTCTTTTGGCGATTGTTCTGTGGGGAAGACTATCTGTTGGACGACCGGCTAGTTCCACATGAAGTCGATGACGAGACCACTGAAAAACTTCGAGACTACGTCTCGATGATAACCCTGAGGCATGAGCGCAGCAGGTACCTGTCGAAAAACAACAATAACATTCTTCGGATTGGTGCGATCCGCACGGCGTTTCCTGATGCGCGTGTGCTCATTCCCTTCCGCGACCCGGTCGAACAAGCAAGGTCGCTTCTATCGCAACATCAAAGGTTTTTAGAAGCTCATCAAACAGATGCTTTCACCAGGAAATATATGACCTGGCTTGCGCACCATGAGTTCGGCTCAGACCATCGGCCATTCCACTTTGTTGAGCGAAGTTTATCATCCAACGAACCCTCGAACATTTCGTATTGGCTGGATCGGTGGAATGACAGTTACAGTTTCCTTCTGGATCGCTATGAAGATGGAAACTCAAGCATCAAGTTTGTCTGTTACGAGGACATGTGCGCTGACGATGCGAGCACCTGGAGGAACCTATGCGACTTCCTCGAGCTTCCATTTACTACACCTTCTGCTTTCAGGAAAAAAACGGCGTCATCCGACCTCAAGCCGATCAATATTGATACCAATCCGTATTATGAAACGTACGAACGTGCACGTTCAGCGACAACAATGACTTCGTCGGTGTTGGCCTCGCGCATCGTGTCACCGGCAAACCGTTTCTTGCCAGCTTCAAGAAAATCCTTTGACCAGCGATAATAGACGTTCTGGTTGATCCCTTCGCGCCGGCATAGCTCGGCGATACTGTCCTGGCCTGCCCCGCTAAGCGATACCAGTTTCTAAGTTGGAATCCGGCGCTCATTTGCCAGCGTCTGGACTGGCTGGAGCGGAACGTAAGCCAGGACGGAGGTTGGCGGCAAGATCGTCTCCGGAGCTGTTGGGCGATATCCGAGTGAAGAGTGCGGGGCTCATGATGCCTGATAATGTGACAATACCAGAGATCTCAGGGAAGGTCGGGCTCAAGGCGATAGAAGTCGACATTAAGAATTCGGGTTGTCGCAAGATGGCATTGGTCGAACAAGGTGGCCGTTGATGACTGTAAAGGGGAGGCGATGGGGAGCCCACGATGCAGCAAGACTCAATAGCACTGGAAGAACGCTCGGCCTTGCTGTCTCGCTTCCCAGCAGACAGGCAGCTAGCGCGCATGCTAAAAAGTGGCGGCGCTGACACAGCAAAGGGACTGTGCTATGCGTCCGCTCGGCTCAACCGGATCAACTAGATCTCGTGTCGGCGGTGTACCGTTTGATGAAGTCAGCGATGATACGCGTCACACCGCGGGAAAGGAGTTCATCAAGCGCGTCAACAAAGGTGTCGATGTCTTCTTTACTGACAATGAGCGGGGGTTCAAGTCGGATAACATTGCGATTGTATTCTGTGAAGGCCACAAGCACACCGTAATTCTCCAGAAGCAGACTCCCGACAAAACCGCTCAGGCTCCCCTTCAGTTTCTCGTCCACCAGTGATAGCGCCTGTCTCAGACCGAACGGCATAGATTGGCTGAGATCCGCGAACTCGAGTCCGACCATAAGTCCTTGGCCGCGGACGTCACGAATTAGGCGAGGATATTTTTCTTTTAATTGATTAAGGCGTTCTAAAAGATAGGCGCCGTTAGTGGCGGCATTCTCCATCAGGCCTTCGTCAAACAAGACATTAAGGGCTTCAATTGCCGTGCAACTTGCCTCGCCAATGCCGCCGAATGTGGCCGGACCATGGATCAGAGCGTTCTTGGGTTGACCGTAGGCCTTCATGTAGATATCGCGGCGGGCGATCATGGCCGCCATGGCGCATTTGCCCCCACCGAGAGACTTCGCAAGGGCAGTCACGTCTGGTAAAACACCGGCGTGTTCGAAAGCGTAGAATCGACCAGTACGACCGAAACCGCATTGGACTTCGTCAGCGACCCAGAGCACACCGTGCTTGTCACAGAGTACCCGTAGCCTCTGCCAAAAGCCCTCGGGCGCCATAACGATGCCTCCACCTCCTTGAATGGTTTCCAGAACGACGATGCCGATTTCCGGATCCGCCTCAAGTGCGCCGGCAATCGCCTCGATGTCGCCGAATGGTAGGCGCACGGCATTCGAGAGAAGCTGAAACTTGGAACGATAGAGCTCAGAATCGGTCAGAGACAGCGCGCCCTTGGTTTTGCCGTGGAAGGCGTTTTCGGCGTAGATAATCTTGCTGCGGGCAGGGCCCTGGGCCTGCTCGGCAACTTTGATGGCGGCTTCCATAGCCTCGGATCCAGTCGAGCCGAGAAAAACCATATCCAAATCGCCGGGTGATACCCTGGCAAGATTGGCTGCCAGCGCTGTCGCGTATTGAGAGAGAAAGGCCATAGCAATCTCGTGACGACCTTCCTCCTGAAATGCCTTTCGAACAGCCAGGATGCGCGGATGATTGTGGCCGAGCGCGAGGGAACCAAAGCCGCCGAAGAAATCAAGAATTTTCCGCCCCGAGCGGTCGATGTAATACATCCCCTCAGCACGATCTATAATGACTTTGTGAAAGCCAAGCAGCTTCATAAAGTGGAGCTGGCCGGGATTGAGGTGTGCCTTGAACAGCTCCAGGATAGTCGACGAGTCGAGACGTTTTGCATCCTCAACGCTTAAAAGACCCAAACTGGACTTGATAGCGTTCAATGTCCTATTCTCCGAACCGTCTTCTACGAGCGACATTATCTTCTTGCATCCCATCGTTAGACGCCAAAACGCCATTGCCTAACCGTACCTCTGGGCGCATTACCCACTCGGCAGTTATAGTTACCAGGTTTGCCACGCTTGCAGAATTGCGGCACTGACTTGGAGTATCTCTTGACCTTTTCAGTGTGGCAATTGGTGAGACGCGTACACTTTTTTCTTCCTTCATTTGGAAAATGCTCTCGACGCCATCGTGGTTGACCGACCAGAAGAACACCCGCCGTTTGCAGCTCAGCATACGGGCGGACAAGTTATAGGCGATATCATCAGGTTTTAGTTCGATCGCTCGAGGTTGTTCGCGTTTGGTTAAGTCTAGCTTCAAAAACGGAACAACATGACGGTAAGTCTCCTGCGCGTCTCGCGAAGGCACCCCCTCGCCAATTGGGTAGAGATCTACTGCGAGGCGGCGGCTAACGAACCCGCCACCGCCAATTAGTGCATATTTTATCGGTTTCATTCCTCGGCCTTCAAATCACTCATCATAGGGAGGGCCTTGTCTAACTTTGGGCGATAAGGATCGTGCCGAGACAGATAAATCCGATGCCGGCTATTCGAAAACTGTTGAGGTCTTCCTTGAAAAGTAGATAGGCACAGACCGCAACAACCACATAGGCGAGACTCAAAAAAGGGTAAGCAAAACTCAATTCAACGCGGGACAATATGACGAGAAAAAAACCCATACTGACGACATAAATTGTCAAGCCTGCAAACACAAAAGGGTTGGCAATGGTATTTATGATAGTGTCATAGAGCGAAGATTTGTCGAAAGTGATGGGGCCAACGCCATTCATGCCTTGCTTCAGCATGATCATGCCGGCGGCATTCATCAGGACGGCGAAGAGGATAAGCGGAATATCTCGAGGCATAGTTTAGACCCTCCAATATGCGATGGATGCGAATTGTCGACTAAGAATGGCGGCGCGATTGCTTGTCTCTGAGAGATCCCAGAATTTGGGTGTCGTTGTTCGGTGGCATGCCATTCGGTGTACCCCGCTCCTAGAAGCTCTGCAGCGGCGAATGCATATTATGAATTCGAACGGGGAGCGGTGGTCCCAATGCACGGACCCTGACGCAAATGTGAAGGTGGCAAGGTAAATGGCCACCGATAAAATGGTTACCTTACCGGCACAGTGCCAGTGGCGCTCACGAAACGACAGAAACAGTCCAGAAGTGATGTGGCTGGCTCTGAGATGCGAAAATGCAATTCTGGTCGTTGACATTAGGGCGCCTCGGTGACACGACGCCAAAAACTCGATGAAATCCGCGGATCGACAAACGGTAAGAGCTTTCGCCAGTTCGGGAACGACGTTTGGAAGCATTCGGCCGACATACGAGCATCCTTGTAGGGATTGACAGCGCCTCCGGCGTCTAATGTCAGCTCATCGAGTTTTTCGAGAAGTCGGAACGTTGAGTGGCCGTTGTTAGAAAAGTCGAGTGTAAGAGTGGCGCCGGGACGGGGAAAAGAAAGAATTCCAGGGGAAGATTTTGCCCCGAATAATTTAAGGACCGTTAGGAAAGACGCTTGACCGGCACGAGCAGCTCGCTCGAGCATTTCCGATATTACTTCTTCGGCGGTCTCTTCAGGTAAAATGCATTGATGTTGCAGGAGCCCGCGCGGGCCATAAAGGCGGTTCCAGTTGCCGATGGCATCGAGGGGATAGAAAAACGGCTCATAGTGAACGATCGATGTACCGCGGAGTCTAGCCTGTTTGAAGTAGTAGAGCGCGTTGAATAGTTTGACGCTTGCCCTGTTGACCACGCTGAAGCGCAACTCAAACGGGAATGAAAATCTTTGCTTGCTCGCCGCAGGTAACACCAGTGTGGTGTGCTCGCCGTGATTGCCCCGAATAAGATACCCTCGTCCAAGTGCACGGCCTTTGGCGAGGGCGTCGATCCATGCGACGGTGTATTCGTGCGTTCTATCGGATTGCCTGGCTACCGCAAAGAACTCGCTCAGATTTGCAAACTTGATGATCTCCTGATCGATAGTCGGCCCTGCGATCTTTTTCAATCGAATCTCGGCACAGGTGATGATCCCGGTCAATCCAAGACCACCGATTGTTGCGCGGAACAAATCAGCATTTTTATCGCAAGAGCAAATGCGGGCGGAGCCATCCGATCGCAGAAGTTCAAACTCTTCAACATAGCAACCGAATGTGCCAGCGCAGTGGTGGTTCTTGCCGTGGACATCATTGGCTATTGCACCACCGACGCTTACAAATTTAGTTCCCGGCGTTACCGGAAGGAACCAACCTTTCGGGACAGCGCATTCGAGGATGTCTGATAGCAGAACACCGCTCTCGCAACGGATACGGCCGTTTCGTGCATCGAATGCTAGGATCCGGTTCAGACTGCGACAATCTAGGAGGAGACCACCTTCATTGAGGCAGCTATCTCCGTAGCTCCGTCCATTACCAAATGGCAGGATCGTTTCAGTATCGGATGTCACCATTGCAAATGGATCGCTACCGCGGCGAAATAGCGCCGCCTTTTGAGCGAAGCGTGGAAAGCGACCCCAAGACTCATAAGTTGCCGTTTTCATCATAGGGCCGCCAGCCAAAGGACAATAGCGCCAGCAAGCACCATAAGCTGGCTGCGGCGGTCCTGAATCGCGAAAACCACCGGGTCGTCGGGCATCTGGTCCCGGCGGGCGAGGAGCCAGATGCGGCTAATAATATAAAGTCCGATTGGGCAAATCAGCCAGAGCGCTTCTGGGTGAGGATACAAGACCTTGACGACATCGCTGTTGATATAGAGAGCAAGCACCAGGACGGACAGGTAGCCACTCGCGATGCCGAATTGCGACAGGCTGTCGAGGTCGGATTCCTCGTAGCCGCGTCCGGTCATCTGCTGCGATGCACGGTCGCGTAAGGTCGAGAGCTCAACATACCTTTTCACCATTGCTAGGCTCAACATGGCGAACATCGAAAAAGCGAGAAGCCAGAATGATACCGTTATGCCCAGTGCCGCGGCACCGGCGAATATGCGTAGGGTAAACAGACCGGCAAGGGTTAGCGTATCAAGAATGGGCATCTGCTTGATACGCAGCGAATAAGCGAGTGTGATGATGTAATAGCCACACGCGACCAACAGGAATTGCCGTGGCAGGAGAAGGCTTAGCAACAACGCAAGAACAAGCATTACTGGAATCATCGCGACGCCGTGCCAAATTGGAATATCGCCGGCCGCAAATGGCCGCTTGCACTTGCGCGGATGCTGGCGGTCCCAAGCAAGATCCAGCAAATCATTCAGCACGTAAGCGCTCGACGCGAGTAGGCAGAAAGATAAAAAAGCAATCAGCGCATGAAAAACGGCCTCCGGCTCGAGGATCCGGTGCGAGAGTATGAGAGGTACAAAAACGAGGATATTCTTGAGCCATTGATGGATGCGGATGGCCTTGGCGTAGGTCCGTAGTGACCGTTTCGGACCATCCATAGTCTGGGTAACGTTGCAGTTCTGCTGGGCCCAGGCCGTGACGTCTTTAGACGCGTTGACGACGATGGCGTTCCGGGCGCTCTTCCAGACAGGACGATCCCTTCTGCCGTTTGCGGCGTAGTCATAGCCAGCCTCGCCGAAGGCCTGAACGAGAGCGTCGCGCTTGTGAGTCCCGGAAAGATTGTTCTGGTCGTCGCTCGCAATGACCCGATCGAACAGCCCCAAATGATCGGCGACTTGTCGTGCGAGTTTTTCATTGGCCGCGGTGGCTAGGACAAGGCGGCGGCCAGCCGTTTTCAAGCTCCTCAGTTCTGCGAGCAGACGGCCATTGTAAGGGAGTAATGACGGATCAATATCGACATGTTGTGTGATTTGATTCTTGAGGTTTGCCTTGCCCTTCATGAGCCAAATCGGCAGGAGGAAGACAAAAAACGGTTTGCGCCTCAGAAGCTCAAATAGGAGTTCCAGTAGCAAATCGGATTTGATGAGAGTGCCGTCCAAGTCCACGCAGACTGGTATGGCTTCATCGCCGGCTGTGGGCGGGATTGCAGGAAAGGGGCACTGCCAATCTTGGTTGAGGCAACTAGATTTGCGTTGCATTGATAGCCTGGCTGGCGATTACATATCAGCGTCACAATGAATCGCCCTTCCTGCGAAGGCGCAGATTGCCTTCGAAATTCATTGTCGGACCGCAAATCACCAACCAATTGCCTTGCGGCTCAACGAAGTCGAAGACGCGAGAGTTGATGTGATGAGCAGCGACGAAGCCGTTGGATTGGCGTAGAAATCTGATATTGAGGCGGAAGCGTGCCTGGCAAACGCCGCCAGATCAAGGCCTATCCGGAACTCTTGGTTTATAGATGCACCTCGCGCCACGCGTCATCGTAGGCGCAGACAAGCCTTGGGCGCTCCGGTCTTAAACGGATACAGGATCCTTCAGTGAGCCAGAGACGCCGGCGTTTTGGTTGTTTCGCCGGGACTTTGAGCCCCTCATGTTGCCAAATGCGCCCGACGCGGCTCACGCTCACGTCCCATCCCGCCTCACAGAGCAGAGCTATGATCCGTCGATAGCAGTACCGCCCAAACTGCTGCGTGGAGGCGATAACAGCGGCGGTCAACCGCTCTTCATCGGTACGGCGGCGCGAGACCGTCCTCTGCATTGAGCGATGCTGTCGGAGTACAGAGCAGGCGCGACCCTATGAGACGCCGAGCCGCTCTTTGCCGCCATCGACGCAGGCGCGAGGGCGTGAGGAGCTTAGAAGTTTCCCTTTGCTACCTCGGCCAAAATCAGCTTGTCGAGTGTCACATCAGCGAACGCCTTGCACGGGCGGGCGTTTTCAACCTCCAGCTCCTTCAGGCGCTTCCCTCGTCAAGCTTCATGCCCCCGTTCTCATGGCGCCAGCGATAGTACATCACTTCCGTCACCCCGATTGAACGGATCGCCTCCGCCATCGATGCACCCTGACTGCTCATCCCACAACTTGGCGCAACTTCGCAATGATCTCCTCCGGCTTGTATCTCTTCCTAGCCATCGTGTTCCTCTTCAGGGCTCAAAAAGCCATACCTCAACTTGGAACACCTCGCCGTAGGCAACTCATGGGCAGTGACCAGCCCCCACCGATTGGTCCAGTTGCATTGTTAGTACATTGATGGTCTTCGGTTCAACGGACCGGATCCCTCGGGCCTTCACGCAAGAATCGGCGATGGCTCGGAGCGCCCAGCGCGCGATGCTTAGTTCCTCAAGGCGTTTTGCCTGATTGATCATTGCACACATTAACTAGAAGGGGAGCAAAGAGCTGCCTGCGCAGATTATGTCGTATACGAACTATATTCTCGCCAAGCGAAGGCCGAGCATCGGTCGCAGCGCGATTTGGTGCGGAGCATGTATGGCCGCGAGTTCGGTTTGCCGGCTGCGCTCTTAAATTCGCGCGTCCGAAGCGTGGCGGACACTCAGAGTGAGCGCAGATATGCACATCGATCGGGCAGCTGGATCGGATGCCAGTAGTCGGTGGTTCGATGGGGTAGCTCTCCTCACGCTATTCTGGGTGGCCGCCGTTGTCGGCGTACTGACGCTGCTGGCCTCGAGCGACTACTTTTCGAATGACGCTGCGCAATACTGGAGCGTTATCTCGAACCTGCTTGAGGGGCGAGGCCTCAAAACATCGGCTGTTTACTACGAGGTGCAAGCGGCCCACGGTATGCCGGCGCATCAAACGGTCTGGCCGCCCGGACTGCCTTTGCTGGCCGCGGGTCTCGCGTGGTCGACGGGCATGGATGGCGTGCACGCCATCGTGATCCTCAACGCTTTGGCTCACGGCGCGACGGCCCTTCTGATCTATTGGCTCGTCTGGCGCCTGCGGCGTAGTGCGATCGCGGCGGCCGCTGTCGCGATTGGTTACACACTCTATTCGCTTTCCTTGAAGCTCGTACTTAGCGGGGCTTCCGAGCCGCTATCCGTGCTGGCAGTCGTCGCCTCGGTTGCCTGCATTGCGAAAGCCTTCGACGAGCGCGAAGAGGGTTCGCTGGCTTGGCTTGCTGCGGCCGCTGCAGCGATAGGTGCGGGCAGCTGGTTCCGCTACCAGGCGATCTTTCACATCATCCCACTGGGCCTCGTCTGTTTATTCACTCTAGCGCGTAGAGCTTCACCCTGGAGGGCGATGGTCGGGTCAGCTCTGGCATGTCTGCCGGCCGTGGTTGCTTTCGGCGCATTGATCGCGCGCAATTGGTACTTGACTGGCAAGATTACCGGCGGCCCCTCGTCAACATACGGCCAAAAAATTGCGGATCTCGCGTTGCAGGCCAAATGGGCTGTGCTTGGCTTGCTGGGCTATGGGGGAGACTGGCCCGTTCGCATCGCCGCGGTGGCGCTTTGTCTGGCCGGCCTCGCCTGTCTTTGGACACTCGCCCGCGCCAACTCCTCGTGGCGGTGGCCCAGCCGGATGATGGCTTGGATGGTTGGCTTCTACGGGATCGCGAGCGCGATCGTAACTACGGGCATCCTTGTGGTGCTCGCCTACCGCTCGATCAATTACGGTTTGGCGGGGCGATATTTCCTCACCTCGGCGCTGCTTACCGTCATCGCCGTCGCGGCACTGTGGCCACAATGGAATGCGGTCGACAGGGCCCAGTCGTCGTCATCGTCCGCAACCCGGGCGTTTGCGCTTGCAGCCGCGCTGCTAATCGCGGCCCAGTTAGGCGGTCTTGCATCCTTTCTCCGGAATGGTGGAGAGGTCGTCAAGATCCGCCACGCCCTCGCTCAGAGCTATGAAGGCAAGCCGGTCGAGGAATTCCTGAAGGCCTCGGCGTCGCGGGCCACGCCCGTTATGTCCAACCAGTCGCAGCTTCTACACCTCGTGCTCGAGCGACCAACGTTCAGCGTGCCGCAGAGCCATCTGACGCCACGCGTCTGGATGCCAGACGACATCCTTTCGGCGGCTCGACGCTTCGGCATCGTCCATCTGGTCATATTCCGAAAGATGCCAGACGGCTCGTACGAAGGTGCAACCGACTATTTGTGGAAGCTGGCGGAGAAGCCCCCGGCGGACCTTGTGCCTTTGCTCGTCACGGATGAAATCGCCCTTTATCGGATTGCGAAGAAGTGAGTTCCAAGATGGGAAACTTCGCTAGCTTCGTGCTGATCGGCGGCCTTGCGACGCTGCTTCAATACGCGCCACTGCTGGCCGGCGTGAATGGGGCCATGGTTCCTTGCGACCAAACTAACATTGCAACTGGACCACTCCGTTCAGGCTCCTCAGTACGCCCGATGAGCGATCGCTGCAGCCCGGCGATCTCGTGATCATTAAAAGGCATTTGCCCTAAATGAAGGCACGTTACTCCGGCGCGCTGCTGCGCATCGCCGACCGCCTGATGGAAAATTACGAGCAGGAAGCTGTCTGGGAACGAGTCATTTACGATTTTGCTGCGCATTGCGAAAATCTCATGATCAACACCCTCAACTTATACTCTCTCGCTTTCTCAGTAGTTCTTTACAACCCTCAGCGACGGTAGGTGCAGATTTAGGCAGCCAGCCTACCAGGTTGCGCTGGCACGTACGAAGCAGATATCGGCGGGCGAAAGGCGCAGGCAATGACGAACATCAGGCACAAGGTTATTTTTCCAATCCTGTCAATGCTGATCGGTCTAGCCGCTGGCCTGCTTCTCGTAGAGCTGTTATTGCGCGTGTCGGGAATAGCTCCGGCGGTAAATCTGCATTCGGTCAACTCGCGCGAATTCAAGAGAATCCCTGGAATATGGCAGAGCAATCAGGACTTTGTTTCTACTGAGAAACCCACGCTGCCATATCGCATCACAATAAATTCGATTGGCTATCGCGGTGCAGAAATCCCAGTGAAAAAAGCGGACGGGGAACTGCGCATACTCATGATTGGTGACTCGATGACGTTCGGAACCTATGTCGACAATGCTGAAACGCTCCCTGCCCAGCTTGAAAAACACCTGCGCGCAAAGTGCGGCACCAAATCTATTAGGGTGATCAATGCTGGAATAGAGGGCAGTACAATTACCAGCCAGGCCGAGATGATAAGAAGGGGATTGGTCCTCGAACCGGATCTCGTCGTCCTTGTCTTTCATGAAAACGACATTGAGGAATTGATGTTGCCATTATGGCCGAGCATGGCACATAACCGCGAACTCAAAAGCCGTTTTCCCATGAACAGCATTTGGCCCGTTCTGCGTAATACGGCGACCTGGAATTTCGCAATTCGTTTGCAGAGATGGTGGGAAATGCACGGAACGAGAAGCGCGACTGTTGTGGAACATACCGATGATGCCGCACGGGCCGAAGCCACATTTGAGTTGCGCGACCTCAAGGCGCGTTACCAGCGTGCACTGCTCAGGACCTTTAAACTGGTCCGCCAGCGCAATACAGAGTTCGTCTTCATGCTCTATCCTGGCCCTTGGTCGCTGAAGGGCAAGGATTGGTTGAAGCTCATCGGTTGGGCAGAACTGGCTGGCCAGTCGGCCGGTATACCAACTTTCAACCTTTTGGCGGGGATGCGCGAAGGCTTGAGCGTCATCGACTTGGGTTACCTGCTGCCCCATGACATACATCCATCGCCCCGTGGGCACGAAATTGCAGCCAGATTATCGGCTCAATTTCTGCTCTCGCGAGAGCCGCTTCGCGCAGCCTGCAGCTGATTGATCTTGGCTGCTCGCCGGCAATCATCCCGCGGCCGAGCCGTTGCCTGCAGGGTCTGGGGCGGCTCCAGCCGCCCATACGATGCTAACGGCCGCATTGCTATTCATGCGCATGTCCGCCTTGGGTCAAAAGAGGACATTAGAGTGTTTCGGCTGAATGCGCGCACTTCGCACGGTTACCATTCCCCCGTCGGCACCAGAGTTAGGGTTACCATTGCCGGCAGGCTTCGCATCGAAGGTGAGCAGGCCTATCCTTCAAGCGTGTGCTGCGGAGCAAGCCACACTTGGGCCGCGCATACCGGCCCGGATGGCCTTCAACCTTGGAGATCCCTTGGAGATCCTTTTACCGCTGTCCCGGCTTTTTCTGCAGCAGCAAACTACGACCTACATCTCTAGCCCGGCACGTTTCGGTAGTTAATTGACCAAGATCCGCACATCTCGCCGCCACGACCTTGAAAGGAACGAGCTAGCAGCACCCCGAACGCGGGCTCCGCTGTATCAACCCCGCCGGTACGGGGCTGCCATTATCAAACCCAGATCGAGACCATTTTGCGACACGCAGCGGTGTGCAGCTCCACGCGCTCGACGATCCCTTATGCATATCCCGCCTAAATGCCAGCATGCGGTTCCAGGAGCGAATCTTAGCATGCAACTCTCTAACGTAAGAAGTGGGAATACTGTTCGGGCGCCCTTCTTCGGCTCCTCTCCTTCTCAGTTAAGGTTACTTAAAAACTAATAACATGTAATGCGCGGTTATTAGGTAACTTTCACTCCGGCCTGACAGGGGAGGTGTTTCCGAAGGGCGATTGCGCACATGGACGATGTATACGTTGCTGTGGGCGACCTGGATGCTGCTGGAATAAAAGCCAATCTCGCGGCGTTCTCAGAACTCGCAGTCCAAAAGAAGGACATCACAATTGACATGTCTGCAGTAGAATCTATCGATGCAAGAAGCCTTGCGACACGCTAACAGCGCCAGTGAAATTAAGGTTAATTCAAAACTAATAATGTTTAATGCTCTAATTTTATCTAACTTTTATAGGGTGCGCATCGGGGGAATGTTTGCGAAGGTTAGTAGCGCTGATGGACGGTATATACGTGGTTGATGGCGACCTAGATGCTGCCGGAGTAAAAGCCAATCTGTCGGTATTCTCAGAACTCGCGCTCCAAAAGAAGGACGTCACAATCGACATGTCTGCGGTGAAGTCTATCGATGGATCGGGTATTGGCGCCTTGGCGTTCCTTTACAAGCGGCTGCGGTTCGCTGGCCATCAAGTTCGGTTAACCAAAGTCAGGAGCCAGCCGCTGAGCGTGCTCGAAGAGCTGGGCCTTGCCGAACTTTTTTCGGCGAGCAGCGATAGCGCCTTCACTGTCGCGCGCGCAGCTGACAGAATCACCGAGCATGTGGGCAAAGCAGACTCTGATTCATCTCACGCTCACCCGACCCCGTAGCCTGAGTCCGTTGGCAGCGCACCCGCACTTTGCGATTACTCGACCTTTCGTGTACCGAGCCGTGTCCTCCGCCCACCCGCCGTCCAATTTGCAATGCTTCGACCGTGATACGCCGACGCCGCGTCTTTCACGGCGTTGGCATGCGTTTGTGCCACATCCTTTTTCGAGATTCGCATATGTTGGAGCCTCTCCGAACAATAAATGACCGATCATTGTATGGCGATCAGCTCATCTCCCACTTGCGCCCAACATCACCGTAATTGTCTTCGAAATGACGCCGAGGTCTGTCCGTATCCACGAACCCCACGACCCTAGCAGCATTGCGTAAGCATGATCATAAAGGACCTTGTTGCGCACATCTTCGATCGTCGAGTCGTATTCTTGATTAACCTGGGCAAGCCCTGTTATGCCAGGACGAATTCCGAACGTTCGCTCGGTATAAAACGGAATCGAGTCCTCCAGTTTCTTGATGAAGCATGGACGCTCCGGACGCGGGCCCACCACTGACATGTCGCCCTTCAGCACATTAAAGCACTGAGGCAGCTCATCGAGGCGGGTTTTTCGAAGGAAGGCCCCGACTATTGTAATGCGCGGATCGTTCTTTCTTGCCCATACGGGGCCGCTGTCCAGCTCCGCTTCCAACCGCATCGAGCGGAACTTCAAAAGCTCGAAGAGATACGCCGCTTCGGGTGTAATGCGGCCAACCCTCAGCTGCCGATAAAAGATGGGGCCGGGCGAACTGAGGCGAATTGCGAGGGCGATTGGAATGAAAAGGACGACGAACACGCAAAGTGCGAGCAGGCCAAACACGATGTCGAAACCCCGCTTACAGGCGATCACACTTCGGGGGACAAATTCTTCTTGCCCAACGTCGTCCCGCTTGCCAGGGGTGGAAGACGCGGGCTGCCACGCTGTTATTGTCCGGCCACCGAGGAAGCTCAAGGCTCCAAGTAAGGCTGCTGCATACCCTTCGACAGCATATCCAAGCTTAGCGACAGCGCCTAGTCTGGCCGGTACCATATTGAATTTTACGGCTATGGCCAGTGCGAGGAGCGACAACTGAGTCCAAAGCAGCAACCGGAATACTAGTGCACTGTCCTCTGTGGCAAGCACGACCGTCGCGCCGAAGGACAGGACGAAGAGAAACGGCATTATCGCCCGCAGCCCCTTGCCAGATAGAAACAGGAATGCAAGCCACCCACGCCTTGGGTCACCAAATTTGGCGAACCTAACAGCCTGCTGCATGTTTCCCGCACCGGTCCGCACCCGGCGCCAAAACTCGTTTGCGCGTGTGCTCACTTCGAGCTCGGTTGCGACGATATCGCGGTCGTAGATAGCGCGGTAGCCCTTTTGCACGATCCTCATCGGCAGCTCGAAGTCGTCATTGATCGTGTCGAGCGCAAGAGGCGACCAGACCTTGCGGCGAAACACGTAGAACGCACCGTGCGCACCCATCGGGGCCGCGAGCGCGGCTTCTTCCTCCTTGATCCGCGTCCGGTAGTCCCAATATCCGCGCTCGCCTTCGCTATGCGCTGCCAGAAGCTTGTAGGTTGCGCACAAGAGACCGACGTTATCGGTTGCGAAGTGGCAAGCGACTTTTCTCAAGGTGTCGGGCTCAATGAGCGCGGAAGCGTTGCTCAGGCCGACGAGGTCGGTTCGAGCCGAGGCGATCTGCTCATTGAGGATTGCAACCTTCCCCATCCTGCGTGGATACCTGACGATCTCGATATCGAGAGTGTTCTGCGATTTCTCCAGTGCCGCCTGCGCGATAGAATTGGTTTTGTCAGTGCATCCATCAAGCGCGATGACGGTGCGCAGCAGATGCTGCGGATAATCGAGGGCCGCCAGATTTGCGATCTTTGCCGCGATGACAGCTTCCTCGTTGTGCGCTGGCACGATGACTGTGATCGAAGGCAGCTGCGATACTTGCGAGGATGCGGCCCGAACCTGCATACGCGTCGTACGCCTGCGCTTGGCAAAAACGTGCAGCAGCAACGGATAGCCAAAGTGGTGATACATGATAAGCATCATGCTCAACAGAAGAACGATTAATGCGGTAGTATAGTTACTCATGGTTGGCTCACACTGCGGGCGCGGAAAGCGTTCAGCGTCTTAGTGAGGGCGTATTGCTTTTCGACGAATGCCCGCGACAGACCGGCCCGACTCGGATGCTTCAGGCGCCGATTGAGGGCATTCGCTAAAGCCACCGGATCAGATGGCCTGACAAGGTAGCCAGTCTCTGGACATACCGCCTGCCGCAATGATCCCACATCGGTCGCGACAACGGGCAGGTCGCACGACTGCGCCTCCAGCACGCTGCGCGGCAGGCCCTCCGCCAGGGAGGGGAGACAGAACACGTCGAAGGCTGGCAGAATTTTTTCTAGATTGTCTCTGTGACCGAGGAAATGTACGCGGTCATGAACTCCGACTTTCCGAGCAGCCTCTTCGAGTTCTGCCCGCTCCCGTCCGTCGCCGGCGATCACGGCATGCGCATTCCGGGGAAGATACCGCATTGCTTCAATTAGGAAAACGTGACCCTTGACCGCTTCCAAGCGGCCCGCCGTGCCAATGATGCGCCAGGAGGGGTCAAGACCGAGACTTGCCCGGGCCGGCGTGGCACTCCGTGGTAGAAAACGTATTGTGTCGATGCCGGGCGGCACAACGCTGATGCGCGCATCTGGGATCATAGACGCCAGACGCGCGGCCACAGCCTCGGAAACCGCGATATGGTCAGGGCGAAACGCGTGCTCGCAAAGTTTCAGGAGCAATTGCGAACGCCCTCGCTCGTAGTGCCAGACATCGTGCTCCACGTGAACTAATTGCGACACGCCGGCCAAGCGCGCGGCCGCGCCCCCATATACTAAGGGTCCTGCATGATGCACCACCACGACTTGAGCCCGCAGCGCCCTCAATCGGCGGGCCAAGCGTACCACCAGCCCTGGTCTCAAACCGGGTCGTTTATTGAAAGCCTCAAATTGACCCCGCACCTCGGCTAGAGCGCGCCATTGCGCAGGTAGCTCTTCAGTCGTTCCATGCAGACTGAAGGCATGCAACCTTGCATCGCCCTGCCTGAGCAGATCAATCACTAGCGTCTCGATGCCCCCCGGAGGAGCCAGCAAATTAACAATATGGACTGTCGTGCCGGTCTCGCTTTGGACGGACGTTTCATTTGATTTGTGCACCTTAATCACCACCGCGGACGTCAATGGGCATCAGGATCACTGGGCCCACGGCGACAGCAATTCGGCCTTTCGCCTTAACCACAGCAACACCTGCGATCAGGGCAGTCACCGTCTCGCCCTCGATGGCTGCCAATGCACAAAGAACGCTCAACATTCGCGCTGTGGCGCGAGCTAACGAGTCCTGCTGAGTGTGCCGACTTCACCTTAAATATGCGCCGACTGAAGCTAGTGCCGACAGGCCCGCTCAATCCACCAACATTAATAGATGCGAATCTATTCTTAGCTTTCTTCCATGAACTTCGCCGCACCAAACCACCGATATGGTTGATTTCGAGGTCGATGCGCACCGAAACAGGTGGCCGCACATCGCGAGCCCTGGGTGGCCGCCTTGCTCTCCTGCAGCCGCCGGCAACTGGCCAAGCTCCGTCGCGTCAAATATTTTCACATCCAACTAGGAGACGACCCCAGCCTTCCGTCGTTCCGCAAAGACCGCGCCAAAGCTCGCCGAGAGCGCCAAGGGAACGTCAGGACTTGGCGTTGTGCTCGAGCCTTTCCTTAGCGTCGGTCCCCTTGCCTAATTGGAGTGACTTTATGCCTCTTTTGAGCGGACTCGATTTCCAGGCTCAGAGGATCGTCGATCCCTTGGCTGGTCGGCAGCCGGCAGATCACGGGAGCACCCAATATGGCGACGAACTCCTCGGGACGGCGCAGCCTTTGGTCAAACATTTCTGCAACGATCGCCGCGCTGCAGCCCAGAACAAGTCCGGCGAAAATGCCGGCCATGACGTACATCATGCGTGACACGTCTGCGAATTTCGGGTCCCTCGGTGGATCGATCACCTTGATATTCCCAGGCGATCCCCCCAATTTCAGCGGACGCCTAGAGGCTGTGCTCGAGTTGGGCTGCCACTTTACATAGCTCTGGTAGGCGGCAGTTGTCTCTTGAAGCTGCCGGTTCAGGCGCTTAGCGAGATCGATGGCCCCCTCCTGCTCGGCAAGGAAGGCCTCGATCCCCTGGACGTCTGCAGCGAGTCGATCGACCTCACCCTGCAGCCGATCGCGCTTTGCTTTGAGCCCGGCGATCTTGGACGACTCCGCGAGCGGCTTTTTCGCGGCCGCAACCTCGGAAGGCTCCGTTACGCCAGCCGCAGACCGAACGAGAAGCAGAGTCTTGATTAGCTCTCGCATTTTCTCCACTAGGCTCGTCGGTGACCGGTCCCTGATGGGCTCGGCGACAATCTCCCGTCCGCGAGCTCTGCGGTCGGGCAGTCCGTCCCCGGTTTCGCTCAGCGCTTTATCGATCGCGAGGTTGACGGTCGTCAGCTCTTGCTTCTTAGCCTCAACCCGCTGAGCCGTCTTCTCCAACTGGCTCGCTTTGGTCAGCATATTCCGCCCGGCTTGCTCTCCGGCAATGTCGCGCTCGAATTCCTTGACTGCCTTCTCGGCTTGCTGCATTTCGAACTTGCGGCGCTTTAAGACCAACTGGACCGAGGTGGCTGGTGCTCGGCCGCCCATGAGAAGGCTCTCTAGGAAGCGTGACGTGACCACTTCGAGCTTTTCGCCCAATTCCTGTGGATCGGAAGCTCTGAGACGAATTTCGTAGAAACCACTGCCGATCTGGATGACCGATAGCGAAGCCCTAAGGCGCTGGCGGGCGAGTGCCTGCTGTGTGGCAGTTTTTGGATACTCCTCACCCATGATCTGCTTCAGCGCCGAATCAATAATGAACCCACTTTTGAGCAGTGCGTTAATTTCGTCGTGGAGCGAGGGGGCGCGCCTTTGGTATTGGTATCTAACCCTTTCCAATCGCAGAGGGTCGCTAATAGCATTCTCAAAAAATAGCAGAGTCCGTGCCGTATATCTCACGGGCAAATAGGCGCTGCCGATGACGATCAGCGGAATGCTGACCAGCAACGGAACTAGGATGAAGAATCGCCTTCGCCACACAATTTCGATAAAATAGTGAACATTTTTTGCAAGAGATGATTCCACGGCATTCACTCCGTCGCGCATGAGAACGATCCCACAAAACAAAAAAAAATAAGCAAAGCTTATGGAAGCTTCCTAGTTTAAGTACTATCGCGAATAGCGCGGCCGCAGTTCGCAAATTATGGTGAACGGCGACGCTCGGCGCACGGGTGCTCTTCGGCAAGCCTGGGTAAGGATCGCAGCTGTGACGCGTGCGTTTGGGGGAAATCCTCCCGCTAGTGCCCAGCGGTTAATCACAAGAGGAATCTGATCCGTCCGTCGGTGCCCGGCCGCTCGAAGCAGAACCTTGGCCAGACCGTGCGCAACCCTGCCGTCAAGCGGGCGATTTTTGCCGTCTGAAGTTACAAGAGCGCGAATGGCGAAACCTGCGCGCAAGGGGACGTCATGCCTCTTCGCAGAATTTGCTGGATGCTTCAATCGCTGCGCCGCCACGATCCCAAATCCCAGCTTGGCTGCCGCTTGCAGAACACCGGCTCCCTGCTGCTATGTCACAGTGACTGACTATGGCGTGTAGGCAGCTGGCCGCTTAACCATTGCCCCAAATAAAATCCAAACTTTCCATTTGTTCGCTTTCCTTGAGCCAAGTACCTGTCATTGATGGGGCAACCGTTGCGGCCATGGAAGCCTTAACAGTATCGACATTTTGGGCACAATGCACTTTAGCGGAAAATAATGAGCGGCAGCGGCCAAGATGGCATGAAAAAGAGCGTTATGCCCGCACCGCAAACGCAACGGCCGCCAGAAGCCGATTCGCTCCAGGACCACTCTCCAGAGAAATTGCGCCGGCGGGTAGTGCGTGGCGGTAGTCTGACGCTCGCGGTTCGACTTGCCGTACAGCTCGTCACATGGCCGGTGTTGTTCTTGGTTCTTCGCGTGCTTTCGCCGGCTGACTATGGACTGTTTGTGACAGCAGGCCTCTTTGCAAGCCTTGCCAGCATTCTTGCCGTAGCGGGTTTGGATCGGGCGCTGGTCCAAAAAAAACGCGTCACGCACGCCGATATGGCCGCATCGTTTACGCTGAGCTTATTCCTGTCTGCCGGGCTTTACTTTATGCTTTGGGCGCTATCAGCGCCCGTCGCGAAGTATCTCGAAGCTCCGGATCTTGGATCTCTGCTGCGCTTCATAGCCTTAATCCTCTTTCTGGTTCCCGTGAAAATAATCGGAGTAGCGACCCTCAAGCGACAGCTCCGCTTCGGCGCAGAATGCATGATTCAAGCGGTCGCCACGCTGTTTCAGGCCGGGGTCCTGCTGGTGCTTGCTTATCAAGGATACGGCGTTTGGGCCCTCGCATTGAGCTTTGTCTGCGGACACATCATGGAGACATCACTGCTTTGGTATGCGTCAGGCTGTCGTCTCGCCGTGACGAAACCATCTGCCGACAACTTCGCGCTATTGCGCTACGGACTCATCATCACCGCGAGCTCTCTGGTATGGTATCTTTTCGAAAGCGCCGATTACGCCGTGATTTCAGCCATGTTGGGTCAGGTTACACTGGGGTATTATGCCTTAGCATCGCTAATCGTAAAGGCGCCGCGCGAAAAGATGTCAGTTTCCATCAATCACATTATGTTCGTGACATTTTGCACGCTGCAAGACAACCCGCAACGGATGCGCAGCTGGTTTATTCGGTTGTTTGTCTTGCAATTGCTGATCGCCTGCCCAGCGCTTATTGGCCTTGCACTTGTCGCCGATGATGCCGTCCCCCTAATACTCGGCGAGAAATGGCAATCTGCAGTCCTCCCGATTCAGCTCTTGGCGCCGGCTGGAGTCTTGCTGATCGTTAGTTCCTCGTTTGCACCATTTTTCAATGCGATTGGCCGAGCCGATATCAATCTCAAGTATGACGGCGCTTGTGCCGCAAGCCTCATAGTCGCATTTGTCATTGGCAGTCACTTCTTCGGCTTAGTTGGTGTGTGTCTCGTCTGGCTCACTCTTTATCCGCTACTCTTGGCCGTGATGATCCGAGTAACATCCAGCCTCACGACCATCACACTTACAGATCTGACACGGGCAACTGCCCCCGTCTTGCTAGGTACTGTTTTTATGGGGATCGTCGTGGCGGGTATCGGATACTTTCTGCCCGAGGCCGCGCCCCGGTCCTTGCGGTTGGCAGCTATGATCGCCGGGGGCGTTCTCAGCTATTCGATCTGGATGCTGGCTTTCGCGCGCGAGATGATACTAGCCGACATTTTGGTTTTGGCGGGCGAGCTAGGATGGCGCCGGTCCGCTGCGCCACAGGCGGCATGAAGAATGGGGGCTGCTCCCCTGAAACGGTACTGAGTTGACTAAGCCTATCGGGCTATTTCCGGCCTCTGACGAAGAGAAGCGGATATTGCACGGAAGCGGGTACACGCCTGAATAGTTCATCGGCATGCTGGGGGAAGCCGAAGTGCGGCCGAGCTAAGGTAAGACGATCGGCCTGATTTGTCGGGGATTGGGGACTTCCGAGCAGCGCTAGTACCTATGGCACCGTGCGTATGGCGGTTTGAAACTTGATCAGGGGGAAGCGTTTCAAAGATCTGGAACGCGAGAACGAATGCCTGAAGCGGTCTCAGAGCTGACGCTCGACAAGCTGATCCTGAAGGAAGTTCTTGAGGGACAATATTAAACTCTTCTCGTGATGCCGGAGGCATGCTTCCAGCATGATGTGATTGCGTCACGCATGTGCGTTCGAAGATTGCGGTTTTCGAGCGTCAAGCTTGCGCCCTCATCGCGCAGCCACGCTCAACGCAGCGCCCGCGGCATAAGATCCGTGATGACGAAGACGCACTGACAGCGGCGATTATCCAGCTGGCTAGCAAGTAAGGGCGCTAAAGCTATCGCCGGATTTGCCAGATGCTGGATGCCGACGGCTGGAACGTGAGCTACAATCGCGTCTACCGAATGTCGCGGCGGGAAGTGGTAAAGGTCCCAGCCAAGCAACCCAAACGGGGCCGGACCGTGCCAATACCGGAAGTCGGTCCGTGGCAATTGTCAGTCAAGTCTTGAGCTGGCGATGGGACGCGGCATGCCAAAGTTAGTGTTTGCTGTCGCGCCATCAGTGGGTCCATATCGTACGGAGGTCGTCCGCCGACAGAGCGAGACTGGAATGGCCAGCGTGGTGCAGCACAGAAAGGGCTGAAAGTCCCAGCCTAGAAACTCGAACTTGGCAGGGCCGTCCCGCCAACGGAATTCGGTCCTTCGCAGTTGTCAGCCAAGACTTCAGTTGGAATCCGGCCGGCAAATTAATTAAACCGGTCGTGCCGGTTTGCTTCCCGGCCTTATAGAAAGCTATCGTGCGGCCGACCCGGGCCCGCCGCACGCCTCCGTAAAAAGATTGTGGGGGTCACTCTGCTGATATGGGATGTTTTCTCAACCGACACCAATTTCCAGTTCCAGACCGAGGAGTGAGTAAATGCATCTGCCTTCAATGACCCGGGCTAAATGGCATCTCCTGTTTGCGATCATTGTAATCGTGCAGGGATGCGTTGCGGCCGCTGCTAGCGAGAGCCTCCTCGTCAACGGCGACATGGAAGCCTCGAAGGAAGATGCTGCGCACATTCCCGGCTGGAGCGATTATCTATGGGAGGGGCAAGGCGTTCTGAGGCACGCGCGCGGCGTGTCCTTCGGCGGCGAGCGGTCGGCGCACCTCGAGAATGGGGTAGCCAAGCTCGGCCTGTTCCAGGAGGTCAAACTCAAACCCTGCACATACTTTTTGAAGGCTATGCTAGCCGGCTCTCAGCTACGGAAGGGAAAGTGGGGAAAAGGCGCGTCAGTGTATATCGCTTTGGGCAAGCGCGGAGCCATCCATTTCGATTTCCCTAAGGGCGATAGCGACTGGCGCCGCCTCGAGATCGTATTCCATGTTCCCGAGCCGACCCAGGCGATCGTCTACTTCTTCACTTACGGGGCAGGGCATTTCTTTGTCGACGACGTGTCTCTGGTGGCCGCCCCCTCCTGCGCGCCACGCAAGGACGCGATCAGGCTGGAGGAGACCTCAGCCGCGCCATTAAAGTTCGATCCACCGGTCGAGCTCGCGGACACCGTGCTTGCGGGCTACTGCGCGAAGGGCGAGCTAGCAAGACGACCCGTCTGCGAGCGGCTGAGAAAGGTCGATCTTTCCACCTTCGAACCGAAGGCGCACGCGGGCGAGCACGTCCTTGCGGATTTCGAAGGACGGCAGCCGTTCCAGCGTGGCCTGGTCGACCAACTCATGGGCAAGTCGTGGAGTTTGGTAAAGGGCCCGGGCGGAAACGTGGCTGCCGCGCGCTTGCCGGCAGGCGCCTACATGGCAGCGGATCAGGACAGTGGCCTCGAATCTGATTGGTCGGGCTACTCCTGGCTGCGTTTCGAGGTCGACAATGCCAGCAGGCAAGTGCAGAAGCTCGTCATCGAGATCAGAGACGACAAGTCCAAGGAGTACTGGTCGCGGGTGAACTGGTACAGCATGGTCGGCCCGGGCCGCTCGACAGTGCAGGTCCCGCTGCGTGTCTTCGTCGGCGAGAAGTCGGTCATAAGGGAGCGTCGCCGACTTGACGTTCGGAAGGTTCGCAAGCTCGTTCTCTCGGCACACGGGTCGAGCGGCCCCTTGCTGATCAGTCAGGTGAGGCTGTCTCCCGAGCCACCCTACACGCATGATTTCCCGACATTGATCAAGATCGATGCAGGTGCCGCTGCCTCGCCGCTGATGAGCGGCTTTGCGCCGATGAACGCCTCGAGGAGTTATTCGCCGCGGCGCGGGTGGGGGCTTTCCGCCGACGCACGCATCGGTCGCGTCGAGGACCGCAGGCATCCGACCGACCTTTTCCGCGATTGGATCTCGTTCAAACGCGGCGGGCTCGATTTCGACCTTCCCAACGGGCGCTATCGCGTCTGGATGATGCTCGAGGATCCCGGCTACTGGGAGTACTACCCGAACTTTCGCCATCGGGTCGTGACGGCAGAGGGGAAGACGGTGCTCGACGAGCGCCAGTCTGCTGAAGGTTTCCTCGATAAGTATTTCCGGCATTCCGACACGGAGGACTGGCCTGGAGACGACACGTGGCGCAATTACATCGTGCCGCGCTATGTGCCGTTGCGTTTCGAGACGACCGTCGATGACGGCCAGCTCAACATCCGTTTCGACTCCGGCGGGGACCCACACGCCCTCGCTCTCTCGGCGCTCGTGATCTACCCAGCCTCCGAGGCGAAGCGCGGTAAGGCCTTTCTGGCCGAGCTCGAGCATCGCCACAAGTCTCAATTCGATGCGGAGTACAAGCAGATCGTTCCGCCCGTATCGTCAGAACCCCTGCCTGCCGCCAACGCGCTCGACGGCGCGCTGTGGGTCTATCGGCGTAGCCACGCTCTCGATGTTCAGGCCCAGGATCGGCCGCAGGCGAGCGAGCTTATCGATCGGGTCGCGCTCAAACTTGCGCGCGGCGAGTTCGAGCCCCTGACCATAGAGCTCTTCACACGCACCGAGCTTAAGCTCATCGGCGCGGAGTTGAAGCTCCCCGGCCTCGAGGTCACTCCCGGTTTGATCCGATACAAGCTCTCCCGGGCGACGCAAGATGGCTCCGTCTACTGGAACGTGCCTCGCCTGCTCGATCCGCTACAGGTCTCCGCCGAGCGGCCGCTCGTGCTGAGGGCCGACTACGCACGCCGGCTCTGGTTCGATGTGCACGCACCGGCGGAAATGGCTGCGGGGCCTATCGACGGGGCTCTGACATTGACGTTTGAGGGGGGGCGTAAGCACGCGATCCCCGTGCGCGCGACGGTACACCCTTGGCAGCTGCCCGAGGCGGATGTTCCGATCGGCTATCTCGGCATGGCGGTCACTTATCCCGAAACCGGGCTGCCCATCGTGCAGAGGCGAGCCGAGGAGCAGTTCCGGACCGCCGTCGATCTGCTGCGGCAGTTCGGCTTCACCGGGATCTCTGGCGGACTCGGCGGCCCGCGGTTCGTCGGATACGAGTTAGGTCGCGTGCGCATGGACTACACCCGCGCCAACATGACGATGGTCGCACTGCGCGGCAAATATGCGGCCGAGGTCTTGTCCTATATGGGCCTCGGGATCGAAGGCCTGTCGACCCATTATGTGGAGGACACTGTGTCGAGCTACGGCGAGCCTTACGAGAAGGTGCTGGGCGACGTGCTAACGGTGATCGGCGCGAAGAGCAAGATGAGCGGGTGGCTGCCGATCGTGCACATCGTGGGTGACGAGCCGAGCGGCGAAGGAATCGACCAGAGCCTCGCGGTGGGCAAGGCATTCAAAGCGGCATATCCGAAGAGCCGCACCGGCATCTTCACGAGCTTCACTCATCCGGCGCAGGATGAAGCCGCGAAGTTCGCCGGCGCGATCAATCGGATCTATCTGAACGGCCACAGCAGCAAAGCGCTCGAGCACATTCGCTCGAAGGGCAGCGAATGCGCCCTCTACAACCAGGGCGGCCGTTACCGGCGCGGCATCTATATTTTCAAGCTGAGGCAGCTCGGATGCCAGGGGCACATGCAGTTCGCCTTCAGCGCGGTGCATGCGGATCCTTGGTACGACCTCGACGGGCGTGAGGGCGAGCAGGTTGCGGTGTTTGCGCACCGTGACGGCTCTCTGCGGCTGGCGCTCACCTTCCTGCGGTACCGCGAGGCGGTCGACGACTACCGCTATCTCCTCAGGCTGGAGCAAGCTATCAAGGCGGCGGCCGATGGCCCGGCTCGCCGGGCTGCAGCCGACTGGCTAGGTCAGACCATGGACCGGATCGCCGTTGGCACGGAAACAGCGCCGGCCTGGCGCGATGACGCACTCGACGACGTGCGCCGCGCCGCGGCCGAGCATATCGCCGCTCTGACGGAAGGCCGGTGATCGCAGAGAACTTCTTTCTGCATCGTATTCGGCTCCGTCGGTTGTGATCCGGCAATTTCGGACCACGGCTTCAGGAGTAGCGAGCAGATCGAGCAACAAACAGGGTTGCCATTCCTCGGGTTGATCCCCAAGCTAATTGGTTTCGAGTGGTTCGGTAAGACGCCGCAGAATCAAATCCTCAAGTATCTGACGTCCGCATTTGCAGAGTCCATACGGACGCTGCACACCTCTATTTTGCTTTCAGGAGTCGAGCAGCCGCCCAAGCGCATTCTCATCACCTCAGCCCAGCCCAAGGAGGGCAAGACCACCATTGCCGTATGTTTCGCGAGGATGCTGGCCAAGTCCGGGCAAAAAGTTCTTCTTATCGACGTCGATCTTCGCACACCCGCCGTTCATGCCGAATACAAGCTCAGTTTGCCAAGTTGTCGTAAATGGCTCTTTCTGGCTAGAAAAAGATTACGGTCCAAAAACAGTTCGATGAATGTAGGGAATTGAAATGACCTTGCTTTTGAAGTTGACTCACCTAGATACCGGTTACAGGTGTTGCGCGAGTAATCATTGAAAGCGATGTTCGCCTCTTTCCTAGATCGCGGGTCGAGGATCTAGCTAACAAGTGAATCAACGACCTATGAAAAACGAGAAGAGTGTGCGCGGACAAACGATTAAGGAAATTGGTGAAGTTGATCCGGAGTTGGTAGAAGAGTTTTTTCCAAGATAATAGGCACTAAGAGGGAAGTCACGCGCTGGAAGTACTTTGACGAATCTTTTAACAAAGGTCGCAATCGTGGCTTTGCTGCAGTGCAAGACGGTCAAATCGCTGGGTTCATCGGACTAATCCCGTTCCGGGCTTCCGCTGATCCAACAGATTTTAAAACGGCGTGGACCTGTGATTGGTACACAGACGAAGAGCGCTCAAACAGTATGACCGGAATCAGTTTGTTGAAACGAGCAACTTCGGCCTACCGTTCGGTGTTCCATGTTGGCGGCAATGAGACAAGCAAGCGAATATTATCTCGCCTGGCTACATTTGCGGACCCTGATGGCGTCTGCGAATATCGTCTCATGCTTCGACTCGGCTCGCTGACCAGGCGAGCGCAAGCTCGTGTGCCCGTTCTTCGCCCATTGCCATTAGACGTAGTTGCTCGTATCCCGCTGGCGAGGATCCGTAAATCGAATCTGGACGTGCCCGTAACCTGCCAAGAAGGCATCGCCCCGGCATTTGAAGCAGCGCTTGCTGCGCAGCAACATGAGTCGTCGTACCACCCCATGTACGATGCAGGGTACGTGCAATGGCAAATTGGCAGATGCCCGCACCTAAACAGTTTCACGTGCTTTACTTCCTCGGGTGCCGCTGCATTGATTTGGCGAGCCGACAACCCGAGATCAGAATGCCGGATGGCGCTGGGTTGGCCAAAGCACGCGTTTCCAGACCTGGATGCGGTGATCAAAGAGTCGGTTCGCTACGTGTACGAGATTGGTGCGGATTTGATCAGGATTCGAGCATCACGGCATGATAGCGCGCTTCGTGCTTTACTGCTGAAATGCGGTCTTCCAGAGAGAGCATGCATTCCCTTCTACGCGTTTCATCAAAACCCCGACGAATGCCCGAAGGAGGTATGTCTGGTTTGAGCTATTTGAATATGGATGACGCGAGTCTGTTTGTATGAAGGTACTTCAGACCCATCATCGACAACAATGATTTCGATGCTCGGGTAGGTCTGCGCGAGGACGCTATCGATTGCCTTCCCGACAATATAATCACGATTGTAGGTGGGGATGACGACGCTTACGAGGTCCTGAACTCCGTCACGGGAGATCTCCTCGCCGATAGGAGGGGACCCATCGTATTAGATAATCACGTGCCATGCTCATGAATACTGGCCCGCTTCATGGGGCAGGCCAGGCAACTAAATGGAAGCGGCATAGGTTGCGCCGATGTATTTCTTACTCTGCTCCTGGTAAATGCGAACGGCTGGAGCGGCTCTCGGAACCGAATAGCTATACGTCCAATCATGTCGGCTACGACTTTGCCAAAGATTTCTGTTGTTTCTCCTTGCTACGATGAACAAAAATCATTGTTGGAGCTATATCGGCGGCTGACCACCGCCTGCAAAACGCAAGTCGGCGAGGACGCTTACAATTACAGCGCACCCTTTTCGACACCGTCGCCGGACGAGTTTGGCCACAAGAGGCGCAGGCGGGTCAGGGCAAGTGAATTCAACCACCCCCCAGTCGGTTTCCTATGCGATCGCGAATAACGCTCAGCACATAGTCGAGCCCGCCGCGAGGTAACAAAGTCTCTCCAAGAGCCGGCCACTCAAACATGTGGGCCGCGAGCTTTCTGATGGCCACTGGGCCGGCACCGGTCATAATTTTGGGGGAGACTCGTCCGCCAGTGGCTTCGCGCATCCGGTTTAGCTATTCATCGTCGTCTGGACCGCTGTCGCTTGCGGCGAGGCGATCAGGCAGAGGAGCAAGAGAGCCGCCAAGACCCAGAACGTCCAACGATGAAAGCGCACATTGATGCGTGTTCTTCATCCATGGCGGCTGCTTAGTTAATATGTCCGACTAAGTCCTATCTTCCCGGTTCGCGAAAAGTCGGAAGGATTGGTCGAGTGCCGGTATGCGATCCCAGCCCTGGCGGTCGCGGCTCCGTCGCTTGGCGTCCGAATGCTGACAGTTCGGCCCCCGCTGCCTGATAGACGGCGGTCACGCGTGGAAACACGATTGCTTCGGAAAAATTCTGTCCCACGTGCCACCAACTGGCCTCGCGCAATCGTTTCTGGGACGCCGCGTCGAGCCCGACCACGATTGGAGCCCGCGTTCGGCTCACCGTCTCGACGCTCCAGTCACGCCACGAGCGCAAGCTGGCTCAGGATCTGGCGGAGCTCCTGTCGACGGTAAGCCGCTTCACTCGTGCGTGAAACTGCGCTCGTGAGTCCAGCGCATCGAAACCCGACCGGTGAGAAGGAGGAGCGGCGCCCAGGCGCTCGCTACCTGCATTGTCAAGAACAGGAACGGCAGATGGAGGAGCGTCACGCGACGCGGGCTATTTCGTAGCCAGTAGCCAAGACCGGCAGCGATGTAGAAGGCCACCTGCGCCGCCAGAGCCGCTGAAAAGAGTGGGCTTGGCAGCAGCGCGATGTTGAGCGGCACCAGCGCGAGCATCCAGAGCGGCGTCCAGAGCCGCATGTATTTGTGCGATAGGAGCTGGAACCAGATAGGGCTTCGGCCCGGCACCAGCAACGGCCAGAGCCAACGCAGCGCCTGGTAGTTGCCGGCGAGGGTACGGACCTTACGACGAAACTCTCCGCTGAGTGAGACCTTATCGATCTCAGTGAAGCGACCCTCCCGGCAGATCAGCACCCGGTATCCCCGGAGCACGCACCTCAACGGGATTACGAAGTCGTCGAGGATCACGTCGGGGGGGAGCGTGAGGAACAGCTCGCGGCGTATAGCGTAGATGGCCCCAGCCGCCCCCGTCGACGAGTGGATGGCCGACTCGAGGCGACGTAGCCGATTGTCGCTGCGGCGGTAGAAACCCATCGACGATTCCATCGCCTTGCCACTGTCGGGAACCATCTCACCTGAGACGACTCCAATATCATCGGAGCCGAAAGCCGAGATGAGCTCCCGCAGCGCGGTGCGGTCGAGCATCGCTGAAGCGTCGGTCAAGACCAGGATCTCCCCGGTGCTCTGCGCGGCGAGGTCACTGATCACCGACGGCTTGCCCCGCCGCTCGGAGAACGGCAGTAGGCGGATAACCCGCTCGAGGTAGGGCTCGACCTTCGCCACTGTTCCGTCGTCAGATCCGTCCGAGCCGATCAGCACCTCCACTGACTCGGTGGGGTAATCGAGCGCGAGCGTGTTTTCGATCTTTTTCTCGATCACCGCCTCTTCGTTGTAGGCTGGGATCAGGATCGACACCTTGGGCGTCCAATCGCGCCGAACGGTGGGCCGCGCCGTCACGCGCGCCAACGCGGTCAGCACCAGCGGGTAGACGAGGTACGGATAGACGGCCAGGAAGAGAGCGAGGAAGAAGAGCAGCTCGATCATCATTTCAGAACACGTCCAAGTCGGCCAGGGTAATCAGCCATCGGTCTTTCTCAAGCAACCGAGGGTCCGCTTCGGTCGCCAGGTCCTTGCACAGGAGGTTGAAGGGGCGGGGATTGAAGCGCTCCGGCACGCGGGTGAAGCTGAGCCGCGCGAAGCACGGCTGCAACGCGTGCAGTGTCATGAGCAGGCCTAGGCTCTTCCCCGCTGCACGCTCCTCGGCGAGCCGCGCGGAGGTCAGTCGCGCGAGCCAGTCTTCCTCGCCCGGACGACAACCGTAGTCGGCGATGAGAACGCAGTCGGCGCCCGAAAGCGTTGTCGCACAGGTCACGACATAGGCGCGGAGCTTGCCGCCGCCGGAGAGCCCCCAGACCTCGTACGCCTGGTTCGGTTTGTCGAAGAACCTCCAGTTCAAGTAGCTCGCCGAGCGCTCGAGCCCGAGGCGTTGGTCGTCCGTCCACGCTTCGGTGAGGACCTCGACGCTCTCGTCGAAGCGCGCCAGACGCATGAGCTTCGCTCCGTCGCCGAGGTCCGGTCTCTTCACGTGCCCGAACCCTGCGAGGCGGACCAGGCCGTTGCCAAGAGCACCGAAGACGCCGCCGCCGGGGATCCGGCGGCTCAGCCACGGCGCCAGATCGAGCGGCGTGGCATAAACCGGCACTCGAGACACGCGCTGGTAGCGGTGGTTGAGGACGAAGCTCGGTAGGCTTCGCGAGTTGGGGAATGTGTAGATCAAGCTCACGCCGCGCTCACGCAGCAGCTCCACAGCATGACTTCCCATCTCGCGAAAGACACCGCGCCCTCGGTGCGAGCGAAGAGTACCAACGTCCTGAACCATCGCCGCGGTCACGGGCTCGCCGAAGCGACGCAGCTTCAGGAGCAGCGCGTGGTAGTAGCCGCAGATCTGATTGCTCTCCTCGGCCACTACCACGACCGTGCCGAGCTCACCACCGACGTACTGCCAGCTCCAGAGCTCCGCGGAGAAGGTCGGCGCCTTACGGCCGGCGGTCTCGCGAAACACCTCGAGCATGCATGTCTGGACCGCAGCGTGGTCGTCACGCCGAGCTTCCCTGATCGTGAGCCCACTCGCCGGTCTCGTTCGAGGGGCTGCGCACACGGTCCTCTCCACGGCAGCCATCAGTTACCGCCCACTGCGTCGGGCTTCGGTCATGTGCGGTGGCCGACCGATCCCGTGAGGACGCCTCCCCGGGGAGCTCGGCGATGACCTCGCCGGCCGGGGCGAACGGAAAGGCCGACAGGAGCCCCTCGAGCTTGCGCTCATTGCTTCGAATTCCCACGTGAGGGCGCGGGGATAGAGGCGCAAGTAGCCGCCGCCCGCAACTGGCAAGCGCAGGCTTCCCGCCTGGAACACGGAGAGTGGGACCTCCCACAGCCCCTCATCGCGCCGGTGGATCGCCAGTGGTGCGTCCGGAATGCCGTAGCGGTCGTGGTGGACAGGGAAGATCGACGAGTCGTAACGGTATCCCGCCGCTGCCAACGACTCGAGTGCCCACAAAGTTTCTCGCGTGATCGAGAACGTGGGCGCTCGGTAACCGGTCACATCCTGCCCGGATAGCTTACACAGAAGCTCGCGCGAGCGCCTTACCTCTTGCGCGAACTGCTCCCGGGTCAGGTTCCAGATCGGTCTATGTGACCACCCGTGACTAGCTACCTCGTGCCCCGCTCTCGCCACACGCCTCACGAGCTCCGGCACGCGCTCCGCCACCCATCCGAGTATGAAGAACGTGGCGCGCACGTCCTTGGCGGCGAGCAGAGCGAGCAGGCGATCGACGTTGGCTTCGACCCTGAGCTCGAGCTCGGGCCAGCGATCGCGCTCGATCACCGAGGCGTAGTTCTCGACCTGGAACCAGTCCTCAACGTCGATGGTGAAGATGTTGCGTACGGGCCGAGCCATGGTACCTCACGCAGTCATATTGACGGAAAGAAAGATACCTCAGCTTATTTTCATTGCGGGGATTAAAGGCTCAAATGGTGAACATGACTTCGTGCCTACACGTGGACGTCGTCATAATTTTTTGGACCGCGGGGTCCTGGATCTAAGAGAAGGTTTGGCTCATCTGGGTTGCCTTTCACGCGGCTGATTGGAGATGACGTTGGCGGCGATCGTCGAGGGATCGCCGCTTGATGACCTGCCTCCTTTCGAGAATGCTCTCACCGCGTTCGAACTAGACATCGGCAGGTATGAGATTGTCCGGGGCTTCGTGGTAGCGCTGGTCGTTGTAGTAGGCAGAGAGCCGCCAAGACCCAGAACGTCCAACGATGAAAGCGCACATTGATGCGTGTCCTTCCGTAGCGGCTGCTCATTCAATACGTGCGACGAAGTCCTACCTTCCCGGCTGGCGACAAGTCGGTCAAATTCATGGACTGGCGCAATGCTAGCCGAGCCCCGGCGATCGCGGCTCTGTCGCTTGGCGTCCGAATGCGGACAGTTCGGCCCCCGCTGCCTGGTAAACGGCGATCACGCGTGGGAACACGGTTGCTTCAGAGAAATTCTTTCCCACGTGACACCAACTGGCCTCGCGCAATCGTTTCTGGGACGCCGCGTCGAGTTCGAGCCACGATTGGAGCCCGCGTTCGGCCCCGTCGAGATCGTCTGGCTCGAACAGCCATCCCGTGATTCCATCTTGAACAATGCTTGGTACGCCGCCGACCCGACTTGACAGCACCGGGACCCCGGCCGCGAGGGCCTCGAGAGCCGCGACGGGCAAGCCTTCGAAGCGTGAGGTCATGACCAACAGTCCGAGAGAGCGCCAGACCGGGCCCATGTCGGACACCGCGCCGTGGAAACGCACGATGTCTGCGTGCTCACGCTCGAGTCGGGCGCGCATCGGCCCGTCTCCGTAGACGTGCCATTCCACGCCTGACGGAGAGCGGCGGGCCAAGGCACAAAACTGATCTGGCTGCTTTTCTTCACGCAGGCGACCCACAAACCCGACTCTGCGCGGCAAGGAGCCCCGCGGAGGCACAGAAGGAACGGAGACGTAGCTACTAATTTGAAAGGAGGAGAAGGGCAGACGCTTCTGGATCACCGGGCTGACGGCGATGCGCTTGCCGAGGAACGACGTCCACTCGTCGAGCAGGTCATAGAGCCCGACGGGCAATCGTTCGCGGTCGCCGGTGTGGAATGTCGAGACGACAGGTACCCCGAGCAGGCGGGCGGCTGGCCGGCCGAGGATTCCAGCCTTGTATCCGTGGGTGTGGAGGAGAATGGGTCGCACTGATTTGATGGCGTGGTAAAGTTCCGCAACTGTGCCGTCGAGCATGCGAACGGGAACGTCGGCGCACGCTAGCTGTGCGAGCCACGGCACATTCCCGTGATCTTGGTATAGCAATACCTCAGCCCGCAACCCGCAGCGCCGGAGGCTCTGCGCGAGCGTAGCGACGTGTCTCTCTGCGCCACCGACACCGCCGCTGTCGATCAGGAGCCAGATCGGTCTGCTGCTGCTGCTGCCACTACCGGTCATTCCTGGGTTCGCGGCCGGCTGTAGTCTGTACGTACGAACTGATCGCTAGCGACGGTCCTTTTCTCGAGGCGTTTTGCCGGTTTCGGCGAGACGCCGTCGTTGAGGACGATGCCTAAAAGGCGAATGCGCGCGGTTTTGAGCATATCGGATACAGTTGTCAGCTCGTCCAAGGTTTCTCTGCCGGTAACACAGACCATGCAGACCGCATCGCAGATCGCCGCGGACGCAAGGCCGCTCAGCAGAAACGGTTGCTTGGCCAGAAGCGCGGGCAGATCGACAATCACGGTCCCATATTGGTCGAGTTCGGTGTCGAACGTGCGGCGTAGCAACTGGGTGTTGTTGAAGAAGAACCGCGTCTCTGTCGTCGGTAGGCAGGTCAGCTGTTCGTAGCCCGCCGTTAGCGTCTTGATCGCGCCCTGGGCGCCGGGCTGGCCCGGCGCCCAACTCGGGAGGAATGAGGCTGGTTCACTGACCGGCGCGGTCATATCGACGAGCAGGGTGCGTGTTCCGGATCGGCTGCAATTCTCAGCCACCTGCCTTGCCAGCGTGCTAACGCCCGACCCCAGGTGAGGGCTCGTAATGCCAAGAATGCGAAGATCCGCTCCGCGTGCCGCGACAAGGATCTGTTGAACTGTTCCGAACCAGTCAGTCTTCATTGTGATTGGGCCAACGGAGTACTCGCGGCCCGCAGACTAACGACAAGGATATCACCGGGCCACAGGGATGATAATCGATCGGCTAAAATGGTCTGGGTCTCTCCTCCCTTTCGGCGCGTTATCTCGTAGTGAACGACCGATCCCTTCGTGCCGTCCTCGGGACCGCCTACGTCTCCAGTAAGTCTGACATACATGGCATAGCCCTCATTGGCCGCGGCCAGGTCGAGCTCCAACCGTGCGGCGTCACGTTCTAACTTTTCGACCTCCTTTGCCAGCTCTAGCTGGCGACCTTGTATTAAGCGCTCGCTGTCACGCTTTAGGCTGACGGCCGCACTCCGGACCCCGGCATCGGCAACGATGATTAGTGTGTTCTTCTCCTGGAGGGTGGCCAGCAGACTCTCCACACTCAGCAGTCGTTCCTGGGTGATCGCGCCCTTTAAGCGGGCGCCTTTCAGCAAGCGCAGCTGTTCATCGCGCATGTCGATTTGTCTCTTCACCAGGTCCTGTTGCTCTTTTAGCTGGGCAATCTTCTCCGCCTCTAGGGCATCGGCCTGGGCTAGGCTAGCTCGCTCGGCTGCGTAGCTGTCCTCGTACAACTGCAATTGCTTTGTCTGAATATCGATGAGCGCCTTAGCTTCTGCGTCTCCCACAAGCTCAACCAAGCGGCGGGGCACATCGATCGGGGTAACGTTGTCGCGTTCAGCAGAAGCTCGCGCGAGGTTTGCCAATGTGTGCTTCAAGTCAGCAGTGTGGCGCTTGATTTCGGTTAAGTGCTTAATGCGATCGACGTCAGGGTCAAAGCCGCCGCCTGGCGATCCGAAACGGGGCCTGTATAGACCTCCCGACAGGCTTTCCGCCTGCAGGACCGTCATTCCGGGCGTCCACGGAATGGACCCGGCCTTCTCTACATAGCCGTTGACGAATACGGAGCGGTATTCCGCAACTTCGACCGAAACGTTCGCTGCCTCGCCCGTAAGGGTTTTCGTAATCTCGACAATGAGACGCTCCAGACCAGCAGCGGTCATATTGCTCACCTGGATGCGACCCAGGACTGGAATGGAAACAGTCTGGTCTGCGTTAATGCGGTAGTCGCCCGACAGACCCGGATAGTTATGCATTTTGATCGAGATCCGTTGGACGCTCGGAAGCAGAACATCGTCGCTGACGGCTGCATCGGAGGCCTGGTCGGCCCCCATGGAGGAGCCTTTCAGACGCGGGGCAGCGATGGCCCCGCCGGAGCGGGGCGCTAGTACGCTCTCGCCTGGTGCTGGGCCCCGTAGCTGGGGCGTGGCCTCGACACTCTGCACATGAGGGGTGCGTTCGATCAGTCTTCCATGGTTTTGCGATCCGCCGCTGTGGAATTCCTGGGCAAGCACGAGCGTTGCAAGAATACTGGCGGGCAAAGTGACGCCGAAGACCAGGAGACTGCGACGTAACACTTCCAGGAATGTTGAAGTCATACGTTCATAATCCATCTCAAGGAGTTCAAGCTTGCAGTGACCCAAATCGTTCCACTCAATTTAAGCACCTCGTTCTTCCATTAAAACGTTCCTATAATTAGCCTGTGCTACTGGGGTGGAAACTCGATCCTCTGGCGATGGTTAATTGGATCCCCCCGCCGGTAGAGTTGGCTCCGCGCTAGCGAGCGGAAAGCGGGTGTCGTGTCCTCCGTGTTGGAGGACCAGCGAGCTTGCTTGTCCAAGGTGCAAAGCTCGACGCCTTCGCGTCAACCTTCTTCTCGGGGCGTGGTTGAGCCGCTGGGAAAGGGACCTATATTAGTCACCTCCGCGGCAGTGCACGCGCCACCTGCCGCTGATCGATGAGACGGGATTATTGTGTCCGCGAACCACAGTGTCCGTGATTGCAATTGCTGCGATGGTGCTTCCGCTGCCGGTCGCAGGGCCGCCGACGCGGAGCGATAGAGCAAATGGAACCGCTGCTACTTTTTGTGATCGCGTTTGGCGTGATTGTCTTGTTGCTCGGCAGCGTGATCACAACGGTAATGATTGCGCGCGATATGTCCATGGGCACTGATGGCTCCGCCATCCTGCCGATGCTCGGCGCGGCGGCCTTGTCCGTCGTCGTTGTTGCGACCGTGCTATTTGCTTCGAAGACTTACCCGTCGCCGTTGGTCCCGATTGTTTTCGCCGCGGCCCCGACCTTAGTGCTGATTGCGTTCGTTCGTCCCATCTTGGTGTGTCTTCTGTTCGTAGTGTTCACTTACTTTAGGGTCCATGAGGTCTTTCCGATTTTGTTTGAGCTTAATATTCCTCAATTTTTAGCAGCGCTAAGTCTGCTGACGCTTGCGTGGAATCTCGCCTTGCCGCGCTCCCTAACCCCGTATTTGACGTTCGAACTCAAGTTATTTCTGGTGTTCTTCGCTATCGTTACGATTGGCGTTTTCTTCGCCAATGACCCTCAGGTCGCTTGGAACGCATGGTCGGATAGTTATTGGAAAATAGGGATCATGACGCTTGCGATCGCCTGGCTTGCCCGAACACCTGAGGATTTTACATTGGCAGGCCGGGTTTGGATGCTCGGCGGCCTTCTCGTTGCGGTGGTTGCAATCCTCAATAAGGTCGCCGGGATCGATCTCGTCGAGGGCAGCAGGGTGACGATTGGGAGGGGCAACCTCGGTGATCCAAATGATCTTGCGCTCGTTCTGCTCTTCCCCCTGGGCTTCTCCACAGCGGCACTCTTATATCGCGAGAAAGCATTCGATACTTTTCTCGCGCTGCTGACGACTTCTGCGGTCATCGGGGCGATCATTGCTACTCAGAGCAGGGGAGGTCTGCTCGGGCTGCTCGCTGTCTTGAGTGTCGTCGGTCTGCACTGGACGAAGTCCAAGACTCGTCTGCTCATTCTGATGCTGCCCGTGACCATTGGCTTGTTCTTTGCGGCGGACATTGGCGCACGCTTCTCCGGGGGATCGCAAGAGGTCCCCACGGTTGGATTGGACGAATCGGCGAGCGGCCGGCTTGATGTCTGGGGCAGCGCTATAAACACGGCATTGGCCAGACCGCTCAGGGGCATCGGGCTTACCAATTTTACCACCCCATCCGGTTTAGGGGCGCACAGCACCTGGTTTCAAGTTCTGTCCGAAACGGGGTTCCCTGGACTGGTGGTTTTCGTCGCACTCATAATCATCTGCTGGAGACGGATCAGCTCGAGCGTCCGGACGTTGAACGATCTGGGCGCCGTGACCAGCTTGCGTGTGATGGCCCTGGGGCTGCAGGCTGGACTGATTGGCTTCTGCGTCTCTGGGTCGTTCCTTTCCCAGGCGTTCACGTGGCCGCTCTACATCTATGTTGCCTTGATATCGGCTGTTAGCCACTACACAACCCTCCTGTCGCACGCGCGGGAGAGCGAGGAGCGGACCCTACATCCCGTAGTCGCCTCCTGAATCACGGGATAGGGGCGTCTTCTATGCTAATCGCAGGCCATCATCCGCCGGGTGAATTCCAAGCTCGCGTCGGGCATTCCGCCGATCACTACAATGACAGGCGTTACCATGAGAGCTTGGACAGCCTTTCGCCCGCCGATATCTGCTTCGTACGTGCCAGCGCAACCTGGTAGGCTGGCTGCCTAAATCTGCACCTACCGTCGCTGAGGGTTGTAAAGAACTACTGAGAAAGCGAGAGAGTATAAGTTGAGGGTGTTGATCATGAGATTTTCGCAATGCGCGGCAAAATCGTAGATGACTCGTTTCCAGACAGCTTCCTGCTCGTAATTTTCCATCAGGCGGTCGACGATGCGCAGCAGCGCGCCGGAGTAACGGGCCTTCATTTAGGGCAGATGCCGTTTAATGATCGCGAGATCGCTGGACTGCAGCGGTCGCTCATCGGGCGTACCAGGTACCGGAATAGGCAGCATCAATCAGAATTTCCGCAGCCACTTAGATAATCTCAAAGGTTCTGTAAATAAAAGCGCGTGTCTGGGCGCCCCAATTGCTTCAATCCTGCTCGCTTTTGGTGTGCAACGAACTCAGCGACATGAGCTTTGCGGACCTCATCGATATAGCGGTCGGCAAAATGAAGCTCCAGACGTTCGATGTGGACCCGATAATTAGCTCCTGTTCTGGACTTGAGAAGGGGAAGGTGTTGTTGACGGTACTCTTCACACTGCACGTCAAACCTAATTTTCTTGAACCCTTGCTCTTGCCGCTGCTTCTCTTCCTCCATAACTCGTGCAAGGAAGCTTAGGGTTTGGGCTTTTCGAGTTGTGCCGGAAGATCGCTGAACGCCGATGCATTAAGCTGGTACCGCACCCACCAGATATTCGAACCATTGCGCTTGTACAGAGACGCCATTCATCTCGTATAGCACAGCCCCTCTCCCTCAGCCGGTGTATGAGAGGTGCCAGGCGAGAACCGGGTCCGGCGCAGCATTTTATGGCTCTGGAGGGGGCATCTATCAGGGGGGCGGTTCATCACATCCGGAAAATGGCCAAGGCGGTGGTCCAAAGAAGGGGTGCGGTTCACCAACGCCGACATCAGGGTTGGACATTACCATTCGAGGAAGGTAGTGAAAACTACCCAAATAGAGAGTTTCTTGTATGGAGATTCAAGCGGGAGGATGTTCCTGGTTTGGGTAAATCATTCTCACCGCGCCAACAGCGCGAACGTGACTACTACAACCAATATGCGTTGCAGCGAGTAGGCGAGGTCAACTTCGATCCAATTTCGGGGCGCGAGCAGCGACCTTGGAACCCATATTGGCATCTGTTTGACTTGGTTAAGTCCCACTATCGACCAGGTGCACGGCTTTTGGATTTCGGCTGTGGCTGGGGAGAAAATACCGTCAAGTTCGCGCGCCTCGGCTATGATGTTGAGGCATTTGATATTAGCGAGGTAAACGTGGATTTGGCGCGTACACTGGCCGAAAAATACGGTGTTTCAGACAAGGTTAAGCTACAAATCGGAGCGGCTGAGAGCTTAGGCTATCCGAACGAATATTTCGACGTCATTGCCGGAGTCGATATTCTTCATCACGTGGACATTCCACGTGCGGTGAGACAGTCCCATCGGGTCTTAAAGCCCCGCGGCGTCGCGATCTTCCATGAGCCGTTATCGAACATTATCTTCGATGGCATTCGCAATACTTCGTTCGTGAAGCGGTTTTTTCCCAACGACGCCTCGTTCGATCTCCATATTACGGAAGACGAGCGGAAACTGACTCAGAACGACCTGCGCTCAATCAAGGATGTTTTCCCAGATTGTCACATTGATCGGTTTCGCATTCTTTCGAGGATCGATAGCGTGGTGCCTTCTTTGGGGCGCGCAGCGCAAAAGCTCGATTATCGGTTAGGATTGCTGCCTGGCATGCATTGGTGGAGCGGAACAATTGTGTTGACGATGACCAAATCCGATCGTTGATAGCAACTCTGTCTGACCTGCATGATTGCGCTCACCAACTATGTGACTTCCGTGAGAATGGCTCGTTCTAGCATTGGACGCGCACAGCATCTGGTTCGAAGTCCTGGCCGAAACGGGGTTTCTTGGACTGGTAGTTTTCGCCGCACTCATAATCGTCTGCTGGAGACGGATTACGTCGAGCGTCAGGACATTGAACGATTTGGACGCCGTGGCGAGCACGCGTGCGATGGCCCTGGCGCTGCAGGCTGCACTGCTGGGGTTCTGCGTCTCTGGGTCGTTCCTTTCCCAGGCGTTCACGTGGCCGCTCTACATCTATCTTGCCTTGATATCGGCTGTCGACCACTACACAACCCGCCTGTCGCACGCGCGGGATAGCTAGTCTGTCCGCTCTGTAAAGAAGCGCGAGGGGCGGGCTCTACATCCCGTCCTCGCCCCCGGAATCACGGGGATAGGGGCGTCCTCTATGCTACTCGAAGGCTATCATCCGCCGGGACATCAAGCGCGGCGGGAAGAGTGCGAATGAGTGTGGTGCACCCTTGCTGGCCTGTCATGGACAATGTTCGGGATGTTGGGGGATGCCTGGATGTCGCAGAAAACGCCATATTGAGAGGAAGGCGCAGCGGGAAACTCAGCCCGTTGCCCCTTCAGCCATAAATCCTCGAAGAACCGCAGCGTGTTCCAGCATTCTTGCGTCCACATCGTCCATTGCGTCCGCAGCGTCCATAGCGTCCGCAAGTTCCTGCCATCCGATTTCTGTACCGGTCATATTGGGAGGGTACGGACGATGCGGACGATAGATTGCTGAACTGATGTCCGCTTTTGGGGGTAATGCGGACATTCCTGACGCACGCCTCGATGTCCGCTTTTGACCCTGGCTGCGTGAAAACGCTTTGGCTGCTATGATTCTCCTTGTGATTTGCGGGGGGATTTGATGAAGCGCTTCATTGCAGGGGCCGATCGCGGACAATCGACGCTGTTGCCCGAATG
>Ga0255058_10000137_pt1 | contig 43539 bp, 36 predicted proteins | sample Cases_109_9_MG_FD_188637 | JGI IMG/M metagenome (GOLD analysis project Ga0255058, IMG submission 188637) | Seawater microbial communities from Amundsen Gulf, Northwest Territories, Canada - Cases_109_9 | ecosystem: Environmental > Aquatic > Marine > Gulf | place: Canada: Northwest Territories...
GAAGCGGACGTCACCTCGGTGATCTCCAGCGAGTACCATCTCCCCTCCGTCGATCTCACGTCGGTGGAGGTGGATGAGCGCGCCGTGGCGATGGTTCCCGCCGATTTCGCCAGCAAGCACGCCCTGTTGCCGATCAAGCGGAGCGGTCGAACGCTCACTGTCGCCCTGGCCGATCCCTCCGACCCGACTCTCCTCGACATTCTGAAGTTCATCACGCGCCTCGACATCGAGCTCATGGTGGCGGGCGAAGTCTCCCTCCGCTCGCTCATCGAAAAGCACTACGACGTCACGACGGCCAAGCTGGGCGAGCTGCTGGACGAACTCGAAGAGCTGGAGATCGAGCTCGTCGAAGAGGAACAGGACCAGATCTCGACGGAGCAGCTCCGGGCACAGGTCGACGATGCACCAGTCGTTCGCCTCATCAACGGCATCCTGACCGACGCGGTGAAGCGCGGCGCCTCCGATATCCATATCGAGCCGTACGAGCAGCAGCTGCGCGTCCGATACCGCGTCGACGGAGCCCTTCAGGAGATCATGCTGCCACCGCTGCGCATGCAGGCGGCGCTGATCTCTCGGGTGAAGATCCTGGCCGATCTGAACATCGCCGAACGACGCATCCCTCAGGACGGCCGAATCAAGATGAAGCTGGGGAAGCGGGTTATCGATTTCCGTGTCTCGACCCTGCCCACTCTGTTCGGCGAGAAGATCGTCCTCCGCATCCTGGACAAGGGAAACCTGGTGCTGGACCTCGAGCAGTTCGGCATGGAGAAGAAGGCCGAGCAGGACATGCTCAGCGCTATCGCCAACCCGTATGGCATGGTGCTCGTGACCGGACCGACCGGTTCCGGTAAGACGACGACCCTCTACAGCGCTCTCACCCGGATCAACACGGACGAGGTCAACATCATGACCGCCGAGGATCCGGTGGAGTACAACCTGAGCGGTATCAACCAGGTACAGATTCGACCCAACATCGGGCTCACCTTCGCGGCCGCTCTTCGAGCCTTCCTGCGCCAGGACCCCAACATCGTCATGGTCGGTGAGATCCGGGATCTGGAGACGGGCGACATCGCCGTCAAAGCCTCGCTTACCGGCCACCTCGTCCTCTCCACTCTCCACACCAACGACGCGGCCTCCACCATCACCCGAATGGTTGACATGGGGATCGAGCCGTTCAACGTCTCGGCTGCCGTGAACCTGATCACTGCGCAACGACTTGTTCGGAGAATCTGCGGGCGCTGCAAGGCCGAGGCGTCGTACCCGGATGAAATGCTGCGGGCGGCCAGCATACCCGACGAGATCCTGGCGAGCCTCACGTTCTACAAGGGCGAGGGCTGCGACGCCTGCAGCGGGTCCGGATATGCCGGACGGCAGGGACTGTACGAGGTGATGAAGATGAGCCGCACCCTACGGCGAATGGTACTCCAGGGCGTTTCGGCCGACGATCTGAAGACTCAGGCGATCGAAGACGGGATGCTAACGCTCAGGGACGATGGCCTTCTGAAGGTGAAGCAGGGGATCACGACACTGGACGAAGTGCTCAAGGAAACAGCGGCCTAGTGATGGATAGGGAATATACGGACCGACTGGCCATTGAGCAGTCGCCCAACATCGGAATGCGAGCTCTCCTCGATGAGATGATCTCCCTAGGCGCCTCGGACCTGCACCTCAGCGTGGGCGAGCGTCCGAAGCTGCGCATCGACGGTCGGATGATGACGGGACTCTATAGTGAGAAGCTCCGCCCGAAGGACACCCAGGAGCTTGCTTACTCGGTACTCACGGAGCAGCAAAAGAAGCGCTTCGAGCAGAGCGCCGAGCTCGATTTCTCCTTCGCCGTTCCCAAGCTCTCGCGTTTTCGAGGGAACGTTTACCGTCAGCGGGGAAGCGTGGCGATGGCGATTCGTACGATCCCCTTCGAGATCCTCTCCTTCGAGGAGCTGGGGCTGCCGCCCACCGTCGCGAGGCTCGCCGAGAAGCCCCGAGGGCTCGTCCTCGTCACCGGACCCACCGGCTCCGGCAAGTCGACGACGCTCGCCGCGATGATCGACAGAATCAACTCGGAGAGGGAAGAGCACATCATCACGATCGAGGATCCGATCGAGTTCGTGCACAACCACAAGAAGTGCCTCGTCAACCAGCGAGAGCTCGGATCGGACACCGAAAGCTTCCAGAGCGCCCTCAAGTACGTGCTTCGTCAGGATCCGGATGTGATCCTGATCGGGGAGATGCGGGACCTGGAAACGATGGGCGCGGCCCTCACGATCGCCGAAACGGGACACCTGGCCCTCGCCACCCTTCACACGAACTCTGCGGCGGAATCAGTCAACCGGATCGTCGACACGTTCCCGGCTCACCAGCAGGGACAGATTCGCGCCCAGCTGTCTTTCGTGCTCGAAGGCGTCGTCTCGCAGGCCCTCCTTCCCAGGGCCAGCGGAAAGGGAAGGGTCGCTGCCGTGGAGATCATGCTGGCTACCCAGGCCATCCGGACGCTCATCCGTGACGACAAGATCCACCAGATCTACTCCGCGCTGCAGACCGGCAAGAAGCTCGGGATGCAGACCATGAACGAATCGCTATACCAGCTCTACATGCAGGGAGATGTGGCCATCGGAGAGTGCTTGCGGGTGAGCTCTAATCCCACAGAGCTCCGTCGGATGCTCGGCGAGCCGGAAGGGGGCGAGGCCGGAGGCTCTCCGGACCTCGAAGGGACGACGCGAAAGCAGCCGGGCGCCACCGCCCGGCGGTAGAGGGTCGAGCGAAGAGCTCGGGGAACGCTTAAGGACAGCAGCCGAGGGACGATATGCCGAAATTCACGTACAGCGCCCGAACCGTGGGCGGGGAGATCCAGCGGGACGAGATCGACCTCCCCACTCGCGACGAGGTCGTCAAGTACCTCCGTAAGCGTCGGCTCATACCGATCACGGTTCGGGAGAAGCCGAAGGACATCAAGCTCGGTCTTGGCAAGAAGGTGAAGACCCGGGATGTCGTGGTCATCACGCGCCAGTTCGCCACGATGATCAACGCGGGTCTGCCGCTCGTGCAGGCGCTCCAGATTCTGGCGCAGCAGACGACGAATCCCTCGATCCGCAACACGGTCGAGAAGGTCGTCTTCGAGGTCGAGTCCGGGCGAACCCTGGCGGAGGCGCTTAAGGACCACCCGAAGCTCTTCTCGTCGCTCTACGTGAACATGGTGGCGGCCGGTGAGGCCGGTGGTATCCTGGACACGATTCTCCTCAGGCTCGCCACCTTCCTCGAGAAGAGCGAGGCACTGGCTCGCAAGGTGAAGGGCGCGATGATCTATCCGGCCGTCGTGCTCACGGTCGCCATGGGAGCGATCGTGATCCTCCTCCTGTTCGTGATCCCGACCTTCCAGACGATGTTCGCGAGCTTCAACCAGGAGCTTCCGCTTCCGACCCGAGTGGTGATCGGGCTCTCCGATTTTCTTCAGGGCTACTGGATCTGGCTGCTCATCGGAGGTATCGGGGGGGGCTTCCTCTTTAAGCGGTGGATCGCGACGTCCAACGGGCGGCTGGTCTTCGACAGGCTCGTGCTCCACATGCCGGTGTTGGGCTCGCTGGTTCGCAAGACCGCCGTCGCACGCTTCACCCGCACGCTGGGCACGCTTCTGAGCTCCGGCGTGAGCATCCTGGAGGGACTCGAGATCACGGCGCGGACGGCCGGGAATCGCGTGATCCACGACGCGGTGATGAACAGCCGCGCTTCGATCGCGGGAGGTGAGTCGATCGCCGAGCCTCTTCGTCAGAGCGGGGCGTTTCCGCCGATGGTCACCCAGATGATCAACGTGGGCGAGGAGACCGGCGATCTCGACGGCATGCTCAATAAGATCGCCGATTTCTACGACGAGGAGGTGGATGTCGCGGTCGAGAATCTACTGAAGGCGCTCGAGCCGGCCCTCATCGTCATTCTCGGCACGATCGTCGGAGGCATGATCGTGGCCATGTACCTGCCGATCTTCGGCATGGTCAGCGCGGTTCAAGGTTAGTCCAGGGCCCATGCGCGGCCGTTTCCGGTGCAAAAGCTCTGGTGTTTTGCACCATGTGGCGGGCTCGCAATATCCGGCGGCCGATCGGGTCGTCAGACGGATCACCATGAGGGACGGGCGATTCTGGGGTTCGGTGCCAACCGCCTCGCCCAGGCAGACGGCTTGCACCCGGAAGCACTCGCAGCCGGGTCTCGACCGCGTGGCGGCTCGGACGCTGGTTGCGGCTCGGTTGAGCCGGCGGTCCAGCTTGACTTTGCCTACGGCACGGAAAGCCGGGGCCACCGAGGGGAAAGCAGGCTCCGTAATCCGAGGGGAGACACGGTCCGATGATGAAGGGAGTCGTTTTCCAGTTGCTTGAGGATGTGGCCCAGCGAGAGCACGGCCCTGAGGAATGGGACGAGCTCGTCGACATGGCTGGACGACACCAGGAGCTCTGGTCGCCAGCCGAACAGGAAGCGCTGTCCCATCTGAGCTGTGCGCACGCGGCCGGCGATATGGACGCCCGATCCGCTCTTCGCAGGACAGGTCGTCGCGCGATCCCGGTGCTCGCCAACATGCACCCACAACTCTTCGCCAACTCCGACAGCACGCGTGCGTTTCTGCTCGTTCTGGCTGGTGGAGTGGTGATCGATACGGTCAAAGGCGTGATACGCTGGCCGGCGGCGGATGCGGACTTCCGAATCCTGCCGGCGCCGGATGGCGATTTCTTCCTGGGATATCGATCGAACCGACATCCCTGCGCTCTGGTCGAGGGTCTCGTCGAAGGCGCCGCCGACTACTTCCGAGAGGCCGTCAGCATCGTGCAGCTCAAGTGCACGGGGCGCGGTGACAATCGGTGCCTCTTCTGGATCAATTTCGGCGGCATGTAATTAAAGATCCATTGAGCGGTGAGTGAGCCCGCTGGTTCGGCTCCACCAGCTTTAGCGGCGCGCTCACCGTTCTCCCCTCCCTCTGCGCTCGACCGCTCCCCTCCCTCCCCGCTCGACCATACCCCTTCCTGCCGCTCGACACGACGCTCTTACCGAACGATCCTCTTCCGGTTCTCGTGGCCCGGTCGCGGACCGTGCCCTAGCTTCGAGCCATGGACACCCTCGAGGTCAGTACAGATCGGCGAGAGCAGCTCGTGGATATCACGTCCGACGTGGAGCTGCGAATCGCCGCCGCCGGGCTCTCAGCGGGAGCCTGCGTGCTCTGGTCGGCGCACACGACCGGCGGGCTCACGGTCAACGAGGGGGCCGACCCCGCGGTGGCGAAGGACATCGAGGACTGGCTGGCTTCGGCGGCGCCCCCTGGCCGCCAATACCGCCACCTCGAGGGTAACTCGGACTCCCACATCAAGGCCGCGCTAGTCGGCCCGGGTCTCACCCTCGTCGTTTCAGGCGGTCGCCTGCAGCTGGGCCGCTGGCAGCGCGTCTTCTTCTGCGAATTCGACGGCCCCAGAACGAGGCGGGTTCTCCTCCAGCTGCTGCCGGCGGGTTGAGCGTCCGGGCCGGGGGATGGGATATCCTCGGCCGCGCGATAGGACTGCCGGCCGACGCCGTGGTCTCCGCGCTGGGGGAGCCTGTCGCTCGACGCCTGACCGGCGAGGATCTATGGCTGGTTTTCGAGGCTTCGGGCCGCAGGCTGCGCGTGCGCTGTGACGCTGCCCGCGAAGGGGCCGAAGTGGCCTCGTGGACCCTCTCGTTCGACCCGGGGCCGCCGAGCCTACGGGAGGCCGCCGAGCCGCTCGGTCTATGGCCGCAAGCCGCCCCCGACATCGCCGCCGAGCTGTCCGGGGGCTCTCCGATCCTTCGAGCCGTGGCCGGGGCCACCGAAGGCCGCGTGCATTCTCTGACGGTGAGCGTCGAGGACGGACGCATCCATAAAGTCACGCTGTTCGACGAACCGCCGGAATGGCTGTAAACCCGTATCTGAAAAGCCATCTACGAGTTTGCCGTTGCATTTTTCCCGTGACGCCTCTTGCAGTTTGCCAGTCCCTGATGTCTTATTAGCATGTCCCGTCCGATCCGCCGAGATGCGTTCGTTCTCCACCCGATGAGGTAACCGGGTCGGAGCAGACAGCGTCCATCGCACGCGGACGGGAGGCTCGTTGCCTCGGTTGTCGAGCCAGCAACACGATCTCCTTAGCACCAACCGTGTCCTCTATGGGATCTATGCGGGGCGGTTGGTCGTCTGTCTTGCCGTCTTCGGGACTGCCATCGTGGTGGGGGACCTGTGGCAGGCTTCGGGCGCTCCCGCGATTCCGGGCTTCCGCTCGATCGCGATCGCCGGGCTCGGGGCGGCGGCGCTCGTCACGCCGATCGCCTACTGGTACAGCCATGTCAGCGGGCGGACCCCTGGCCGGGTCTTCCTTTTCTCGCAGGCTCTGCTGGATCTGCTGCTCATAACGGGTATCGTCCACATCACCGGCGGGAGCCAGAGCTCCTTCCCGCCACTTCTCTACATCGCGTTCGTATCGGGCTACGCGCTCACGCTCCCGTTCTCTTACGCTCTGCTGCTGGCGTCCTCAGCGGGTCTGGCCTACCTGCTGGATCTCATCGCGGCCTACCCTGAGCAGCTTTCGGGCGCGGTGCTCTTCCAGGTCGCCGTCTTCGCCATCGTGGCGATGGTGGCGAGCGTCATCGGCGGTCGGCTCCGGCAGGCGGCCCAGGAGCTCCGGACGATCGAGGGCGAGCTGAAGCGTCTTCGGCTCGGAACCGCCGACGTTCTGCGCACGCTGAGCTCAGGCGTGATCACCGTGGATGAGTCCGGGCAGGTCGCCTATATGAACCCAGCGGCCGCGGAGCTCCTGGATGTAGATCCGGAGGGCTGGTTGGGCCGTGATCTGCTTCCGGAGCTGAACGACCGAGCCCCCGAGATCGCGCGCGCCGTGCGCGAGACCATTCGGACGAAAAGGGTGGTCAGGGATCGGGAGGCGCAGGTCGACGGATCGTTTTCACCCTCCCGCCGGGACCAACTCGAGCGTTCCACGGGTGCGTCGCGGCTTGGTAGCGACGGCTGGGGGAGCGAGCCGGTCCCGGGTGACGCCGCCGGGCTGCCCGTCTCGGTGAGCACCGCTCTGCACGCCCCTCCCGAGGCCCCTCCTTCCGTCACGGTCGTGTTGCAGGATATGCGTCCCGCACGTCAGCTCGAGAGCTTGCGGCTTCGAACCGGGCGCCTGGAGGCAGTGGCCGAGCTCTCCGCCTCGCTGGCCCACGAGATCCGAAATCCGATGGCCTCGATCCGCAGCGCTGCCGAGCAGCTCTCGCGCCGCGCGAAAGGGGGCGATGAGGAACAGCTTCTCACCGGCCTGATCGTTCGCGAGTCCGACCGGCTGAACCGGCTGCTTGGAGAGTTCAACAACTTTGCCCGGGTCGACGTCGTCGAGCGCAGGCAGATCGATTTGGAACACATGATCCGCGAAGTCGTCCATCTGGTCGGCCAACGTCCCGAGGCCGAGAACCGCGCCCGATTCGAGGTGGAAGTGCACGGTCAGCTGGAAGACCTGTGGGGCGATCCGGACCTTTTGCACCGGATTCTCGTGAACCTCGTGCTGAACGCGGTGCAGGCGGCCGACGAGGCCGGCTCGGTTCACGTGCGGGTCGTGGCCGACACGCTGGGCCCCGTGTTCGTGCCCGGAAGCGTCGAGCTCGGCCATCCCGTCCGGATCCGTGTCATCGACGACGGCCCAGGCATCGAACCCGAGGACATGAGCCGGATCTTCGACCCCTTTTTTACGAAGCGGAAGGGGGGCACGGGGATGGGTCTGGCGATCGCCTATCGAGCCGTCCAGGCCCACGGGGGGGTGCTCCTGGCGAGCTCCGAGCCGGGTAAGGGAGCCACCTTCTCCATCATTGTCCCGCGTCGTGATCTCGATAATAGGCTCTCCGAGATCCAATCACCCGAACCTATGACGAGCGAGCTATGAGCCAGAAACCGGTACTCCTGTTGATCGATGATGAGCAGAGCGTCCACGACGCCCTCGGAGTCCTTCTCAAGGATGAAGGGTTCGATGTGGTTTCCGCGCTCACGGGCAGGGATGGGCTGGACAGGTTCCAGGAGATGAAGCCCGACATCGTGCTCAGCGACATTCGAATGCCGAAGATGACCGGCGTAGATGTGCTGCAGGAGATCCGCGAGCGCGACCCGAGCACACCCGTCGTCCTCCTTACGGCGCAGGCATCCCTGCAGTCGGCGATTCGGGCGGTGAATCTGGGCGCGACCCATTACGTGCAGAAGCCGTGGGTGAACGAGGAACTGCTGGCCGTTCTGCGTCGCTCGCTCTCCTTTGGCGTAGTGGCGCGCGAGAACACCCGCCTCAAGAAGGAACTGCGAAAGCGGAACTCCCACGACGTCCTGCGGCCGATCGGCCAGAGCTCGAGTTTCCGGAAGGCGCTCGGTCTGGCCGAAGCGGTGGCGGCGAGCGACTCCACGATCCTGCTTCGCGGCGAGAGCGGAAGCGGAAAGGAGGTGTTCGCGCGCTACATCCACGAGCTCTCCGAGCGCTCGGACCGGCGCTTCCTGTCCTTGAACTGTGCGGCGCTCCCCGAAGGTCTGCTGGAATCTGAGCTCTTCGGCCACCTGAAGGGCTCGTTCACCGGCGCCATCCGCGACAAGGAAGGGCTCTTCGTGGCCGCATCTACCGGGAGCTTCTTGCTGGACGAAGTCGGGGAGATGGCGCCCTCCACCCAGGTCAAGCTGCTCCGAGTGCTGCAGGAGAGGGAGGTGATACCGGTCGGCTCCACGAAAGCGGTGGCCGTTGACGTGCGGTTGATCGCGGCGACCAATCGTGATCTCGAGAGGGACATCGAGCAGGGGCGCTTTCGCCGCGACCTCTACTACCGGCTGAATGTGATCTCGGTGGAGATCCCGGCGCTCAGGGAACGAGAGGAGGACATTCCGTTGTTGGCCGAGCATTTCCTGGCGCGGCACACCGAAGCCGATGATACGGCCCCGACGAAGCTCTCGGCCGACGCGATGACGATCCTCCAGGGCTACAACTGGCCCGGCAACGTTCGAGAGCTGGAAAACGTGGTCGAGCGCGCCGTGGTTCTGACGTCAGCCGCGACGATCGACGCGAGCGCGCTCCCGACTCGACTCAAGGAGCCGCCGTCGGTGCCGCTCGTTCAGGAGACGTCGCCGGCGAACCCGAGCCTGGAGGTCATCGAACGGGCGTACATCGAGCACGTTCTCAAGGCCGAGACCGGCAACAAGACCCGTGCGGCGGAGGTGTTGGGAATCGACCCCAGTACGCTGTACCGGAAGATCAAGAGGTACGAGTTGGAGGCCTGAGACCGGCGCTTCGGGGGAGCGCTTCGACGCTCTCCGGCCAGGGCCATGTGCCGCCGTGGGGATTCTTCGCAGGAGCGCCGTCACTCCTTGCATCCTGCAACGAGAACCGGCGGTTCCTGTCAAAAAGAGGGTCCGGCGAACACGCCTTAACTGACTTTGTTACAGCGCCTTATAGTCCTTCCATGCGAAGGGCACGACAGTTGCCCATTCAAGGCGACGGTAAGAGCGCTTCCCCGCCGCCCATACCGCGATCGGCAGGGGCAACAGCAACAGGAGAGATGAGAATGCTCCGCGAGAAACTCCACGACTCGAAAGGCTTCACGCTCATCGAGCTGCTGATCGTGGTGGTGATTATCGGTATTCTGGCCGCGATCGCCATTCCGCAGTTCGCGAGCACCAAGGAGAAGGCGTACGACGCGTCCGCGAAGACCGACGTGCGAAACATGATGGCTGCCGAAGAAGGGCACTTCGCCAACAGCAACGCTTACTGGAGCGGTAGCATCAGCTCCGCCACGGACGGCGGGACCGCCGACATGGGTGGAGACACCTTCCGCGCCAGCCCGAACGTGGCCATCACGGCGACGTCCGCGACCAACGGCTACACGATCTCGGCGGCGCATAGCGCCTCAGGGACGTCTTGGTGCGTGGACACGACCCCCACCGGCGTCTCGAGCGTGCAAGCCTGCTAGCCTGACGGGGGGAAGCGTGGCCTCGGTTTGGCGGCCGAGGCGAGAGGGCCGGCCGTGCGCTGGCCGGCCCGGCTCGAGAGGCGTGGCGGTACGACCGCCACGCCTCTTTCTTTATGCGGTAGCTTGGGCGCCCGGGTGTCCTCCTGCGATCAGGGCCCCGCGCGACGTTGTCGGCCCCGAACGGATCGAGAGTCGTGATGTCGGAGCGGTCGGACAGTTCTCGGAGCGTGGTCGCGATCGTAGCGGTCGTTCTCCTCGGCGCCGCGTTCCTGTGGGAGGTGCTCTCGCTCACGGGCGTTCCCATCGCCCGGGACATGCAGCTCTTCTTCATTCCCCAGCGCCGCCTGCTCTGGACATCCCTGCAGGCAGGCCATCTGCCACTGTGGACGCCCCTCCTCGGTAACGGGACACCGCTCCTCGCCAACTTCCAGTCAGGTGCCTTCTATCCACCGAACTGGGTCTACGCCGGCTTGCCGTTCTTCGAGGCGTTCAACGGCCTCCTCGTGCTTCATTTCGTTCTCGGGGGCGCGTTCATGTACCTGTTCGGTCGAGCTGCCGACTTTGGCCGTTCTTCGGCCAGCGCGGCCGCCATCGGGTACATGCTGGGCGGCTACTTCGTGTCGCTCACCAACCTGTTGAACGTCCTGCAAGCCGCGGCCTGGGCTCCGGCGGTCTGCTGGGTCATCCTTGTTCACGCGAAATCGCGTTCGGCCAGGTCCTTCGCCCTTCTGGTAACCGTCCTCTGGCTGGCGTTCCTCGCCGGCGAGCCCCTCACCTTCGCGCTGGCCGTCGCCCTCGGCGGCGGCTACGGAATCGTGAGGTGCGGGCGAGGCCACTCGCGTCGCGTCGCGCTCGTGCTGCTCGTCTCTCTGAGCCTGGCCGGATTGCTGGTCGGAGGCCTGGCGGCGATGCAGGTGCTTCCCACCGCCGAGTTCGTGTCGGAGTCCGACCGGGCCGGGGGTCTGAGTTACGAGGAATCCGAACGGTATCACCTGGAGCCGGTCCGCTTGATCCACCTGGCCGTGCCGCCCGAGTACAGCGACCCGGTCTATCGCTTCGGCCGCAAGGCTCTGCTCGTGACCGTCGAGCCCTGGCTGTTCTCGGTCTACCTCGGCGCCGTGGCTTTCGTGCTGATCGCGGCCGCACGCCTTGACCGCGACCGGCGTCTGGAATCGCTCTACTGGGCTGCGATCGGGGCGCTCGGGCTCATCCTGTCGCTCGGGGACGCGACCCCTCTCTACGGGTTCCTGTATCGTCACCTCCCCGGCTTCGCCTCCTTCCGTTTCCCGGAGCGCTTTCTCTTTCTGACCGGGTTCTCGGCGGCGATGCTGGCCGCCACCGGTCTGTCGGCGTTGCGCGCCGTTCAGCGACCCGTCCGCCTGGATGGTGTGCTGGGAATCGGGACTCTGGCCCTCGTGGTCGGAGCTCCAATCGCCTGGTCGGTCTATGCAGAGCCGCTGAGAGTGTGGGGAGAGGAGCATATGCCCGAGGCGCCCTTCTTCCAGAACTTCACCTTCGCGCACGCCATGTGGGCCGGCAACCTGTGGCGGATCGCCGTGCTGGTCGCGATCGCGCTCCTTGTCGTCACGCTCTACAGGCGCGGAGTCTTCCGGGAATCGCTGCTCGTCGCGCTCTTGCTGGGTCTCTTGACGCTCGACCTGTGGACCGCCCACCGTCAGCTGACGCCGGTGGCCGACCGCAGCTTCTTCGAGGAGGCGCCCGTTCTAGCGAGCCTCGTGCCCTTCGGGGCGCTGCGGACCGATTACCGATATCGCGCCAGCCCGTTCGACGAGGACATCACCCGTTTTCACACGCTGCCCGGCCTCTCGCTGGAGTCGGAGAAGTGGACGTGGCAGCAGACGGTCCAGCCGAACCTCGGCGCGCTGCATGGAATCCTCACGCACGACTCCGGAGATGCGATTCACCTCTCGCGGGGGGTCGACCAATCGACCTTCCTCGCGATGCTTCCCAACGAGAGCCGCTGGCGCATTCTTCGACTCGCGAGCGTTCGCTGGGTCTACAGCTTCCATGGATTCGAGCGGCATCTCTACGGGAGCCGCACCCGGCTCGACTCGCTCCCGGGCTTCGTGTACGAGTTGAGGGATCCACTGCCTCGCGCGTACCTGGCCGAGGAAGCGGTGCTCGTCGATGAGGAGATCGAGGCGTTCAACGCGTCGATCACGCGCGAGTTCGATCCGCACCGCCAGGTGGCGCTGCTCGCGGCGGAGGCGGCGAAGGCCGGCCTCCGGCCGAAGCAGGCTCGCGTCGATGACGTCGATGACGGCGACGATTCCGCTTCCCGGCCCGCCGCTGAGATCGTCGCCGACGAAGGGACGAAAATCCGAATCTCGGTGTCGCCGACGGCGGCGGGGTATCTCGTGCTGACCGACTCCGATTACCCGGGCTGGATCGCCCACGTGGACGGAGAGGAGCGGCCGATCCTGTTGGCCAACTACTTCTACCGGGCCGTTCCGGTACGCCCGGGCGACCGCGAGGTCGTCTTCACCTACCGGTCTCGCCCCTTCGAGCTCGGCCGGCGGATCTCGGCCGCGACGCTTGCTCTGCTGGTCATCGGGCTCGGACTCGTTCCCGTGATGCGTCGGCGGATGCTAGCCGGGTCGCGCGGAGGTTTGCCGGCCGAATAGGAGCGCTCGAGGGAGCCAACGGTTGATCGGAGCTTGAGAGACTCTCCGATCCTCGCTCCATGCAGCTCACGACATCCCGTGCCGGCTTCACGCTTCTCCGGCTGCTTGTCGCCATCGCGCTCCTGGGGATGGCTCTCACCGGATCCATCTCCGGCGTGCGCTCTCTGGCCGGAAGCGCGGAACTCGCCGGCGCGTCTCGAGTCGTCCGAGGCCACCTCGTCTACGCCCGCACGGTGGCCATCGCTCGGCGCGAGGTCGTCGAGCTCACGCTGACTCCGATGGGCGAGCTTCTTCTCGTCGACTCCAGAGACTCCGTGGTTCGCCGCACGCCCCTGCTGGGCGTCGACGGCTTTCATCTCGATTCGGCGAGCCTTCGGCCCACCACGCTCAGGTTCAACGCCCGCGGCCAGGCTGCCCCGGGAAGCGTCTACCTTCACGGCGGACGGTCTGGCGTCCGATTGGTGATGAACTTCGTCGGCCGGGTTCGAGAGGAGAAGCTCCGGTGACCGGATCCTCTCCCTTCAGCCCGGAGGGGTGCGGCCTGATCGAGGTAATCGTGGCGCTGACGGTTTTCTCGGTCGGACTGCTGGCCATTGCCGGCCTCGTGCGCGCCGTCTCTCAACTGGCCGACCAGGCACGCACCGAAGGCGACGCGGCCCTCATCGCGCAGCAGCGGATCGAAGCGGCGCTGTCGGAGCGCGCGGCGGTACCCTCCTCGCGCGAGGATACGTTCCACTTCGGAGATCGGGAATACGCCGTAGGGATCACTCTCGAGGCTGCGGGACCGGCGCTCGAGCGCATACGGGTCGACGTCGTCCAGGTCGGCCCGCCAGGCTTCGGCGGCGGTCTGCCGCGCGTCCGGAGCTATGGCACCCGACGCCGAAGTCCTCTGCCCCGATTGGCGCCCCCGGCCAACGCCGTCCCGTGAGTCGGTCGGGCTCCGACCGGTGCCGGGCCACGTGGAAGTGTGGTCGCTCGCGGGCCGGGTTCTCGCTGATCGAGGTTCTGCTCGTTCTCGCGCTGCTCGGAGCCGTCTTCTCAGCGGCCATCTGGCTGTTCATCCAAAACTCGCGCTTCTACGACCGGAGCGACGAGACGATCGGCGCACGCGAGAACCTGCGGGCCACTCTCGACCTTCTCGCCGCCGAGGTTCGGCAGGCGTCGCCCGCGGACTTTCTCGCCGCGGCTTCCGATTCTCTGGCGATACGCTTCAACCTCTCGCGGGCGATCGTATGTGACTCTACGGCTCTCGATGAGGTGGCACTGGTTGTGTTCGATACCGTGCGGGCAGCCAACGTCCCTTCCGCCTTTCGAGGCACCGCGGTCTCGGATCCCTATGACTCCAGCTTCACCTTCCTGGATGGATGGCGGCCATCAGTGATCGGAAAGGGCTCGGGTCCGAGGGCCGCCTGCGAGACGCGGGGAAGTTCGGCCGACCTGCCGTCGTCCCGCTTTCGAGCGCTGCGCGGATGGCGAAGTCGGTACGGCAAGCTCCCTCGGGCAGGCTCTTTCGTGCGGATCTATGGAAGGCTGAGTTACCGTCTCGGCACGTCCTCCTTCGAGCCGGGCCTCGGTGTTTGGCGCAACGGACAGGAGCTCGCCTCGCCCTTCGCCGAGGGGTCCTCCTTCAGCTACGTCCTGGAGGGTGGTGCGGAGCAGAGCGCCGTGCCGGTCGAGGCATTGGGCCGCATCCGGGCGGTTCGCATCCGTCTCGAAGCCACCGGGCGGTCCGGAGGAACTCGCTTTCAGCCAGCGGTTCGGCTGCCGGCCGAACACCTCGTTTTCCTGCGCAATTAAAGGAAATCCACGCTCCACCCCCTCCCTGTTTGACAGGCGTTTACACCCCCTTTACGTTTGGCGAGACCCGCCTTCAAGACCCGTCTGCCGGCTTGCTCCGAAGGGTGGCCGGCCACAAGAAACCTGACATGCTCTCATTAGGCCGCGGCCGAAAGAAAAAGACCGTGGGCGTCGATCTCGGGAGCGGCTACATCAAAGTGGCCGTGATCGACCATGGGAAGGAGCTCCCGCAGATCGAGCAGCTGGCGATGCGTCCCATCGACGCTGAGGCGATCGTCGATGGCGACATCGTCGAGCAGGGGCTCGTCGTCGAGTTGCTCGCCACCCTGTTCGACGAGGAGCAGATCGCGGCCAGGGATGTCGTCACCTGCGTGGGTGGTCGCGACGTCATCATCAAGCTCATCCGGATGGACCGAATGGATGAGTCCGAGGCTCGAGAGGTCATTCCCTGGGAAGCCGAGCAGCACGTTCCTTTCGAAATGGACAACGTCCAGCTCGACTTCGAGATCACAGATCCGGGCGGCGAGGGCCTCCAGATGACCGTCCTGCTGGTCGCGGCCAAGAAAGAGGTCGTCGAGAACCGGGTGGCGCTCATGGAGGAAGCGGGACTCGCGCCTCAGATAGTGGACGTCGATGCCTTCGCGCTGCACAATGCGCTCGAAGTGAACTATCCGGCGGCCATGGAGGGACTGACGGCCCTGATCAACGTTGGCCACGACACGACGACGGTGAACGTACTCGACGACGGGATTCCGCTGCTGACGAGGGACATGAGCTTCGGCACGCGCCGGCTGGCGGCGGAGCTCGAAGCCGAGCACGGAATGGCGCCGGACGAAGCGCGCACTGTTTTGCGAGGGGAAGGGTCGAGCGCTCTCTTCTCGGACTTCCTCGCTCAGAGAGCGCACGAAGTGGCCAGGGGCATCGAGCGCGCGGCCGCGTTCCTGGATACCCATGAGATCGGGATCGGCATCGGTCGGCTGTATCTGTCCGGCGGCGGTGTCCGGGTTCCGGGCCTGGCCGAGTCTCTGGCCGACCGACTCGGAGTCGAAACGCAGATCACGAGCGCTTTCGAGCAGATTCAGATAAAACCCGAAGCGGTGAACGGCGTCGACCTGGATGCCGTGGCGCCGATGATGATGCTTTCAGTTGGTCTCGCGCTGAGGAGATTGGGATAGCGGCGCCGGAGCGTGGAAGGAAGCGGGTCGAGGCCTCAGCATGATCGAGGTCAACCTCCACCCCGGGGGGGCGAAGGCCAAGGCGAAGGTCAAGGGCCGGCGTCGACGTGCCGGCCGCCCGGTCCTGGGCGGCGGCGCGCGGAGCCCATGGCTAACCGCCATGATCGCCGTCCTCATCGCGGCGCCCCTGATCATGGGCGCCATGTGGTTCCTTCAGCGGTCACGGTCCGGCTCCCTGGAGGAACGCCTCCAGACGGCCCGCGCCGACTCCACCCGCCTGGCCGATCTGCGCGTCCTGAGCGACAGCCTGACCACTCGTCAGCAGCTCGTGCGGGAGCGTGTGGAGCTGATTCGCGCGCTCGACCGCGACCGCTTCGTCTGGCCTCACATCCTCGACGAGGTCAGCGGTTCGCTGCCTGACTTCGTCTGGCTCACCTCGATTCAGGAGTCGTCTCCGCTTCCCGATCTTACGTTGGAGATCCGCGGCATGGCAGCGACGGCCCTGGCGGTCACCGAGTACGTCAGGCGGCTGGAGATGTCCCCGTACCTGGGGCTCGTGCGAATCCTGGGGAGCCAGCAGATCCCGGCGGAGGGCACCGATCTCGAGGTGCACGCCTTCACGCTGCTGGTCGACTACACACCGCCACCCGAGCCGCGAGGCGCGGGAAGCGAGACGGGAGCCTGACGTGGGTTTTCTCCCGGACGACCCCAAGGACCAGCAGCGACTCCTCGGGATCATTGTGCCGGTCGCTCTCGTGGCCCTGTTTTACTTCTATCTCTACTCGCCTCGCGGCTCCGAGCTGGTCGAGTTGGAGGAGGGGATCTCCGATATGCAGGCCCAAAACGAGATCGCGCGAGCTCGCACGGTGGATCTCGACGGGCTGCGGGAGGACCTGGTGCTCGCGGAGCGCCGCTTCGCCGTTCTGGAGCGCCTCGTACCGACCGGCGCGGAGATCCCGGAGATCTACGAGGCGATCGCCTCCGAGAGCGAGGCGCTGAGCCTGGACATGCGCAACGTCATCCCGATCGAAGCCGAGGCGGACTCGGGCGCGTACTTCATGCGTCAGAACTGGGAGATGGAGGTCGAGGGGTCCTACCACGACATCGGACGCTTTCTCGCACGCGTCGCGTCGTTCGATCGAATCGTGAGACCTCAAGTGCGGGAGATCCGCCCGGTTCAGGGGGCAGGAGCGGGCACGCAGCCGATAACGGCCTACTTCGAGCTCGAGACGTTCGTGCTCCCGCTGGATTTCGGAAGCGCGGGCGAGGATGGGGGGGGAGAGTGAGAAAGCTCCTCTGCGCCGGCTGGGTTTTCGTCGCCCTCCCTCTTTTCCTCCCGGGGAGCGCGCCCGGACAGAGCTCCCAGGATCCGCTCAGCGGGGAGGTATCGGATTCAATCCTCGGATTCGAGCGAGAGGTGTTCGAGTATTCCGGTGGAGGGAGACGAAATCCCTTCCGGCCTTTGACGGCCTTCAACACCGGTGGCCCGCGCTTCGAGGATCTGGAGCTGACGGGCATCGTGTACAGTCGGGACGTCGGTTCCGTCGTGGTCGTCGCCGATCGCACCAACGAGCGACGGTACAGGCTTCGTGAGGGGGAGCGAGTCGGAACGGCACGAGTGCTGGAGATCCGACCGGACGAGGTCGTGTTCGGGATCACTACCTTCGGCGTGAGTAGACAGGCAATCCTGCGCGCCAAGAAGGAACGGGGACAGGGAGAATGATCGTCCAGAAGCTGCTCGCCATCATCCTGGCCGCCGTGATGCTGAACGCGGACGCTCCTCCAAGCTCGGAAGCGGTTACCGAGGTCAGGATCGCCGCCGCCAGCGGCGAGACCGAGATCATCATCGTCGCCGACGGCGATATCCAGGTCAGCGATTTTCTTCTCGACGAACCGACGCGGCTGATCCTGGACCTGCGCGGGGCCCACCACGCGCTGCCTCGCTACGCCTACGAGGCGATCGGGCGAGGCGGCGTCATCCGGATGCGGACCAGCCAGTTCCTGGACGACGTCGTGCGCCTCGTGATCGACCTCACCTTCGCCCCGACATACACGGTGTCGGTGAATCGCGGGGTCGTGACGGTGAGATTCCGGAATCCGGGGCCGCCGTTCGAACCGTGGAGCACGAGCCTCGACGGCCTGCAGAGCGAGATGGCGCTCTCCGCGCCGGGCGCCGGGGAGCTCGAAGCGGGCAATCCGGACGTCGTGACGATAGACGTAGCCCCCGCGCTCGTGACGATGCCCGGCGTCGACCAGCAGCCCCGCATCACGGTCACGTACGACAGCGCCAGCGTCCTGGACGTAATTGCAGGCTTCGCGGAGTTCGCCGACATCTCGATCGTTCCGAACGCGGGCATCGCGGGGCAGTCGGTGAGAGGTGTCGAGATTCGGGACCGTCCATGGGATGAGGCGTTGGACGCGATCCTGACGGCCCAGGGACTTGGCTGGAGGGTCGCCAGGGGCGGCATCATCATCGTGGACCGCCTCGACAGCCTCATCGCGCGCGAGTCGCTCCAGAGCGAGACTCGCGTGATTCGGATCAACTACGCCAACGCCGATACGGTCGCGGCGACGCTCCAGCAGCTGGTCACACCGAATCTGGGTCAGGTTGTCGCCTACCAGGCGACGAACTCGGTGATCGTCACCGACATCCCGCCGGTCGTCGAGCGGATGGACAGCCTGGTTTCCGTGCTGGACCGTAAGATCCCGCAGGTGGCGATCGAGGCGAAGATCGTCTTCGTCGACCGAACCGATGTCTTCGAGTTGGGAATCGTGTACGACTTGAAGCAGGTCACGGACGGTACGCCGTTCGTGACGCAGGGCCTCAACCAGGCGATCGCGGTCATCGACCCGACCAGGCCCCCGCAGGTACAGGATCTCAATGGGGACGGGATCATCCAGCCGAACGAGCAGTTCTTCGAGCTCACGAACCAGAACATCGTGAACGTAGCCGGAGACGCCGTCGCGACGCTGGCCAACGCGAACAACCGCGTCGCGCAGCCCGCCCTCTCCCTGCTGACGACGCTGGCGTTCGGCGGCTACTCGCTCTTCGCGTGGATCGAGGCCCTCGAGGCCAATCAGCTGGCGGATGTCCAGGCGGCTCCCTCCGTGCAGGTGTTGGACAACCACCGCGCCTACATCCAGGTCGGCGAGCGAACTCCGGTCCGAGTCCTGGAGGAAGGGGCCCAGGTCGAGGACGCGCGGATCAACGTCTTCTTCGAGGACACCGGCATCATCCTCGAGGTCACGCCGCACGTCACCAACAACAACCAGGTGCTCATGGAGCTGTCCGCCCAACGCTCGGGCGTCGAGCAGTCCACGAGCGACGTGGGCTTCATCATCAAGCGCCAGATCGGAGAAACCCGCCTCCTGGTGGATGACGGAGAGACGGCGGTGATCGGCGGGCTCACCCTCTCGGAGGTCTCGAGGAGCACCACCGGCATACCGGGCCTCATGAACCTGCCCCTGCTCGGCGCGCTCTTCCGTACGACGAAGGAACGCGAGGTCAAGACCGACCTGATCATCCTCGTGACCCCGCACATCATGGAGCCGTAGTAACACCGGGAGGTTCCAGCCGACTCACCGCACGTCCCGAACGGGTCTTTCGGCCCCGGGCTCGGCGAAAGGCCGGGCTCGGGGCTCTCGCTTTTCGCAGGCACCGCTTTAGATTCGCCCCGCTTTCGTCTTGGCCCCGGGAAGGTTGAGCCATGGATCCGCGATGCTGAGAGCCATTCGTTTCACGACCGCCGGTGAATCCCACGGCCGAGGTCTCGTCGTGATCCTGGAGGGTATGCCGGCGGGCCTGTCCGTCGGTAGCGGAACCGTGGCCGCGGAGATGAGGCGCCGTCAGCTGGGACACGGCCGCGGAGAGCGAATGCGGATCGAGCAGGATGAAGGCGAGATCCTCAGCGGCGTGCGGCTGGGCGAGACGCTGGGCTCTCCGATCGCCGTCTGGATCGCGAACCGCGACTTCGAGAACTGGCGTGTCGCCATGTCGGCGGATCCCGTTCCGGAGGCGGATGACGAGGCGCTCCGCCGGGTCTATCTGCCCAGACCCGGCCACGCGGATCTGGTCGGGCTGCTGAAGTACGATCGGGAGGACGCCAGGGACGTGCTGGAGCGCTCCAGCGCCCGAGAGACGGCAGCCCGGGTGGCGGCCGGCTCCCTCGCCAAATCCCTGCTCGCGGAGTTCGGTGTCACGATCGGCAGCCATGTCCAGAGGATCGGTGACGTCGAGGCGGCGGCCCCGGCCTATACTCCCACCGATGTGACCGAGATGAACCGGGAGGCTGATGCCTCTCCCGTCCGGTGCCTGGATCCGGCCGCCGCCGCGGAGATGATGAAGGCGATCGATGCAGCGGCCGCCGCCGGGGATACACTCGGTGGCGTGTTCGAGGTGGTGGCCTGCGGCCTTCCGGTGGGTCTGGGGAGCTACGCTTCGTGGGAGGAACGGCTCGATGGCCGGTTCGCCGCGGCGTTGATGTCTATCCAGGCGATGAAGGGAGTCGAGATCGGTGCCGGTTTTCTCGCCGCCCGCTCACTGGGCTCGGAGGTCCACGATGAGATCGAGCCGGACCGGTCCAGGACCCGTTCGGGCGGCTACCGGAGGAGACGGAACAACGCCGGTGGGCTGGAGGGCGGCATGACGACGGGAGAGCCGGTTGTCGTCCGCGCAGCGATGAAGCCACTGAGCACGCTCATGCGGCCGCTCGACAGCGTGGACGTGCGCAGTGGCAAGCCGGCTCGTGCGGTGCGCGAGCGAAGCGATGTGTGCGCGGTTCCCGCGGCGGCCGTGGTCGGAGAGGCGATGGCCGCGCTCGTCCTGGCCGATGCGATGCGGGAGAAGTTCGGCGGGGACTCGCTCGGCGAGATGCGGACCAACCACGAGGCGTATCTCGAGCGCCTGGGCCGTCGCGGCAGGAAGGCGTGAGTTATCCGAAGAAGCCAGAGAAGGTCGTCCTCGTGGGCATGATGGGGGCCGGCAAATCCACCGTGGGAAGGCTTCTGGCCGACCGGCTCGGCTATGCCTTCGTCGATCTCGACGATGAAGTGGAGGCTCTCGCCGGTCGATCGATCCCGCAGATCTTCGACGCCGGCGGCGAGACGCTGTTTCGCGAGCTGGAGGCGGAGGCCACGGAGCGGCAGAACGGGGCTACGGCCACGGTGCTGGCGGTGGGCGGCGGCTGGATGGCCAGACCCGAGCTCCGGGACCAGTGGCCCGGCTCGGTTCGCGTCTGGCTGCGGGTGACGCCGGAGGAGGCATGGAACCGGCTTTCCAGCGACGCAGCCGCCCGCCCGATGCTGGATCCCGATCAACCGGGAGAGTCGCTCGAGCGGCTGCTCGCGGAACGCGAGGCCGCGTACGAGCTGGCGGAAATCAGTGTCTCCGCCGGCGATTCATCGGGACGAGCGGTGGCTGAGCAAACGGCGGATCTTATCGTCCATCTGCTGCCGTTCGCCGCCCACGCGGCGCTGCCTCACAGACCGGCGTCGGGATCCTGACGGCGATTTGCGGGTTATGCGAGCCGAAATAGGGGCTCAGCGGCTAGAGGAGTGAAGTGACGGAACAAGGCTCTCAAAAGAACAACGAAAGGCACCTGGTCGTCGTCGAATCGCCGGCCAAGGCTCGGACCCTGGGTCGCTATCTGGGCGATGGCTACCGGGTGGAGGCCACGGTCGGTCACGTGCGAGATTTGCCGAAGAGCGGTCTCGGAGTGGACGTAGAGGCCGGCTTCGAGCCGGAGTACGTGACGATCGACGGCAAGGGTCCCGTTCTCAAGAAGCTGCGCGCGGCGGCGAAGGAGTCCGCCGACGTTCTCCTCGCTACGGATCCGGACCGCGAGGGGGAGGCGATCGCGTTTCACATCGCCGAGCAGCTCGGCTACGACAAGGATAAGGATGTAGAGAGGTTCCGCCGCGTCCGCTTCAACGAGATTACGCGACGGGCCGTGCTCGAGGCGGTGGAACAGGCGGGCACGCTGGACATGGGGCTCGTCGAAGCGCAGCAGGCCCGTCGCATCCTTGACCGCCTGGTCGGCTTCAAGCTCTCGCCGCTTCTCTGGAAGAAGATCTCTCGCGGCCTTTCAGCCGGCCGCGTCCAGTCGGTGGCTGTTCGGCTTCTCGTCGAGAGGGAGCGCGAGCGCCGGGCCTTCCGCTCTGCCGAGTACTGGGACCTCATGGCTCGCCTCGCGAGCGACGGTCACGAGTTCAAGGCGATTCTGATCTCCGTCGATGAGGACCGCATAGCCTCGGGTCGGGACTTCGATGAGACGACGGGTAAGCTCAAGACAGACCGCGAGGTTCGGCTCTTGGGTTCCGAGGAGGCGGGAGCGCTACGCGACCGGCTCGCGGGGGTCCCGTTCCAGGTGCGCTCGGTCGAGCAAAAGACCTCGAAGCGCAGTCCCTACCCCCCCTTCACGACCTCGACGCTGCAGCAAGAGGCCAACCGGAAGCTGAGTCTCGGAGCGCGGCAGACGATGCGGGCCGCTCAGGCGCTCTACGAGGCCGGGCACATCACGTACATGCGCACGGATTCCGTCCAGCTTTCAAACGAGGCCGTGGATGCGATCCGGCGGACCGTGAAGGAGCGGTACGGGGATCAGTTCCTGAGCGACAAGCCCCGCCGCCATCAGACGAAGTCGAAGACGGCCCAGGAGGCTCACGAGGCGATCCGGCCGGCCGGCACGAGCATGAGCACGGGGGAGGAGCTCGGCCTGCACGGAAGAGAGAAGCAGCTGTACGAGCTCATCTGGAAGCGATCCCTGGCCAGCCAGATGGCCGAAGCGAGACAGCGGCATCTGACGGTCCTCATCGATGCGGACAGCGCCGTGTTCCGCGCCACCGGGAAGGTACTCGAGTTCGCGGGCTTCTTCCGTGCGTACGTCGAAGGCTCCGACGACCCGCGCGCGGCACTCGAAGACCAGGAGGTTCTCCTTCCGTCGCTCGACCAGGGTGACAAGCTCGACCTGCAGGGGTTGGAAGCGCTCTCCCACGAGACGCGTCCCCCCGCGCGCTACACGGAGGCGGCGCTCGTAAAAGCTCTCGAGGCGGATGGGATCGGCCGTCCGAGCACGTATGCGGCGATCATTTCCACCATCCAGGACCGTGGGTACGCGCGTCTCGAGGCGAAGCAGCTTGTACCGACCTACACCGCCTTCGCGGTCACGCGGCTCTTGGAGGAGCACTTTCCCGACCTCGTGGATTCCGGCTTCACGGCCGCGATGGAGGACTCTCTCGACGAGATCGCGGGAGGCGATATCGAGTGGCGGAGCTACCTGGAGAGGTTCTACTCGGGAGAGGAGGGCTTCGAGGCGCGCGTACAGGAGCACGAGACACAGATCGATCCCCGCCAGGCTTCCACGCTCGAGCTCTCCGACCTCGAAGCGAAGGTGCGGATCGGCCGGTACGGCCCCTTCCTGGAGCTCGAGCGCGACGGAGACCGACTGACCGCCTCGATCCCCGCCGAGATCGCGCCGGCCGATCTCTCCAACGAGGAGGCGGTCGCCCTGCTGGAGAAGAGCGCCGAGGGGCCCCAGGAGCTGGGGAAGGACCCGGGCACGGAGAAGCCCGTCTACCTTCGCACCGGCCGATTCGGACCCTACGTGCAGCTCGGCGGCGAAGAGGACGCGCCAGGCAAGGGGAAGAAGAAGGCGAAGCCCCCACGGACCTCTCTACCCAAGGGCATGGAGCCGGAGGATGTGACGCTGGAGGTGGCGCTGAAGCTGCTCTCCATGCCGTACGAGGTCGGGAAGCACCCGGAGACCGGCGAGCCGGTGAAGGTGGGAATCGGACGCTACGGACCCTACGTCGTGCACGACGGGGACTACCGGTCGCTGAAGAAGGATGACGATGTGCTGGATGTCTCCCTGGCGCGGGCGTTGGAGCTCCTGGCGGAGCCGAAGCGAGGCAGTCGGCGAGCGGCCTCGAAGCCGCTGAGGGAGTTGGGGCCTCATCCGGAAGATGGAAAGCCGGTGGAGGTGTACGATGGACGCTACGGGCCCTACGTGAAGCACGACAAGACGAACGCCTCGGTGCCGAAGGGCGAGGAGATCGATTCGCTCTCCCTGGAGACGGCGCTGGACCTGATCGCGAAGAAGAAGGCCGGCCCCAAGCGCGCCAGGAAGAAGCGGTCGGGCTGATCGGCACCGAAGCCGGCGCGGTCATGACTGAAGCGGTCGACGACTTCCTGCGATACGCCCAGGACGAACGCGGACTCTCGGCCCACACGGTGGCGGCCTATCGCCGCGATCTGGGAGAGTTCGTCGGCTTCCTGCAGGGCTACCTGGCCGCCGCGAAATGGAGCTGGGAGACCGTCGACCGGATGGCGATCCGGTCCTTTCTCGGCTCGCTTCAGAAGCGGGGCCTGCAGCGCACGACGATCGCCCGCAAGCTCTCCGCGACGCGGGCCTTCTTCCGCTTTCTCCACCGGACGGACCGCATCCCGCACAATCCGGCTCGTCTCGTGCGGGCGCCGAAGCGAAGCCGCAAGCTGCCCGCCTACCTGAGCCAGGTGCAGGCGGACGACCTCTTCGTGCTGCTTAGAGCACAGGCCGAGCAGGACGGCGGCTTCCTCTCTGTCCGCAACAGGGCTCTCATGGAGCTACTCTACTCGGCAGGCCTTCGCCTGTCGGAGGTACAGGCGCTAGACCTCCAGGGCATCGACCTCCGGAGCCGGCAGGTGCGCGTGCTCGGGAAGGGCAGGAAGGAACGAATCGTCCCCTTTGGCGGTCCGGCGGCCACGGCGATCGAGGCCTACTTTCCCGAGCGGCGGCGCCTCGTGGAGTCCAAGCGCAGGGAAGAGGTGGAGAGACCCGGTCCAAGGCCGCGGCCAACGCTCGACGCTCCGCTTTTCGTCTCGCGTCATGGACGACGGCTCTCGCGCCGTCAGATCCAGCGTACGGTCGGAAGGATGCTCGAGAAGGTCGCGATCGGCGAAGGGCTCTCGGTGCATGCGTTGCGCCACTCCTTCGCCACGCACCTCATGGACAACGGTGCGGACCTGGTGGCGGTGAAGGAGCTGCTCGGGCATTCCAGCCTTTCAACGACGCGGATCTACACGCACACTACCACCGAGAAGCTGAGACGCGTCTACCGGCAGTCGCATCCGCGTGCCTAGCAGAGCGCCGAGATGGATCCCTTTGGGTCAGCCCTCCGATCCACGCGGACCGAAGCCAACGACCATGCGATCATGAAGACGGACATCGTATTCCGCGGGACCACTGTCGTCTGCGTCAGACGGGACGGGCAGGTGGCCATAGGCAGCGATGGCCAGGTGACGATGAACGACACCATCGTGAAGGCGCAGGCCGAGAAAGTCCGGACGATGATGGACGGGAAGATCCTGGCCGGCTTTGCGGGCAGCGTAGCGGATGCCCTCACCCTGTTCGAGAAGTTCGAGGCGAGGCTGGAGCGGCATCCCGGCAACTTGGCGCGCGCGGCCGTGGAGTTGGCCAAGGAGTGGAGGAGCGACCGCTATCTTCGACGACTCGAGGCGCTTCTCGCGGTCGCCGACAGCGACCAGAGCCTGCTGATCGCTGGAAGCGGCGAGGTGATCGAGCCGGACGACGGCATCCTGGCCCTGGGCTCGGGGGGTGCGTATGCGCTCGCGGCGGCCAGAGCGCTCATGGAGCACTCATCGCTCGGAGCGGCCGAGATGGTGCGCGCCTCCCTGCAGATCGCCGGGGAGATCTGCGTGTACTCAAACACCGAGATCACCGTTCTGGAATTGGAAGAAAAGAGTTGAGGGAATAGTCGTGGAAGTTCCGATCTCCGAGCTCCAGCTCGACGAAGAGGCGTCCCAGGCGGTCGTGCCCAGCCCGGACTCCGCGGGTGAGGGTGCCATAGCCACCGACGACGGTCCGGCCGCCGCAGATCCGGCGTCCCTCACACCCAGGCAGATCGTCGCCGAGCTGGATCGATACATCATTGGCCAGAATGCCGCGAAGAAGTCCGTGGCGATCGCGCTTCGAAACCGATGGCGTCGGCAGCAGGTGGCGGACGATCTGCGCGACGAGATCCTCCCGAACAACATCATCATGATCGGGCCGACCGGGGTCGGGAAGACGGAGATCGCCCGTCGCCTGGCCCGTCTGGCAGGCGCACCCTTCCTCAAGGTCGAGGCCTCCAAGTTCACGGAGGTCGGGTACGTTGGCCGTGACGTCGAGTCGATGGTTCGTGATCTCGTGGAGATCTCGATCAACATGGTGAGAGGCGAGCGCGAAGACGAGAATCGCGAGACGGCCGCGCGGTGGGTCGAGGAGCGGCTCCTGGACTTGCTTCTTCCGCCCGCCGCGGACGCCCGCGTCGATCAGCCAGCCGCCGAACACAGCAGCAGGAAGTTCCTGGTCGGACGCGGCGGGGTCGCGGAAGAAGAGGCCGATGACGAACTGGCGGCACGTCGGCGCCGCACGCGCGACAAGCTGCTTGGCTTGCTGCAGGACGGGAAGCTGGAGGAGCGGGAGGTGGAGGTGGAGGTCACCGACGCCGCGATGCCGGCGCTGGATCTCCAGGCGCCGGGGATGGACGGCCTCGACTGGAACATCGGCGAATTGCTCCAGGACATGATGCCGAAGAAGACCCGGCGTCGCCGAATGAGCGTTACCGAAGCGCGACGAGTCCTTTTCTCTGAGGAGCTGGACAAGCTCATCGATATGGAGGAGGTGATCGACGACGCGCTCGACCGTGTCGAAAACATGGGCATCATCTTCCTCGATGAGCTCGACAAGATAGCCGGAGAGCGGGGCGGCGTAGGGCCGGATGTCTCTCGCGAAGGCGTACAGCGGGACCTGCTTCCCCTCGTCGAGGGGTCCACCGTGCAGACGCGCTACGGCATGGTGCCCACCGATCACGTGCTCTTCATCGCGGCCGGGGCCTTCCACGTCGCCAAACCCTCGGATCTCATCCCTGAGATGCAGGGTCGGTTCCCGATCCGGGTCGAGCTGAGAAACCTCACCGAAGAAGACTTCGCCCGAATCCTGACGGAGCCCCGAAACGCGCTGCTCACCCAGTACAGCGCGCTGGTCGCTACGGAGGACCTGCAGCTCGAGTTCACGGAAGAGGCGATCCGCGAGATCGCGCGCATCGCCTCGGAGGTGAACCAGCGCACGGAGAACATCGGCGCTCGGCGCCTCCAGACCGTGCTGACGACGCTCCTGGAGGACGTGATGTTCGACCTTCCGGATTCCGGCGCCGGCGGGGCGCTCACGATTGACGCCGAATTCGTTCGGGAGAGACTGGCCAAGATCGCCGAAGACGAGGACCTCCGCCGCTACATCCTCTAGCTCGCCCCCGCTCGAACCGCCGTCAACCGGCTTCTCCGGGGCTTCGGATTTCCCTCAGCCCACCACGTCGGCAGCCACGGCTGCCGGACGAACTCGGCAGATCGGGATGAGTATCGACTCACTCGCGCCTGTACAACACGCGTCTCTTGACGGGCCTGCCAGTTTTGCATACCAGACGCTCCGAGGGGTCGAAGGGACGGTGCGGTCGCTCGTCATGCGGGAATCCACGAAACAAAGAGCCGAAGAGGGCGAGGAGAGAGCCGGCGTGACGGGAGCTCGTGAGGCACATTTTCTGTCGATCGCCGACTGGTCGCGGGATTCGTTGGACCGGCTCCTGGATCTGGCGGACACGGTCAAAGCTGGTCGGGTCGGGGCCGATGACCCGCTGGACGGCCGGACGCTAGGGATGGTGTTCGCCAAGAGTTCGACTCGGACGCGAGTCTCGTTCGAAGTGGGCATGTACCAGCTAGGAGGACACGCCCTCTTCCTGTCTTCGGCGGACATCCAGCTGGGGCGAGGCGAGACGATCTCTGACACGGCCCGCGTCCTCTCCAGATACCTGGATGCCGTGATGATCCGCACCTTCGCCCAGAGCGACGTTGTCGAGTTCGCCGAGACCGGCTCGCTGCCCGTCATCAACGGACTCACCGACCGCTATCACCCTTGTCAGGTCATGTCGGACCTGATGACGGTTCGCGAGGAGTTCGGGACGCTTGAGAATCTGATCGTCGCGTGGATCGGCGACGGCAACAACATGGCCAACTCCTGGCTCAACGCCGCGGCACGCTTCGGCTTCGAGCTTCGCCTGGCGTCGCCCGAGGGATACGACCCGAACGCGGACGACCTCGAGCGAGCGTCGGAGGCCACCAGCGTCGCGTTGCTGCGAGAGCCTCTGGAAGCGGCACGCGGCGCCCACGTCGTGACGACGGATGTGTGGGCGTCCATGGGACAGGAAGAGGAGGCGGAGCGCCGTCGCAGGGCGTTCCGGGGTTACCGAGTCGATTCGGATGTCATGGCCGTGTCGGACGACGCGATCTTCCTCCATTGTCTTCCGGCCCACCGGGGCGAGGAGGTCACGGACGAGGTGATGGACGGCCCGCGATCGCGCGTCTGGGACGAGGCGGAGAACCGCCTGCACCTCCAGAAGGCCCTGCTGCTGGCGCTCATGGCGGACTGAGCGACGCCGGAGGAACGCGGACCAGAAGAAGGAACGACAGCATGGCCGAGAGATCGGATCTGAAGACGACGCCGCTGCACGAGGAACACGTGCGTCTGAACGCGAAGCTTGTTCCGTTCGGTGGCTTCGCGATGCCCGTGCAGTACCGCTCCGGCATTCGGGCGGAGCACCAGGCGGTCCGAGGCGGAGTGGGGATCTTCGACGTGTCCCACATGGGCGAGTTTCTGGTCACCGGCCCTCAGGCCGTCGACCTGGTGTCGTACGTCACGACGAACGATCCCGCACAGCTGATGGTCGGGCAGGCACAGTACAGCGCGATGTGCTTGGAGAGCGGGGGAGTCGTGGATGATCTCATCGTCTACCGAATGGGAGATGACACCTTCAGGCTCGTCGTGAACGCCGCCAACATCGCGAAGGATTGGCGGCATATCTCCGCGTACCTGGAGCGGTTCGACGCGGACCTGCGCGACGAGAGCGACGGGATCGCGCTGATCGCGATCCAGGGTCCTGCCGCGCAAGCGGTCCTCGCTCGCTTGACCGAATCGGACCTGGACGCGATTGGCTTCTACTGGTTCGCGGAAGGAGAGGTTGTGGGTGCGCCGGCCGTGATCAGCCGCACAGGCTATACGGGTGAAGACGGCTTCGAGCTCTACCTCGATGCCGGCGACTCGAGGCGGGTTTGGCGGGCGTTCCTCGACAGGGAGACGGAGGTCACACCAGCCGGTCTCGGGGCCCGCGACACGCTCCGCCTCGAGGTCGGCTACGCCTTGTACGGAAACGATATCGACGAGGAGACGACGCCGCTCGAAGCCCGGCTGGGCTGGCTCGTGAAGATGGAGAAGGGAGAGTTCGTCGGCCGGGCCGCTCTCGAGGCGCAGAAGGCCGACGGCGTGTCGCGGCGACTGACCGGCCTCCGGCTCACCGAGCGAGGCTTTCCGCGGCCGGGGCACGAGGTGGTCTACGACGGCCGCTCGGCCGGACCCGTTCGGAGCGGCACGGTGGGTCCGTCGCTCGGGTACGGGATCGCCACTGCCTACCTGCCCCGGACAGCCGAACCGGGAGAGCCTGCCACGGTCCTGATCCGTGAGAAGGAGATCGGCGCCGAGGTGACGCGGATGCCCTTCTACACCGAAGGATCGCTGCGGAGATGAGGGGCACCGCAGGGATCGCGGCCCGCCGATGAGCTCCTCGCCGAGCCGGGAGGGTGCGACGGTACGAGTCGCCATACTCACGATCTCGGACGGCGTGAGCGCAGGCTGGCGGGAGGACACTTCCGGAGATCGAGTCGATGCCTGGGCACGGGAGAGTGGATACGCGTTGGCGGACCGCCGGGTCGTCCCGGATGAAGCGCCGGTGATCGAAGCGACGCTGCGCGAGTGGTCGGACCAGGGCGTTGCCGACATCGTCGTCACCACGGGAGGCACCGGGATCGCCAGCAGAGACGTGACCCCCGAGGCGACGGCGGCCGTACTGCAGAGGCCGGTCCCCGGAATCGCCGAGTGGATTCGAGCCGCGGGTCTGGAGAAGACCCCGTACGCCGCGCTCAGCCGGGGCCTGGCGGGCATTCGAGTGCGCACTCTCATCGTCAATCTTCCCGGAAGTCCATCGGGCGTTGCAGATGGTCTGTCGGTCCTCTCGGACGTCGTCGACCATGCCGCGGAGCTCCTCCGAGGCGAAGCCTGTCACGGTCCGGAGGCCGGAGGGGAGTAGATGCCGCTCGTCTTCATCGACACGGCGAAGCTGGAAGCCGCGGTACAGATCCGTGAAGCGGTACTCGCCGACGGGCACGACGTGCTCATGGTCGAGCAGGCGGCCGAGATCGAGGACCGATCCGACGCGGCGATTGTCGCGCTGATCCTGACCCGCGATCCGACCAGTCCCGAGGCGGAGAAGATGCGGATGCTGATGGATGCCCGCATCCCGCGCCCGCCGATCCTCGCCCTCGAATCCTCGGAGACGGATGGCTGCGCGCGGCTCCGGGAGACGCTGAGCGTCGATGCTTGTCTCCCCGAGGATCCGACGGCCGAAGAGGTGCAGGTCGTCCTGACGCAGGAGCTGGAGCGGTTCGAGCTCCAGCTGGAGACCGGAATCGTTGGCCGCACGGATGGGATTCGGGCGGTGCTGGAGAAGGTGAACCTGATCGCTCCCGTCGGCTCCACCGTCCTTCTCACCGGGGAGAGCGGGACCGGGAAGGAGCTCGTGGCGCGTGCGATCCACGGGCTGTCGCCTCGCCGAGCAAAGCCGTTCATCGCGGTCAACTGCGCCGCGCTTCCCGACTCGTTGCTCGAGTCCGAGCTCTTCGGTCACGAGAAGGGGGCCTTCACCGGCGCGACTTCGTTGCGGCGCGGCATGTTCGAGCTCGCTGACACCGGAAGCCTCTTGCTGGACGAAATCGCCGAGATGCCTCCCGCCACGCAGACGCGTCTCTTACGGGTCCTCGAGTCTCGCCGGTTCATGCGAGTGGGTGGAAGCTCGGAGATCGAGGTGAATGTGAGGGTGATCGCGGCCACGAACCGCAATCTTCACGAAGCCGTGCGGATGGGCCAGTTCCGTCGCGACCTCTTCTACCGGCTGAACGTCCTCGAAGTCGAGCTTCCCCCGCTGCGGACGCGCCGCGCCGACATCCCCATCCTCACTCAGCGCTTCATTCGCGAGCTGAGCCTGCAGCACGACCGAGAGTTCAAGGGGCTGGCCCCTGAAGCGATGGGCATCCTCATGCGCTACGACTGGCCCGGGAACATCCGCGAGCTTCGAAATCTCATCGAGTCGATGGTGGTCCTGGCTCCCGGATCGGTGATTCGGGCCGAGGACATCCCGGACGAGATCCGGACCGGGAGTGGCGGAGCCCTGCTGGTCGCACAGCCTTCGGGCGTGCCCGTGCTATCGGCAGCCGGAGAGGTGTCCATCCCGCAGATGGAGTTCGTCTTTCGCACCCTCGTCGAGCTGAAGATGGATGTGGATGACTTGAGGCGTGAGTTCGACCGATATCGGGCCGAGCACCCGGAACTCCTCGAGGAGGGCGCCGAACTGCGAGGCACGCGCATCGAGGTGCCGCTGCACGGAGAGCTGGATCTTCAGGACCTGGTCGTGCCGCAGGGCGGCTTCACCGTCCCTTTGGCGGAGGGCGAGGTCATCCCGGAAGAGCCGCCCGGCATCCAGTTCTACCCCGGGATGAGCATGTCCGAGCTGGAGCGCGAAGCGATCGTCGCGACTCTGAGGAGCGTCGGCGGCAACCGGCGGAAGGCCGCCGAGAAGCTGCAGATCGGGGAGCGCACGTTGTATCGAAAGCTCAAGGAGTACGAGATCGATCTGTAAGGTCGCGCGGCGCGCCTGGGTGGGGCCGGCGTTCTCCTACGCGCGCTGGCGGATGCCCGATCTTCGGAGCCTCCTCGGGCTACGCCCTGTGGGGTCTCCTCATGGCATCCGATGCGCGCTGCGGAGAATCGCCGGTCCCTGGGGGCGCGCCTGTCGGCTTACAGAGATTTGGCGGTGGGCTGAGCGGTGGGGCGGGCGGGGATGAGGGGGCGGTGGGTGCCGCGAGGATCCGCGGAGCTGGTCGAGCTGTTCGGCGAGATCGACGTGTACCTGTTCGACCAGCTGCTGCGTGGGCGGATCACTCCCGACATGCGTGTGCTCGACGTCGGGTGCGGGGGCGGCCGGAACCTCATCTACCTGCTGCGCGCCGGCTGCGACGTGTACGGCGTCGATCGAGACGGTGAGCGCGTCTGCGAGGTACGTGCTCTCGCCGGCCGCCTCGCGCCGGATCTCCCCTCCGAGAACTTCCGCGCCGAGTCCGTTGAGTCGATGACCTTTTCGGACGGTTTCTTCGACGCCGTCATGGCGAACGCCCTACTTCACTTCGCCCATGATGAAGATCACCTGATCTCGATGCTGGAGGAGGCGTGGCGCGTGCTGGCTCCCGGAGGGCTCTTCTTCGCGCGGCTGGCGACGACGATAGGCATCGAGGATCGCGTTCAGCCGTTGAGCAGGGGGAGGTTCGCTCTGCCGGACGGGAGCGAGCGACTCCTGGTGGACGAGGCCTTCCTACTGGAGACGACTGAGCGCCTGGGTGGCACGCTGCTCGATCCGATCAAGACGACGAACGTCCAGAACCTGCGCTGCATGACGACCTGGTGCGTCCAGAAGACCGGCTAGCCGAAAAGGCGCCCCGAGAGGAATAACGGCGGGGCCTCCTGCGCGCCGGGACGTCTAGCCGGAAGCCTCCGCGTCTAGCAGGTGTTCCAGGCTGTCGAGCAGCTCCTGGGCGCCTTCCTTCGTGCGTGCCGAGGTGGCGAGCACCTGGTCTTCCGGCAGGTCAAGCTGCTCGCGAAGCTGCACGACCGCGCGCGCACGCCCCGCCCGGTTCAGCTTGTCGATCTTGGTGAGCACGAACAACACGGGCACCCCGACGTCGCCCAGGAACTCGATCAGCCGACGATCCGTCTTCGTCGCTCCGTGGCGGCTGTCGATCAGGACGACCAGCCCCACAAGGCGCGGGTTCTCGTTCAGGTAGGCCTCCGTGAGCGGAGCCCACTTCCGCTGTACCTCCTTCGCGACCTTGGCGTACCCGTAGCCCGGGAGGTCCACGAGGAGCCACCGGTCGTCGATCCGGAAGAAGTTGATCTCTCGCGTGCGGCCGGGATCTTTGGACACCCGCGCGAGCTTCTTCCTGCCGAGCAGCGCGTTGATCAGGCTGGACTTTCCGACGTTGGACCGGCCGGCGACCGCGATCTCCGGCAGAGTGTCAGGAGGGGGTTGGCCCGGCTTCGCTATCGCGCCGACGAACTCGGCGGTTCCGACCGGCAAGAGAGCAGCAGCTAGGGGCGAGGTCCGGCCGGCTCGCGGCCGGTCAGGCCTCTTTGCGCTCGGACTCGGGCTCCAGGATGAGGAGCGGGGTCTGCCCCTCATCGATCGTCTCGCGGGTGATGATCACCTCGCGGACGTCCTGCCGGGAGGGAAGCTCGAACATCACGTCGAGCATCACATCCTCGAGGACGGCTCGAAGCCCACGGGCACCCGTGCCGCGGTCGGCCGTGCGGGCGGCGACCGCACGGAGCGCCTCCGGGTCGAAGGTGAGGCCGACGCCCTCGAGCTCGAACATCTTCGAGTACTGCTTTATGAGCGCGTTTTTGGGCTTCTGGAGGATGTCCACGAGGGCGTCCTCATCCAGCTCATGCAGCGCGACAACCACGGGAATGCGTCCAACGAGCTCGGGGATAAGCCCGTACCGCAACAGGTCCTCGGGCTCGCAATGCTCGAACGGATTGTCGCTGATACGCGCGTCCTCCTCCAGGTCGCTGAAGCCGATCAGCCGCTTTCCGAGCCGGCTTTCGATGATGTCCTCCATGCCGTCGAACGCTCCGCCGCTGATGAAGAGGATGTTCTTGGTGTCAATCTGGATGTACTCCTGCTGCGGATGCTTCCGGCCACCCTGAGGCGGCACGGAGGCCACGGTGCCCTCGAGGATTTTCAGGAGAGCCTGCTGCACGCCCTCGCCCGAGACGTCTCGTGTGATGGAGGGGTTGTCGCTCTTTCGAGCGATCTTGTCGATCTCGTCGATGTAGATGATGCCCCGCTCGCACTCCGCCACGTTGTAGTCGCCGGCCTGGAGCAGGCGCACCAGGATATTCTCTACGTCCTCGCCGACGTAGCCTGCCTCGGTGAGGGTCGTGGCGTCAGCGATCGTGAACGGAACCTGGAGCATGCGGGCGAGCGTCTGCGCCAACAGGGTCTTTCCGACGCCCGTCGGACCGAGGAGAAGGATGTTGGATTTCTCGATCTCGACCTCGTCGACGAGACCCTGGTTGTTGATGCGCTTGTAGTGGTTGTAGACGGCGACGGACAGGCTTTTCTTCGCCTCTTCCTGCCCGATGACGTACTCGTCGAGGATGTCCTTGATCTCGATTGGCGGCGGGATGTCGGTGAAACGACCGGCGGCCTCGCGCTCCTCCTCTTCCGCCAGGATCTCGTTGCAGAGCGCTATGCACTCGTTGCAGATGTAGACGTTCGGTCCGGAGATGAACTTCTTTACGCTCTCCTTGGACTTCCCGCAGAACGAGCAGCGTAGGTTCTTCTCGCCCGCCATGCTCTCGCCTCTCTGCCTTTTTCCGTCCTGCCTAGGCCTCTACCTCGATCTTCTCGATCTTGGCACGCTTGCCGTTCTCAGCCGCCGCGTCGTGGCGCTCGATCACCTGATCGAGGAGCCCATACTCGACCGCTTCCACGGGTGACATGAAGCGATCTCGATCGACGTCCTCCGCAATCTGCTCGAGCGGCTGCCCCGTATGGAAGGCGAGAATCGAGTTGAGGCGTTCCCGCGCGTGGAGGATCTCCTTCGCCTGAATCTCGATATCGGCCGCCGTTCCCTGCGCGCCGGTCGAGGGCTGATGGATCATGATCCGCGAGTTGGGAAGCGCCGAGCGCTTGCCCTTGGCGCCCGAGGACAGAAGCACCGCCCCCATCGACGCGGCCATCCCCATGCAAATAGTGGACACCGGGGCGCTGAGGAACTGGATCGTGTCGTAGATCGCCAGGCCCGCGTAGACGCTTCCGCCCGGACAGTTGATGTAGATGTTGATGTCCTTCTCCGAGTTATCCGCTTGAAGGAACAAGAGCTGAGCGATGATGATGTTCGCGACGTCATCGCTGATCGGCGTGCCGAGAAAGACGATCCGGTCCATGAGAAGACGCGAGAAAATGTCGTACGTCCGCTCACCGCGACTGGATCGCTCGATCACATACGGCGCGTAAAGTGGCATGGCTTATCCTGTTACGCTTCCGGTTCGTCGTCTGACGATGTGGGCCTCTTCGTCCTCAGCGCAAGCGGCGCGCCGCGGCGCGCTCCAGCGCCCGTCCGGGCGAGCGGCCCGCGTTCAAGGTGCTACCCGCTCCGCCTCGCGAGTTTCCAAGCTTGGGAGGGCCGCGGTCACTCGACCGTGGAAAGCCCCTCCAGGTGCTCGAAAGCGCCGTCGATGACGACCCGCCGGCGCACCGAGTCCAGCCCGCCCTGCCTGAGCCATTGGCGTCGGAGCTCCTTGGCATCCACGCCACGTCGCTCCGCGTTCGTTGCGATATGCGCGTCGACTTGCGCATCGCTCACCTCGATGCCGAGATCCTGGATCAGACGCTCGAGCACGAGCTCGCGCTTCAACTGCTGCTGAGCGATCGGGCGCACCGATCGACGGGCTTCGGCCGCTTCGGCTTCCGGGGTTTCGGCGGCGGCGCGGTCCGACCCGAGGATTCGGTCGAGGTATCCCTCTACGAGAGAGTCCGGCACCTCGAACGGGTTGGCCTCGACGATGGAGTCCAGGATCTCGTCGCGAACGCGTTGCTCGGACTCCTCCTGCTGATGCTTGAGCAGATCCTCTCGGATCTGTCGCCTGAGGTCTTCGAGCGTCTCGAACTCGCCAACCTGCGAGGCGAAGTCGTCGTCCAGCGGGGCCAGGCGGCGGCGCTTCGACTCGACCAGATCGATCTCCAGCCGCCGTGTCTGCCCCGCCATGGCGGTGTCGCCGAAGTCATCCGGGAAGCGAACGGAGAACGTGCCGCTCTCACTCGGCGAGAGGGTCCTGACGGCTTTCTCCACGTCCTCGATCGCGTATCCGCCGCCGAGCGGAAACCGATACAGCTCTCCACCGTCCGCCTCGTCCGGCCCGGTGTCTTCAGCCGCCGCGCCGGCCCCGGCGCTCGGCGCGCCGCTCTCTTCAGGGCTCCCCGCACTCGCGGCATCGTCCAGGTTCGTGATTCGCACGGCGACGAGATCGCCCTCCTCCGGTGGCGTCTCAGAGGGCTCCCACACGCCACGCTCTTCCCTAAGTCGCTGGAGCACTCCGTCGACCTCGTCGTCGGCTACCGAAACCTCGGGTCGCGAGATCTTGAATCCCCCCGTTCGTTTCAGATTGAGGATGGGCATGATCTCGACATCAACCTGGAAGGTCAGGTTCTCGCCCTGAGAGTAGTTGACCTGCCCGAACTCCGGGGCTCCGATGGGATCCAGGCTCTGCCGCCGGACCGCCTCGCGGTACGCGTCCTCGACCAGGCGCTGAACGGTTCGCTGATCCACGAGCTCGCCGTACCTCTGCTCCACGATGTGGGTGGGGACCTTGCCGGCCCGGAAGCCCTTGAGGCGGAGCTTCTTCGATAGCTTCTTCCGCTCCCGAGCCCGGGCCTGCAGAACGCGCTTCGCGTCCACCGTGATCGTGAGACGCCTCTTCCAGGCCTCGAGTTCCTCGACGGCGACGTCGATCGGATCCGATCCCCTGGTATCTGTCTGATTCATAGGCTTCCTCTGGATGCGAAAGGGGGGACTCGAACCCCCACGGCCCTAAGGCCACCAGCTCCTAAAGCTGGCGCGTCTGCCGGTTCCGCCACTTTCGCGGGGCTCTCAAGTCTAGCTTCGGGCCGGGCGATCTGGTAGGTGCGGAGTGCTACCCGGCGCACCTGGCAGCCAGCCAGGGGCCGGACGTCGTCTCGTCTTCGCTGCGCACTTCCGCGCGTCTCACTCTTCTCGCCGGCGCGGGCTTCATGTATCATGGGACTCCTACGCTCCTACGAGAAACGTCTCCCAGCCACAGGAGGTCCCCGTGAGACGCGTCAACCTTGCCGCACTCGGTTTCCTATTGCTGTTCGCGGCTCCCGCGTTCGCCCAGGACGCGACCGTGGTCGATTCCGACCACTACAAGGTCGAGTTCGAGAACGATCAGGTGCGGGTGCTTCGGATCACCTACGGTCCCGGCGAGAAGTCCGTCATGCATTGGCATCCTAATTCCGTAGCGGTGATTCTCGGCGACGGTCAGATGAGAATGCACATGCCGGACGGGACGACCGAGGATTTCGAGTCATCCCACGGGGACGCCGAATGGGCAGAGGCCGTGACACACCTTCCCGAGAACGTGCGCGACGAGTCTTTCGAGGTGATCCTGGTCGAGTTGAAGTCGCCGCCGGAAGAGGGGTGCATGTAGCGTCGTAGGTCCGCGGCCGGAGCGGGCGCCGCGTTGGGCGAGGCGCTGCCCTGGTGGAGCGTGGTGGTCGCGAACGTCTGCGCCACGCGCGCGATGGCCACGTACCTAAATCGCGCCCATCCCCGACTCCTCGAGCACGTGCAAGAGGGGCTCGGCTCGTAGCCGGGCCTCTCTCTCCAGTCTTCTCGATTTTTCGCGGGTCCCGCCGATCGCGCCGCGTGCCCCGAGCCGCCGAAGAAACCGCCGTAAGGCCGAGCGCCGAGGGTATCTCGGGAGCGAGATCGGACGCCCTGGACCAACCTTCGGTCGGTGCCCGACCCCGCAAGCGAAGCGAGGAGGCTCCGAAGATCAGGCGTCCGCCGCCTCGCGGAGTGAGATACCCTCGGCGCTAGGGACCCCCCCCGCCGTTCTCTACGACGGCAGGCGCACGCTCAGCGTGAGGCGCGACCCTGCGCGCGGATCGAGCAGCGCCAGGTTTGCGATGCCGCCCGGCTGAAGCGCCTTGACGATCTCGTGATACTCCTCGACGGTGTTCACCGCCTGGCCGTTGATGTCCTGGATGATCAAGCCGGGCTGGATGCCGGACCGCCCGAGGGCTCCCGTCCGCGACACATCGGAGATAATGACACCGGACACGTTCTCGTCCAGCTCCAGGCCCGCGGCCCGGGCTTCCTCCAGGTCACGGACCGAGATGCCGAGGTGGTCGGCGGCGTCCGGAGGTGCCTCGACCGATGCCACGCGGGTTTCGGCGGGCCGTTTCTGGAGTTGCACCCGAATCTCGTGAGGCTCCTTGGTCGAGCGTCGCACGAGGCCGATCGTCACGGTCTCACCCGGCTCGAAAGCGCGGAGCTTCCGCTGAAGCTCGCTCACCGTGTGGATCTGATCGCCCTCGAGAGACACGATCACGTCGCCGCGCTCGAGGCCCGCGTCTCGCGCCGCGCTCTCCGCCGATCCGAGAGCTCCGAAGTCCTGGACCACAACGCCGGCGACCTCGTCGAGGTCATAAAACTCGGCGTCTTCGGCCGTGACGCTCGTCACGGAGACACCGAGGATCGCCCGGCGCACCTCACCGTACTGGATGAGGTCGTCCACGACTTCGCCCACCAGCTCGATGGGAACGGCGAAACCGTATCCCTGGTTGAAGCCGGTGGTGCTCGAGATCGCGGTGTTCATCCCGATCACCTCGCCACGCACGTTGACGAGCGGCCCTCCGGAGTTCCCCGGGTTGATCGCTGCATCGGTCTGGATGAAGTCCTCGATGGCGGCGTTGTTCGTGCGCGCCAGGATGTTGATGTTCCGACCCTTCGCGCTCACGATACCGGCTGTCACCGTCATCTCCAGCACCCGCCCCGCGCCGGCGGAGAAGCCGGGACTTCCGATCGCCAGGACCCACTCGCCCACGCGTGTTCCGCTGGACGAGCCGAACGGGATCGACGGCAGGTCGTCCGCATCGATCTTCAGCAAGGCCACGTCCGTGTCAGGGTCGCGGCCCACGAGCTGAACGTTCACGAACTCACGCCGATCGGCCAGCTCGACGCTGATCTCCTCCGCTCCCGAGACGACGTGGTTGTTCGTCACGATGTAGCCGTCGGAACTGACGATAAAGCCCGAGCCGCTTCCCTGTACGAGACCGGGGCCTTGCCGTGGCTGCCGGAAAAAGTCTCTGAACGGCTCCGGAAGCTGCGGAGCGTTCTGCGCCGTTCGAGCGTTTCGCGCCACTCGGATCGTCACGACCGCCGGCCCGATCCTCTCGACCACCGGTGCGAAGCCCTCTGACAGGCTCACATCTCCCAGCTGCTGGAGCTGTTCCTCGGAGGCGCCGAATTGGATCTCGGCCGAGCCGATGGCGAAGGTCTGCGGCGTCAGGTCGAGCTTCGCAGCGAACCCGAGCCCCAGGGCGAACGCGAGCAAAGCGACGAGAATCAGGTTGAGCTTGGTTCGAAGTGCGTCGTTCATATGCCTCTTCTTCTGTCCCCTCGGTTGTCGATATCGTCTACCCCGGATTTCGGTCCGCAGCCGGCGGTCGTCGAACGATCGCGTACCGCAACGTTTTGATACACGGGATTCGTCTCGAGTTGCATCGCTGGTCCCTTACCCATGCAACGAGCGATCTCCGGTGCACGTTCCGGGGGGCGTTGAGGATAAACAAAGAGGGACGACTCGGCGCCGCCCCTCTTTGCCGGGATGGGGGTGAGCAGCGAATGAGCAGCTACTCGTTCTCCTCCACGATCTCGTAATCGGCCTCCACGACCTCTTCGTCGCCCTCGGCCCCCTCCTCCTCCGGCTCGGAGGCGTCCTCGAAGCTCCCGTCGCCGGCGGCCTCGGCAGCTGCGCCGGCCTTTGCGTACATCTGCTGCGCCGCCGCCTGCACCGCCTGGTTGACGGTCTCCGTCGCCGCCTGGATGTCGGAGTGCTGGCCCTCCTTCAACGCCTTTCGCGCCTCCTCCAGGGCCTCGTCGATCTCCTTCGTCGCCGCCTCGTCGATCGCCTCCTTCCAGTCCTCCAGGTTCTTTTCCGTCTGGTAGACTAGAGAGTCCAGCTGGTTGCGGGCGTCAACCTCCTCACGGCGCTGCCGGTCCTCGTCGGAGTGCTCCTCGGCCTCCTTGACCATCCGTTCGATGTCGCCCTCAGAGAGACCCGATGAGGCCTCGATGCGGATCTTCTGCTCCTTCCCGGTCGCCTTGTCGAGCGCGCTCACGTGCAGGATTCCGTTCGCGTCGATGTCGAACGTGACCTCGATCTGGGGCACGCCGCGCGGGGCCGGCGGTACGCCGGTCAGCTGGAAGCGCCCGATGGTCTTGTTGTCCTGCGCCATCTTCCGCTCGCCCTGAAGCACGTGAATGTCCACCGTGCTCTGGTTGTCCTCGGCGGTCGAGAAGATCTCGCTCTTCTTCGTCGGGATGGTGGTGTTTCGGGTGATCAGCGTCGTCATGACGCCGCCCAACGTCTCGATCCCGAGCGACAGCGGAGTGACGTCGAGTAGCAGCACGTCCTTCACGTCGCCGGCCAGCACGCCGCCCTGGATCGCCGCCCCGATGCCCACGACTTCGTCCGGGTTGACGCCCTTGTGAGGCTCCTGACCGAAGAACTCGCGCACGACCTCCTGGACTTTCGGGATCCGGGTCGAGCCCCCGACGAGGATGACCTCGTCGATGCTCGAAGGCTCAAGCTTGGCGTCAGCGAGTGCGTGCTTCATCGGATCCATGGTGCGCTCGATGAGGTCATCCACCAACTGCTCGAACTTGGCGCGCGTCAGCGTGAGGTTCAGATGCTTCGGCCCCGACTGGTCCGCCGTGATGAACGGAAGGTTGATGTCCGTCTGCGTGGTGCTTGACAGCTCGATCTTGGCCTTCTCGGAGGCCTCCTTCAGGCGCTGCAGCGCCATCGGGTCCTTGGACAGATCGATTCCCTGATCCTTCTTGAACTCCTTCACGAGCCAGTCGATGACCCGCTGGTCGAAGTCGTCGCCGCCCAGATGGGTGTCGCCGTTGGTCGATTTCACCTCGAAAACGCCGTCGCCCAGCTCCAGCACCGAGATGTCGTACGTGCCGCCTCCCAGGTCGAACACGGCGATCATCTCCTCGGAGCTCTTGTCCAGCCCGTAGGCGAGCGCGGCCGCGGTCGGCTCGTTGATGATCCGGAGCACCTCGAGGCCCGCGATCTTGCCGGCGTCCTTCGTTGCCTGGCGCTGGGCATCGTTGAAGTAGGCCGGAACCGTGATGACCGCCTGCGTGACCTCCTGCCCCAGATAGTCCTCCGCCGTCTGCTTCATCTTCTGGAGGATCATGGCGGACATCTCGGGCGGGGTGAAGGACTTGTCCGCGTGCGACACCTTCACCTGCACCCGGTCCTGGGCGTCGCACTCGATCTTGTAGGGGACGAGCTTCCGCTCGGACTCGACCTCCGAGCACTTTCGTCCCATGAACCGCTTGATCGAGGCGACCGTGTTCTCCGGGTTGGTCACCGCCTGCCGCTTGGCCACCTGCCCGACGAGGCGCTCGCCGTCTTTCGTGTAAGCCACCACCGACGGAGTCGTCCGCGAACCCTCGGCGCTCGGGATGACGACGGGGTCGCCGCCCTCCATGACCGCGACCACGGAGTTGGTGGTCCCGAGATCGATACCGATAACCTTGCCCATATCTGCGTTTCCTTTCGTGCTCGTTGTATTCGGAGACCCTGCATGGGTGCAAGCGATGTGCCGGGTAAAGGACCCCTGATTTGCCGAAGATGGCGGGATCTGGGCCTCCGAAACCCGACAATATGACAAGTCGGGGCCCTTAGCTTGTCAGAACGGCAGGCTGCCGGGTTCGGGACGGCCCTCCGGGCGCCCCCGCTCGGAATTCCCGGAATCGTGTTGCGTGCCATCCAGGCCGTCTCTAACCTGCGGCCATGTTTCCTCTCAGGGACGAGAACCCCACCGAGCTCATCCCCTTCATCACCCTCGCCATCATCCTCCTCAACGTCGGGGTGTGGCTGACGCTCCAGAGCGGAGGCGTCGGGCTTTCCTTCATCGACTCGCTGTGCGACTACGGCACGATTCCCGGCGAGCTGACGGGGGCCGTCCCCGCCGGCCGCGAAGTCGAGCTCGGAGAGTACCGCTGCGTGACCGGTGGCCGGACGTGGGGCACGCTGTTCACGTCGATGTTCATGCACGGCGGGTGGGGTCACCTCATCGGCAACATGTGGTTTCTCTGGGTCTTCGGGAACAACGTCGAAGACTCCATGGGCCACGGCCGGTTTCTCGTCTTCTATCTCCTCACGGGTGTGGCCGCTTCGGCCATGCACGTGCTCACGGGGCCGTCGAGCGCGATCCCCATCGTGGGAGCCTCCGGGGCGATCAGCGGCGTGATGGGCGCGTACATGGTTCTATATCCGAGGGTGCGAATTCTCACCCTCGTGTTTGTCTTTCTCACCTACGTCCCGGCCTGGCTGATGCTCGGTTACTGGTTCCTGATCCAGTTCCTATCCGGCTCCGCGTCCGGCGCGGGGGCGGGCATCGCCTTCTGGGCGCACGTAGGTGGCTTCGTGGCTGGTGTGATCCTGGTCAAACCGTTCGAGAGGAGGCAGCTGGTGGAAGCGAAGCTCGCAGGCCAGAGACTGAGCCGCGAGGAGCTGAGGGGCATCCGTTGGTGAGGCAGGCCACGGCCCGCCTGTCACGGTTGCTGCTGCCGGCCCTTCTGATCGTGGGAGCGGCCGGATGGACAGCCCGGCCTCTCGCCGCCGACGTCGCTGACGCGGCGCCGATCGCGCAGCAGGACACGGGCAGTCAGGAGGCCATCCAGGGCGTGACGGGACCGGACCGGACGCTGAGCGTGGAGGAGCCGTTCGGCATCCGGCTGCTGCGCGGGCTGCTCGGGATGGGCTTCCTCATCTTCATGGCATGGCTGTTCACGGCGAAGCGAAAAGCGGTGAGCTGGTCGCTCGTCGCGAAGGGGCTGGGACTGCAGATCGTGTTCGCCCTCGTGGTGCTCCGGACGAGCTGGGGCCGTTCGTTCTTCCGGGTCGTGAACGACGCCGTGATCGCCCTCATCAGCTACACGAACGAGGGCGCCTCCTTCCTCTTCGGCCAGCTCGTCAACCGGGACGTCCCGGTGAGCGGCGCGGAGGGCGTCGTCGAGATCGGGGCGAACTTCGCCTTCAGCGTGCTTCCGACGATCATCTTCTTCTCCTCGTTGATGGCCATCCTCTACTTCCTCGGGATCATGCAGCGGATCGTGAAGACGGTCGCGTGGGCGATGCAGCGCACGCTCAAGACGAGCGGCGCGGAGACGCTCTCGGCGGCCGGGAACATCTTCGTCGGACAGACCGAAGCGCCGCTCCTCATCCGGCCCTTCGTGAGCCACATGACGATATCGGAGCTGAACACGGTGATGACGGGAGGGTTCGCCACCGTGGCGGGCGGCGTCTTGGCGGCCTACGTGGCGATGCTCTCCGGCTACTTCCCCGACATCGCCGGCCACCTCCTGGCGGCGAGCATCATGGCCGCGCCCGCCGGGATCGTCATCAGCAAGATCCTGATGCCGGAGACCGAGGAGTCCGAGACGAGCGGCACGCTCAGCTTCGACGTGGACGAGACGTCCGTCAACGTGATCGATGCCGCGGCGGGCGGCGCAGCGAGCGGCCTCAAGCTGGCCCTCAACGTGGGTGCGATGCTCCTGGCCTTTCTGGCGCTCATCGCGCTCGGGAACGGGCTGCTCGGCTGGGCCACCGGGCTGTTCGGCATCGAAGGCATCACCTTGCAGAGGATCCTCGGCTGGATCTTCGCGCCCGTGGCCTGGCTCATCGGGGTTCCCTGGTCGGATGCGTCCACCATCGGGAGCCTGTTCGGGATCAAGATGGTGGCCAACGAGTTCGTGGCCTTCCAGACGCTGGCCGACATGCTGCGCGGGGGGGTGGCCCTGTCGGAGAAATCGGTGGTCATCGCCACCTATGCCTTGACCGGTTTCGCCAACTTCTCCTCGATCGCGATCCAGATCGGGGGCATCGGTGGCATCGCTCCGGAGCGCCGCCAAGACCTCTCCAGGTTGGGCTTGCGCGCCATGC
>Ga0255058_10000138_pt1 | contig 43230 bp, 33 predicted proteins | sample Cases_109_9_MG_FD_188637 | JGI IMG/M metagenome (GOLD analysis project Ga0255058, IMG submission 188637) | Seawater microbial communities from Amundsen Gulf, Northwest Territories, Canada - Cases_109_9 | ecosystem: Environmental > Aquatic > Marine > Gulf | place: Canada: Northwest Territories...
ACATTTCATCACGGGTACAACCAAACATTTCTAATGTCCGATCATTAAAATTAACAAAACGAGGGGCCTCTTTTCCTGAGAATTTTACAATCATAATGGCATCTCCAGCTGACTCAAATAACGTTCTGTACTCTTCCTCCTTCTCCATTAGTAATATTTCCTTTTCCCTATGTTTAGTAATGTCGCGAATGGAGGCGTTGAAGACATATGAGTAGTGTGCACGGATCGCTATCACAGAAAGCTCCACCGGGAATTCGTGTCCATCCCTGTGGGAGGCATAGATCTCAAAGCGTTTATCCAAAATTGCTTTATTGCCGATGGAGAAAAACTGTTTCACACCACGTTTGTGCGCTTCCTGAAAGCGGGTGGGAATGATTGTAGAGACAAGTTTTCTTCCCAGCGCCTGGTCAAGTGACCAGCCGAACATCTTCTCCGCCTGCAGATTCCATTCTGTTATTGTCCCTCCCTCATCCATTGAAATGATGGCATCAAGAGCGTTATTAGTGATTAAACGGAAACGTTTTTCACTTTCCTGTACCCGTCCTTGATAAGAGATTAAGAACCAAAGGAGAATACCAGTAAACGACGCTATGATAATACCGCTGGCACGGAGCCACCATATTCTGGTAGAGCCTGTATCCCAGCCTCCAGTTGGTATCGCCATCAACTGCCACGATCCGTTCGGCAGATTCACGTCCAGCGTAACCGGTTGTAATTGCAATAATTCTTCGTAACCGAAGAATACTTCGCCCTGTCCACCCAAACCATCTTTCCCGCGTATTGTGATCTGAATGTCAGATAAGCTGTCGAACAGTCCCGCCTCTTCAAAAAGGCTGTCCCGGGAGATCAGGACCGTGGCCAGCCCCCAGTACAATGAATCCGTAGCATGTCCGGTTGACGACTTGAGAAAGATTGGGGTGCGGCTGATAAAGGCGGCGCCACCCTGCACTAAATTCACAGGGCCAGCAACGACGGTTGTTCTGTTCTTTATTGCCCGCTCGACCGCGGGTCGTTGCAATGGAAGTTCTAAAAGCCTTAAGCCCACAGCCTGCTCGTTCCCAGCCAGCGGATATACATGCGTAACAACGGTATTTTTCGCGAGTTGAATGCTGCGAATGCCGGTTTCGTTTTCCATGATTGCTCTGGCAAGTTTCTGAAACTCAGGGACATCAATGTCCGGATTGGTGGTGACATAAGCCATCACACCTCGCATTAAAAACAGCCTTGTATTCAGAGCTTCTTCAAGTTTCGCGCGCACAGCGCTCAGCTCACTGAGAACATTTGAACGTCTCGCCAGTTCGATGCGTTCCTTCTCAAGAACCTCTATTACCCAAGTGAAAATAATAATTATTACGACAGCCAGTACGGTGACCGCGTAACGCCATCTTATAATCTGCTTGGAGGTCAAATTTATTTTATTCTTCTTCTCATCCATAAAATGAAAAATATATACCAGAAAAAATATATTTCTAAACAATCAAGGGAAACCTCTTACAGGCTATATTGACCTGCCCCCCCTTCCCCCCGAAAATTTATCCACTCATAAAGTTAGTATTATAGTAAAAAATTAATCTGAAAGGGGAGGTATTTTTATGTCAAGGAAGCGATTTAAAAACGGAGGAGAATTTGCCTGATTTTTTCCGCATAACTCTAACTGACGGCATAGGAAAATCATTAAATTGAGAGTAGCGCTAAATCTTGGAGCAGGTCAGGGGTCTTAAATGGGTGTCTATAAAACCTCCTTGAAAGTGGCTCTATAGCCCATTTTTTTTTCATCACTTTAATTTTGGATATTGCTCTGTCCTTAAAACATCAGTTTCTTATACCTCGTAAGCCATTTTTAAAAGGCCGTTCTGATTTTGCTTGATCTGCTCTGCATTAAATAACTTCTGACCCATAAATTTAACCCCTTTTCATAAAAAACTTACAACATTATTACCACTTTCAGGGTAGACTAGTTTTTAGGGGGCAGGTCATAAAGAATAATCAGAAAGGGAGGTATTTTTATTCCGAGTGAAGCGTTTATCAGTGTTTAAATCCAGCAGAAAAATGGGGGACCCTTTTCCAAAATATTTCCAAAACTGACAGGCGCTCGGGCGCTTTTTTGCATTTAAACTGCTTGGAGCTTGTTATTTCTGCCTATTTATCTAATTTCAGCCTCTCATGGTATACTTTTTGGTCATCTTCTCTGAGGCATTGACCTTTCCCCCGAAAATTGATCCACTCGTATAGGAAAATTCTAACATAGGGGGTAGTATTAAATCTTGGGGCAGGTCAGCTTTCAATATATCTCAAATGGGAAACTGACCTAAAGAAACAAAACCCTAGGACTTAATTTTCATAGCTATATATACGCTGCGACCTCCTCTTTTAACAAGGAATAGCACTGTATTTTCCTTTATTATATTTCTTCCCATCTTTTCCCGAAAGTCTTTCAAATCAGTCACTTTTTCTCTATTAACTTCCGTAATAATATCTCCACGTCGTATACCGCCATCACTGGCAGGGCTTTCAAACTGAACATCTGCCACCAAAACACCATCTGTGGATTCAAGCTCTAAACTTTTCATTAACTCTGGCGTAATATCCTGAACACGAAGTCCCAATTTTCCAATATCAGCGGAAGCCAATGTTTTTTTATCTTCCAGTTTATCAATTACCGTTTTGATTACTTTTCTTTTGCCATTGCGGATCACAACAACTTCCACTTCTTCACCCGGTCTTGTTTGAGCCACAATTTGAGGCAATTGCCCCACGGCTTTGATAGATTTCCCATTAAATTCTATAATAACATCCCCTCTTTTGATCCCTCCTTTTTCTGCCGGACTCCCAGCCAGAACATCTCCAACGAGCGCCCCCTCATTTACCGAAAGATCAAAGGATTTTGCCAACTCAGGTGTAATTTTTTGGATCGTAACACCTAATCTGCCTCGGTTAACGGTTCCTCTTGACTTCAAGTCATCCAATATCCCCTTTGCCAAATTAATTGGGATAGCAAAACCGATGCCGATATTGCCGCCAGCGCTTCCAGAGTAAATGGCGGAATTTATTCCAATAACTTCTCCTTTTGTGTTAATCAATGGTCCCCCGCTATTCCCGGGGTTTATAGAAGCATCGGTCTGGATATAATCGTCATAGGGACCCGACCCAATGACCCTTCCTTTTGCGCTAACCACTCCCACAGTAACGGTATGACTCAAACCAAAGGGATTGCCAATGGCCATTACCCATTCACCCACTCTCAATGCATCGGAATCTCCAAAAACAACAGAAGGCAAGTCTTTATCTGAATCAATCTTAATGAGGGCAATATCTGTTTTCGGATCGGAGCCTATAACTTTGGCAGTATATTCTTCCCCATTTTCCAGAGAGACTTTAATCTCATCTGCGCCGCTAACAACATGGTTGTTTGTAAAAACATAGCCTTCTTTGTCTATGATAAAACCAGTGCCCGAACTTCTGCGTGGAACATTTCTTTGTGGCCCTCTTGGTGGACCAAAAAAATCTTTAAATTGTTTCTCGCCTCCAAAAGGTCTTTCTCTAAATTGTCTTTGCGCAACTGGCTCGAACTTGGCTTTAGCGCTAATATGGACTACCGTCGGATTTTCTTTTTTGGCAATATCAACAAAAACATTGGATCCGAGTAAAGTCTCAGGATTCTTTTTTGCCCATAAAGCATTTGGAGAGAACACAAGATACACAGATAAAATAGTTATCGTTATACTTAGAAAAGTGATCTTTTTGGTAAATAATTTTCTCATCTACGCCCCCCCTTTCCAGAGTTTATCTTAATCTGATATTTGCCATCTACAAAAATCGGTTCTGTCACAGAACAATCAACATGGAAACCTAATTCTTTATATTTTAACGCCTAACAATCTATCTTTAGGATTGTTCATCTCCATGGTTTTTGTGTTGATGTTCGGGGGTATGCAACATGTTTAAATAATGTTCGCACTGTGACGCGGTTTTTAAAAATTCTTTGCAAGCTGTGTCATTATCGCTGCAATACCAATTTGTCTTTAGGTTCTCCGAGTTCATATCTGTCACTACAAATATAGGCTTGCCATCTGTTTGATGTTTTTCTGTCACCGGTTGGGCCATATAAGCAGTATCATCCATAGCACAGGCGGCAGCATTTCTAGAAAAACCCATCAGAAGAAACGCGCATAGCAATACAATAACTATAATTAGTCTTTTCATAGCCATCTCCTTAAAAAATAGTTAATAAATCAGTTTAAAGAGTCGGATGCGTTCATTACGCGCCTCCGGTTTTCCGAGGGCGGAAGAAGCTTTACTTCCGTCTACTCGACTGAAGAAAACTAATCCAATGAATTAATAACCCGTGGCAGCAAGATTGGGCTGTAAATATACTCCTCTGTCCATTGTAAAAATGATGCCAGACGATGATTAAACCAGCGATGTCTCTTTTTCCCAAGTGGATCAAACCAGCGAAGCTCGATGAGACCTACCTTTCCTTCCCGCAAAAACTTTTCTTCACTTTCGGGCTTGCTAAGAATCTTCACCTGAGGAGGCCAGCCGTCATTGTTTTTCAGTTCAACATAGAACGCTACGACTGTGCCTTTTAAGAAGCAATTTTTACTTTTTTCAAAATAGTAAGTTTGATCGGTGCGGGAAACAGTCCACACAATCTCTCTCCAGGGATAAACCCCTATGCCGCGATTGACGTAAACCGGCATAAGAGCAAAATAAACAGATGGTTGCATATGGGAGAGAGGAGATTTAAAGTGTGTGGCCAAAACGCTTTCCAGATATCTATTCCAGCTCCCTGTGTGTTCGATCCAATCTCTGTTTTTTCGAAGTATTTTTAAACTTGTGCAATCACCAGGTGGTGGAGAATTGTGGCCACTAATATTCAGCGTCTGTTGAGATATGTTTAAAGCAGAAGTTAAAGATGGAGAAAAGAGTAAAACAAATGCGGCCAATACAACAAAACAATTTTTTAAGATGTGTCCAGTTTTAACATATCATCACCCCCTAATTATTAGACTGTACCCCTGTAGGGTTAGATTCGTTTTGTCAACTCACATCCCAATATTTTAAGGAGTTATCTTAAATTATCTTATTAAATCAATTAGTTAAAACAACTTTCATCGTGCAATCATGGAAAATAAAAGGATTAACTAAAAACTCAGGAAAATACAAGAATCTTTGCTGTTGTGCTTCTTTTGCTGCAAAAAAAGGATCTGTAGGAACCAAAAAGAAAAAATTGACCTCAAAAATCTGTTTTGATACCATTTTCTTGACAAAAAAGAACTGACCTTCCCTGACCCTCATGTCCAAAAAACATCTATTTTAAACATCTTTTGTACGTTAAGCGACTTTGAGGCATCAAATCCGCCTTCTGGCAATTCATGCCGCTGAAGTCCGGGCCTTTTTATTTATCGGTGCGCAAGTTTTGAAAATTATTGCCTCTCCTGGACAAACCTCAGCGCAAATACCGCAGCGTATGCATTTCTTCATAGCAATAGAAATGGAAGGGATTTTATCTCCTTTTAAATCCCGCCCTTCATAGAAGAATTGGTCTTTTTGTTCCTGACTTAATTCTGGCATACTCAAGCAGTCTCTGGGGCAGGCCTCCACACATTGCCCACACTGGATACAACTTTCTTCATCCAGAACCCATATATTATTGCACTGTAAACAGCGCTGAGCCTCTCGCATTGCATTGTCTTCAGATAGACCAATTTCTACTTCGTAAAAATTAGATACTCTATTTTGAGAATTTTGAATAGGCATTTCAGCCCGAGGTATAATTTCATAATTCCTTTGCATTTCTGGCAGAGCGGTTTCATATAATTTCACCTCCAATGGTTTTGAAGGTTTCTCTTTTCCCTCTGTCAAATAGGTATCTATGCTCAAAGCGGCCTTGTGTCCATCGGCGATGCTATTGACAACGTCCCTTGTTCCTGTCAGGTAATCGCCGCCGATAAAAACCCCGGGAACATTAGTGGCCATAGTTTTTGGATTTACCTCCAATAGCCCGGTTCTGGAAAACTTAAAACCAAGACTTTCAGGTAAAAAGGTAACATCAGGCCTTGTGTTTAAAGCATTTATGATGGTGTCCGCCTCTATAATAAACTCGGACCCGATTACAGGCGTAGCCACTTTTCTTGAAAGCTCGTCTTTTTCTTTCATTTCTACTTTTAGACATTCCAGGCCTGTTACTTTGTTTTTTAAATCACTGATGATTTTTATTGGCATGGAAAGGAGATGAAAACGGACTCCTTCTTCTTCCGTGGCTATTAACTCCTCTTCAGAATTTGTCATATCTTTTCGTGGACGAGCAAAAACAACGGAGACCTTTTTAGCTCCCAGTCTTATTGCGGTTCTTGCCGCATCAATAGCCGTATATCCGCCCCCAATAACAACTACTTTATGGCCAAATATTTCAACCTTTATTTCAGTATTTACCCTGGTCATAAAAGTAGCCCCATTTATTATCCCTTTCATATCATGATCATGTAAGTGAAGTTGACCCCCGGAATAAGCTCCAGCAGCAATGAAAATAGCCCCATAATCTTTTCGCAATTTTTCAAAAGAAATATATTTTCCTATCTGGGTATTGGTCCTGATATTTATCCCCATATTGATGATATATTGAACTTCTTTATCCACTATATCATTTGGAAGTCTGAATGGAGCGACGCCAAGTCTTATGGTTCCTCCGGCAACGGGAGCTTTTTCAAATACAGTAACACCATAGCCGGACCGCGTTAGGTCCAGAGCCGCTGTTAACCCGGAAGGGCCTGAGCCTATAATGGCTATTTTCCCCCTTCTATAGGAACTTATTTTAGTCGCTTTTTTGGGATGGCCATAATCTGCGACGGCCCTTTCTGTTTTGCAAATGGTCACTGGTTCATCCAAGTGTCCCCGTGTGCACCCCATTTCGCAATTGTGCGGACATATCCTTCCGCATATTGAAGGAAATGGATTGTTTATCCTTATAACTTCGTTGGCTTCGTCAAATCTTCCCCTTGCCGCCAAATACATAAAGCTTGAAATATCCACATGAAGAGGGCACGTGCGCTGACATGGAATATTCTTATATCCCAGGGGATCCAACAAAAAATCAAACCCTTTTGTATTTGAATTATCCATAATAATCCATCCTTTTCGAACACTGCATTTCAGCCTGCTTTAAGACATTAATGCTAATTTATTGATAATGTTTTATTTGGGATAGACCCTCTCCAAAAACCTATCGTCAAATGGTGGGTTTCTGAAAAAATGCCTTTATTTTTTATAAAATACTGGGATTATTGAATTATGTGGCGCTCGCATAATACGCAATATCGCGGGCGGAAAGAATGCCCACCGGCCCTTCTTCATCTGTGACAAGTAAATGTTCAACATTGCTGTTGGCCATTTTTACAGCAGATTCCATAACAGGCAAATGTTTATCCATTTGCAAAATGGGGGAGTTCATTATTTCCCGCGCTCTGGTTTTCTTTATATCTAATCCTTCATAAAGCGCCTTCACCACCAGATCTCTCTCCGTAATTATACCCAACGCTTCGGCATCTTTGCCGATGAGCACGCTACCGATATTATTTTCTATCATGATTTTTACCACTTCATCTAAAGTTGCATCTGTATCCGCCTTCAAGATTGGTTTTGACATAATATTTTCGATTGTCATCATATTGAATCCCTCCTATTTCTAAATGGTTAAAATGTCCCTTTTCATTATCAGAAAGGTTTTTCCAAGGCCTTCCTGCATAAAAAGTATCTACGCAACAAGCCTGTCTATAACTTACCTAACTCAATATTTATGCCAAACCAAATTTGTCTTGTAACTAACTATAGTTATAAGGCTAAGCGCTAAATTTAGGTTACTATTGTTGTTAGATTTCTAACAAATAGTCAAAGTTTATTGACATTTTGCAAAAAAAATTACGCTGTGAATTAATTAAAATTACCTGCATTTTCTCATTCAGTTTTTGGTTGTCCCCTGTAACCCACTTCAGATTAATGAGTTGCTGATTAAATATTATTTCATTGACAGATAAACCCTATTGGTACGCTTCATGCGATGGATAGTATTATGTTAAGAGTAAGTATTGGCATAGAAAAGGAGGGCTATATGGAAAACATCTTAAATAACCGAAGAAAGGAACCAAGGGTGAAACCTCCCTTGGTCGCGCGTTTTAGAAACATTACCCCTCTTGCCAAACATGGTTGGGACATTACCTCCATAAAAAATATAAGCAAATCTGGGATTATGTTTAATGTGTTTCAATACCACAAGACCTTCTCAGACCTTGAACTAAGGTTAAAAATTCCGATGCTCAGAGATGAAAGCGTTTTTTGGGGCAGAGTTGTACGATGCTCTAATTTGGCTTTAGATGGCATGTATAAACTTGCGGCAACGTTGTGGAGTGGCGATGAAGAAACCAGAGCGGCATTCAATAAAATGATGGATTCTCTTATAGAAAAGAAAATGAGGTCAGGCGCCGCTTTAGAACTCCAAAATCAACAATTTTAATGAATGTGCCTTAACAAAAAACATGATGAGATGAAATTTATTTCCTTCAGAAATATTTTATGAGAGAGGAGTGAGAATTCTTATGAAAGAAAAATATTTTCCCATTTTTTTCGGAGTGGTTCTCAGTCTTTTAACCCTTGTGTACGCTGAGTTTATGGCCAGCACATTCGGTCTTTACGAGAAAGATATTAAGGCGGCCCTGCTGGAAGAGGCAAGGGAACATACGGAAGGAGTTGTGGTCCCTGGACATGAGCAGGAGGAAGACATATCGCGCAAAGTTTTTAAAAACGAAAAAGAAGCCGAAAAAACCGCAAAGAAAGCGTGGGTTTACCTGAAACGCGCCCATGCTCACGCTGAAGGAATGGGAGCGATTGCCCTGGCGCTGGTCCTTCTTATAGGCCATACGGCTTTCAAACCGTTGTTAAAAAAAATTCTTTCCATTATGGTTGGCGCGGGAGGATTAGCTTATCCTCTCTGCTGGTTTTATGCGGGAGTGTGGATGGTGGATAAAGGCAAAGAAGCCGCGAAAGCGGATATCCATTATCTGGCTCTCTCCAGTGTATCTCTTTATCTAGGAGGGCTGATGATTATTTTCGCGCTCCTTCTTCTCCATTATTTCAAGCCTCTTAAAGCAGTAAATTATTTCTTTGAGGATGTATGAAGCGGTTATTATTCTTTTTTCTAAAATATAGAAAAAATTGATGGCCCTCCTTTATACAGTATCAATGGTCTTTTCCATTTTTTTTCTTTTTTTAGTATGCATTTTGCCAGATAAGGAAGAGTAAAAAGTGGAAGTTAAGAAGAAAGGAAACAAAAAAGTATGGGTTGCTCTGCTCCTTTTAGCGACCCTGGTTCCCCTTGGCTGTATCATGTCCTATGCCTATTGGGAAATTAAAAAGGTTGTGGAAAAAGAAAATTATACTTCTATGAAAAGAACCATTGAGGACAGACATGTCATAGTCGAACAATTTCTCTTTGAACGGATGTCCATGCTACAGAGTTTCTCCGGTGGCCATGCCCTCGCTGACTTGGATACGGACCAAAAAGTAAGCAGACAATTGAAAATATGGAGAAAGATATATGGCAACTTCAATTCCCTGGCAGTGGTGGATATTGAAGGAACCGCCATTAGCACCGCTGGCGAAGATGTGATAGATGTAAAAAACAAAATGGGAAATCGTGAGGCTGAATGGTTTATCAAAGCTGTGGAGAAGGGCAAGTATGTTAGCCCGCTTTACAATGGACCTGATAATAAACCAACGGTGGCCTTTGTAACCTATAACATATCTGGCGGCCAGGAGTGGCTGGTGAGGTCTACACAGGGAATGGAGCCCCTCTACGACATTTTTAAAGAATTACAACACAATGATTCAGGCTCTTATATTGTGGATCCCGTAACCGGTGAATATCTGAGCAAACCCATTTTTGGAGGAAATATTTTTAAGGACAAAAACGAATATTTCAACTTGGGCAAAAAGCACTACCATAAGGATTATGATTATCATGGGGTAGAGGAAGTCCAGATTGGAGAATATATCAATCCCAGGGGGGAAGAGGTATTCGAGGCGCATTGCTGTACCCGGAGAGGTTCCTGGTTGATAATCTTTGAGCAGGGAAAAGACAAGGTTTTTGAAAATTTGTACCCTTTGAAAGGGAAATTCATTATGGGTTTCTCAATTATGGCTGCACTAATGATTTCTGTGGCGATGTATGGCGTTAGGAATGATAAAAGCGCTTAGCAAAGGCATCACTTGCGATTCTGTCTAATGTGAGCTTTAAAAATAGTTTTGATTTTTCATCCATATTGTGTTCTGAGAGGAAAATTGCTCAGGTAATAATTGAGGCAGTAAATGGAGAAAAAAAAATACAAATCTCTAAGAGTTAGTTTTATTCGCGGCCTTGTTCTGACCTTTTTATTTCTAATAGTTCTCTGTTATATCGCTGGTGTAAACATTTTGCGATTGCGTAATGACCTGCGAGAGATCGATGAGACATACTGGCCAACAGCGGATTCTTCCATGGAGCTTCGACTCGGCTTTCTTAACAAGATAAATGGCATCAATGCCTTTCTTAGTGGAAATATTATCGAGGGCAAGGAAATTCTTTCCAAGGCTGATGACCGTATTGCTAGTGATCTTAAACATTTGCGTAATCAAAACATCATTGAAAAAAATAAGATCGAAATTGTGTCGAAATTAATCAGGCAGTTTCAGAGAACACAGGAGAATTTGTTAATATCCTATAAAAAGGCCCTTGAGCATCGGAGAATATCCACTCAGACCTGGGATGAATTAGTCCTGGAGCACATAAATATTCACAATAAATATGAGGAAGGTAAAATTTTTTTAAAAATAGATGAGTTGGTGGATAGTTTGAAGGATCATCTGCTGGAACTTTCTCCTTTGAACTATGAAAGGACCATTAAAGATTTCGATTATGAGAAATATTACACAGTAGACAGGCTGATACGCAACCATGAAGATTTCCCTGCAATAGAGAAGTCTTATGGTCAATATTGGCAAACAGCGCTGTTGTTGATGGCCAATCATAAGAAAGAGGTGGTTTCCCGAATGGAATTAGACAGACTCCGGGGTGAAATCAATGTTTTGAGGAAAAGGCTTGAAAGAAAACTCAAGAGGATGGAGGTCATTGCTCGCACGCAGATGGAAGATTTTGTGAGGCACAGCTCCCTAAGCTCAAATGCGATGATAGTTTGGATCTGGTTGTTGGCTTCCTTAGCCATTTTGATTTCCATTATTGTTGCTCGCCGCGCCTGGGGACGAATCATTCATCCGGTACAAGCCTTGACTTGGGCTACTCAAAAGGTGGCTGAAGAGGGTTTAGATAAGCCCCTTTCGATCAAGTCAAATGATGAGTTACAGATTCTGGCGGAGCGTTTTAATGAAATGGCAAAAACGATTAAAGAGAAAAACAACGCCCTTATTGCCCACTCAAAAAATCTAAAGGCGTCTCTTGTAAAAATAGAACAAGCGAAAATTTATACGGAAAATATAATGAGATCCATGATCAATCCCCTGGTAGTATTAACACCGGAGGCAGTTGTCCAAACAGTTAATCAGACTACCTGTAATCTATTGGGTTATCAAGAAAGGGAGTTATTGGGTCAGCCTGCAAATAAGATCTTTTCCAAAAAATTATTCTCCAATGGCCCCCCCCCCAAGGGTCTAATTAAAGAGAATTTTATCAAAAATATAGAAAGCACAATCCTCTCAAAGGAAGGTCGAAAAATCCCTATTATATTTTCAGCATCAGCGATGCTGGACAGAAATGACGAGCTTCAGGGGGTAGTGTGTATGGTTCAGGATATAACCGAACGCAAAAAAGCGGAAAAAGAAAAAGAAATGCTTATAGGAAGTCTCAAACAATCCGAAAAAATGGAGGCAATAGGCGCACTTGCAGGCGGCATTGCCCATGATTTTAACAATATTCTCACTTCTATTATAGGATTCACAGAGATTACCATGGAGCAATTTCCTCCGAGGAGCGAAACCTATATTAATCTTAAAAATGTGCTCAACTCAGGGTTGCGCGCAAAGGATCTGGTAAACCAGATTCTTACGTTTAGTCGTAAGGTAGAGCAAAAAGATTCAGCCATTATTCCATTTGCGTCGACTATTAGGAAAGAGCTTAAACTGATAAGGCAAATAATCCCATCTACCATTGAAATCCGACAAAACCTTGATGAAAATTCGGTGGCAGTCAAAGGCGATTTAGCACAAATTCAGCAAATGATCATGAATCTTTGCATAAATGCGGAGCATGCTATGCGGGAAAAGGGAGGCGTGCTGGAGGTTAATCTTAAATCGGTCCATCTTGATGCCCACTTTGCTAAATCACACCCTTCATTGAAAGAAGGAGATTATGCAAAACTATCCATAAGGGACACAGGACATGGTATGAGTCCATCCACTATGGAACGAATATTCGATCCATTTTATACCACCAAAATAGTTGGCGAAGGCACCGGAATGGGCTTGTCAAGTGTTCATGGGATAGTCTCAGGCCATGAAGGCGAGATTATGGTTCAAAGCGAGCTGGGGAAGGGCACAACTTTTGATATATATCTCCCAAAGTTGAAGAATATTGCTACAAAGGAAAAGCCCCAATCTTTGGATTTTCCCGGAGGGAATGAAAATATTTTGTTAGTGGATGATGAGGAAATTCTGGTCAGGTTTGGACAGAGGTTGTTAGAGGGCCTGGGATATGAAGTCGTATCAAAAACGAGCAGTATTGAAGCTCTTGAGATTTTCAAAAAATATCCTCAGAAGTTTGACCTTGTTATCACAGACCAGACTATGCCTAATATGACTGGTGATGTCCTGGCAAGAGAACTCATGAAAATTCGACCTGAAATTCCTGTTATCTTATGCACTGGTTTCAGCAACACCATTTCAAAGGGAGAGGCTCAAACCCTGGGCATTCGGGAATTCATTATGAAACCCTTTGTTAAGCACGATATGGCCCAGCTAGTTCGGAAGGTTTTGGATCAAGAAAAAAATAAGTAAGTTGATTTTATTAAAACCATCATTTTTATGCGCGCAGAGTAGTATTTTTTGATATGAACGGGTTGAATCTTTTCATAGTCATCTCTTAAAAAAAAAGTTAATTAATCAGTTTAAAGAGTCGGAGGCGTTCATTACTCGGCTCCGGTTCTCCTTGAGGGGCGGAAGAGGTTTTCCTTCCGTCCGCTCGACTGAAGAATACTAATCCAATGAATTAATTACCCGCGGCAGGAAGATGGGGCTATAAAGATACCCCCCTTTCATGAAAAACTTATAACATAATTACCACTTTCGGGGTGGACTATCTTTTAGGGGGCAAGTCAAGAGAAAATGGAATTAACGGGTTTGAAATATGGTAAAAAATTATTAGATCAGGTTGATTTTCCCGTCGCTGAGGTTTTGAATGAAAAGACTTCAGTGGAAGCGATTAACAAACTTATATCCAAACGGGGAAAAATTGTTGTAAAACCATTTTTTATGGGTGGAATCGGCAAAAAAGGGAAAGCGGGGCTTATTAAAATAGTGGACCATGTCTCCGACGCCCTTGCCGCCAAAAGGGAACTCTTTTTTGCCCGACACAGCAATGGCAATGAGGTTGTCCACGCAAACGGGGTGACCTTTGAAGAGTTTATTCCCTCGGAGGTAGAGGTTTATTTTAATATCAACGCCTCCACGGTCCATCGAAAACCCACTTTTACAATCACTCCTTTTGGGGGTGTGGATATTGAAGAACTGCCGGAGAATAAGAAAAAAACAGTTTCATTTGATCCGATTACAGGCCTCAAGGCCTTTCATATTAATGACGCTCTGGTTGAGCTGGGGTGCCCTAAAAATTGCATCAGCCCTCTGATTCAACAACTGCCCAAGCTATGGGAACTTTACAACAATTATGGACTGGTGACATTAGAGCTGAATCCGATCCGCATGTGTGTAGCCGGGAAGAGGCCCGCTCCGATTGCCTGCGATGTCAAAGCGGCGTTTGACCAGGATAATCCCGCCTTTAAGAGGCTTGGGTTCCCTCAAGAAATATTTGACACGCAGGTTACGGATTTCGAGGCGGAAATCAATTCCCTAAGAACTTATCAGGGACAAAGCGATGTGGTGGAAATTAATACTAAAGGGACTATAACACCATTTATGTTTGGTGGAGGAGCTAATAGCGCCGCCACGGAAATTCTCGCGGATCGAACAACCATATCCAGCGATTTTGGGGGCAATCCGCCTTTTCAGAAAATGTACAGCATTGCCAGGATCGTTTATAAATACTGGCTGGCGCAAACCAACGTTCTTTTAATTATAGGCGGGAAGGCAAACAACACAGATATTTTTGTGACCTTTAAGGGAATGTTTGACGCGTTAAAAGATCATGTGGCGGAACATGGACATCATCCCTGTTATGTGGTAATTGGACGCGGCGGGCCAAACCTTGTTAAAGGAATGGACTACTCGAGGAATATTTTAAGCTCATTAGGACTGCCTTATCGAATTTTTGCCTATGACAGTAGCATGATCCAAACCCTGCATTATGCTATGGAAATCGATAAATGGTGGGTCAAGGAAGGCAAAAAACAATTTTTAAAATTGAAAAAATACCACTATGCAAGTGGCACAAATAATAGAGGCAGGTCACTCCCTTAGGCAAAATTAATATGGACCAAGAAGGATTTTAATAATACGATCAGAGTAGGATTAAAATTTTCTACAAGCATAAAAGATTAACTGCCTTTTCCTCACTTCTTTTGCTTCCAAGAATAGTTATTTCACCCTTTAATTTTTATACCCCTCTCAGTACCTGTACAAGCGCTGCCAGAGGATACAATTCTTAAATTCTGATAATGCCTTAAAAATTGCCATCAAGCAGATCATCCTGAAACTTGCAATTAAAGCTTTTAATATCCTCTTTTTCCTGTGGTCCTCCTGCTCCGTGGATAACTAAGATTCTATTAAAAAAGGCGCTACATTTTTATGCAATGAAACATATTGAAATTTAGCAATTTATTCTAAAATCGGGCTTATTGCCAAAATTTTGGAACACCTTGCATTTATTTAAAACCAAATTGGAACACCCTTCATTTATTTAAAACCAAAGGGAAAAAACAATCATATTGACAGATAAGGACTAATTAGCTTTTTAATCCCTTGGCGCTATTAATGCTTTTGTAAATGGATAGTGATAGGAGAGGCGAGAAATGAAAAATCCTTCATCTCAGTTTTATTTTGGTAAATACGATATTAAGGAGTTTTTGCCGATTGTGCAGAAAAAGTTTGTTGATGGTTTCTCAACAGTGGAACTTCTTAAAGAGGCCCAAAATGATGAGGAAAAAGATAAAGTCGCCATTGTAGCGTTACTTGATCTGGATGATGGAACTGTAATGCACATGTTAAGTAATAATAAGAATGGAAATGGAGATTTTGATATTCTTTCTTGCCGCAATTGGCTTAAGAAGATGCTGAGGCATATGGCTATAAATTAAAAACAGGGGCCTGCCTCTATTTTTTTTTATCAAATTAATTTTTTATGAATCAAGATAATAGGACTGATAAAAGAAATAGAACCAGGCTGCATTATTCTTTTAAAGGTTACCTGTTTAATGAATTCTTCGGTATAAAACTCAAAACAGTTGATGTATCAAAGATGGGATTAGGAGTACTAGTTAATGGAACCGTGCCATTTGAAAATGGTGATAAACTGTTCGTTCATATTAAGAACCGTTTCTCTCCGATACAAGTACGTTGGACAGAAAAAGTTGTTACTTATAATGCTACCAGATTAGGACTTAAACTTTTTTCCAACTTAACCTTGCATTTTTAACTGCCTTTTCCTCTGAAGATATTTTTCCAAACAAGATTGCAAAATATCATATGCCTGTCCTTCATCATAAGTGAGAGACAAGCAGTATCGATAAAAATGATTCAATTCATCTTTTGAAAACATATTAATGGAGATCGTAAGGATTTTTTTTGCCATTTAGACTATGAACAAGTGGCTGAACCACATAATATTTACCGCCAACTTGACTTACAATAAAATCCACATCAAATTTATCTCCCGTTTTGGGGTTCACGAAATCTGCGCAACTCGCAAAAAGATTGCCGTGATTTTTTACCCCAGAGTGAAATCCTGTAGGGTATTTTTCGCTTTTTGCCAACTTTAGCCTTAATATCTTCCCTTTATACAACAAGGGCATTAACTCATCATTGGCAGATTGAGTCTGTACATATCGTACCATGGCATTCTGAACCTCAGAATTTGAGGCCCCACTTCCAAACACAGTTAGGGATGTGAAAGTTGCGAGAACAAGTAAAGATCCAACAAGTCGCTTTTTCATAATGTTTCTCCTGACAAGAATTTATAATGGTCAATATTGACCCTCTATTGTTATGACGTCAGAGAGGAATGTTTGATTGCATCTATTTTGAAGAAACATAAAATCAGAACTTATGAGCGTATAGCGGGCAAATTGGCATAGTTATACCTGATTACAACTGCAAATGGCAAACGAAGAAATGGGGCCAGGTCAGGCATTATTGCATTTAAAATTTTTCGGCAGTCTTTTTTAAGCTCTTCCTTAATTTAATATTTGTTTGAGTTCGAGTGAGCATTCTCTCTATAAAAATACTAAGACCAGCGATGTCAAGTTTATAGCATTGGCTTTAATCTATTAAACTTAGATCCGGTAGTTCTCGAACTATCCAAGCGGAGCCTGCCTAACCTCAGAGGCTAATCGTCCCATGCGGGATCCTATTAAATCTTTTCTTGCAAGTTGGTATAGCTTTCAAAGCTCCACGATAATCGTATCAATGTCAGTGTTTAAATGTGGAGTTTTGCCAATGCGCTCAAAAACATCTTCAACAAAATTATCATCCCCAAACTACTCTCCACATTGGATCCCTCGCACGCCTTGATGGAAATTTTTACGGCGCTCCTCGTAACTCCGGATAAAACTCATAAATCAACCTATATAACTAATTTTTATAGCAAAATAGTTACAATTTATTCTACCAATAATATTTTTGTGTCTTTCATTCTTTGTGGCAAAAAAGGAGGAAATGCGGGAAGAATTATAATAAACTCCAGGGCCAGGGCCTCCATAGTTTTTTCTTATTTTTTTCCTTTTCCGCGGCTGATTGGGCCACTTCAAAACCTTTTCTCCCCCCGGCAAATTCTTTGAAAATATAGGCGATCACCTGCCATCTTTGTGCGGGGGAGAGCAGGAGACTGTAACCGCCCATCAGGGTTGGTTCTCCATCTTTATCAAATATTCCATTGGTAACGGAATCGAATATTTTCTTGTCACTTAAAGAATCCATATATTTCTTATCCCTAAAATCACGCGCCTTTTGACTTAAGGGGACGCCTTCTTTTCCATGGCAAGACATACAGGCAGATTTTGGGTTGTCAAACATCTTTCCTTCGAAAATATTTTTTCCTTCAGCAAGAACACCGGCGTCGTTCCACCATCCTTCCGGCATCTTTTTTGTGCTGATGGTTGCTTCTGCCCGCACATTCTTTAAATATTCTACCAGGGCTTTTAATTCGAGAGGTTTTATCTGTTTCCCATAATAATCGGGCATAGCGTTTCTGATTTTTGGCAGGTCATAGCCTTTTGAGATGGTTTTTTGAGGGTCCACGATGTTTTCCTTTATGTTTTCACCTCCGCCTATGTCTGTCTTCGCTAAATTGGGGCCTCTTTTTTTAATGCCATCAGAAGTATTATGACAATTAAAACATTCAAAATCCCTGAATACGTCTCCCCCGACTTTAATGAGGGTAGCCTGGTCCGCATTGGAAAGGTCCCCCCGATCACCTTTTAGTTTCTTAATTTCGTATTGGGGGTCATACTGTGGAAGGGCATATCCCATTGCGGTAAAACCGCCACATAAAACTAAATAAAATACCACCATGTTTGTAAATCCCTTTAACCCTGATTGTTCTTTGATGGGCTTTAAATCCATGGCCACAATAACTAAAAATCCCAACCAGGCATAAATGACTACCGTCCATATAAAGACGGGATAAAATCCAAAGTAACCCATGGTCAACCAGAGGATGACAAAGATAGCGCCAAACCCGACTAAAAAATAATAAAGGAAAAAATGGAATAATCTCTTTGGAACACTATACTCATCACTCAACAAATTTCTATCATGAATGAGGAACATTATTAGGCCGCAAAGGCTAAAGGCTGTAAAGACTACCTTGAAAACCGCTGGTAGGGCTCCCACTAAACTTGTTTTCAAATCAATGGAACATAATATCCAGATGAACAGATTAAAAAAAACAAGCCAAAAAACTTTTTGCCTGAGCCCCTTTTTATTAATCATCTAACTTTCCTTTGGCAGTGTTTGGGTTGCTAATTGTGTCTGATGTTGAGGAGTTTTAAGACACAACCAAATAATAAAAGTGAAAATAATAAAAAAGATAAAAGTAATCTGAGTCGTCAGGATAGAGGAGTGGAATAGGGTTGGGGTGTAGGCCTCAGGGGTAGTGTCTTTAACTTGCATATAGACATGCCAATTTTTGCGGACCAGTTCCCGGACCGCGCCCATTAAATTCATGAGCCATATATCGCAAAAACCGAGAAACACGAGAAGGTATTGAGAAAGAGGATTGATTTTGCCCCAGGCGACTGTGCCCGTCTTGACGGCCCTTTTGTATAAAAAATAATTCTCGAGGGTCAAGAGGCAAATGAATATAGCCGCCGTATTCTTTGCCTTCATTAATGCAAAAAATCCAAGGTGGGCCGGTAGCTCTAAATGTGTCGTTTCCATTCCAGGCTCAGCAACCATGGTGGCAAAATAATGGCGGGGGATAAACCATATGCATGCGCTGAAAAATATCACAATAAAGTTAACCTTAATAACAGAAGCAAAACGATCTGCTCCTGTTATTCTTTGCATGCTTAACCAGAAGTAAAAATTACTGGCAACAAATAAAAGTCCAACTAAAATCCCCTGCGTCTCGAAAAACATAGAAAGGCGATCAGACATCATATATATACCAACCGAAGCATCATACATATAGAGTTCCAGGGAATAAATATACCCCATAATCGGCAAAGGAATCATGGCCCCAACTCCAATCATATTGCCTATATACCCCTGCCAATCGTAATATTCCCTATCTTTTTGATTGTCCGACCAAATAAACATATTGGCTGCTATAATGCAGACCATATAGCCTCCGAAGGTTAAATTGCCTAAGAGGCGATGAAAATTAAGCGGCAACCAGGTAAAATTATTAACATTGTCCCAGAAGGTTGGATTTTCTAAACCTCTAGGAGGAGTGAGCATATAAGAGGCAGGCGCATCCATCGCAAAGAGGGTGGCAATTCCAACAATATTTAAAAAGAAACCTATAAGGAGATGCCATTTTTTTTTATTTCCACTCAAAGACCGCCAACTGTAATAGTAGGTATACATTAATAACGTTTCCAGGGTAAACAAGAAGGGATAAAATAGGAGCCAGATTGAGGAAAATTTCCCAAGAATGTATGAGGAAAAATGAGGATAAAGACCAAAAAGCAATAAGGCAAAGGTGGCGCCACTCAGCGCAGTAAGGCTATAACACATGGCAAGAATCTTTGTAATATCATAAGCCAATCTTTCGTATTTTTCATTCCCAGTTTTAATAAACATGAACTCACTTATAACGACAAATAAAGGCACACCCAGGATAAAGGAAGCGAATAGAATGTGGAATTGAGCGATGATCCAGATAATGGTCCTGTTGCCAAATAGAGGCATAGTTATAGGGGATGTTTCTGGAACCGATGAAGCAATTTCAAGCGCATAGGAATTCATCGGTCCTTTGAATAAAAAGGAAAGGAGGAATAGTAAAAATAGGGAGAAGAGGGTTATTTTTTTTCCTCTATTTTGTTGGTCCATTTTTTTTGTTTCTTTCCATTGTTAATAAAAAGGTGCAACTATTTAGCGTATTCGTAGATTTTTTTGTGTCACCCTTCCAGGGCTTTATAAGGAAAAGTTTAATTTAACAAAGTAGAACTAATTACATCTTTTCTAACAATCTTGCTTTTTTCTTCATCTTCTTTATTAACTTTTTTCCACCCCAAACAATTTTCTTTTTTTCCACATCCCAAACAGGCCAAAGCTTTTCGTTTAATTTTCCCTTTTTCATTGTCCACTCTTCTATGGGAAGAGGATTCGTTTCAGTCTTTCCGCAACAATGAACTGATACTCCATTAGCATCCTTTGTAATGAGATCTCCAATATTGTCTTTTGTAATGTATTTTTCGTAATCATGGACTTTCTTTTTCCTTTCTTCGTAGTTGAAATCATATTTGGAATCAACCGAGGATTTGAATGGAGTATTCGCATGTCCATGACAACGTTTGCAAACATTTTCATAATCAAAGCGCTGCCCATATCCTTCCATTTCCATTCTTTTAAATTTTTCTTTTTTATCTTTCATGACGATGCGAAACATATTCCCTCCCATCACGCTATGGCACATTTCGCACCCTATTGCTGCTAAATTCGGTTCATCCGGCTCTTCGGGTGGAGTAGGGTTTTTGGAATCCGGGCCTTCGAATCCCCCTTTTTGTTTATAACCTGTCGTATGGCATCTCAGGCACTGAGGATCCGATGTATAATCTTTGTCTGGATCGAGCCCGGCTTTTTTTTTGGCTTCGCCCCTGATTCCCGGTTTTAGGAGGGTGTAAGCCATGGCATGGGGAGTTTTTTTCCATGCTCCGTACCATACGTCATGACAACTCCCTGTGCATCCCGTTGCTCCAACAAATTTTGGGCTTTTGGGCATTTGTTTTTCAGCTAATTTTCTTTTTAGAGCCTCCCTTTTCGCTTCTAAAATTTCCGATCGTGATTTTCCCTTTGCCTCTCCATCCTCATTGGCTTCGATTAAAAAGGAGGGTGACCCTATAAACATAAGAATGAACATCCCGCTTAATATAAACCTGCCTGCTTTCCCTTTCATAATGACAACCTCCTCCAAAGGTGGAATGTTTTATTGCGCCATTTTCAAAATTTGTTCTCCTGTCCCTCCAACTTCAAAGGGAATTTTCTTGGCATGAGTGATAAGAAAATCATATTTCAAAGTGGGGGCCATTCCCTTATCCGGCCAGCTTCGTAAGACAAGTCCGTCCTTTGTTGCAAAAAGTTGATCGGCCTCAAACCTTTCGTTATCATAAAAAAAAGTACCCGGACCGTCCGCCTCGTGGCACTTCATGCATCTGGTAGGAATAAAGGAATATGACGAATAAACATCTGAAGCCGTAATTCTCCTTGCTGTAAGGAGGTTTTCCATCTCATCCAAGAGGATGTCCTCATCCCTTTCTATTCCGGGTGTGGGAGCCCATGGGAAACTGGACTCTATGAATCTAGCAGTGATGGGTGGGCCATAATCTGCCTGTTTTTCCCCAATTTTTTGAGTTGCCAGGGAGTGGTAAAAATCAATATCTTTAACTATTTTTCCAAAGGAAAATTTGCTGAGATATATTAATAAAAAAGCGCCAATCGTTAACTTTAAAAAAGTGGTCATGCGCTTTTCCCCCTGGGTTTGAGAAAAATATTGCTTGGGCCTGTAAAATTCAAATCCAAATCCATTTCTTCGCGGTCTCCCTCTTCCAATAGCTCCTCAAACTCTTCCCTATTACCGAATCTAATTGCGCCGGTAGGACATTTCGTTACACAGGCTGGCTGGTTTCCTCCGGGGTCCGATGGATCTCTCTTTATTTTATGAACACAATAAGTGCACTTATCCACCACATAATAGCCCTGTTTATTTTGGTTTGGCGTGGGGCGTATGGCCCCATAGGGGCAGGCATGCACACAGAACTCATCCCCATCGCACATTTTTGGTTTCACCAATACACGGCCGTCGGACTTCCTTTTTTCCAGGGCCTTTCCTTTTACAGGGCATGCAGCGATGCAGGCTGGCCTCTCGCAATGTTGACAATTCATAAATACAGGATACATGGGGGGAGCTTTGGATAAATCAGGCCCCATTAGCACGACATCATTTCGCTGCCAGCTAGAGCCAACATGGTTTTCCAATTTACAGGCAGCCACGCATCCTCTGCAGAAAATGCATTTTTCCGGGTCTACTAAAAAAGCATATTGAATTTCTTCCATCCTAGGTTTCTCCATTAAAAAAAATGTTAAGACCCGCTAGGTTTCCTTCCGGGGTTTCAACAAATCAAACATATTCTTTCCCGGTACCGTTGAAATTTTACAAAGGAAGGATTTATATTCATGCTGACCGGAGAGATTGTCATATAACCCGCCACCAGTCAAAATATTAACGCTGTCCCATGTCAACCTGCCCACTTCTTCATGGACTACCTGCTTGTTGCCATAACTCATCGGTATAAAGACCGTATTGGCTTCAATTCCCTCCCACACAAGAACCGGGGCCATGATCTCACCCCGCTTGGTTTCCACCTTAACCAGATCTCCTGACTTAACTTTGATCTGTTCAGACAATTTTTTTGAAATTTGGATATAACGGTCAGCGGAAATCTGAGAAGGAAGCCATGCCCAGTGAGAAATGGAATGAAAAATAAGGGCGCTGGGCCTGCCAGTGATAAGCTGTTGAGGATATTGCTCTTTCAAATCTGGATCAGGGATTACCCCTAAGGTCGCTTTATGCACATGGTTTCCGGCCTTGCTTGTAGCTATATAAGGGCTTGAAACATACCCATCTCCCAGAGAGAGGGAAGGCAAACCCCATGCATTCTCGTAGGATGTGTAAAATTCAGGCAGGGCTGTTCTCCCCAGTGGTTTCAATGTTTCCTCAAGGATTTTTGTAAAAATTTCTATCTTTCCTGATTCCGTTAAGAACCTTTTGCCTCCCCATAAATCTTTCCATTCCGGACGGTCCAAGTACATTACACTTGTCCCAGGATGGTTTGTGTCCGGACAGGGCCATCTCAAAGGGGATTTCATTTTAGCCATTCGCTCTGCCGTCATTCCGCCCATTGTTTGATTTTGTTTTGGAAAAATTTTGTTCCAGAGATACCTTCGGTCTTTCCATTTTGAATCAAGGTTTTTCCCCCAATATTCAGGTTGGTTATTCTTATCTATTTGAGCTATGGTTTGTGCCAGATCTATCCAGATATCGGCGTCCGGTCTCGATTCCCCCTCCGGCTCAACCACCTTATTCCGCCATCTAATACCTCTGTCACACCGGCGTATTCCCACATGATCCATTTCGTAAAAAGTGGTGGTAGGCAAAATGTAGTCTGCATAATAAGTATCTTCCTGAGGGAAAAGGTTAAAAGAGACAAAAAGTTCCAGCTTTTTCAGCGCCTCTTCTGCCTTTTTGGTATCAGCCACCTGGGTCATGATATTACCGGCATAAAAAAGAGCTTTTAAGGAATAGGGCATACCGCTAATAATGGAATCTACAAAAGATTCCGCAAAAGGAGGGAGACCGGCTTCGCTTTTCGGTTGAGCGTTTTCAATGGGAGGGAGATCGGTGGGGATAAAGGAATTATGCATAAAATTAGCCCCTCCTCCGGGGATACCAATATTTCCTGTTATGGCCGCAAGAAATAATAACGCCCGGGAAGTATCAACGCCGTTCACATGATGCGCAATTCCAGAGTTAGCGATTATAGAAGATGGTTTTTTGCGGGCATAATCTTCAGCAATTGTTATTATCACTTGGGATGAAATATTTGTAATTTTTTCTGCCCATTTAGGTGAATAATCTTTCTGATTCAGAAAATTTTTCAATTCCCCAAAACCTGCCACCCAATTCTTAACGTACTCGCTGTCATAAAGGTTATTATTGATAATGTGATGGATCATGCCATAAATAAGGGCCATATCAGCGCCAGGCCGAACAGGGACCCAAAGGTCTGCGGCATTTCCGGTAATCGTGAGTCTGGGGTCAAATACAATCCACTTTGCTCCATTTTCTCTTTTCTTCCGGGCCATATAGGCATGCAGAATGGGATGAGTCTCAGCGTCGTTTGAACCAAACCAGAGAATATACTTGCTGTCGCCAAGATCCTCTGTGTTTGTAATTGGATCCGGACCATAGCCATTCGTCTGGCCTGGACTCCCTAAAGTCATTTTCAAAGCTACTGCTCCCACCCCGTCGCATACGTTTCCACCATTAATGGAATTGGGACTCCCCAAAAGATCCATAAACCTTTTTTGCATGACACATGCTTCAATGGATTGCCGGATAGAACTTTTTGCGCCAACGGCTTTAGCCCCGTCTCTATCACGAATAACTAATATCTTTTGACTTATTTCTTTAAGGGCCTCTTCCCAAGAAATTGGCTTAAAATCATAGCCAGGTTTAGGGCCTACTCTTTTCATGGGGTTTAAAATTCGATGGGAATTATACAAAAGCTGAGGAATGATTTGTCCTTTGGGACACAGGCCGCCATTCTGGACCGGATCATTCTCTTCTCCATATACGTTGATTACCTTCCCCTTTTTGATATGAACGTTATGACGGCAATTGGAAGGACAAAAAGAACAGCCAGAAGCAATAACTTTATCAGGAAGCTCCCCATCTTCTTCCCTCTGGATGTTTTGCTCTGTATATGGAAATTTTTCAAAGGGGGGTCTTTTCTTTAAAGGGTTCATCAAAGGGGAGGCATATCTGGGAGCCATCGCATCTGCTGATGCAAACATTGCTGCTGCGACAGTTGTTGTTTTGAAAAAATCTCTGCGGGTGGATCGCTTATTCAACGCTTCTTCTCCGATTACAATTTAAGAACTTTTCAAGGTCTAATAAATCACCGGATTGCGGGGTAAATCACTAAACCTCTTCGTAGAAATTAAATTAATAAATTTGACATTTACAGAGTTGTCCCTGAAAAGAATCTTTTCCTTTTTATGGTTCCTTCTTTTTTGGGGTAAAGGCCAAAGCAGCATAATTGAGAAAAGTCCTATGAAAGAAATAAAAATTTGTAAAAAAGCTTTCCTGATTAATTTGTTTTGATGGTTCATTGATTTGCTTCCTTTTTATAATGTCCCGGAATTACATGAAAGAATCTAATTAAATACTTTAACAGATCAATATCTGTGCCATTGTCAAAAATGGCTTCTATTACCTGTATTATAAGGACTTGGCAATAGGGACGATTCAAAGGAAGCAAAATGTTTTCCTAAGTGATCCATATTGGAACATTGAAAGTATTGGGGTGTTCCATCAATTTCAATCGTTGAAGGAAGAAATCGAAGTCAATGGAGTTGAAAGAATGAGGGGCTGAGGAACTATAGATGAGAGAACAAAAGTCCGCTCTATATTAGAGAGCCAGATATATTATTGAAGAAATGTTATAAGTCCAATTTTCGTAGTTAAATTGTTAAGAATTAGATCAGAAATTGGGTGACATCAGTGGATCTTCAAAATCTCAAATTTCCATTAATGTTTTCCTTTGAGCGGATAGACTTTATGGTAAGTCTTTTCCAAAGAAAGGAACTCCTTCCAGTCGAATTTATACTTTTCATCAATATCTGAACGTATGGGGCTGTCTTTGTGATCATGGCATTTTCTGCAAACCTGTTCATCCTCGGAACCGTAAATTTGTCCGGCTTCCTTAACTTCCAAACGGGTAAAACTTTCATCCTTTTCTTTATGAATAACTCGATAGATGCTTCCGGGGCCGTGGCAACTCTCACAACCAACATTGGCCATTTCAGGGGTGCTTTCCATGCTCTCAAAACCTCCTCTTTCATCGAAACCGACGGTATGGCAGGGCAGGCATTTTTTGTCTTTGCTGTAATCCTTTTTGTGATCAAGCTGTTCGTCTTTTTTCAGTTTTTTATTAAGCTTGCTAAAAAGTCTTTTCCGCTTTTTGGCCTCTTTTTTAGACGCAGGCGGTTGCAATCTCGCAAATGCCTTGCCATGTTTACTTATTTCCCACTCTTTTATTTCTGTTTTATGACAACTACAGCCTTCAGCGCCAACATATTTTTCTCCACGCGCTTCAGAGGAGTTTAAATCATAACCAAAAGAGACAAAACAAGCGAAAAATAAAAATAAAATAATCTTTTTCATTAGTTTTCCTCCTTCCAATCAGTTGGTATTTCAAGTTTATATTTATTCATTTTTCTCCAAAGTGTATTTCTCCCTATGTTTAATATCTTTGCCGCTTTTTTTTGATTCCCTTCGGTTTCACTAAGGACCTGCAAAATATAAAGTTTTTCCATATCCTCCATAGAGAGTTTTTCTTTAGAACCTTGCAATAAAATATGTTGCTGTCTTTTGGCTACTTCTGACGGTAAATCCACAATTCGCAGTTTTTCTCCTGGGCACATTACAAGGGAACTTTCAATGGAATGTTCTAACTCGCGAACGTTTCCCATCCACTGATGGTTGAGGATCAGGCTATAAGCTTCCGGTGAAATAGCGGAAACATGCTTTCCAAGTTTGGCGTTGTACATCTTAAGAAAATGCTCACATAAGGGAACGATATCTTCTTTTCGTTCTCTCAAAGGGGGGATCAAAATTCGCACAACCTTTAAACGATAATAAAGGTCTTCCCTGAAATTATTTTTTTCCGCAAGCTCTTTGAGGTTCTTATTTGAAGCGCTGATGATCCTAACGTCAATTTTTTTAAACTCGTTGCTCCCGACTCTTTTTATTTTGTTTTCTTGGAGAACACGGAGTAATTTAACCTGAGTGCTTAAAGGAGTTGTATCAATTTCATCCAAAAAAAGAGTCCCTCCTGTAGCTTCCTCAAACAATCCCTTTCGTGAAAAGGCTGCGCCGGTAAAAGAGCCCTTTACATGACCAAAAAGCTCACTTTCTAATAAAGAATCCTGAATAGCGCCGCAATTTAACGCAATAAAAGGGCCATTTTGTCGATTACTTTCATTATGCAAAGCTTTGGCAACTAGTTCCTTCCCTGTTCCACTTTCTCCTTCTATAAGCATGGTTACGTCAGTTTTAGCCACCCTGTTGATTATTGAGAGCACTTCCCTCATACTCTGACTCTTCGCAACAATATTTTTATAATAGTATTTCTCTTTGAATTCATTTCGAAGTAACGTAATTTCATTTTTTAACTTCTGTTGTTCAATAGCTTTTTTGATGACAATAACCAGCTCATCGTTATTAACCGGTTTGGTAAGATAATCAAAGGCCCCTTGCTTCATAGCTTCTACTGCGGTCCCAACGGAACCGAATGCTGTTATTATAATAGCTTCCATTTTCCCTTGAATGTGTTTAAGAATATCAATCCCATTGGAATTGCCCAGGTTTAAGTCTAAAAGGACCAGGTCAATTAACTCGTTGTTCAATATGTTAATGGCTGAATCCAGGTCTCCGGCTAACCGATAGTGGTATCCTTCTGTTTTCAGGAGGATGGAAAGGGAGGTACGAATTGATTCTTCATCATCTACAATAAGTATGGTTTCTTTATCCATGATTAAATTAAAGCGATGTTTCCATACAAGAAATAGGGAGTCTTACCAGAAAAGTGGTTCCTGTATTTGAACTTTCCAGTAAATTAATAGTTCCCACATGCATGGTAATTGTTTTCTTTGCAATTGCCAAGCCAAGTCCTGTTCCATTTTTTTTAGTTGTTTGAAAAGGCTCAAACATATATTTCTTTATGTTTGGAGGTATGCCAGTTCCGGTATCCTTTATTTGTATATCTACAAAATTTCCTTTTCTTTGAATAATGATACTAATCGTCCCATCTTTTTTGATGGCATCCATGGAATTTAATATCAGGTTCCAAAAAACCTGTTGGAGCATTTCCCTGTCTCCATTAATCAGAGAAGAAAGTCCCTTTTCATATTTTTTGGTAAATACTACTCTGCCTTCAATGTCTTTACGATGTTTGGCGATATCAACAATTTCATCCAGGATCTGGCCCAGATCACATAACTCCATTTTCATTTCCTTATTATTACGGCCATACCTCAAGAAATCTTCGAGTATGGTGGATAAACGTTGAGATTCCTTGTTAATTACATCTATCAAACTGTTTTTGTCACCCACAGAGAGACCGCTTCCTGCCTTATGCATAGTGCCAATAGACGAAACCAGTGAGCTTAAAGGGTTGCGTATTTCATGGGCCATACCAGAGGCCATTCTTCCCATTAAGGCCTCATGTTCACTACTTTTTAATTTCTTTTCCATTGTTGCCCTATCGGTGATATCCAACCACAATTCGAAAACCTGGAAAATTTTTCTCCCTTCATCCCTCCAGGGAACGGTAATCACCTTATAAAAATTTTGCCCATTTTGGGGCCCTTTCTGTTCAATGGAGTGAATATGCCCTGTTTGGAATGTATATACTGTCGGGCAGTCTTCGCAAATGCTCTCTTGATTAATGCAGTGATAGCAATGATTTTTATCATAATTGTCCATTGGGAACCATTCTTTGAAAACTCTGTTACACCAAACTACTTTAAGGTTTTGATCAATAACAATCAGCCCGGCGCCAATACCGTTTAATATTCTTTCAAGTTTTGCTTTTTCCTCCTTAATCTTTTGTGTTTTCTCTGTGAGTTCTTTTAAAGAATTTTGAATTCTGTAGCTTAGCTGTATCCAAACTTTGCTTAGCGTATTAATTTCCATAATGTGAGAATTTATTTTTGGGAGCCGATTGCTTAAGGGAATATTTGGGTTAAAAGTACTTGCAAAATTGCTCAACTTGGTAAGTGGAGATGTTATCCACTTCGCAATAAGTTGGGAGAAGATCCCAAACAATAGGGCCGCAATAAAAGTAATCATCAAGAATTCTTTCTTAATCGTTTGAAATAATTCTTCCAATCCTTTTTGTGAAATCCCGATTCTCACTATGCCAATTTTTCTTTCTCCAGCGTGAACGGGATGAGAAATATCGAAGAGTTGAAATCCCCCGGAATTAGATTCCTGAATCAACAGGCTATTGGATTTTAAGGCATTCAAGGAAAGAATATCGTTATCTAAAATGGGATAACCCACACGGTTATCAAAAGGCTTTGAATGGGCTACTATAATCCCCTCGTTGTTGAGTACGACAGCATATTCTAAGGCATTTTCATTTTGTTGGTTGCTGGTTAACGCAGCGCTATTCTCCCCCACTATACTTTTGCAAAGCATATATAGATTCCATCGGTCGTTATTCAGTATAAATTCCTTACTGGAAAGGGCAAGGTTCTTGGCAATTATAGTCCCTGTTTTTTTCAGTTCTTCCTTCAGGTGGCCAGATTCAAGATTCAGCATAACCATGGCAATGGAAAATGAGACGAAGAAGGTTGCTACAAAAGAAATCAGCGTTAATTGGCTGCTGAATTTGTATGATCTTTTCTCCGAGCCTTTAGAAGTGCCCATAAATTTAAATATTTTTTCAAGCATGAGTTATTCCCGAGTGACAAAATTTCAGCCCATAGAAATTACCATTGGCACAGCTGTTGATAAAGACTACCAAACACTCGGAGCAAGAACATATTATGGAAGTAATTCCTGGTTAAAAAGATCGATATAGGTGATCATCTCACGAATGGGATCGTAATCTTTATCTTCAAGGGGGACAAAACGATCAAGATAGAGTCTATTGAGGATATCCTTTCCCTTGGGATCCAAATGCATATTGAGAAAAACCTTTCGAATTTTTTCTTTAATTGCAGGGGCTAAAGATTTTCTTATAACAAAAGGTGTAAAAGAAAAATCCCTAGACCGGTGAATGATTTTTGTCTTCCTTGAATAACCGGGATCTATTTTTTGGTGGAGATCCCAGATATAACTATCCACACTGGCCCCATCTACTAACCCCACGGCCACTGCCTCTATCGAATTTGTGTGGCTGTATGTATAAATATAACTGTGAAAATAATTATCGACTTTATAACCCTTTTTAGCCAAAAGATAGGTAGGAATAAGTTTCCCTGAATTGGAAAGAGGATCAGAGAAAGCGTATCTGGCTTTCTTAAGATCTTCTAACTTCTGAAAGGGACTGTTCTTATGGACAATAATATAAGATTTGTAGGTAGGTCTCCCGGAAGAAAAGGCTGGAACCGGAACAGCAAGGAGTTCTTCACCAAATGAGTCATGGTCTATTACGTATGGAGCGCCGCACACATAGGCAATATCAACTTCGTTGTTTTTTAGCATACGGCTCATATCTGAATACAGTGTTGCGTTGATGGAGACAGAGGGAATGCCAAGTTTTTTACCGATGTACTCACTAAATGGTTTGTTAATGTCAACTAGTGATTTGATGGTTACCGCAGTAAATCCTATTCTTATCTTGGAAAAGTTATTTTCTTCAGAGAAGGCTGATGGCAAAAATGAAAAAAATAGGATTAAAAATAAAAATAATAACCATGATAATTTCTTAATTGAAGGGGATGAAAACATTTATTTAAATTAGTTTAATAGAAATATTATTTATTAACTTTGGTTAAAAGGTTTTCCCTATAAATTAACTCACCTTAACATCCAGGAAAAAAAAGGCGCTGGTCACCCATTTGAGCTATGTTCTATTGTGGAGTGTATAGCCAACTTCTATTGCTCCAGATTGGAATGTCTTCTACTACGATTTATATTAACATCCAAAACATAATCCTATTACGAATATCTGTTTATGTTGGTTATTTTAACAAAATATAGATTCCACTTCCATAAGCATATACAAACCTTAATCTTAATATAGATTTATAGAAAAAATTTATTTAGAAGGCCTGCTAGTGGGGACGAGGTCATAGATTGCCTGAATCCATTAGCGGATACCAAGCCTAAATATATTTTCTATATGGGCGCATGGATTTAAACCTATAACTTTATAATGCCTTATACAGATAAATAGCTTCTACTTTAAGATATACTAGCTAAATAGTCCACCGTCTCCTCCGATCCTTTATTATCCTTCCTATCAATGTTGTTTAAGCAACGGTTCTGTAAGCAGCTATTAATTGGATTTGCAGATATCAACAAAAACCACCTTGCCGTTTTCAGAAAGTTTAACTCTTACTGATTTTCAAAGGTATTTACAGAGTTCACTTTTGCAAATTAGATATTGCAAAGAACGAAGGTATGCATATTGCTATTGTGGTTAGGCATAGCAGCATTTCGGCGGAAACTACCTCCAACACAAAGGTATTTAGCTTTTCACCATTTCAGGTAGTGAAGTTGAAAATTAAATATATTTTAGAAAGGAGGTTTTGAAATGGCAATGCAAAAAAGATTTGCTATGGTCGTCGATACCAGAAGATGCATCGGTTGTCATGCCTGTACTGTTGCCTGTAAGGCGGAAAATAACGTTCCACTTGGAGGGTGGCGCACCCAAGTGCGTTATCTGGAAAAAGGGAAATATCCTTATGTAAAGAAATATTTTCTTCCTATCCTGTGTGATCACTGTGAAAACCCGCCCTGTGTGAAGGCTTCCAAGAAAGAAGGGGGAGCGGCTTTTATAAAGCGGGATGATGGCATTATAACTATTGACAAGTCTAAGTGCAAGAAAGATAAATTCGGCGTTTATGAAGGCGCTGCGGTTGAATCCTGTCCTCTTGGTCAGATTTATACCAATAAACAGACCGGATTGCCGGACAAATGTTCTTTATGCGCGCATCGCGTAGACAAAGGTTTGGTGCCTGCCTGTGTCCAGACTTGCCTCGGCAGAGCACGTGTTTTTGGGGACATCAATGATCCGGAGAGCGAGGCTTCCATTTTATTGGTCAGAAATGGGGCAAGGGCGTTAAGACCTGAAGAAGACCATGATCCTGGAGTTTACTACCTGGGCCTTGACATGCATCAAACCCATGGTTCACAAAAAATTAAAGGGTTTAAAGAATTTGATCCCCAGAGCTTTGACTCTGGTGTCCAATCTCAACAATAAATAATAAAGAGGAGGTGACTCATTGTTATGAAACTGGATAGAAGAAATTTTGTTAAATTAGGCGCATCGGCTGGCGCTGCTCTTGCCGCATCAAACGGGATGTCTGTATTTTCCAATGCCATGGAATTATCTCTTGGAGGGAAAAGTGTAAATGAAAAAGGGGTGGAAAGGAAAGTCGTTCCTTATACCTGTATGACATGCAATATGGAAGATGGCGGATTGGCCTATCTCGAAAACGGCAAAATTGTCAAACTTGAGGGGAACCCAGAGCACCCGGGAAACAGAGGTAAACTTTGCGCCAAGGGAAATGCTGGATTTCTTCATGCTTACGATCCTGCCAGAATACTGTATCCTTTAAAACGCGCGGGAAAGAGGGGCGAGGGAAGGTGGAAAAGAATTTCCTGGGAGGAAGCCCTTAATGAAGTTGCCGGTAAAATTAACCAGGCAATTAAAAAAGATCCCGATAGTGTTGCTATTCATTATGGCCGGGACCGGACCCACGGGACCATTTCAAGGTTTCTTAATGCTATCGGTTCCAGCACTGGATTAAACCATACTTCCGTCTGTGAATCGAGTAAAAAAGTAGGGATGGAAACTACCTGGGGGCCGGACATAGAAACCCCTGACTTTGCCAACTCCAATTATATTCTCAATTTCGGAAGCAACATTCTGGAAGCGGCTTATTTTCATAATCCTTATGCTCAAAGGGTTGCGGAAGGGAAAGTGGGCAACAAAGCAAAAATAGTTACTCTGGATACCCGTCTTTCCAATACGGCAGGATTTTCCGATGAGTGGATTCCTGTTTTTCCTGGAACAGACGGGATTATAGCCCTTGCAATGGCTAACGTTATTATGCAGGAAGGATTGGCAAATGAAGATTTCATTAATAAATGGTGTAATGTCAATGCGAAGAAATTAAAGGCTCATTTAAAACAATACACCCCGGAAATGGCAGAAAAAGAAAGCGGGGTTCCCGCAAAGACCATTCGACGCATTGCAATAGAATTTGCCTCCGCCGGTCCGGCCACCACCTACACCTATAGAGGCCCCTGCAAACATTCCAACGGCACCTACAATGAAAAATGCACCATGCTGCTTCCTATCATAACGGGAAATATCGAAATAAAAGGAGGTTATAATCTTCCTCGAGGCATGGGCTGGATTAACGGGGGTGGACCAGAACCGGTGCCTCCAAAACCTAAAGGGCACAGTGTTTTGGCAGCTCCACCCGATTATCCATTAGCGAACCACCATGTCTGCCAGCTTATTGGGCAACGCATCAAAGCGGGTCTGCAGAAAATCAATGTCTATATTACTTACTATTACGATCCTGCTTATTGTATGCCCGATTCTGGAACATGGCAGGAAATTCTATTGGATGAAAAACTCCTGCCATATACGGTTGCAACCGGCCCATACATGAGCGAAACAGACGCACTGGCGGATATCATTCTTCCGGACACCTCTTATCTCGAAAGATGGGATCCTGAATCCATGCCGTCCTCTGTGGAGAAATGGGTAGGACTTCGCCAGCCAGTTATTAAATCGCCGGGAGGAATGTCATGGCGGGATGTGACCATTGAATTAGGGAAACGAATACCCGTTGCCAAACCATATTATGATGGCCTGACTTCTGAAAAATGGATGAGGGCGCATTTTGATAATATGCCTGGCTTGAAGGAGGCAGGGGGCCTGGATTACCTTAAAAAACATGGGGTATGGCCCAAGGCCTCGCCAACGACAGCGGATAAACCTTTTGGGGATGAGGATTCTTTTAAATTTGGCGGACCTTCAAAGAAAAAATTCCTCAAAGGGAAAATCCATATTTATGTCAAGGATTTTGAGAAGTGGGGTTATCAACCGATGCCCCATTATGAACCGATTATGGAACATGCGGGCATAAACAGGAATGGTTCCGTTCCAAGAGGAAATATGGTAATGACCACATTTAAATGGAATGTGCACACCCAATCCCGAACCGCAGGAGTGAAATGGCTTGCTGAGATTGTTCACAAAAATCCAGCATGGATCAATCCCATAACCGCTGAAGCTAAAGGCATCGGAGAAAATGACCTGATCCGCATCACCTCTGAATTAGGTTATATCGTTACAAAAGCCCATCTGACAGAAGGTATTCACCCATCTGTCGTAGCGGTCAGCCATAGCTGCGGACACAAAGGTTTCGGGAAATTGGCCAGTGGCAAAGAGCATGGCCATGAAAGCGCATCCTATGATCCAAACCAATGGTGGACAGACACCGGGGTTCATCCTAACGAAATTATTCCTGTCACAGCGGACCCCATTGGTGGTTCCCAGGGTTGGTTTGATACTGTTGTCACGTTGCAAAAAGCCAGAGCTGGAGATCAATATGGGGACAAGAAAATGAGTTTAGGCGCCGCACAGAGGGCTTATGAAAAAACCCTGTCTCTGAGAAGCTCCAAAGCCGCGGACCAGCTTAAAGCTTAGATACAAATGATAGAGTTTTATTATTCCGTCCATCTCAGGCGGAGTCCCATGAGGGGGCTCCGCCGGGGAATATGATCATCAAACCTTAATGGGATTAAATCTATGAAAATTGATAAAAGCATAGAAATAGCAGAAGGCCGGAAAGCATTATATGGAATTTTGTCATCGATTTATCTTAATGAAATATCTCCTCCTCTGCTTTACGAATTGCAGAGCGCTCCGGTTCGCTCCGCTCTATCTGATTTTAGTTTCCAAACAGATGCCCTGAAATCAAAGGGAAACAATGAAGATTTCATAAACGAGCTTGAAGTGGAATTTACCGGACTTTTCATTGGGCCCGGTATGGTTCAGGTTTCTCCTTATGAGTCGGTCTATTTTGAAAAACAAATATACGGCACGGCTGCCTTTGAAGCTGCATTGTTTTATGAGCGTTATGGTTTGTCCATGGAGAAGTCTCCCTCTCTAAAGGTATTTAAGTTGCTGCCAGATCACATCGGTGTTGAAATGCAATTTATGAAATTATTGGTTGAAAAGGAAATAATGGGCAGGAAAGAGGAAAACCAGGATAAGGCTTCAAGGGCTTTAGAAATTCAAAAAATTTTTTTAACGAAACACCTTGGTAGATGGGCAAAACTATTTTGCGAAAAAGTAATGTTATTCGCTTCAAATCCCTTTTACTGTGAGTTTGCTAAATTAACAGAAAAGTTTATTCAAGACGAAATGTTTATTTTGGAAAACTTAACAGGGGAATCTGGAATTTATGAAAAACAGGCCCAAAGTATTTGTCATTGAACCTAACGGCCAGGGAAATATCTGCCATTACTCTATTGGCCTTTCTAATGCCTTGTCTCAAAAAGGATTCGATGTACTGCTGATAACTTCCATATTTTGTGAATTCCAGAAGCAGTTTAAAGGTTTTAAGTTGCTAAGAATATTGAGAAATGGCCTGTTAGGATATTTTTATTATCTTTTTGCTGTTCTTAAGCTTGTTGCACAAAAAACACCCCATGTCATTTATATACAAGATACTGTATTTCTCCCCGTAGAAATTTTCCTATTTGCGCTGTTAAAGAATGTTTTTCATTGTCGTCTTATCTATACGGCCCACAAAATTGTTCCCCATGAAAAGCGCCTTCTCAAATTATTCATTTATGCCTATTTCTATAAAATAATTGATCTTGTTGTTACCCATAACGATACCGACAGGAAAATTATTTCAGATTTCTTTGGAATTAAAAGCTCAAAGGTATTTACAGTATCAAGAGGAAATTATTTGATATTTGAACAATATTTTAATAACACTCCTGTGTGCGCAAGACGGGATTTAGATTTACCTGAAGAGAGCCATGTGATCCTCTTTTTTGGTTATATAAGCCGCGGAAAGGGGCTTGATATACTATTAAAGGCCTTCAGAGAACTCTGCGATATTATTCCAAACTGCAAACTTATTGTAGCTGGAAAGGTGTTTAATCTCAGCTATTATGAAAACCTGATCCAGGATCTCAATATTGCCAAAAATCTAATTGTAGATTGGAATTATATACCCATGAAACAGGTAGTTAAATATTTTGCCGCATCTAATGTAGTTGTTCTGCCTTATAGAAAGATCTGCGACAGTCCTATTGTTCAAATGGCATACACTTTTGGGAAGCCGATTATTAAAACCGTTAATATTGAAGACCGCTATTTTAAGGAGGGTAAAAATGGTTATTCGGTTATTCCGGGAGATGTGATTGATCTGACTGAAGCATTAATAAAGCTATTTTCAGATGATGATAAATTTGAAGAAATGAGCTGTAATGTGAGGGAAATGGCCGAAAAGACCTATAGCTGGGAAAATATTGTATCGGTTACCGAATCTGCCCTGGTGTAGACATGTAAATAAAAGTTTTGTTTGTGGGTATAACTTTCTTGTTTTGGAGGAGATCGATTGTTGGCTCAAAATATTAACATTCATTCAGGCTTATGTTTGAGAAACAGGGAGACTCCCGTGGAATGCAATGTTTGTTTAAATTATTGCCCAACCTCTGCTGTCAATATAAATGGCAATATAGAGATCAATAGAGATATATGTTTAAGGTGCGGAGTTTGTGTAGGCAAGTGCCTTACAGAGGTATTTTCCTATGGAGATGCGGAAAATTACAACGATTTGACTTTTCTTTATTCACAACTGGCGCATGAAAGAAATGGATTGCCCTTTCTTCCCTGCAAAAGAGATGGCGGAGACTATTCCTTTTTACCAAATTGCCTCGCAATGTTTAATGAAACGGATCTGATCTTAACAGCATTAGAAATTAAAAAGGATATCAGGCTTTACATGGGAGGTTGCGCCGAATGTTCTGAGTCCCGTCAGCTCATTATCGAAAAGGGAATCCACTCGGCAAATAAAATCCTCTTTCTTTTAAATGTCCCGTGGAAAATTTATACGGTTGACCACGGGTTAGGTTTGAATTTATCTTATGCTTTAGAAAAATATGAGGAAAAAGAAAAGAAGAAAAAATATCTCCAACGGAGGGGCTTTTTTAATCAACTTAAAATCCAGACGATAAATGCCGCTGCGGCAATGATTTCAGGTAACAGAAATGAGGGTATAGAGGAGTCGGCCTCAAGGCCCTGCCCGGATAGAGAAAAATGGATACCACCAAAACGAAAAAAACTTTTATCAGAATTAAAAAAAATTAAACCATCTTCGATGGAGAAAAAAGTAGAAGGGGCGGATCTACCTTTTTATAAATTAGAAATTTCAGACAAATGTGTTTTTTGTAATATTTGCCAGGATTCATGTCCCACAGGGGCCCTAAAAAAATATGAAGAGGGTTTTGAATGTGGGTTAGAATTTGAAATATTAAAGTGTATCCACTGTATGGATTGCGAAAAGCTTTGTCCGAAACAGGCGATACAAAAACTAAAATATATTAATGAAGGCGATTTGAAGGTAGATTCCATTGTGCGTATGGCACGCAAAAAGTTAATGGAGTGTGTTGTTTGTGAAATGACATTTTTACCAATAGATAATGATCAAAAATGTCCCAGATGTTTAAAAATTGCGGAAATTACAGAATCCTTATTCAAATTTGAAATCAATAAACCAAATTTTTTTGAGAAAGGGGGTGTGAACTAAGAGAAAGATGGATGTATTGAAAACTTTCATTTTATATACACCAGCCTTATGGGCATAAGAAAATTTAAGTTTGGAGGTGAATTATGAAAAAGTTTTTTCTTTTATTATTGGTATTATCTTTTGTTCTATTCGGAGGCCTCCCCTTTGGAGTGGATGAATCGAGCTCCGAACCTACCTTTAATTTTCATGGTCAATTCAGGGTCAACTCTTATGCAGACTCCAGAGAAGATAAAACTATGGTAGGCGATTTTAATCGTACTGCTTCCCGGCTTAGATGGCGGCCAACGTTCGATGTTGAAATGAGTGAAAGTGTTAGTCTTCATACCCAGTTCAATATTGGCCATATTAATTCAAATATTGCTAATGCAGGAACGAGTTTTGCGCTTCGGCATGCCGTTATCCAGGCAGACCTGTTTGACACTGGCATTACCGGTGTCGCAGGATTGGTCCCGGTTTCTGACAAATTTGGCGATACCCTATTCAGCGCAGACTGGGATTATAATCCCCTGGCTTTGATTTTCTTAGTCAATAAAGGAGATGTAAAAATCAGGGCAGGACTGGGCACATTGCAGGAAGGGGTTGAAGGGGGATTAGGTGGCGGAAGCGCTCTCCATGAAGATGATCTTAGTATTTATGTCTTTGATGCTGATTATGAACCTCTCGGGATTGGCGGTTCTGTTTACTGGATGAATGGCGGATCGGATCGTGGTATTGCAGCCGGAAAAACAGCTCTTGGAGGCGCGCTGGGAGGGGGCGCCATGCAAGAACTTAGTTTATTCCATTATGGCGGTCGTTACAGTGGAGATTTTGAGGTAATTAAAGTTAATGCTTTTCTTGTTGGAAGCAACCTGACTGCTGATGGTTTTTTTGGCGCAGGCGCTGATCTCAAATCAAATGGTGTGGCTGGGAAAATTGAGATAATAGCGCCTATAAACGATGTGACAGTAGGGCTTATGATTACTGGGGCATCGGGTGACAAAAACTTTGGAGTTGCAGGGACAGGGACCTCCAGCGCATTCATTACACCAATGTCCGTAGCAGGGACTACCGGCTATTGGGGATATACCGGGAGATTAACAGAGCAGGGGCCAACGGATACCGGAATTGATGACCAGACTGTAAACCTTGACGGCGGCGGCCTCCCATGGTCTTCCTATGCTAATTTGGGATTAGGATTACTTACCGTTCAGGGCAAAGTGGGCTTTCCTATCACTGATATAATTGGCGCCTATTTTGGCGTTGGTTATTATCGTAGCGCTGACGCCCCTGCGGGTCAATCTAAAGACATAGGATTAGATGTATATGCGCAAGCCAAAATAAATCTGGGTCAAAACCTAAACCTTGAAGCCGGGGTAGATTATCTGGCCGCGGGGAAAGGGCACTACAATAATATTGCGGCTGCTACTGCATCAGGCCTGGCTGTGTCAAGAGGAATTTTCCTCGGATTTTCCAGGTTGCAATTAGAGTATTAAAGAAATGCGGATGGGGTTCAATATTTTGCATTTTTTATTATTACCTCCAAGTGCTCCATCCGCAATTATGCATTGAAAATAGCGCCACGGGATCTTGTAAAAAGAAATCGAATCTATTTTGCATCTTTCCTGTGGCGCTTATTTTTGCTATCATCTCAAATGCTTTGCGTAAAAAAAATATTTAAATGCTCAATCCCACAGAATAACTCCTCTCATAATCGTTTTTGCCTCTTTTGCTTACCGGGTTTTCATTTTACTAAATTCAAAATCATTTCCTCTCTTGGATTAAAAAAACACTTCTCATTAATTTTAATCCTATGCGCGCTTATTATTCCTGGAGAATGTTTTTCTGAAAAAAATAACAACAAATACTTTGTAATTGGCATATCGGCGTCTGGGGCTCATAAGATTTTAAAAAAATTAAAAATTAAATCCTTTGAACACCCCGCCTTTTTTACAGATAAGATTTTAAAACAAACAATAAATTCCCTCACCTACTCGAATTACATGGATGGTCTTGCCCTATGGGAAAATAAAAAGAGGGGTGTTTTCTTGGCAAAGGAGACAAAAAAGATGGCGCCTTTCATTCGAAAAGGATTTGAGAAAGCCTCCCCTAAAAAAATGCTTTATTTTTCTGTTGGAAAGAAAAATGAAAAAACAACAGGAAATATTTTTTATCTAAACTCTAATCTCTATTTTTATTTTCATACTATTAAGGGAAAAACACAGGAATGGGAAGGCGCAGGAGGGCCTCATGATATGTGGAAACTTATTCCCCGACAAGGACAGGCTTATTTAAAGCAGAAAGGCCTTCTTGGTCTTGTCGATACCTATACCGATTGGCTGATTATCGAGGATATTTATAATGAACAGACTAAAAGCGCCAAACCTTTTCACCCTGTAGGGAATAATCAAGTAAAAGGCCAGGCAAAGATCAAAAACAAATTAATTTTTTTGAAAGAATTGCTTTCCGAGGGATTAATCACTAAGAAGAATTATGAAATAAAGAAACAGGAAGTGCTAAAAGGTTTATAATAAAGCATGACTACAGTTGATCTGCCCTCCAAAATCTGACCCAGTAATATAGACTTAGGAATAGGTAATAAATGGATGATAGAGTAAATATTCCTCCTTCCTCAAAGTTTATTTCATAAGTTTGTATCCGCAAACGTTTACGAATGAAAACTTTAAATTTTGGTGGGAAATTTTACGGTAAATGATCCCGGCAAATCAATTCGGGGGCGTTAGATAAAATCACTATGTAACCCAAGTATGACCAAATTGTGACCGAAATGACCTGAAACAGCCTGAACCCACTGAACCACCGTAAATATCAGAATTGCCCATTACTTTGTAATATAATGCGATAGCGGCTGAATGCCTTGAAATCAAGCAGTTAGTGAAAGTTAATAAATGCAGCCTTGAACGGACTTCTAATCCGTAGGTCGCAGATTCAATTTCGTGGTTACATTGTATTCCCCCAAAAACTCCCCTACCCTTTTCAAATATTTCTTTTGAATATTCCATCCATTTTCCCAATTCCAAATAGTGGATTCAGTCACTCCAATAATCTTTGCAACTTCTTTTTGCATTAACCCAAAATCCATTTTTTTTTCGAATATGCTCCCCAATTGTTTTCGGATTTATAGGGTAGTCTTTTGCTGGAACTAAATCTAAGTTATTAAAATCTCTATCAACTATATAAATCAATAAATTGGAAAAGTATGTAAAGTGATTCGCATGCTTGTCCATAAAGCCTCGGTGGATGGCTCTGAATAAGCGCTTGATTTTAAGCTGCTTTGATTTTGAATATCCTTGTCCATAAATCATCTAATTTCTGTCTCTAAAATAATAGATATATAATGTTTTTTAAGATGATTTAAAATGAAAATTATATTTTTGGATAGATTATAATTTCCTTTTACCCAAACCCATTGACTTATTATGAATAATTAACTAAATTATCCAATTTATTTTTAAATTTTCATAGATTAAAGGTTCAGTGAAAACAGAGAAAGCTAAAAATAATCTAACTCGACAACAGAAGCTTGTTGCAGAAATCTCTCGTTTATTCGTATCTTGTAATTCATTGGATATAATCAACAGAGAAGTTCCAAAGCTTCTTGCAGATCATTTCGATTTTCCGATTGCTTCCATAGAGCTTTATGATGATGGCGCCAAGGAGATGGTATTCGTAGGATCTTATGGCATTCCTGCTGCTAAAGGTCCTGCCCCGTTGCGTGTCCCCGTTGAACAAACAATTTCTGGATTAGTGGCAACCACTAAGAAAGCTGTATTTGAAACGAACGCAAGCAAACGCTCTGAGTATCAATTTAAAGCATTAAAGGCATTGAATGTAGAGACCTTCTTGTGTGTGCCTATTCAATTTAGGCAACGGGTATTAGGCACTTTGGCTTTGGCTGATACTCATGAACGGAAAGATGCAGCTCCATTGATGGATGTTATCCAGATTGTTGCAAATCATTTCGCCAGAGAGTTTGAGCACAAGCGTGTAGAGAATAAACTTGTGGAGGCAGAAAATCGTTTTCGTACACTGTTTGAGCAATCGCCAGATGCGGTTGTGATTATCGACCCGGAAACAGTTTTACCGATTGAGTTCAACGACGCTGTCCTCTCTATGCTAGGTTATTCACGAGAGGAATTTGCAAAACTGCGTGTTTCCGATTTTGAAGCAGTTGAAAATCCTGAAGAGATAAAAAAACATGCTGAGAAGGTTTTACGTGAGGGAAGGGATGAATTTGAAACCAAATTTCGCACCAAAAATGGAAAAATCAAAGATGTTTTAGTTGTTGCTCGAGTCATAAGAATTTCTGGTAATACTTTTTTTCATAGCACTTTTCATGACATCACAGAACGTAAGCAGGCGGAGGAAAAACTTAAATTGCATGCTCAGGTGCTTAAAAATATGGCAGAAGGAGTGCACCTTACCCAAGCAAGCGATGGTATTATCGTCTATACCAATCCCCGATTTGAAGAAATGTTCGGCTATAGGCCCAATGAAATAGTAGGAAAGTACGTAAACATCCTAAACGCTCCATCAGACAAAAGTCCTGAAGAAACCGCAAACCAAATCATAAAAAGTTTGAATGAAACGGGAATGTGGAGCGGAGAGGTTAAGAATATCAAAAAGGATGGAACCATTTTTTGGTGCCAAGCCAACATATCTACTTTTGAACATGATAGCTATGGGACAGTCTGGGTTGCTGTTCATGAAGATATTACTGATCGCAAAAATTCAGAGGTAGAACTTCAGGAGAGTGAAAAAAGATTCAGAATGCTCTCAGAAGCCTCTTTAGAGGGCATTGTCATCAGTGAAAATGGAATACTTATAGAGACAAACGAGAGGTTGGCCGAACTGGTTTGTTACGATCAGAAGGAATTATTGGGTCAAAAGGCAACGGAATTAGTTTCGCAAGAGTGCCAAGAAGATGTCATGGAGAAAATACTTTCCAATTACGACAAAGCCTATGAAACAATGTTGAAAAGAAAGGACGGCAGCGCTTTTCCTGTTGAAGTGTGCGGGAAGCCAATTATGCTCCATGGGCGAAAAGCCAGGATAACGTCAGTAAGAGATCTCTCGGAGCGTAAACGGGCAGAAGAAGAAAAAGAAAGACTTCTAAGGAGTCTCCAGCAAGCGCAGAAATTGGAAACAATAGGGACACTTACAGGAGGTATAGCTCATGACTTCAATAATATTCTCACACCTATTATCGGTTACGCAGAGCATTGCCTTAGGAAATTCCCCCCGGATAGCAAAACCTATGCTGATCTCAAACATATTCTCGACTCAGGGTTTCGCGCAAGGGATCTGGTAAAACAGATTCTTACTTTCAGTCGTCAGCATGAGCACACGCTTGTAACCGTCTCACTAGCTCCAATCGTCAGGGAAGCGCTTAAGTTTATGAGGTCATCCCTGCCAACGAACATTGAAATCCGCCAAAATCTTGATGATCAATCGGGCACAATACAAGGGGATATTACCCAAATACACCAGATAATTATGAACCTCTGCGTCAATGCTGAGCATGCTATGCGGGAGAAGGGTGGCACGCTGGAAGTAAAACTTAAATCGGTCCATCTTGATTCCCGCTTTTGCGCTACCCATTTTGGTTTAAAAGAAGGCGATTATCTAAAACTTACAATAAGTGACATAGGACACGGCATGAGTAAGGAAACTATGGACCGAATATTCGATCCATTTTTTACAACCAAGGACGTTGGGGAAGGCACCGGAATGGGTTTGTCAACGGTTCATGGAATAGTTTTAAACCATGGAGGCGATATTATTGTGAACAGTGAGTTGGGAAAAGGAACAAATTTTGATATATATCTCCCAAAATCA
>Ga0255058_10000139_pt1 | contig 43112 bp, 37 predicted proteins | sample Cases_109_9_MG_FD_188637 | JGI IMG/M metagenome (GOLD analysis project Ga0255058, IMG submission 188637) | Seawater microbial communities from Amundsen Gulf, Northwest Territories, Canada - Cases_109_9 | ecosystem: Environmental > Aquatic > Marine > Gulf | place: Canada: Northwest Territories...
TTTTTTTCACCAAGGAGGAAATGACCGATGGCAGATCTTACAGACATTATCAATGGGGTTTTTAAAGGTAAACTCAAGGACATTCAAGGTCTGGTTCAGGAGGTTTTAGATGAAGGGGTTAGTGCCAGCCAGATTTTGGACGAAGGATTAGTCAAGGGGATGGATGTGGTGGCGCAAAAATGGAAAGAAGGCGAAGTTTTCGTGCCTGAGGTCCTTCGATCCGCCAAAACCATGCAATCGGGCATGGATATTCTTAAACCACTTCTGGGAGAAGATGCATTGAAACCGAAGGGTGTTTTTGCTATCGGAACGGTCAAGGGAGATCTGCACGATATTGGGAAGAACCTGGTAGCCATGATGTTGGAAAGTGTAGGTTATAAGGTGATCAATCTGGGGACTGATCTGGATCCCGGTATTTTTGTGGAACAGGTAGAAAAAGGGGTATCCCTCATCGGCATGTCTGCGCTTTTGACCACAACGATACCCCAGATGAAAATCGTAATCGATTCCCTTGAAGAAGCGGGACTTCGACCGAAGTGTAAGATCTGGATAGGCGGAGCGCCGGTAACCCAGGAATTTGCCGACGAGATCGGAGCCGACTTTTACTGCATAGAAGCGGCCCAGTGTATTGATCAATTAAACAGCCTCAATCCTTGAGGGGTTATTTCAAAAAAGAATTTTTAACTTTATACTAGAAAGGCATAAGCTTGTGATTATTATTGGAGAAAGGATTAATACGAGTCGAAAGTCCATTGATGAGGCCGTCGATAAACGAGACCGGGCTTTTTTACAGGATGAAGCCCGCAAACAGGAAGCAGCAGGAGCTGCCTTCATCGATGTAAATTGTGGATCGAGGTTGAAATCCGAGTGCGATGATTTCCTTTGGCTAGTGGACCTGATACAAGAGGCTGTTTCGATTCCTCTTTGTCTGGACAGCCCGGATCCGAAGGTGCTGGCAGCCGGATTGAAACAGGTTAAGCAAAGACCGCTGATTAATTCCATCACCCTTGAACCGGATCGTTTTGATGAAGTGGCCTCTATCCTGGAAGGCGATGGGGCCGATGTGATTGGCCTCTGCATGGACGAAACCGGGATTCCAAATACAACGGAAAAAACAGTCGAAAACGCCGTCAGGTTGGTGAAAAAACTAGAGGCATTGGGATTAAAGCGTTCAAGCATCTATCTCGATCCGCTGATTCAGCCCTTGAGCACCGATACGGAAAATGGTAATACTGCGTTAGCTTCCATCACAACGATTATGGAATCGCTTTCAGGAGTCCACACCACCTGCGGGCTAAGCAATGTTTCTTACGGTTTGCCTGAACGCTACCTCATTAACCGAACCTTTCTGGTCTGTGCCATGGACAAGGGGCTTGATTCAGCTATCATCGATCCCCTGGATAAAAAGATCATGACCAACCTCCTGACCGCGGAGATGATTCTCGGTAGGGATGACTACTGCGGCAACTTTATCGATGCCATGCGTGACGGGAAAATCGCAAGCTAGCCAGACCAATTTATGACAAAAAAGATCATCATCTGCGTGCAGTCTGGTTTGGGGTCGATGTCGGCGGCACGTTTAGCGATCAGGCAAACTCACGGCCCCGAAAAGGGCTGTTTCGAGGATTAAATGGACCAACAGAATGCACACAGCATATCGGGTGCGCGTGATAATAAACTGGAAGTTTCAATCGGCCGACAGGTACGTGCCTTTCGCAAAAAGATAGAGCTGACCATTGCCGGACTGGCTAAATTGGCCGGCCTTTCCAACGGCATGTTGTCAAAAATTGAAAACGGCGTTGCTTCTCCCTCATTGGCTACGCTTCAGTCGCTGGCAGCTGCTCTTCACATACCGTTCACCGCCTTTTTCCGTAAATACGAAGAGGAAAGAGATGTCAGCTTCGTCCGCGCCGGCGAGGGACTCATTATCGAGCGCCGCGGCACTCGTTCCGGGCACCAATATCAGCTTCTGGGCCACAGCATAGGTAAAATCATCGCTGTTGAGCCCTATATGATCACCCTCACCAAGGAATCCGATGTTTTCCCGATTTTTCAACATTCCGGCATGGAGTTTATCTACATGATCGAGGGTAAAGTGGGCTACAGGCACGGGAATAAGACCTATTTTCTCACCCCGGGGGACTCGCTTTTTTTTGACGCCGACGCCCCCCACGGTCCGGAGGAGCTGAAAAAATTGCCGATCCGGTTTCTATCGGTGATTGCCTATTCCCGCTTTAGCGAGGAATAGGGTGGGGATTAAATCTATAGATCATGTTTATTTATATGAAAGTTTTTTTCATATATTCTTGACATCGTTATTTTGGAAAGGTTATTACAAGTTATCACCACAAAGTATCACTAAACCCAGTCGAGCGTAATTTTGCCATTAAACCTATAACTTTTTGTATCCGGTATTTGTCGAATTCAATACGCTACAAGTTTCGCTTTCCAACCCTGCTTTAATTAAATGAAAAACTTCAGTCAGACAGGTGATGCCGAAGGATAATTTTTCAAATTGTGGTAGAGGAAGTTCCGGGTCGAGAGCTATCAATCGCCACATTAAAAGAAGCAAAGACAGATAATAGAAACATAAAAATTGAAAAGGGGAAATTAAGATATGGGGGTATATGCAAAAAAAGGCGAGAGCAGGGAAGAGATTAGAGCCAGACTAAAAGCAGCCGGTGTCGAATATCTTTGGGCACAATTTGTGGACATGAACGGGGCTGCCAAGGTCAAGCAGGTTCCTTTTGCTGCCTTTGACGATATCATCGATGAGGGGGCCGGATTTGCCGGTGGCGCGGTTTGGGGGCTAAATCAAGGGCCTCACAGCCATGATCTAATGGCCCGCGCCGATTTTGAAACATTTCGCCAATTGCCGTGGAAGCCCAACACGGCGATGGTCAACTCCAATCTTTTTGTAGATGACGAGCCGTGGCCGGCATGTTCCCGAACCAATTTGATACGAATGACTGATCTGTTTGCGAAGGGGGGCTTTGTACTTAACGGGGGATTTGAGCCCGAACATTTTCTGGTGGTAAAAAACCCCGATGGGTCCATCACGGGTTGGGACCCACAGGGAATCGATACATTGGCCAAACCGTGTTACGATGTTAGAGGAATTTCCCAGGCGGCTGATTATCTCCAGGATATCATGAAATACAGTGCGGAGGTGGGAATGTACATCTACCAATGCGACCATGAGGATGGCAATTGGCAGTATGAGGTCAACTGGCAATGGGCCGACATGTTATCCTCCTCCGATATGTGCGTTTTTTTCCATACGATGGCTCCACAGGTGGCTGCCAGGCACGGGTTTAACGTTACATTTATGGCCAAACCATTTGAAGGCAAGACCGGTACCGGAAACCATCTGCATTTTCATGTTGCTGACGTCAAAACAGGTGAAAACCTGTTTCCCCTCAAGAAGGGTGAAAAAGACTGGAAAGATGATCGCATGGGATACTCCAAACTGGCGTATCACTTTATTGGCGGTCTGCAGGAGCACAAGGATGCCATTTGTGCCGTAACTTCTCCAACGGTTAACTGTTATCGTCGCATACAAAGCGGTGAAGCCGTCTATTCTTCAGGATCCCAGTACACCTGGACGCCGGCCTGGAACTCTTTCGGGGACAACAATCGTACCCAGATGTTCCGGTCGCCGACCAACAACCGCTTTGAGGACAGATCCATATCCGGAATGGCCAACCCATACCTTGTGGCCGCCGTGTTCATTGCGGCGGGACTGGACGGGATCAAAAGAGAGATCGATCCGGGTGAACCGGTGATTGGAGAAAACGTGTGGGATATGCCCTATGAAGTACGGCGAGAACGCGGGATGACGCCGCTGCCACAGGACCTGGGACGGGCCTGTGACGCTCTTGAAAAAGACGAAGTGGTAAAATCCGGTCTGGGAGCCATCGCCAACGATTACATCAGACTCAAAAGAGCCGAATGGGGTCAGTTCATGATGCATGTAACAGACTGGGAGATCGAGCGGTACATCACCCTGGTCTGAAACATATTTCCGAAACCCCGGGCTTTGATTTTTTGTGTTTCCAACGTACGAAGGGGGCTGAATACGGTGGACACCATGTTTCTTAAGCTTGGGGATATATGAGAAGAAAGGAGGTGATAAAAAATGGGTTTTACTTTGCCGGTGATATACATCGCTGCTTCGGTAATTGTTGTTATTATTGCATTTGTTGGCCTAGTAAAAGAGAACAAAAAAATGTACAAGTAAAAAGCAAATTAAAGCTATGATTGCAAATAATTAACAGGAAAATCCGATGCAACCTCAACAAACAAAAATTGAGCGATACCAATCCTAAAAGGGATAAAAGATCGATTAGAAAAGGATTTCGTTTAGTTTTTTTCAGAAAGGAGGAAATAACGGATGGATAATGAAATTCATGCCATAAACGTTATATTTACCGAATTCTACTACTGGGTGACGGTGGTCTTCATGTATCTGATCCACGTCGGCTTTTGTATGTACGAGGTTGGGGCCTCGCGGCGAAAGAACTTGAAACATACCCTTATGAAGAACACCATGCTCATCCCTCTGGTCTCCATTACCTTCTACCTGTTCTCATGGTGGATCTATTTCGCATGGTCAAACGGCCCTTTCATCACCGGAGGTGTCGTAGACGCACCTTTTGCCACGCCCTGGAGCGAACTGATGTCAACGCACATGGGCGGACCACCGGTATCGTCTGCTCTCACACCTGACGATACGGCTGCCTGGGCGCGTATTAACGGCGTGTTCTGGGCGGCGTTTTTATTGTTTTCCTGGACGGTGGCATCCATTGTCTCCGGAGCCTGCATCGAGCGTATCAAGTCCGGGGCTTTCTGGATCCTTGCAGTCCTGATCGGCTCTTTCACCTGGATCATCGACGCGGCCTGGGGGTGGTCGCCCGTTGGCTGGATGGTGCAACTGCTGGGGTATCACGACGCTTACGCCTCCGGTGTTATTCACGCCATCGGCGGCGGTTTTGCCCTCGGCATTGTCATTAACCTGGGACCGCGGATCGGCAAGTTTGCCCCCGATGGGACTGCGCGGGACTTACCACCCCATAATGTCTGGCTGGTGACCATCGGGCTGTTTTTAATTTTAACCGGTTTCTGGGCTTTTTACGTGGCGTGCAACGTACCCTTATTTGACGTGCAGACCGGTGACGGTGTTTTCTGGTCAAGCACGAACATCTACCTGACTCCGACAACGACATCCGCCATTACCTTTAACTTCATCATGTCGATGTCGGGGGGCTTTATGGGTGGTTATTGGATTTCCAAGGGCGACCCCTTCTGGACCTACTCGGGATACCTGGCCGGCATCATCGCCGCATCATCCGGCAACGACCTCTACCACCCGATCCAGGCGTTCATCATTGGTATCATCGGTGCAATTTTTGCTTACAAAATGCACTACTTTATGGAGCGCAAATTCAAGATTGACGACCCGGTAGGGGCCTGTGCGGTACATGGTTACACCGGCTGGCTCGGTGTGGTCATCGCCGGCTTTATGCTGTGGGGTTACCCATCCTCGCAGGATCCCACCTTTGCCCGCATCAGTCCATGGGGTAATTTCATCGGTGCCTGGATCATGTGGGGTGTGCTGGGTTTCATGCCTGCCTATATAGTCTCCAGAATTCTCAAAGGCTTCGGGCTGCTTCGGGTTCCCAAACGCGTCGAGCTGATGGGATTGGATTTTGCTGATGACCTGGCCTATGATACTGCTGTTGCGGAAGTACTCGAATCGGAACGTGCCGAGGCTCGTGCCGCAGGATACATTAAATAAAACATAGGAGGATAAGATTATGACTACCGCACACTTTGCGAGTTGGGGCGGCAATATCGCCGAGATCGGTCCCATCTATCCCCTGGTGGGGTGGGAAGTTTTTTTTACCATCATCGGCGTGATATTGTGGATCGGTTGGCACATTCTGACAATTATGCAAGAGGAGAAGGAGTTAAAGAAGCACTGCGAAGCCCACGGTGAGCGCGATTCCTTGACAGAAATTATGGGTCGAGAGTCGCTCGTAATCAAAAAGTTAGCAAGGCGGGATATAGTTTAAAAGTTTTGCTGCTGAAGTTTTCTGATAATAAAATCAACATGCCCCTGACAGCTGTTTAACGCGGCTGTTAGGGGCAAATTTATTCTATTTCAAAAACCCGACCCGCTTCAGCTGGTGAGTGGTCGAGAAGAGGAATTACTTTGAGCAAAATAGGCGTTATCGCTGATATACACGGTAATCTGCCGGCTTTGAAAAAGGCCCTTGATATTCTGGAAGCAGCGTATGTTGACCGAATCGTCGTCTGCGGGGATATCGTCGGTTACGGATCATTCCCCAATGAATGCTGTGCCAGAATTCGGACCTTAAACTGCCCGGTGGTTGCTGGAAACCACGACTGGGCGGTGGCCGGCCTTACCGAATATAAAGAATCCCATTCGATCACAGCCGCTAAAGGAATCGATTACACAAAGGAGGTTATTTCAGAAGAAAACCTTCGCTGGCTTAAAAGCCTTCCTCTTCGCCATAGAGAAAACGGTCTGGAGTTTGTCCATTCCTCCCTTGTCAAGGGCGAGAAGTGGTATTACCTGACCTCCCATCGTCTGTCCCTCCATTCGTTTCAACAGGATGTCCGTGAAAGTTTTTCAGCGTTGAAAGGCCAGGTCTGTTTTGTGGGGCATTCACATCTGCCCAGAATGTTTCTTGAAAAACAGGAGGGGGAAATCGAGGTTATCGACCCCCACCGAACGTTCTACGAACTGAAAGATCACCGGTCCATAATCGATACAGGCAGCGTGGGCTTGCCGAGAAACCGCTCAAAGCAGGCGAGTCTGGTGATGCTCGACACGGATCATCAGAGAGTATACTTTGAGAATTTTACCATAGGTGACACGCCTAACCATTCCCATCAACCAGCCAAAAAGAAAGCGGTTTTCGGGAAAATTATCAGAAAGTTGATTGGTAGATGGTTCTAAAGGACCGATGACGACTCTTCTGCCCGTTTAATACGTTCCATAAGGTCTACTGAAACCCTCGATTCATGCCCTTGGGGTAAGGGCTCGGTTAAAAAATTCGTATCAAGCACATCTTTCTGGTGCTTCTCCCAGAGATCAGCCGCTTCGGCCTGACTCCACCTCCCGTAATCACAGCATCCCTTGAGAACTTCGGTCAGTTTGGTCGCGTCCTGGGGGCGAAGCTCCGGTTCTTTTTCGAGGCACGATAGGATGACCTCCTCGAAATCTTTGGAGATGGGACGTTCCAGTCGTTTGGAAGGGGGTTCCGGGGCATCGTTAATCTGTTTTCGGCATACTTCGATGGGGTTTTTACTTTGAAACACATCGGAGCCTGTCAGCAAATAATAAGCGACCGCGCCGATGGCATATAGATCGGTACGCTCGTCAGTTTTATCCGGGGTGACGATGGCTTCCGGTGCCAGGTATTGGGGTGTGCCGACCGCTTGTTCATGCCTGGGTACTCCTTTTTTGTTGTTTTCGGGAACGTACCTGACCAGACCGAAGTCCAGAACCTTGATCACGTCGTAATTCCCCCCACGTTCGCAGAGAATAATATTTTCCGGTTTGATGTCGCGGTGGATCAAGCCGACGTGGTGGGCTTCTTCAAGGGAGGCGCACACCTGCAGCAGTATATGTATAATCCGGGCTTCGGGCTGCGGGCCATATTTTTCGATTAGATCCCACAGGTTGATCCCGGGAAGATACTCCATGGCATAATAGAACAACCCTTCGGGGGTACGCCCGTAGTCGTAGATCCTGATCGTGTTGGGGTGGGTGAGCTGGCTGGTGAACTGCACTTCGCGTTCAAAGCGGGCGATGTCTGCTTCGCTGCTGTGTTCCGGGCGCAGCAGCTTTAAAGCGGTCGGTCGCCTCAGCATCGTGTGGCTGGCCTTGTAAACCGAACCCAAGCCCCCTCTGCCGATTTTTCGTTCGAGCGTATATTGTCCCAATCTTTTCATTCTGTGCCGCTGCATGTAAATAATCCGTGTCGATACAGCAACGCCCAATACAGTGAGTAAAAGCAGACCAAAAAGAACCCCGAAAGCATAGCGCAACACCCTCAGGGGACTAAAGGCCTCGGCCACGTCTTCTTCTGTGGTGACCCCGAATCCATACTCATCCAGCCACTCCCAGGCGCCCACTACCGGAACACCGCGGTAATCCCGATACCCGTTGACATCAACCTCGCTTAGCCCGGAAATGGCACTTTCAGCCATGCGAGTAAGCGGCTGATGGTCCCGTGGCAGGGGTCTGAAACCTTCAAGCATATTCCCTCCGGGATCTTTGATATCGACATTCAGGATGGAGTGGGGTGCGTCCTTGTCATTAAAAAGACCGATTTTTCGGAGTTGTTCCTCGAACCGGCTATGTGAAATCATCAATCCTTGGGCATCAAAGGCATAGGTTTCACCGCTTTTACCGGCACGAGCCACCCGCAGAATGCGCGTGAAGTCCTTTTCAGGCCGAATACGCAGGCCCAACACGGCAATGATCTCTCTATGTTTATCACGCACCGGAGCGGCCACGAACATGGTTGGGTAGTTGGTACGCAATATGCCTTTTTCATCCGCAAGCCTTAACATGGCCAGGAAAGGCTTGCTAACGACAGTTTCCCCGGATAACACATGGAAAATAAAGTCGGAACGCCCTGGTACTGTCCGCTCTCCGATCGGCTCGTCAAGCAGTGCACCCAAATTGACACCACCGGGTTCGATCACCAGAAAATCACTATATCCGTGTACGCGGCAGAGTGGGGCCAGTGTTGCCCGCAGGTCTTTTAAAGGATTGCTGGCGAGTAATTTCTCACGATCCGGCCCATGTTTTTTAACCAGTTCAACCAAATCGCTAATGCCTACTCTGACTTCCGGTTCTGCAATTACGGCGTTTACAGTCCTTTTTTGTGTTTCCAGCCAGATCCGCAGCGCAGCCACATCGGCCCCAAGAATAGCCCTCAGGTCCTCAGCAAGATCTTCTTTTATGGCCATTCCAACGGTTCTGTGCGTATACCATCCCACTGCAGTTATAATCACCCCTACCGCGAATAAGGCCAGCCATTTATTAATAATAAACTGACCCCACGGATAGGAGACAGTAACCGCATTTGAAACCGGTTGTAGATTTGTCGATTTGCGCATGGCGGAGTCCTTAACGCAAGAACGACCTGTTCACGGTGTCGACCAGATGCGCTGTCCATCTTCATTAAACAACAGTAAGGTGGGGTGGCCATCGACCGTCAATTGAAGGTTGGCACGACGGTTACCCTGTACGTCGTTCAAGCCTACCCCGGGATTGCCGTCGCGGAGAAATCCTATCATGATACGGTTTTTGCCGTTTTCATCCCACAGCCCCAAAGAGGGCTTCCCGGTGTTGGTCAACCCGAGGATGGCGTGAATTTTTCCTTTCTTATCCACCAAAAGAAATTGCTCGGCTTTTACCGTCTTATAGCTGAGTTGTGTCACGATATACCCACCAAAAATCCCGGCAAACAATCCCAGCAACACCATCATTACGGTTTGTTTCCTTTCCATAACTTCATTTTCCTCTCTGCTAATTTGATGAAACTACCCCCGTAGGCCAAAGAACGCGTCACCGGCCGGGGAGTGCAATGCTGTCTTTTATGGCTTTTAATGCCCAAATCAATACTCTTGAAAGTTGAAAGATAGCATAGGGGGCTAACACCACCGCCCAGGCTATCCAGACACCGTTTATCAGATCAGAGCGAATACCTCCGTAAAACTTTGAAATGGTGTAGCCTTCGGGAATGGTCCCCATATAAAGAAAAGCAAGAAATGCCAGCGCAGGGCCCAAGGCAAGACCAAAAAAAAACGAATAGAGCAGTATACGTCCCTCGGGCAGGAATCTTTCTTTTATTTTTTCAAACACAAACATTTTTTCTTTTTCTGTTTTATATGGTTTCATGGCAGTGACAAAATTTCCCTCAAATTTGGTTGGTTAGCGCCCTTTCGTCCACGCCCCGAACGGCTGCGAGAATCAGCTGCCGCAGCCTGCATCACCACGAGAACAAATAACTGAAAGTAAAATGTTTACGGGTGCTTATTTTTCGAACCGATCAGGGGTCACGTGGTTTGTGGTGATTTTTTTTGTATCATACTAAATATATTTCTGCAACTTAAACAACCACCGGTGTAAGCCATTTTGCTTGACACAAAATCCGGTCGGTAACTATATTTTTATTAAAGAGGATCGGATATGACTGACATAAAATTAAAAAACTATAAAAGCGGAAGCAGATCAGATGATGACAAAACATGCTCTCTTGAACTGATGAAATCAAAGAAACTGGATCATATTCCAGTAATATCTAAAAGTTACATAAATCTCAGAATCCAAAAAAAAGATAGACAGGTTGAAAAATGGATCAAAGAATATATCGGAAAGATAAAAGAAAAATATTCAGACCATAACTGGAAAAGCACGCCGGTATTCGAGGGATATGTTCAATTGCATGATTTGTATACGGAGAAAAAGGGAATCCCTTCATCAAGTGCCGGATTGATTGATTTTATCTTGGGAAAAGGGTCCGTACCGAAAATCAACACTTTCGTGGATATATACAACGTGGTTTCATCTTTTACAGGCATTTCCATCGGTGCTCACGATATTGATAAGCTGGAAGGGACCCCAAAACTTGATATTATAAAACAGGACATGCAGTTTAAGATGATAGGGGGCGGAAAAGACGGGGTCGCCAGAAAAGGTGAATACGGTTATATCGATGAAAAAGGCATTCTATGCAGAATGGATATAAAGCAGTGTGATAGAACAAAAGTGACAGAAGATACAAAACAGGTTTTGATGATTTTTCAGGGGCAAACCTATTTAGGATATAATGATTTGAAAACAGGCGCACGGATGCTGGATAAAGCCATCTCCGAACTCCTGTACGGTTAGCGTTTAGTCTGCATCACCGTTACAATTTTTTGCACGATCTCATCCTGTACCGTAGAAAAATCGCCCAAGTCCCGTTCATACCGTTTGGTCCACAGGCGGCTTCCTGTGGTGTCCATGAGGTGGACGTAGATCCGAACTTTATTTTCCACTCTCCGGACGCTGCCTTCTACCACATACTGCACCCCAAGCTCCCGGCCGATGTCTTTAAACCGCTTCGGCCTGCCTCTGTATCCAATGATCCGGTCACGGCTGATGACAGATATTTCTTTAAACTTCCCAAGGTTCGAAATGATGCCGGCGGTGACCTCGTCGCTTAGTTTCCCATACCCGATAATTCTGTTTGAATTGACAAAAGGAAGGACGGCTACGGACGGCCGATCGGATAATTGAGATGCCATACGCCCATTTGAGGCGACCTGTTCCGAGGAAGGGATAAAATTGTAAACGTAATAATAACAGAGTGCCAAAACTGCAACTGCTGTAATTACGATAATATTAACCCTGAGGCTCAGCCTTTTTCTCAGATTTGGCCGCCCATTTTTATTATCGATTCCTTTGCCGACAAATTTCGGCTCTATTGAAATTCGGTACGCACGCACCGGTTCTTTAACATTTTCTAAGGTATAATCTCCCTGATAATCGTAGGTGAAAAGGAGTTTGTTCTTGACCTGATCGTAGGCTGCACCGGAAATGCAGATTTCCCCTTCATCAACTATATCTTCCAAACCTATTGCAACGCTGATAGATTCATCGTAGGTTCTCCCTTTCTTTTCGTTGACATCTCCGAAGTTGACCCCGATGCGGAAATTCATCCTGTGCTTTTTTGGCGCACTACCGTTCATGGCATGAATTTCCTGCTGAATTTCCCCTGCACAGCGCAACGCCTCTTCCGCGCCAGGAAATTCTGCCAGCAGATGGTTCCCAGAAGAGGGTATTAGCCGGCCCCGATGCTTCTCAATGAAGATGCCCATAATCTCTTCATAATAGGTTCGGATTCGGATGGTGGTCTTCTTATTCTCGCTAATGAAGTGGTTGTAATCTTTGACGCCCGCACTAAATATGGCAGCGAGGTCGGAATGGTGTTTTTTATCTTTCATGGTTTTATGCCAAATTTGAGGAGTTTAAATTTTCACTTGATTAAGACATCCTTTAAATAATGCAGAGTCGCCCAAAAAATCAAGAGGAGGTATTATTCCAGATCGTTTAAATTTATCGCTCATTTCAAAACTGATTTTAACGATATTTTGTCAAAAGTGAAAAATCTCGATTTTAAAACAGCTACTCGTATCCTGTCCCTGGATAATTTGCATTACGATATCTGGTTCAAAGGCCAAAAAGAACAACTGGACTTGGCTGTTTTCTTCAGCCAATCGATTAATATTTTAGCGAAATGCCACTCACAGCCAAACTCAGTAACTCTATTGCTTTACACATATGTAATTTACACTACTGTATATTTTTACATTTACACACTATCTTTTGAAAACATTCCTGCCCTAACCGGTGCTCAAGAACTACCTATTGTCCATTCATAAATGGCCCTTTTTGCCCTGCTCGGCGTTCTCCGCGGGTTTTCGGTTGCGGCGTACAGCACGTACGTCTCACCGCAAACCCTTGTGCGGCCTTGATCAGGACAAAAAAATGCTCATTTCTGAATTGGACACCTCTATTATTTAATTTAAAGTAATGAATGGCACTACCTAAAATTACAGCTACAATAAAAAATCAGCCATCATGCTTTAATTTCGGCACATAATTTGCAAGTATTTTAACGTTTTATCTCGACTCGACATTTCCCCTTTCCTCTATGGGTTTATTAAGAAAGGGATGTGTTAAATGATGAAGCATTAACATGTTGTTGCATTTTATTTCAGGGACAGCAAAAAATTGGCAATCGCCATTTTGCTGCCCCTTTGGTCTTGTGCCTTGTTCTCCTAGGGTTGGTCTCGACTTTGATTGAAACAAGCAATGCTCTTACAATGGAGAATCGCGCCCGGATCGAGGTGAAAGAGCCGATCATTAATGCAAAAATCCAGAACGCATCGGATTTAATGCGCTCGATGCAGGCATCGGAGACAATGGATGCCACCGTCCAGGAAACGGCAAGAACGCATGCACCGATGATCGATAGCTGGACCTCTCGAAAAAAGGATGCATGCATCCTATAGGGAGCATTTAGCTTGGTTTTAATTCGGACAGCCCCTTAGACCATCCAAGGTCAAGCTCCCGGACCACAGTCAGGGTGCTTCAAAGATAAGGCACAAGGCAACCCAGCGGGGCTGGGGGTTTATAATCCCCAGCCCCATTTTATTGTGTATTGGGATCCCTTTCCTCTCCGAGCGAATTAAGGAAAAAATCGACGGTGTTTATTCGTATCAAAAAGACTTAAATGAGGTCAAGTTGAATTGTATGAAAATTTTTTTCATAAATTCTTGACTTCATTATATTGAATAAGTTATTAAACACATGACTTTTTATACTACGCCGTAGTAGAAAACGACATTTTATGCGAAAGGAGGTGAGAAAACGGACAAAACGAATGTTAAAAAATAATCAAAATAAATTTTACTAGGGGGGACAACATGAAAAAAAAAGGTTTCCTAAAATCACTCGTTCCTATGACAACAATTTTATCATTGGTAGTCGCCTTATCCATAATGAGCGTACCAAGCGCTCAAGCTGCGGAGACGGTTAACATTGGTTTTCTGGCAGCGTTGTCCGGACCCGATGCCGGATGGGGCCTGCCGGGAATTACCGGTAATCAGATCTTTATCGACCGGGTAAACGCCAAAGGGGGTCTCCTGGTCGGCGGGAAGAGATATAAGATTAAGATGTGGGCCTTTGACGATGAGGCAACCGGCAGTAAGGCCCTGCAGGGCGCCCGGCAGCTGGTTTTGGAACATGACGTAAAATTCATCAGCGCCATAGGTGGGACTCCTGCCGACGCCACCCACCCCTTCCTCTCCAAGAAGAAGGTTTTCTATGCAACACTAATATCGACAGATATCATGCCGGACAGACCATACTTGATCGGGGGCGGAGATGTGACCCCCAGAATCGATATGTTAAGGCCCTGGTATCACAAATTTAATAACCCGAATTTAAAGAGATGGGCGGTCACCTCTCAAGACGAGACCATCGGCCGAACCTGTCAGGCTTGGGAAGTGGGCTCAGCCATCGCTGAGGGCTGGGACGTTGTTTATGACAAGCATTTTTCTTTGGAGACCACCGATTTCGCCCCGGTGGCGACTGCCATTTTGGCGACAAAGCCCGACGTGGTCAGCCTTAACCTTACTTGGCCCGATTATGTTACACTGATCATAGAGCAGTTATACCTCCAGGGCTTCAAGGGGATCATTTCAGCCAACTATATCGACACCGAGTCTGTTCTCCAGAAAGTGCCTGCCGAGTATATGGAAGCTACCAAAAGCGCAAACAGCTTTCCTTTATTCGACGACCCCTGGTGGGGGGAACCCTCCTGGCAGCACGAGTTTATCAAAGAGTGGAATGCCAAATACGGTCCGGGTGCCCCCGGGGATTTGCACCGTAAAATAACCGGCATCGACTGGGACCACATGATCATGCTCATGGTGTGGGCCCATGGGGCACAGCTAGCCGGTACCTTTGACCCAGATAAGATACTGGAAGCACTCAGGGCCGCCAAGTCCATTCCCACCATTTTGGGACCGGCGGTGATGTACGGAAAGGAAATGTGGGGTATAGATAACATGGTATCGCCCCCCATTCCTATTGCTGAAGTAAAGGCGGACTGCAAATGTAAGCGTATTCAAGCCCATATTAAATTCGAAGAGTGGTTCGAAGCGAGAAAGGATACGATAATTAGAGTGGTCAAAGAAAAAGGGCAGTACTTCGACCAGAGGAAGTAAAACAGCAAAACAGATGGGGCGGCATCTTTGCCGCCTCATGTTTTATAGGCCATAGAGTGGTAGAGGTAATGGTATGGAACTGACGACTTTTATACAAACGATAGCTAATTCCGTGGTCGCAGGATCTATTTACGCCACAGTCGCCGTGGGATTGGCCTTGGCTTTTGGGGTCATGCAAATGGCCAATCACGCCCACGGCGAGTTCTTCATGTTAGGGGCCTATGTGGTATACGTATTCTACGCTTTGGGTGGGATGCCTTTCCCCCTCGCAGTACTGGCGGCCATTCCAACTATTGCTATTATTGGTTTATTGACCGAGCGATTAATTTTCCGGCCCACAAGGGGAAACGTCCTGGCCGGTTTTATGGCAACGGCCGGGTTAACCTGGGTTCTACAGACTGCCGCGGGGCGGATTTGGGGGTTGGCTTTTATGAAAATGATACCCACGCCTTACATGGGGGCGGCAAACATTGCCGGCGCCCAGATAGGCTGGCAAAGGGTCCTGATCATACCGGCTGCCTGCATCCTGCTCGGGCTTCTATGGTTCTTCCTGCATCGGGTCAGGTGGGGCAAGGCCCTGCGCGCCTGCGCTCAGGATCCGGAAGCCGCCGCGCTGCAAGGGATCAGCATAAATAAGATGACGGCCCTTGCCATGGGCATCGCCGGGGCATATGCCGGGGTGGCCGGAGCCCTCCTGGCACCCATCCATGCCGTTACCCCCTATATGGGACGCGATCTTCTCATTACAGCTTTCATTGTAGTCATAGTGGGGGGAATGGCGAGCATCGAGGGCGCTGTTTTAGCCGCTTTTCTTTTGGGTTTTATTCACACCTTTGTCACTACCATATTCGATGCAACTTCGGCTGTTATGGTCGGCGTTGCGTTTATGGCTTTCATTCTAATCGTAAAACCAACAGGGTTAATGGGCCGTGTCAAAGCATAAGGTATTATCAATAATCGGTGTAGCAGCATTGCTTGCCGTCATGAGTGTCCTGCCGTTTTTTGCCAGAGAATACTATGTTGAAATTCTGATCATATTCCTGATTAACATCATCCTCGTGACAAGCTACCGACTGATAGCTACGACAGGAGACTGGACGCTTTGCCATGTCGTTTTGATGGGTGCCGGCGCGTACGCGAGCGCCCTCATGGCCAAGCATTTTGGTTGGCCCTTTTGGATGACCATGCCACTGGCAGGCGCAGCAGCCGGCTTGGTTGGGTTGGGAATTGTGTATCCTCTGCTTAGGACCGTGGGTTTCGGCTTTTTTATTGCGTCTTTAGCTGTGGGGGAATTCATTAGACTGGTCTGGATCAAGTTCCACACCCCTTTCGGAGGTCCCCGCGGTATGATAAACATTCCCTATGTGGGCGAATTAGGACCGATAGATTTCTATGAAGCCATCCCTTACTACTTTATGACGCTGATGATCACTTCGGGGTGCGTGTTCATTATGTATCGAATTGACAGGTCTCGCATAGGAAATACCTTCAAGGTTATTTATGAAGATGATATTTTGGCAGAATCTATCGGTATCAGGGTCGGGCGATACAGAAGCTTCGCTTTTGTCCTCGGCTCTTTTTTCGCCGGAATCGCCGGTGCTCTCCTGGCTCATCGGCTCAGTGCCATAGACCCACATCAGTTTGGCCTAGATGAAATGGTGTATCTCCTTGTTTGGGTGGTTGTAGGGGGCACGGCCACTTTTGCGGGTCCCGTAATCGGGGTGGCCGTCATGACATTTCTCTTTGAATGGACGCGTCCGCTGTTGGCATGGCGGCCCTTATTCTTTGGCGCTATTTTAATCGGATTTTTAATCTTCTTGCCGGGTGGTTTAGAGAGTCTAATCTCCAAATTTGCTTTCTGGAATAAAAAACAAAAAACAACCTAAAGAGACACTCATAACTTTTGCTGGAGAAAAAACTCCATGGCTATGTTTGAAGCGAAGGAATTAACCAAGTATTTTGGTGGATTGGCGGCATTAAGCGACCTGGATCTTGAAGTAGAGGCAGAAGAGATACGGGGAATCATTGGACCAAATGGCGCAGGGAAGACAACCCTATTCAACGTCATCAGCGGAGTTTATCGACCAACAAGTGGGGAAATTATATACCAGGGAAAAGAAATATCCGGCCTTATAACAAGCAAAATAGCGGAAATGGGCGTCGTGCGAACTTTTCAAAGGACTGCTCTTTTCCATAAATTAACTGTTATGGGCAATGTGTTGGTGGCCCGTCATTTACAAGACAAGGGAGGACTTTTCAGGGCCATATTCGGAACAAACCGGCGAATTGACATAGAGCACGAGGAGAAGGCCTTGGAAATCATCGACTTTATGGGCCTGTCGGACCTCAAGAACGAACTGGCCGATAACCTCCCGCATGGCCATCAAAGGTCACTGGGCGTGGCCATGGCACTAGCTGCTGAGCCAAAAATGATCATGCTGGATGAACCGGTTACCGGTATGAATCCAACTGAAACCAAACATATGACAGACCTCATTCGAAAGGTCCGGGACGAGTGGAAAATGACCATATTGCTGGTAGAACATGATATGAAGGTGGTAATGGGTTTATGCGACAAAATCACCGTTCTCAACTTCGGGAAGAAGCTTGCGGATGGATTGCCTGAAGAGATACAAGAGAATTCCGATGTGATAGAGGCATACCTGGGAGGCGAAGAGGTTGCCGAACTGCTTGGCGAATAAAAGGCTACCGCTTTATTTGAGGGGGAATACGTGCTGCTCGAAGTGAAAGACATTACCGTTCATTACCACAAAGTAGATGCCATCAGGAACATCTCAATTGAGGTGACCGAGGGTAACATCATTACCTTGATCGGCTCCAATGGGGCCGGGAAAAGTACAACTTTAAGGGCCATATCCGGGCTCAACCATCCGACCACCGGAGAAATTTGGTTTGACGGTCAGAGAATCGACTGCTTTGCCCCGGAAAAAATCAACAAGGCCGGGATTGCTCAGGTCCCCGAAGGGAGGAGAGTATTCCCTCAAATGACGGTGGCGGAAAACCTGGAGATGGGGAGGTTTCTACGGAAGGACACCGACAGGATAAATAGGGATCTTGAAAATGTATTTGGACATTTTCCGATCTTGAAGGCCCGGCAAAAACAATCGGCCGGCACCATGAGCGGGGGAGAACAGCAAATGCTGGCCATGGGGCGAGCCCTCATGTCGAATCCCAAGTTGCTCCTGCTGGATGAACCTTCTCTGGGCCTGTCCCCTCTGATGTGCGTGGAAATTGCAAAGATTATAAGGGATATTCATAAAGAAGGCCGAACGATCGTCTTGGTCGAACAAAATGCCCGTTTGGCACTGGCGCTGGCCCAGAGAGGGTATGTGCTCGAGACCGGAAACATCGTACTAGAAGGTGATTCGAAAGAGTTGAAAGAGAATGACCAGGTGAAACAAGCCTATTTGGGTGGTTAACAGCTACCAGGGGATTCAGCATATTTAATTGGCCCTTAGGTTTTGATATTAGCGTAGGACTTTGTAATATCAAAACAACAACCAAGCATTTTTTGTCTTCATGGAATTAGGGAGGTAAAGTGTCTCGACCCTCCTCGTCAAAGCATTACGAGGCTGTGGCAAATGAGGGCTATACTTTGTATGATGCGAAATTTTCCTGTTCACCGATCCGATCAGCTGCTATGACAATTCTACTATAAATTAAGCTGGTTACGGTCATAGCTCACTTGTGTTATTTAAAGCGACAAAGCGCAGAATTGCTCGAATTTATCTAAGAAACCTTATCTGCCGCGATAGCTGATTCCGGCCCTGATAGTTCAGTTGCGGTTCCCCGACAGCAACTACATCATATGAACCCCCTGCTTTTTATACATAAAATTGACGAACCAATTCAACATAATGCATAACCCGAGTTTCGCACCGTAGATTTTATGAAGAATCGCCTTAGCCCATACCAGAGGCAACGCGCCATTGGTTGCTACTGCCGTGGAGATTAAGCTGGAAGCAACTTTCGCACATCTCTGGTTTGAGCAAATCATCGGACAAATGATTTCCTTACCCTCAAAATTATGAACAAAGTTATCCATACAGTGATATCCCAGCGCCGACAGGCGGAGAAGGCCTTAAAAGAATTGGAAGAAAACTTCCGAACTTTTATGGAAACCACAAATGATTTAATGCACATGGTAGATAAAGATGCAAATATTATGTATGTGAATAAAACAATGGCTCAAACTTTAGGGTATTCTGAAAAAGAAATGATTGGGATGCACATCAGTGAGGTTGTAAGTAAAGAATCTTTAGCAGTTTTCAATGAAAAATTTCAAGAATTAATCAGAGAAGGAGAAATTGCTTTTGAAACGGTTTGGGTGGTGAAAAATGGTACAGAAATTTACGGTGAGATAAAGATTGTTACCATTTACGATAAGGAAGGCCATTATGCGGGGAGCAGGGGGGTGTTGCGCGATTATACCGAACGTAAGCGAACCGAGGAGTCGCTACGGGAGAGTGAAGAGCTCCATCGGCTTACGCTTAGCACCATTTCAGATGCCGTTTTTATCACTGACAACACAGGAACATTCACCTATATTTGTCCGAACGTCAGCGTTATTTTTGGCCACTCTTATCAAGAGGTGAAAACTTTTAAATATATTTCTAGACTATTAGGGGATGACCTGTTCAATCTTAATGATTTGGATAGGCTTGGCGAAGTACAGAATGTCGAGCGCCAAATTACAGACAAGGGCGGCAGAATACACCACTTGTTGGTGAACGTAAAACGTGTTTCAATCAAGGGCGGCGCCGTGCTCTACACCTGTCGTGACGTCAGCGAGCGTAAGCGGGCGGAGGAAATGGTACAATCTGAACGCGACAAACTTCAGGGAGTGTTGAACGCCATTGGGGATGGGTTGTACATTGTCAACCGTGATTTTACCATTGAATATCAAAATGAAGTTCTCAGTAATAGCTTTGGCCAAAGCCAAGGCCGGAAATGTCACAGCACCTTTTTCAAGTCTAACCAGCCCTGTGGGTTCTGCATTATGCGTAAGGTGATAGAGTCCTGTAAAATACAGGGTGTTGAAACCTCTTTCCCGGATGGCAGATACGTTGACATCATTTTTTCACCTTTTACAGATGTGGACGGCAGTCCCAAAGCAATTGTACTATCGCGGGATATTACGGAGAAGAAAAATTTACAGGCTGAAGCTATGTTTGCTGAACACCTCGCCTCATTGGGTGAACTGGCAGCCGGTGTCGCCCATGAGATCAATAACCCCATCAACGGTATTATCAGCTATGCTGAGATATTGAAGGGCCAGTGTGAGGAGCGAGGAGAAGATGACGAGATCCCGACTAGAATAATCAAAGAGGGGGATCGTATTGCAGCAATAGTAAAAAACCTGCTTGCTTTTGCCCGGGATCGAAAAGAAGAGTATAGCCCCACCGATGTTCAAGATATCCTTTCAGATACGCTCAACCTGGTAGAAAATCAGATAACAAAGGACGGTATAAACTTATCTTTGGATGTACCTTCCAATCTGCCAAAGATCAAAGCCCGAAGTCAAGAGATTCAACAGGTCTTTTTAAATATTATCAGCAACGCCCGCTATGCTCTGAAACAGAGGTTTCCAGGATTCCACGAGTACAAGATTCTTAACATCAAAGGGGAAATAGTAAAGATCGAAAGCCGGAAGTATATACGAACAACATTTTATGATAGCGGTAATGGAATATCTGCGAACATTTTAGATAGAATATGCAATCCCTTCTTTTCCACAAAACCAGCGGGCGAAGGTACTGGACTGGGGCTCAGCATTAGCCATGGTATTGTCAAAAGCCACGGAGGCAGACTCCGGTTCCAGAGCATTGAAGGTGAATACACAAAAACCATGGTTGATCTTCCCGTGATCAATGGGTGAAAATAGAAGCGAACCAGCAAGCGCATTTTCCTTCCACCCCAGGCTAGGTTCAGGGTTCTTCAAAGTTGATTGGATTTAGGGATAGAGGATGATATGCAATAGGTGCTCTGCCTTGAAGTGAGGGTACCAGAGGAGTTGTGAATGAAACCATTGATTCTAATCATTGATGATGAGGAAAGTATCCGATTTGCTTTCCAAACGCATCTCTCCAAGGAAGGATATGAAGTGCTGACCGCGAAGAACTATGATTTAGCGCTTGAGGCTATCTCCGGTACAGATTTTGATGTGATATTTGCAGATATTATACTTCCGGGTCATTCAGGAATTGATATCCTTCGGGAAGTCAAAAAAAAGGGTTTAACTTGTCCGATTATTATAATAACCGGTGAGCCAAATATAGAGACTTCAGCAGAAGCGGTCCGTTCCGGCGCCTTTGATTATCTGACCAAACCGATTCGAAAAGAAACTCTCCTCCGGGTAAGTAAGCGTGCGCTAGAATATAAATCCCTGATCGACGAAAAAGATCGAATCGAGCTTGAAAAAGAAAGATATCGCTATAACTTGAAGGCCATATTTGGGAGTTTGAAGGATGCAATCATCACTGTTGATGCTGAAATGAGAATTATAGAAGTCAACGAATCCGCAAAAAACATTTGTGGGCTGTCTCCCCAGGAAATTATTGGAGAAAAAGTCACTGAAACGCCAAATCGATGTCACAGATTATGTCACAATATTTTAATGGAAACCCTGAAGACTCAAAACACCATCATGGAATACCCCATTGAATGCCAGCATCAAGACCGTCCCGGCCAAATCGTGCTGTTGACCTGTTCGCCCCTTACGAATCGGGACCGTTTTATGGGTGCGCTTCTTGTGATCAGAGATATAACCAAATTGAGTAATCTTGAGCGGGAATTACAAGAGCGGAATCAATTTCACAATATCATCGGCAGGAACACAAAGATGCAGGAGATCTACAGCCTTTTGGAAGACTTGGCCGATACAGAAACGACTGTCCTGATTACCGGCGAAAGCGGTACCGGTAAAAACCTTGTAGCCAGGGCATTGCATTATGGTGGCATTCGTGCCGACAAGGCCCTGGTAAAGGTCAATTGTTCTGCACTGGCTGAAAACCTGTTAGAAAGTGAGCTGTTTGGGCATGTAATAGGGGCCTTTACAGGCGCCGTGAAAGACAAGATAGGTCGCTTCCAAATGGCCGATGGCGGTACCATCTTTTTAGATGAAATAGGTGACATTTCTCCGGCGATACAGCTTAAGCTTTTAAGGGTGTTGGAGGATAAAGAATTCGAGAAGGTAGGCGATTCTAATTCCATAGAGGTTAATGTCCGGGTAATCGCTGTAACAAACTGCGATTTAAAAGAGAAAATGAGCCGGGGAGAGTTCCGGGAAGACCTCTATTACCGTCTCAAGGTTATCGAAGTTGTACTGCCCCCCCTCAGGCAGAGACGTGAAGACATCCCACTGTTGGTTGATCACTTTTGCAAGTTGTTCAATAAAAAGTACAAAAAGAACATCCAGAGTATATCGGATGGGGTATCAAACAAGTTTATGACCTATCCCTGGCGGGGAAACATTCGAGAGTTGGAACACACCATTGAACACGCTTTTATCCTCTGCCACGGTCAAACCATAGAGATGAATCACCTGCCGTCTGAAGTTTTAGAATATTCAAACGTTAAAAGCGATGAAAACAAAGAAAAGGCTGGAGACGAGCGACAGCAAATACTTCGGACCTTAAACGATACCGACTGGAACAAAGCCAAGACCGCTCGACTACTGCGTATGAGTCGCCCAACCCTCTATCAAAAAATCAGCCGATACCGGCTCACCAAGTCTGGCAGATAGATGGATCACTTTACAGATATGCAATTTGACACTTACACCTGTCTTTGAAAATGACAGATGCCCCATACAGGGACAAAGGGTAAAATACCAGCTGCGATAATTCTTCGCCGCCTCGGCAATCCCCTTGGCCGCTTTGTTGCCCAATGCCGGATAAAAAATAAAAAATCAAAGGAAACCGGCCAACGGTACCTAACCACTAATAATCACATCATCATATATGGATCGACATCGATCACCACCTTTACATTTTGCGTGTTCAATTTGAAGGTGTTTTGAAATAACAGCTGGCGGGCAAACCGATGCAGTGTTTTTGTCTGGGAACCCTTGAAAAGGATCTGCCATCTAAACCGTTTCGCAATTTTTGGAAGCGGAGCTTCAATTGGGCCGAGCATTTCGACCGATTTTAAAAAGGTTGTATTTCTTTTTCTTAAACGGTTGCAAAAATTTCCGATGGCCATTGCATGCGCCTGAGTAATTTGCTTATCCCTTCCCGAAATTTTCAACTGGATCATTCGCGAGAAAGGCGGGTAGTTGAGTGATTTTCTAAAACCGATCTCTTGGTCGAAGAATGCTTTGAAATCCTGCTTTTTGGCTGATAAAATGCTGAAATGATCCGGGTTGAAGGTTTGGAGGATCACCTTGCCCGGCACCGAGCCACGGCCGGATCTTCCGGACACTTGCGCCAAGAGCTGGAAAGTACGTTCTCCGGCTCGAAAATCCGGGAAGCTGAGAGAAAGATCCGCACAGATGATGCCAACCAGTGTAATGTTGGGGAAATCGTGGCCTTTTGCGACGATCTGGGTACCCACTAGAACGTCGATGGTTTGATCTTTCAGGCCCTTCAGGAAGGATAAAATGGCTCCCTTTCGTTGAGTAGTGTCGCGATCCATCCTTGCCACCCTCGCATCCGGAAAAAGGGTTTTTACCGCGGATTCGACCTTTTCGGTTCCCCACCCGATATTTTTTATTTGGGAGGATCCACATGCAGTACAGTTTGAAGCAGAAAATCGGGTATAACCACAGTAATGACACAGGTATGCTTTTGAACTCTGATGGAATGTGAGAGAAATGTCACAGTTTTTGCACCGAACTGCCGCACCGCAGGCCGAACAGACCGGAAATCCAGCGAAGCCCCTTCGATTAAGAAAAAGAAGAACCTGCTTTCCCGAACCCAATGTTTCCTCCATGGCTTTATAAAGTTCGGGGGTAATAAAGCGCCGGGTTCCCCTCAGATGCCTGTTTTTACTCAGATCAACAATGGTGACCTCTGGGAGCGGCCGTTTTTCAACACGTGTTTTCAGTCCGACCTCTTTAAACTTCGATTTTGTGACATGGTAATAGGATTGAATTGAAGGAGTTGCAGACCCAAGAAGTACAACACAGCCGTGGAGCATCGCTCTTACCACGGCAATATCTCTGGCATGATACCGAAAATGATGATCTTGCTTGTAAGATGTATCATGTTCTTCATCTACAATGACGATTCCGATATCGGTGAAAGGTGCAAAAATCGCTGATCTGGCACCGATGGCGATGGTGGCTTTTCCGGAAACGATTCGCATCCACTGATCATAGCGTTCGCCGGAAGAAAGCCCGCTATGGAGTAAAGCAACACAATCACCAAAACGGGCTCGAAATCGCCTTTCCATTTGGGAGATCAGCGTAATTTCAGGAACCAGAACCAGTGCGGAGAGATCTCGCTGTAAAACCGCCGCCACCAACTGCATGTAAACCTCTGTTTTCCCGCTCCCTGTTACACCTGCCAGGAGAAAGGTTGAAAATCCCTTGTCTAGAGCACCTGTCACCGTCGAAATTACCCCGTTCTGTTCATCGGTGAGGTTGGGAGGGATATCGGGTTTAATAGACTCACCAAACGGATCGCGATACACCTGTTTTTTAAAAATTGAAATAACCTGCTCAGCTTCGAGGGTACTGATCAATTTTGAAGCAGATGGAACTGACTTTGCTAAATTTTTTACGGAGATTTCACCCTCATTCCTAACGATATCGATAATTCTTTTTTTTGCCCCGGCAAACTGGTTCGAGGGGATGTCCGACCCTGCAATCGAAATAAACCGTTTCAGCCTCGGACGGGTCCGCCCACCTTTGAGTCCCTTTTTCTTTACAAGCCAACCGCTATCTTCCAAGGTTTGTATGAGGGCATTCGGGACCTCTTTTTTCAAATTTTTTCGAAGATCTTTCAGACGGCAGGACCCCTGTTTCAGGCAACTCAAGATTTCCTTTTCAAAAGGAGTAACCCAATGTTTGACGGTTGCATTTTGACCGGTTTGCGTTATGGAAAGGGTGGTAAAATCGTAAATATTGAGTCCGCCGGGAAGGGCGCTCTTTATGGTTTCTCCAAGGGGATATATATAATAATCTGAGATCCATTTAAAAAATGGGATCACCACTGCCGGAAAAAGTGGAATATCATCCAATACATCAAGAATTCGCTTAATTTTTTTCCCTTGAATTTCCTCGGATGGTCCAAGGATATACCCGGTCACGACCCGACGACCAAATGGGACCAAAACCCTCTTTCCCGGTGAAATGAATTGGACAAAGGTTTCAGGGATCGAATAGGTAAACGTATGGAATACCGGAAGCGCGATCGCGACTTCGATGTATGGCAGATCAGGGGATGTCTCTTTTTCCTTGACTCTTCTCTCCATTTTTTTTATGTTGTGGTTCATTGTTTCAATTTGTAGTTTCAATTTTGCAAACCCTTGGGGTTCAAAATCGGTTTGTATAATTTGTTTCAAAGGGAGGGATATATGTTTAAAATCGCAAAAAAAATTACCATCTTTTTTGTGGTGGGAACCTTGATTCTTGTTCCCTTCGGCGCTTCAACTTTGGCGCAAGACCGATTGCAAGATGAGGATGTCAGCGCTGCAAAGATGATTGTGGACGTGTTGGTCGCCAGACCGTTGGGGTTGATAGCCACTGCTTTGGGCATAGCGGTCTTTGTCATATCCTTTCCTTTTTCAGCGGCAGGCGGAAACACGGAAGCGGCCTATCAGAAACTGATCCTTAAACCCGCTCAATATACTTTTGAAAGACCATTGGGTGACCTGTAGTATTGATAAATGGTGCTGAAGTCTGTTGCAAGGCATCACCCTTCCATAAAAGATTCTGAGATCGGTTGGAAAAAAAATTAGACGCTCATTTCCTGCAGCCGGCTGTCGGGAGCGTCCAATTGCAATATTTCTTCCCTTTGATCTATCCATACCATCTTTTTATCATAGACGAATCTTAATTTCTATAAGCAAACACCGACCAACCCGCGAAAATTTCAAATCAAATCCTTTATGCACGGAATTTTTTTAAAGAAGAGGCACTGTAATCGCATAAAAACAAAAAGCCGTTCGCAAAGGAGTCTCAAAACTAAAAAATAGCAAGGAGAGAACATGATCGAGATCGATATTCCGGGATATAAAAAACTCCACCTAAAAAATCTGGTTTTAGACTACAACGGAACCCTGGCATGTGATGGCGAGATGCTTCCCGGTGTAAAGACATGTTTGACGAAATTGGCAGAGGAGCTCGACATTCACGTGCTTACCGCCGACACTTTTGGTAAGGCCCGATCAGGACTCAATGGTATCCCCTGTGATCTTTCAATTCTTCCGCTCGATCGTCAGGATATCGGCAAGCTGGAGGTTGTTGAGCACCTTGACGAACGGCATACCGTATGTATCGGAAATGGTCGAAACGACCGCTTAATGCTCGAAGAAGCAGTCCTCGGCATTGCCGTGATTATAGGTGAGGGAGCAGCAATGGAATGCGTGACAGCGGCCGATGTCGTCTGTTCCAATATTCTTTCAGCTCTTGAGCTGCTGACGAATCCACTGCGCCTGATCGCTACCCTAAGATCCTAACTCAAGTTTCACACCTATGATTTTACAAAGATCCGCATACGGCGTGGGACGGCGCTCAGGTGATCCTACAAAAATGCTGTTCAATTGCTTTACACAGCCCTGGGATTGTAGAAGTTCCTGCCGTGATGTGAACATCCATACCGAAGCCCCTGGCTGTGTCTGAAGTAATAGGCCCGATGCTGGCAATGGTTACATCTTTGATCAAAATTTGAAATTTTTCAGAGGGTATGAGCGCCTTGAAATTTTTTACAGAGGATGAACTGGTAAAGGTGATGAGATCTATCTCTCCGCGTTCAAGATGTGATAGAAAGTGCCCCGCGTATTCATCAACTGCTTTCGTACAATATGCGACGATTTCCTCGACAATTCCCCCCATCTTCTCCAATTCAACGGGAAGGATGGGCATTGCTTCCTTTGCCCGTGGAAGAAGTATTCTTTTTCCCTTGATAGCTTCTTTTGAGAACGCCTCAATAACCGATTCCGCCCGGTAGGTTTCAGGACAATATCGCTTTTCAGTCCAAAATCCAGAAGTCTTTTCTCGGTGGCGGGGCCGACAACCGCGGTACGTAAATGGCCTAAAATACGTATGTCCCTGCCCTGCTCAAACAGTCTTTTAAAAAAGAATGAGACCCCATTAATGCTGGTAAACACAAGCCAATCATATGTTGATAGATTTTTAATCGCACGATCAAGGGGTCTGAAATCCTCAGGGGATGCGGTCTTGATCGTGGGGTATTCCAAAACTTCCGCTCCAAGCTCGGAAAGGGTCGAGGTAAGTTCACCGGCCTGTTCCTGCGATCGGGTTACAGCGATTTTTTTCCCAAAAAGTGGTCGGTTTTCAAACCATTTCATTTTCGATCTCAGGTTGACAACATCTCCAACAACAATGACGGACGGGGCTTTGAGCCCGGAGGATTTCACCCGTTCCACAATGTTATCAAGCCTTCCGGTGACCGTCATCTGCCTAGACGTTGTTCCCCAGTGGATTAGGGCAACCGGTGTGTCAGAGGACATACCGTTCATTATTAGTTTTTGTACAATATTGAGCAGATTTTTAACCCCCATTAGGAACACGATGGTGCCGATTCCACTAGCGATGGACGCCCAATCGATCTGCGATTCATTCTTGTTTGGATCTTCATGCCCAGTCACAAATGCAACGGTGGACGTCAGATTTCTATGGGTAAGGGGAATCCCCGCATAGGCGGGAGCAGCGATTGCAGAAGTGATGCCGGGTACGATCTCGAATGGAATCTCTTCCTCGATCAACGCTTCGGCTTCTTCACCGCCACGTCCAAAAATAAATGGATCACCCCCCTTGAGGCGGGTAACCCGGAGCCCTTCTTTAGCTTTTCTGATAACAAGGGAATTGATTTTGTCCTGATTGCGGGCATGCTCGCCTCCCTTTTTTCCCACATAAATCAGCTCAGCTTTTTTCGGTGCATGTTTTAATAGAGCCGTGGATGCTAGATAATCATAGATGATGACGTCCGATTTTTCGATGCATTCCAGGGCTTTTTGTGTAATCAGTTTCGGATCACCCGGTCCTGCGCCGACAAGAAAGACTTTATTTTTCACTGATGGCATATGGATTTTCTGTTTCAGATCTTCGAACGTGCGTATCGAAATTGCCCCTGGGAGGAACGATCACAAGCAGGGTTTTATGGGGCGAAGCTGAACCGCTTGTTGAAGGCTAATGGTATCGATCCTGGCGTTGACAGCCAGATTTGAGAAGAGGATCTTTTTTGTAAGATTAACACATCTGAACCTTATCCACAGCTCGCACAACTGGTGGCTGCGCATCCGCTGCAGGAAGATCCAGCAGAAGAAGATACGGTTTGACCACCATCGCTTTTGCTGACAAAGCCGCAGGCAGACATTAGCCGGCAGACATTTTCCCCGTTGCAGGCCGGACAGCAATCGGGTTCCTCTTTCCCAAAAACGAGTTGTTCAAAATCTTTTTCGCAAGTTTCACAATGATATTCATAAATCGGCATTTATTCGCTCCCTATCCGACAATCCATTTTTACTTAAAAGGCGATGTTTATTACTGCCATGAAATGGTATTTTCTTGATAAAATCTTGTACAGCCCTAACTGAGAAAGGAATAATCATTATCATTTGTAAAATCAACTTGCAATGGCAAATGATTCCGGGGATCGTTGTCCTTTTTTAAAAAGATACTGGAGATATTCTAACTGGGAAGGTGCGCGGAAAGGAAATATTATGAACCTTTCAACTCTTCAATAATACCGGCAGCAATCAGTGGCAGCATGATTTCGTGGTGACCCACAAGATTGAATCCTTTTCCGCCTTTGGATGTGGGCCGGTCCACCACGTTGGTGAGGGGTCGGTAATGCCGGTTAAAATCCATATTGACGGTGGTGAATTTATTCAGTTGATGGCCGAGGTTTCGGGCGAGGGCCACCGCCTTTAAGAAAACTTCCGGGAGAATGACGGCGGATCCAATATTGAGGTATACGCCCCTCTCAAGGGTGGCAATTACAGATGTAAACGTCATGAAATCCCGATGGGATGCTTCACCGGTATTTCCGGCGTCGAAACCGGGATGCATATGAATAATATCGGTTCCGATGGCCACATGGACCGTAACCGGTAGGCCCAGGCGGGCACCGGTTGCCAGAATGCTTTTCTCAAAAAAGGGGAGATTTTTTTCAAGGATATGCCGGCCTACACTTTGACCCAACCCGTTGGTTCTATTTTTGGCTTCTTGAACAGCATTATTTAAAAAATCGCACGTTTCGCTGGCCATTCCAAAGGTTCCGTTTTCGATGGATGTGTCAACATCTTCGGATGTCTTTCCGGTCATCGCAAGCTCAAGATCATGAATGATTCCCGCACCGTTCAAGGAAATGGCGGAGACCACCCCCCGCTTCATGAGGTCGATGACCACCGGGTTTAGTCCCACTTTGATCACATGGGCGCCGAGACCGAAGACAATGGTCTTTTTTTCAAAAAATGCGGAAACAACCGAAGAGATCACATCCTTGAGATGATCACCGGCAAGGATATTGGGCAGTTTGTCGAGGAAATCTTTAAAACCGCCCCCTTTTTCCCACGGTTTTGCAAAATCATCGATAGATACTTTGCTCTCTCTCTCGAAAAGAGAGAATGTTCTGACATCGGTATTATCGATCGGTTTAAAAATGTGCGCCATCTTTCGAAACTTGAGTGTTTATTTAAACTGATCCGGGAACAGGATTCTGTCGACCAGATTACAGAGTATATGCCCCAGGGTGATGTGTACTTCCTGTATTCTTGCGGTGGTGTCCGATTCTACACGAAACGCCAGATCGACAAGTTTTGCCAGGTGACCCCCACGGCCTGTCATACCAAACGAGAAGATCCCATTTTTTTTTGCCGCTTTTACCCCCTCTATGACATTTTTTGAATTTCCACTGGTGCTGATGCCCCAGGCAATATCGCCTTTTTTCCCCAGGGCGTGGACCTGTTTAGCGAAGATATCATCAAATTGATAATCGTTGCCGATGCTGGTGATGATGGAGGTATCGGTTGTCAAAGCAATGGCGGCAAGGGGCGGGCGTTCAATTTTATATCGGTTTACAAACTCGGCGGTAATATGCTGCGCATCTGCAGCACTGCCGCCGTTGCCAAAAATAAGAATCTTATGGCCAGCGGCCAAACTGGTGGCGATTCTATCCGCGCCTGAGATAATTCGATCGATGTTTTTTTTAATCGATCGGCTTTTTACATCAATGCTCTCCTTGAGTATTTTCTGAATGATCTCTCTCATCGATACTATTGCGATCTATTGGCCGGATGGTTGTTGTTGATTTTTTCGATAAACTCTGAGGAGTCATACCCCAGTGCCTGGGCCTTTTGAAACTGTTCAAGGGCTTTATCGAGCTTGTTTTGCTTAAGATATCTTTCACCAAGGCGATGTCTGAACAGTCCGTTCTCAGGTGATAATCTCACACTTTGTTCACATAAAGTGGTAGCAATTTCGGAGTTTTCACCCTGGATGTCAAAAAAATGGCCCAGTGCTGAAAGCGATGCCGCATCAGACGGGTTCTGTTTTACGGCCTTGGTATAGGCATAGATCGCTTCTTCGATCATTTCATCTACCGCATAGCTTTCTCCCAAAAAACGGAACGCAGATCCGGAACCAGGTTGAAGTTTCACAGCTTTTTCGAGAAATTTTCTTCCCTCTTTGGATTTTCCCATCTGGAGATAAATTCTGCCGATTTGAAACAAGATTTCAAAGACAGCTTCGCCAGATTGGTTCGCCTGCAGGAAGAAATCGAGCGCTTTTTCCCAACTCTCCTTCATCATAAATATGAGGCCCTTGTTATATAACGCCATGATCTCATTGGGGTCTAGCCACAAGGCCGCATCAAAGGATTCAAGTGCTTTTTCCAATGAGCTCAAAATACCGTGGCATACACCGAGACTGTTGTGTAAGTTTACATTCGAAGGTTCGATCATAAGTCCGATTGTGAATTCTTTAATGGCGCCACGAAAATCTTTTTCTTGATACCGTTTATCACCGCTGATGTTAAAACTGACGGCGTCCAATGAAACTATACTGTTTCCATTGAAAAAGGCGGCATGATCGAGGGCCTTATGGGTGTTTTCAATGGTCTGGGATTTGTTAAAATTGAGCATCGGATAAGTGGAAATACCGATTGAAATCGTCTCGTTTCGAAACGATGAGAGTCGGGCTTGAATTTTTTTGGCGGTTTTTCGGCAGAAAAGATCGTCTTTTTCAGAAAACACACATCCAAAGAAATCCCTGGTGAGCGGTCCCCAGATTCCATTTTCCTTTCGGCATATTTCGTCAATGACTTTGGCGACGTCTATCCAAACATTCGGCCCATTATCTTCATCTTCTGATTCCAAATTAGCCTGTAAATTGTCTATTTGAATCGCCATGGAACCGAATTTCCGAGAAGTATGGAGAACCGTCAAAGCCTGATCGGCAATCGATCGATCTAAAACCAAATCCGGGAACTCTTTTTTTATTCGATCCCAGTCGACAAGTGGTGTTTTGCCTGTTTCCTTTTTTTTGGTTGGTGAATCTGTTTTGGAAACCAGAAATTCTTGGGTTGAACGGCGAATGTGTAAAACCCTTTGCCGGTTTGACGTCATGGTTTAGTTCCTTTTTAACAGGTTCTCGAAAGCGGTTCCGATAATCACAAGCTCATCATCTTGTATGGTTCTGGGGTCCAGGATGAAGAAATCTTCTTCTATCCTGCCGATGATAGGGGTTGAATTTCTTCTCATGAACTCTTCGATGGCATTGGCGGATATCTCCTTAATCTTTATGGCAACACATTTGGTCGGCAATTCCAAAAGGGGAAGCGCCCCGCCCCCCACGCGGGAGGAGAGGTCGACAAGTTGAATAGATTGACGAGGGTCTTTCAGATCTTCCAACAGATGACAAAGCCGTACGGCTTTCATTTCAATGGCCTTAAATGACATGGTCAACATTTTCAGCGTGGGAATCGTTTCAATCGCCCTGTTTTCATCCAGGTATGCTGAAACGGTGCTCTCAAGAGCAGCGAGTGTGAGTTTGTCAATCCGAAGGGCCCTTGTCAGCGGGTTTTTTTTGATGGGGTGAAGCATGTCCTTTTTCCCCAGAATAATTCCAGCCTGCGGGCCCCCTAACAGCTTGTCACCACTGAAGGTGACAACATCGACCCCTGTGGCCACAGATTCCTGGATCGTCGGTTCCTTTATCATCCCGTATTTTGAAAAATCGATGAAGGTTCCGCTTCCCAAATCTTCCATAACAGGAATATGATGGGTCTTGCCGAGTGCAACCAGTTCTTTGAGAGTGACGGCCGCAGAAAATCCAACAATGCTGTAATTGCTGGTATGGACCTTTAAAAGGAGCCCGGTGTTGTCTTCAAGTGCGTTTTTATAATCTTTCAGATGGGTCCGGTTGGTCGTACCGACCTCCTTCAAAATGCCGCCACTTTTTGCCATGATATCCGGAATCCTGAATGAACCGCCGATTTCGATCAACTCTCCCCTTGATACGATCACTTTTTTCCCTTTTGCAATGGTGTCCAAACAAAGCAGAACAGCGCCGGCATTATTGTTTACCGCCATGGCTGCTTCTGCCCCGCTGATCTCACAGAGAATATCTTCGATGCAGCTATATCTGGAACCCCGCATACCTTTTGTCAGGTCGAACTCCAGATTGGAATATTTTTTGGCTATGGTTAAAAGGTTTTCAACGGCATCAGGTGATAGGGGTGACCGTCCCAGGTTGGTATGTATCACAACACCGGTAGCATTTATCGTTGTTACCAGATTCGGGTGGATGGCATGCCCGGCCCTCTCTCTGACTTTTTGAATGATTGTTTCGTCCGAGAGGCTTTTCCCCGCTGCATTTTGCGAATCATCGAGAATGCTTTTCCTCAGTTCCGCAACCACCAAGCGGATGGAGCGGGTTACCACCGAATTGGGCACGGTCTTGAAAAAAGGATCAGCCTGGGTCAGTTCAAGGAGGTAGTCAACCCCCGGGAGGGTTCGCAAAAGTCTTTGTTGATCTTCATTTACACCCATTTTTCTCCCAAATTTTTGTTCAGGCTTAATGGAGACCCTGCACAAAGCGCCCAAAAAGGAAAACCGTGAAGAGCTAAATCTAATTATATATCATTGGAATCCAAATAATTTCAATAAATTTCTTGGCATGGGGATCATGTGATTGAAAAAAATGCTTTATGGAAGAAAATTTTTAGACTATGAACAGATCTGAAAAAACAATATTAAAAGGTGATGATGTCCTCTTCTGACTTTGCTTTTATCGTCAATCCAGCTGCGGGAAACGGTTCAACAGAATCGGTGTGGCCTGCCATTGAAGCGATCGCCCGGGATCGGCTGGGGCATTTCGAGACGTATATTACAACCGGCCCTGGAACTGCCGCTTCGTTAACGAAAAAAGCGATTTCAAAGAGGGCAAAACTGCTGGTCTGTGTCGGTGGGGACGGCACATTGAACGAGGTGATCAATGGGCTCATGGAGACTGAAGACACTGCCAGGTCGGATTTGATTCTGGGCGTGGTTCCAAATGGAACCGGATGTGATTTTATCAAAACCGTTCGGATACCTACCGATATCAAAGAGGCAATCGATTTGATTGCCACGGCCCAATATAAAACCATCGATTTGGGCAGGCTTTTTTATCTGGACCATCAGGGACGTGAAAATTATCGCTATTTTCACAATATAGCAAGCTTCGGATTGGGGGGCGAAGTGGTCAAACGTGTCAACAGGACCACAAAGATGTTTGGCCCTTTTTTTTCTTTTCTTTGGTCGACGCTCGTTTCCATATTTCTGTACGGAAAAAAAAAGATACACCTGAAAGTTGGGGATGGTTTTAATAGCGAATGCCTTATATGGAACGTTGCAGTTGCAAACGGCCAGTATCATGGGGGTGGAATGTGGGTTGCTCCGGATGCAGTTGTTGATGACGGTCTGTTTGATGTTACGATTATCGGAGATTTGAGACTTTTCGAGATTTTTTTAAATCTTCCGAAACTTTACAATGGTAAGATAAAAGAGGTTGATAAGGTGATAACCCTTTCAGGTAAGAAGGTTGAAGCATTGTCGGATCAGAAGGTGCTTCTGGATGTCGACGGTGAACAGCTTGGGACACTTCCGGTTACCCTTGATATTCAACCGGGTGCATTAAATATTATTTCAGAGTTGGTGAACATATGAAAACCATTTTGGTGACAGGCGGTTTCGGATTTATCGGGGCGAATTTCATTCATTACCTGTTTAAAGAATCGGATTTTCCGGGGAAGGTCGTCAATGTAGACAAACTGACCTATGCAGGCAATCCTGAAAACCTGAAAAAAATAGAAGAACAATTTCCCGATCGTTATCATTTTATCAAGACGGATATTTGCGATAGAGCATCTATGGCAAACATATTTGAAAAATATGAAATCGATACCATATGTCACTTTGCGGCAGAGTCCCACGTGGACCGGTCGATTGCCCAACCCGACGCATTTATCAAGACCAATATAGATGGTACGTTTAATCTGCTGGAGCTCGCAAAAATGAGAAAGGACCAAATGGTTCTGTTCCATCATGTGAGCACGGATGAAGTATACGGCACACTGGGTGAATCAGGCTTTTTTGTGGAGGATACACCTTATAGACCCAATAGCCCCTATGCAGCTTCCAAGGCAGCTTCAGATCACCTGGTGCGGGCATATAACAAAACATATGCGCTGCCGGTGACCATTTCCAACTGTTCCAATAATTATGGACCGTTCCAGTTTCCGGAAAAGCTGATACCGCTGATGATTCTCAACGCCCTTGAAGAGAAATCGCTTCCGGTCTATGGGGACGGACTTCACATCAGGGATTGGTTATATGTGAAGGATCATTGCAGAGCGGTTTGGATGATCATGAAATATGGGATACGAGGCGGAACCTATAACATCGGCGGCCGGTGTGAAATGAACAATATTGATGTGGTCAATTCGGTTTGCGATCTCCTCGACGAAATGCTCCCCCCGTCAGATGGTCGGCCACGCAGAAATCTGATCTGTTTTACCAAGGATCGGCCAGGGCACGATCGAAGGTACGCCATTGACTGCTCAAAACTGGAAAAGGAATTGGAATGGGCACCTGAAGAATCGTTTGAGACAGGGCTAAAAAAAACAATCAAATGGTATCTTGAAAATAAAGAATGGATCGAAAGGGTTAAAAGCGGCGCATACATGGAATGGATCGAAAAGCATTATGAAGGCATCTGATCGGTTTAATGGAATCGGCCCGAAAGATTATAGATGAGACCTGCAAAGGATTATATTGTCTTTCCACTTGATGTTCCGTCCATGGCGGCTGCCAAGGAGTATGTCGCGCTTCTTTCCGATGTTGTGGGCATGTTCAAAGTCGGTTTAGAGCTTTTTGTCCGGTCAGGTCCCCAGATTATCGAATGGATCAAATGCTCGGGGGATACGCAGGTTTTTTTGGACCTCAAACTTCATGACATTCCTGAAACGGTAAAGCGGACAATGAGAAGCATCTCCGATTTGGGTGTCACATTTGCAACGGTTCACTGTGGTGAGACGAAACAAATGCTGGAAGCTGCTGTAGCAGGGAGTGGTGGAGACGTTGGGGTTCTTGGGGTTACTGTTTTAACCAGTGTTTCGGGCACAGACCTTCATACGGCAGGATTCAGGGAGGAGTTTCATTCAGATGCATCGAAGCTAGTCATGAAAAGGGCTGCCATGGCCAAGGGTTCAGGGTGCATGGGTGTGGTATGCTCAGGACTTGAAGTGCGAATGATAAAAGATGCGTTTGGAAAAGATTTTATCGGGGTCACGCCGGGAATACGGCCGGCCATAGATGGCGTGCCTGATGATCAGCAACGGGTTACCACTCCGGCACAGGCTATTTTAAACGGTGCAGACTACCTGGTGATCGGAAGACCGATAAGGGAGGCAAAGGACCCAAAGGACGCTGCAATACAAATTACAGCTGAAATCAAACAAGCGCTCAAACGGATTTGAACAAAATTCGGAGTGTTCATCCGTTTATCGGTTAAAAGGGGTGGAACGATCTGTAAATAAAGATCCCTAGAATTGCAATTCCCAAAATGACGACAAATATCAACTGATTGGTGGTGAACGTTTTCATCGCAAAACCACTCACAACATACCTGCTCTTTTGTTTTAGATAAACGGTGTGGGGCAAAAACTATATTTTGTCTATCTCAAATGCGGTGTGAAGCGCTCGAACCGCTAGCTCCGCATATTTTTCCTCAACGATACACGATATTCTGATTTCAGATGTACTGATCATCAAAATATTTATGTTTTCTTTGGCCAGTGCTTCGAACATCTTTGACGCAACCCCTGTGTGGCTTCTCATACCAACACCGGTAACAGAAACTTTTGCAATATTTTTATCGCCAAAAACGTTTTCAGCACCAATTTCCTTAGCGATCTTTTTTTCTATATCCAGCGCATCGTTAAAGCAATCCTTCGGAACGGTGAAGGTGAGATCGGTTTGACCTTCGGAACGCGTATTCTGAATAATCATGTCCACCAGAATATTTGCTTCTGCAATCGGCGTAAAAACTTTCGCAGCCACCCCCGGCGTATCCGAGACCCGTTTTAGGGTGATCCGGGCAGCATCCTTTGTGCAGGTGACGCCGCTGACGACCACGCTCTCCATATCCGCATCTTCATTAACCACCATAGTTCCCTCCTCTTCTGAAAATGACGATCTTACATGAACCGGAACGCTATATTTTTTGGCAAATTCCACCGATCGAATCTGCAAGACCTTGGCGCCGAGGCTCGCCATTTCGAGCATTTCATCATAAGAAATCTTGTCGAGCTTTTTGGCTTTCTTACAAATATTGGGATCAGTGGTATAAATACCATCGACATCCGTATAGATTTCACATGCATCCGCCTTTAGGGCTGCAGCGATTGCAACCGCAGATGTGTCCGATCCTCCCCGTCCTAGCGTCGTAATATTCCCCTCCGGATCACAACCCTGAAACCCGGCCACTATTACGATATTGCGATTTTCAATAAGGTTCTTTATCCGCGTGGTCCCGATTTCAACAATACGGGCGTTGCCAAAGGTCCGATCGGTAAAAAGCTCCGCTTGATGGCCGAGTAATGATACAGCGGGATAGTCCATCGATTTTAATGTGATGGCCAACAGGGCAGCTGTGGTTTGTTCTCCGGTCGAAAGCAAGACATCGAGTTCTCGTTTTTCAGGTGTATCGGTGATCTGCTTCGCCATATCAATCAGCCCGTCGGTCACACCCGCCATGGCAGAGAGAATAACAACCACATTATTTCCCAGGTCGTAGGTTTTTTTTATTCGGTTTGCGACATTGCGTATGCGATCAATATCTGCGACCGATGTGCCCCCGAATTTTTTAACGATCAGTCCCATTAAATCTCCTTCGTACTTTTTAATCGGTCTATCACCTCAACCGCTTTGCTGCCGTAGGGTGTAATGGTGATTTTTCTACAGGTATCGTCCAGTGTTTCAAAACAGACATGAAGATGCTCCTTAAGAAAGTCTTTCGGGAGCTTGTCCGCCCATTCAACAGCCACGATTGCATCATCCATCAATATTTCATCAAAACCGATATTTTCCAGATCATCGGAATGCTCAACGCGGTAAAGGTCAACATGAAACAGCGGGTATCGTCCCGGGTATTCATTTATAAACGTGTAAGTTGGACTGGTAATATAATAATCATCTGAAATATTAAGCCCTTTGGCAATCCCTTGCACAAGGGAGGTTTTTCCGCAGCCAAGATCGCCGGTTAAAGCGATAACCATTGCATTTGAAAAGGATTTGCCGATCCGTTGACCCAATGCATGGGTTTCATCGAGGGAATGGGTTGTGAACCGTATCAAATACCCACCACTATATCTCTAATCTGATTTGGCAGTGCTTTCATCACATCCGTGGCAAGATAACCGATCGGCCCATTTTTTTTTGCAAGAAAATCCCCGGCAGAACCATGAATGAAGACCGCCAGATGGGTGGCGGATTCTATTGGATAGCCCTGGGCCACGAACCCCCCGATCATGCCGGTAAGTACATCTCCCATACCACCCGAAGCCATTCCCGGATTACCGGTGGGGTTGATAAAAACCCGTCCATCCGGGTGAGCAATGACCGTCTTTGCACCTTTGAGCACCACATGCACATTAAATTTTGTTGCAAAGCTCCGGGCACAATTGATGCGGTCTATTTGGATGGCGCCAACGCTGATTTGCATAAGACGTGCCATCTCTCCCGGGTGTGGGGTCAATATAACGGAAGGTCCTACATCTTTTAGCATTTCAATATGTTCAGCCAGATGGTTTAGGCCGTCCGCATCAATGACAATCGTGATCGGGCTCTGTCGGAGGATCTTGTAGATAAGTTTACCGGTACCAATCGAAGTGCCGAGGCCGGGGCCGATAGCGAGGCATTTTTTTCCGGAAAGAAGACCCATGATTGTATCGAATGAGGATTCATCGAGCACACCGGTTTCTGTTTCAGGAAGCGGACAGGTCATTACCTCCACCAACTGGGTTTCTGAAACTCTGTTTAAGCTTCGGGGTATTCCCAGGGTAACCAAACCCGCACCGACTCTCATGGCAGACACGGCGGTCATCGCCGCCGCACCGGTTTTGCCCTCAGAGCCTGCGATCACCAGGAGATGGCCGGCGTTCCCTTTGTGGGCATCAGATGGCCGGGGCTGAAAATAGGTTTGAATCAGCTCAGGCGTGAGGAGGTGTTGCCCAGGGGAGACTTCCTCGGCCACATGGGGGGGGATTCCAATATCAACCAATTCAAGATTTCCGGAATAATCCGCACCCGGGTAAAGAACATGACCGGTTTTAGGATATGCAAAGGTCGCGGTGGTATGCGCTCGGATGCATACACCACAGGGTTGGCCGGTGTCTGAATTGAGGCCAGAGGGGATGTCGACCGAGAAGACCGGCTTATTTAGTCCGTTGACAAACTCGATAACCTTTTTAAAATATCCTTTTACATCCGATTTTAGCCCGGTTCCAAGTATGGCGTCTATCAAGATGTCCTGGTGAAGGATATTTATTTTGATAGGCTGTGAAAACGATTTTTGATCCGGCAGCTCGATAACCGAAATATCGAGGGGCATTAAGAGTTTAAGGTTTTCGGCAGCATCCCCTTTGACATGGCTTCTGTGTGCCAGGAGAAAAACCGTGACTCCAACGCCTTTTTGGGCCAGGTAGCGGGCGATGACAAAACCATCTCCGCCGTTGTTTCCCCGGCCTGCAAGGACTCCCACTTTTTGGTTGGAAATGTGGTCAAACTGTCCGAGAAAAATTTGCGTTGCACCTTTTCCGGCATTTTCCATCAGAACCCTGCCGGGCAGCCCAAATTCCTCGATGGTTTTCCTGTCCATCTCCTGCATTTCACTTGCGGTTACGAGATACATCGATTGCTCCTTTGCAACGGTTTTTGTTGTAGGCCGGACCGCACTTTGTATCATCTTTACCAATTGAAAAAAATATTATCAATCTTGAAATTTCGATGAAAGGTGAAAAGCTCATTCGCAAACCAATTTAATCTTGACCCCGTTACACAAAGTGAGCTATTAATATCGTTTTTCGTTTAACTGCAGATAAGGATACCTTTGAAGAGAACAATTTCAAAAAATACCTGACAGACAAACTTGAGGAGTGCATCAATTGGAGAATGATACCCGGAAAGCAAATCGAACGTCGCCCAATGAATCTACAGTGAAAGTTCTGCTGGTCTACCCGGAATTCCCAGACACTTTCTGGAGCTATAAGCATGCATTGAAATTCATTCGAAAAAAAGCTGCACTCCCCCCGCTGGGTCTGGTCACCGTGGGGGCGATGCTCCCCGAACGCTGGTCCAAGCGGTTGATTGATCTGAACGTAACTCGGCTGACCGAAAAAGATTTGGCCTGGGCAGATTATGCCTTTGTCAGCGCCATGGTGGTGCAAAGAAAATCCTCCCGGGAAGTCATTTCCACGTGTAAGAAAGCCGGGTTAAAGGTTATCGCAGGTGGCCCTCTATTTACCAGTGAATATAGCCAGTTTGAAGAGGTGGATCATTTCGTGCTGAATGAAGCTGAATTGACCCTCCCGCCCTTTTTAAGTGATCTGGAACAAGGAGGTGCCAGGCGTCTCTACCAGACATCTGAATTGCCCGACATGGCGAAGACCCCGACCCCCCTGTGGGAACTGATCGATATGAAAAGATATGCATCCATGAGTATCCAGTTTTCGAGAGGCTGTCCGTTTAACTGCGAATTCTGTAATGTGACGGCGCTTTTCGGGCATAGGTCACGGATCAAAAAAGTGGAGCAGATAATCGAAGAGCTCGATATTCTCTATGGCCTGGGATGGCGTGGGCAGGTCTTTTTTGTAGACGACAATTTCATCGGCAACAAAAAATATTTAAAAACCCAGCTCCTGCCCGCAATAATCGAATGGCAGAAAGGCAAAAAGGGGATCCCGTTCAACACTGAAGCTTCTATAAATTTGGCGGATGACGAGCCGTTGATGGAGATGATGTTCGAGGCTGGGTTTGATGCCGTCTTTATTGGAATCGAAACGCCTGACGAGAAAGGCCTGATGGAATGCAATAAAAAACAGAACAACAATCGTGACATGGTCGATAGCGTAAAATGCATCCAGAGGACTGGTTTAGAGGTTCAGGGCGGTTTTATCGTGGGATTCGACAGTGACACTCCCTCCATATTCCAGAGGCAGATTGATTTTATACAAAAGAGTGGTATCGTGACGGCCATGGTCGGCTTGCTTCAGGCACCTCCGGGCACACGGCTTTATGAACGTCTTAAAAAAGAGGGTCGTTTGCTCGGGCAGATGTCGGGTGATACTGACGGTACGACAAACATCATCACTCAAATGGACCTTCAAGCACTGCACGAGGGGTATCGGAACATCATTCGTTACATCTATTCCCCCCGGCACTACTATCAACGGGTTAAGGTTTTTTTGCGAGAGTATAAAGCGCCAAGATTTGAAGCATCGATGGATTTTCAGCGATTCATGGCTTTTTTCCGTTCCGGGATCCGTCTTGGCATTTTTGGAAAGGAACGGTTTCAGTATTGGCGGCTTTTGTTGTGGACGCTTTTTCGACGCCCGGCATTCCTCTCACTCGCAGTCACATTTGCGATTCACGGTCATCATTTTCGGAAAATCTGTAAATTATACCTTATTTAGTTCAAGGTTCTGGATCCAGAAATGATAACTCAAGTTTCACGCTCCAATTGACCAGCGCTTCACATTCGCCCCACGTCGAATGCAAGTCATGGTAAAATCAAAGGTGCGAAACTTGAGTGTTAATTGTCCAGCAGGTTTTTCATCACCGATCCATATGTTCAACGTCCTGGGGCCGTACAACGGCGCCTAGTTGCCTATTCCGATCTCTCTTTCTGAAGAAGGGCCATAATAGTAGTGCGGTGGTTGTGGTAAATCATAGGCAAAGAGCGTCTTCTCATCAACGACCTTGAAGACCGCATGATACCATCCGGTAAACAGATATCCATATAGCTGACCATCAGGCCCATGGATGCTTCTCAGGACAGGCACATTGCCCGGATATTCATAGATTTCGATCCAACTCACAACCTCCGATACCCTTTCACGGCCCTCTATCTTGATCCATCGAGGACTTGGAGAAAGGGTTTTGGTGTCATTTTTCGGATCAAACATAATGCCGGACGAATTGTTCTCCGCATATCCTGAATAGTAAATATGATAATTATCCGAATTGGCTATCAGATCTTCAAGGCTTATATTTTCTCCGGATTCGGAATGATATCTAAGTGAACCATAACCCGAACATCCGGTGAGCAGAATTATCGATAAAAAGCCGATCAAGGCTAAATATGTGTGTTTTTTTATATCCATGGTGATTGTTCTCCTCTCCTGGGTTTATTGAGGGTGGTCCACCCTCATTACACCAAAAGATAATCACTTGGCCCCTTTTTGTAAATGATTTTCCTATTCGCGGCAATTTTGTGGGTCGCTCCATCAAAGGGGGGGGCTCTCAGTCGATCTCGAGAGTTAATTTATTGACAATCGATCTAAATTTTTCTAAACTAATCTGACAGTTAAAACTAAAAGACGACTTGTTTGGAGTGTTTCATGGGAAAAAAATATCGATTTTTTTTGGTTGATGATGACCCGAACATCATTGAGCTGTTTTCCACCGTGCTTGAGACAGACGGCCACGCGGTGTTCCGAAACACCTCTAGTACGGCGGCCCTGTCACAAATTATTGAAAAAAAACCCGATTGTGTCCTTCTCGACATCATGATGCCTGAAATCGATGGTTTCGAGCTTTGCAAACGGCTAAAGGCGGAACAATCCCTGGATCGAATGAAGATTGTCATGGTTTCTGGGAAAACTTACGAGTATGATCGCCAACAGGCGTTGGCACTGGGGGCTGATGATTTTATCACCAAACCGGTGGAGGTGACAAAATTGTTGGGCCGGCTAGAAAGAATCATCGAGGACTGGATCGAACTGAATTATTGGGGCGTTCGGGGCACCATACCGGTTCCCGGTGAAAAAACGCTGAAATACGGCGGAAATACGTCTTGCATCAGCCTTGAGTTTACCCGGGGCAATTTTTTTATTTTTGACGCAGGCACAGGAATCATGCTCCTATCCGAGCATCTCATGGCCAAGGAACGCTCAAAGATAGAAGCAAAGATTTTTATCTCCCACCCCCACTGGGATCACATAAACGCTTTGCCCTTTTTCATGCCCCTCTATATACAGGGCAATGAATTTGAGATTTGTGGCCCCGCTCAAAATGAAGTCAAAATGCGCGAACTGATCTCAGCACAAATGGATGGCATGTTTTTTCCCATTAGAATAAAAGAGTTGGGTTCGAGGACCTATTTTCATGATCTGACGGAAGAACAGTTCGAAATCGACGGGATAAAAGTACAGACCATGCTCCTCAACCATCCCGGCCACTGCCTGGGGTATCGCGTGATTTATAAGGATCGATCCATCTGCTATGTCACTGACAATGAAATCTACCCAAAATCAAGCCGGTTTTTCAACGAAAACTACAATGACAAATTAAAAAAGTTCGTATTGAACGCGGATATCCTG